>Ga0209527_1000227_pt1 | contig 12878 bp, 16 predicted proteins | sample JacPinW_OM2H0_M2_FD_187968 | JGI IMG/M metagenome (GOLD analysis project Ga0209527, IMG submission 187968) | Forest soil microbial communities from Algoma, Ontario, Canada - Jack Pine, Ontario site 1_JW_OM2H0_M2 (SPAdes) (version 2) | ecosystem: Environmental > Terrestrial > Soil > Boreal... | reverse complement strand
AAACCAGCGGCACAGATCCAAAGAATGAGTGCAAGGCAAAAACGAAGGAGAGAACAGGAGAAGACTCACGGTTGGGACCAAGAGCGGGCCATCCAAAGGCGATGCGGCAGCAGGTATGTGAATCCCACGAACGCCTCCCACCGAGTGGACGTTTTGGTCAGTCCACGATTGAATCCTGCGTCGACCACTAAATTCTTGCGAAGGGTCCGGGAAACCGCCCAAAGATTACCGACTGTGTTGCCCTTCTCAAATGGTTGTGAGAAATGCCATATCTCCCCGGAAATTGTGAACTTGCCCAGGGGATGGGAGATGGACAGTGTTTGTCCGAACTGCGCTCGACGTACAGCGCCCTGAACCTGCTCGGCAAGGATCCCGTTCGTATCGAAGTGAAATCCGTGCAGATCGTCACTCAGAAGAATCGAGGTTGATTGTCGAAAAGTGCCAACGTCTAGTTCCGGGGCGACACTTGTGTGAACCCGGCGAACATAGCTGATCGAAACAGTTGGCCGTGATTGACCGCCGGCAGAGAGCACGCTTTGTACACCTGCGAAGACCTCGCCTTCATGCACGGCGGTCCGGTCTTTTGATTGACTGATGGCGAGCGGCTCACTCTGCAAAAACAGCTCCAGCCGGGGAAATAGGGACAGTTTGGTGACTTGGCTGATGCCGGTGCGCTTCGAAAACTCTGTCGAGTCTTGTGCAAAGAGCGCGCCATTCTCGAATTGTAGGTATCCAACCGGCGTAAGGGTTGCCGGCGTCGATACCGTGGGTCGCCCCGGATTAGCCTCCGGCACGGATGGCGTCCCCGATTGTGCCCGGCTGAGTTGAGCAAAGACGGTCAAGATGCAAAGCAAGCAAATTGGGGCGACCTTCAATCTCTCTCCTCTTAATCACACAAGGCAAATCTATTTCCGAAACAAATGCGGCACGTACCAGCGCGTATATGTTGCTATTCCCAATAACAGCACGACCCACCAGAGCACGAGGACGCCTCGCATCCACACCTTGTATTTGGTGATTCGCAATTTTTCCGGCAAAACGGTCGTGCCCGCGGACAGCAAGATGTACAGTCCCGCGAGTTCGGTTACGGTTCCGAGCGCTCCGTGCGTTGTGGCAAATGCGTAGTAAGCCTTGCCGAGCTTGGCCGGAACCCTGGGAAGCACATGAACGCGGAATGAAGGAATCATCATCACTGCAACTACGGCGAAGTTCAGAAGCACGATGATGGATTGGCACCAGGCGTGTTGCCGAAAGCGCTCCTTACGAGCAAGCCGAGCGCCGACCAACAGACCTACTCCCATGGCGATTTCAAGGACGAGAACTACATTGGCGTCGCGCGGAGCGGCCGTTTCAAGGAAAGCTTTTATCAACAGATTGTCTCCACGCAGAATACCGACTGCGTTCCATCGTTGTCCAGCTAAGGATCTCGCGTGGCAGAGCGGGCAGAATTCATTCTGGCAATTAAGAGGGAGGTGCTAAGGTCTCACATCGATGTAGCCGATGAACGGCTCCTCTGACCTACTGCGGCGACAACACCCAAAGCCTCAAACTTTGTTGGAACAAGGTCTTTCGATGCAACTCCTCAGTACCCGTACGAGTTCGAAGTGGAGTCGCTTCCGTCAACCACCGGGCATGCCGCAAATTCTCGAAAGGATTCGCGCCCCTTTAACAATGCGCTCGCATCCTTCCTTTTCAGAAGGATTACGCTTTGCGTCTTTGCTGAGCCGCGGTTTTCTCCGGGCTCCGCAACGCACACGTAGATTCCTGAGGATTTCTGGTCGAGAACCTTGATCGCCAACCTCCTCACTCCACCCGCCGCCTCGAGGACGGCTTCGCTTTCGTCCACCGTCTGCACCGTGAATCCGTAATCCGCAAATGTTTTCTTTCCTTTTTCCTTCTTCGGCCGGAGCGCGGATGGCAGTGAAGTCAAATCCAGTTTCTCGACCACGAACGCCGCTATCTTTTCTTTGGGATATGCGGCCTCATCTCCGGCCACCACCAACGGCGCGTATGACAGCGCCACAATCGCCAACAGAACTTTGGTTTTCATTTTCGTGCTCCTTTTCCGCATGGGACTTCTCCGAATATTTGGTCGCAAAATACCGTCAGCACTCGCCTTTTTGCCGAATCTCCCGACGCGTCAATTTGTCCTGTTGCAGGATCAACCGACTGTTGTTCAGTAGTTTCGGAACACTTCTATCCCGGTCCATTCACTCCGCTGAGAAAGCCGCCGAGGTGTCCCGTCAGCGCGACGATGACTACGGCCACAGCCTCGATCGGCAAGCGGTATCCCGGCAGGACCTCTTCTTGGTTTCGCCGGGATCTCCGATGGATGAACCACACCACACAGATCAGGGCGCTTGACGCGCATCCCATCACCAGATGCATCAAAAGGATGCCCTTCAGTTTTTGGCCCTCGAGTTCCCACTGCCACGCGAGAATTCCGGTGGCTACCACGGGAATGGTTGCGATCGCTGCGACGAGCAAGTTGTAGTAGGCCGCCGCAGCCAGCAGGGACTGCTTCCTCCATTGCGCAAGAAAATCAAAGAGGACGCCGATGATAAAGAGCGCGATCGGGAAGTGAATCAGCACGACGTGTTGCGCATGCTTCGCGAAAAGTACTGTTTTTATGTCGAAGGGATGCAAGGTCGCTCCTCACTCACTGCACGATGACTTTGCCGGTCATCTTCGGATGAATCGAACAGAAGTACGGATAAGTTCCCGCTTTGTTGAAGGTGAAGGAGAACTTTTCGTCCGTGTCGAGCACTTTGGACTTGAACGTTTTCGGATCATCTGTGCTAACCACCGTGTGAGGGATATCGTCACGGTTGGTCCAAGTCACTGTCGTTCCGACCGGCGCCGTTAGTGTTACCGGTCCAAAACTGAAGTTGTCGATCTTCACTTCCGTAGTCGCCGACTTCTCCTGCGCGCTTGTTACAGAACCTCTCCGGCCTGTGCCGAAAACGCCCATTCCCAGCAACAGTGCCGCTGCTAGACCTGTAATGAACACACTTCTCCTCATGCTTTTTCTCCTTTTTTATCTGTTTCAAGTTCGAATTGTTTTCTGAGTTTGGTTACGTCTCGCTCACGCGAGCGAAGAATCCACCACCGCCAGCGCGTGTTGGCCTTGCACGTAGTTCACGTCGGTGATTCCCAGAACGGCCTTCAGTTGTTCCGCCGGCACTTTCATCGGGCCTGGCGAATCGGCCTTGCCCGGCTGTGGCTGAGGGAATGCCGTGGACGCCGCGGTATGAAAGGTCACGTTTCCTTCGACCTTCTGCATCGTCTGGTGGATATGTCCGTTCAGCACCGTCACTGATCCGAACTTCTTGAGATATGCCAGTGCCTGCGCGCTATCTTCCGTGCCCCAGCCCCATTCCGGATAAACGGACCACAGTGGAATGTGCGCGAACACGACGATGGGCGTGCTGTGCTTCAGGTGCTTCACGTCGTCTTCCATCCACTCCAGCTGCTCGTGTCCAAGCGTTCCCAGGCCGCCGGCCTTTAAATTCATCACGTTCACCAGCCCCATGAAGTGTGTGCCCTTCTTATCGAAGCTGTACCAGCCCGCGCCCTTGCTGCCTTTTCCATAGCGCTCCAGGAACTGTTTTCCGTCATCGTTCAAGACGTCGTGCTCGCCTGGTACGTAGAACACATCCTTCGGCTTTGCGCCCTTCAGGATCTGATCGACGGTATCGAACTCTTCCGGCTTCGAGAGGTGGCTGATGTCGCCCGTATGCAGCATGAATTCCGGCGCCGCCGACAGGGCGTTGATCTTGTCCACAGCGGCTTTGAGGGTGCCTGCGACGTCCGGATTCGCCGGCTTGTTAAATCCCATATGGCTGTCGCTGATCTGCACGAAGCTCAGCTCACCCATCATGTCCGCGGTGCTGATCTCCGACAACCGGCTCAAGCTGTACGAGTTGAGCACCCCACCCTTCATCACGCAAAAGGCACCCGTGCCCGCCCACGCCATGCACTTCAGAAAGCCTCGCCGGTCAATTCCGTCGTGGTTGTGGTCGTGCAGGAGTTCATCTTTTTTCTTCTCGGACATCCTAGCCCTCCATACCTACTTTTTTTACCCCGTCTCTAAGCTCTGCACGTGCCGTTGGGACTGGCGGCGCGGGCTGGTTTGGGGGTTGCCCGCGCCGCCAGTGAACGTGCTTGCGTCCATCCAGACCGAGGCAGCGCCTCTCTTATTCCAAATTCTCCGCGTTCATGGCTCTTTGCATATCCGTCACAACAGAGCCCCGTCGAGAATAAAATCGGCTGTTCTCTGGTTCTTACGCTTGAAGCATCACTGATCGGGGGAAGTCTTTGAACGATTTGGATGCCGAAGACCGACGGCGCTTCGAACAGCTTGTGCTGCCCCACGTCGATGCCGCCTTCAATCTCGCGCGTTGGCTGATGCGGAGCCGCGCAGATGCCGAAGATGTCGCTCAGGAGGCCCTACTTCGCGCGTGTCGTTTCTTCCGCGGTTTTCAGGGTGGAGATGCGCGCGCGTGGCTGCTGCAAATCGTGCGCAATACCTGCTACACCTGGCTGGAAAAGAACCGCCCCATGGAGCTGAGCGTGGAATTCGACGAAGAGTTACATCTACAGACTTGCCCCACACCCGAAACCATTGCCATCGCCGGGGATGATCGCGAGCGCCTGACCCTGGCCCTCGAGACGCTGCCGCCGCGCTTCCGCGAAATTCTTGTCCTTCGAGAGCTCGAAGGCTGTTCCTACAAGGAGATCGCTGCAATCACGGCGATCCCCATTGGCACAGTTATGTCCTCGCTCTCCCGTGCGCGCCGCCAGTTGTATTCCGCGCTGACAAATTCTCTCAAGGAGCCTGTCCGTGAGATGTGACTTTGCCGACTCTCTGCTTCAGGGGTATTTCGACGGTGAGCTGGGTGGCCGTAGGGCCGCCGAATTCGAGCGTCACCTGCGACATTGTGTCCACTGCGCCACTGAACTCGTGGACCTGGACTTGTTACGCGATAGATTGCAACTCGCTCAACTCTATGAGCCGGCGACTGCCTCGGTGCGGCGGAAGATTAGTGCACGCCTCCACGCAATCGCGCCCACGACGCCTACGCCGCAGCCTCGTCTTTGGCACTGGCTGGCAGCTGCGGCCGCGCTACTTTTCGTCGCGATCTTACTGGTGAGAGCAGGGCACGGGCTTCATAGTGATGACTATCAAGCCGAACTTGCTGGGGAAATTGTCGACGCGCACGTGCGCTCGTTACAGCCCGGCCCCATGAACGGCATCGCCTCCAACGATGAGCGCGTTGTGAAGGGATGGCTCGACAACAGAGCTGCGTTTGCTATTCCTGTCCGCGATTTCGCGAACGCGGGTTTCGCACTGAAGGGTGGGCGCGCAGATGTTATTGAAGGCCACGCCGTCGCGGTGCTCGTATACGAGCGCAACGGACATCCAATTAATGTATTCATCTGGCCGACACAGGAACCGGACAGTCCATCGCGCACAGGTTCCCGGCAGAGCTTTCAATGGGTTGATTGGCGAAAGGGCAAAATGGAATTCTGCGCCGTCTCTGACGCAGACACCGTGGAGCTTGAGCAGCTCTACCAGCTAATCAATTCTTCCGCGTAGTAATATCGCTGGGCAACTCCTCTTCCAGGTCGAATTCGAGCACTATCGTACGAACCGCAAACGCAAATTCAAGAAGTCACGCATTCAATTTGTCCTTCATCTTTAAGCGATGCCTCCCTCACAGTGGGGAATAGAACATTGGTAACAGAGGTATTCGGAAATGAAGGCAATTGACATGCAGAAGGGATCAAAAATGTTGAGGACATCAATTGTAATATGGATTGTGCTACTCCTACTGGCTCTAAATGTGGCCGCCTTCGTGACTCGCGTCATTGAAAAATACAGACTGGCCGATCGCTTATCAAAGCCCTTAGAAGGAACCGTCTCTGCCGTGCGAACCAGTCACCTGTCAGTATCGAGGCATCAACAGAGCCAGCCGACGCACCGGTAGGGTTGGTCTGCTTTACCGGGGCCGATGTTGGGGCACCCACGATGAGGGAACAGTACAACAGAGCGTTCGGGGAAATAGGGTGTCAGAGATGAATGCAGAAGGAGGTACGAGAATGGAGAAGCAGGCCAGAAAGCGTAGGAACAACTGGGTGATTACGGTCGAGAGTAGCAGGGAGCAACATCAGGAGATTATCCGGTCGACAGTCGCCAGACGTGCCTACGAGATTTTTGAGCGGCGTAGCTGCAAGCATGGCTTCGACCTCGAGGACTGGATGTCTGCAGAGAAGGAACTCTTGCGCGATGACTTTGATGGAAATACGTCCGAATTTCACTTTCTTCTTGAGTGTCCGCGAGATCCGGAGGTGACTACGATCCTGAGCTTGACGACAAACAGCTTGGTGGTCTTTCGGAGCCATACACCACTTCTCAGTAAACCGGACAATCGACCAGACGTACTGTCCGTTCATGTTTTGCCAGAAGAAATTGATCCAGTTCAGGTAGACGTGAAGGCCGTGGACGGCCTGTTGCACGTCCACATGCCAAAGAAGAACAACCACAGAAGACCGAGTTAGTCAGTCAGCGGTCAGATTTATTAGCTAAGTCGGCGTATTCAGGGAATTTTTTTTTCGATCCTGCGGTTAGATATCGGCGAGAGGGCGTGATTGAGCTTTCGTCACAACCTTTAAGCACTCTCGTACACAAACACCAAGGGGAAAATTCTCGATGCCAAACCGTTATGTTCAGTTAGCACTTCTGGGCGCCAGTCTTTTGGTATACGCTAGCGGCTCATACAGCGCCTCGGTGGAAGCGAACAATCAGAGTTCACAAGGCTCCTCCTCTCAGCCAGTCAACCCAGTTCTGCAGTGGAATAGAACACTTCTTGTAATCGTCCGGACGCCTGGAGCGCAGCCTGCCACGGTTCATCCGACCCGGAGCTTTGCGATCATGCACGCAGCGGTCTATGACGCAGTGAATACCATTGACCGAACACATCGGCCATACCTGGTCCACCTTTCCGGTGTGCCACGCGACGCTTCCCAGGAAGCGGCAGCAGCCGCGGCGGCGCATCAAGTTCTGGTTGCCTTGTATCCGGCATTTAAGACCACACTCGATGCCGAACTACAACAATCGCTGGCACAAATTCCGGACGGCAATGACAAGGTGGAAGGTATCCGCATAGGACAGACGGTCGCGGATCGCATCCTGGCGCTGCGAAGCAACGACGGCTCGAATGCCAAGCCGATTCCTTATGTTTTCGGGACGGCTCCGGGGGATTACCAATCGACGCCTCCGAATTTTCCCGCACAACCGCAATTCACGCATTGGTCTCGCGTGACCCCGTTCGCGCTGGAGCGTGCGAGCCAGTTCCGACCCGGTCCTCCGCCCGCGCTGAACAGCGATACGTACGGCGATGCTTTCAACCAAATCAAATCCCTTGGAATCGTCAACAGCACGGCCGCTACGGCCGATGAGGCATTGACCGGTCGGTTTTGGAATGGGGCCATACAGAACTATTGGAACGAAATCTCACAGACGTTCTCGTTGGCGCACAGTTTGACGACGGCGCAAAGCGCCCGGTTGTTCGCGTTGCTGAACCTGAGTTTTGCCGATGACGTGATCGCTTTTTACGACGCCAAATACACATACAACTTTTGGCGGCCAGTAACCGCGATTCGAGCTGCGGATCCCGGCATCAACCCTGAAACCGTGGCGGACCCGAACTGGCTCCCGGAAGTCGGCAAGACCGCTCCCGACCCATCGTATCCAGGCGCTCATGCGGTGATCAGCGCTTCCGGGGCAGAGGTGCTGATTTCCTTTTTCGACCGAGACCATACCGAGTTCAACGTGACATCCGAGGTTCTTCCTGGACTAGAGCGATCCTTCACAAGCATTTCCGCCGCTGCCGAAGAAGCAACATTAAGCCGTATCTTCGGTGGACAGCATTTCCGCTTTGACCTGACTACCGGCCAACGGCTGGGCCGCGACGTAGCAGACTTTGTTTTAGATAACTTTTTGACTTCTGTGCACCGGAAAGACGGCCAGGAGGATCAATGAAGAAGACTGTGAAGCGTTCACACTTGTCCATTCTCGCCTTGTCTTTGGCGGCGCTAGCTATGTTTCTCTCGCTGTCAAGGTTGGTTCGGGCGCAAAATCAAAATGCGTTGGTCATCGAAGTTACGGCAAAGAAGTACGAGTACTCGATCTCACCAGTTCATGTGAAGATCGGCACCAAAGTTCAACTCAAGGTCACAGCCACCGACCACGATCACGGTTTCAAAATTGCCGCAGTTCCCGATGGCTCTGCACCGAATGGCACCGGTGGGCTAATTTTCGCTTCGGCACAAGACTGTTGGCAGCTCAAGAAGGGTGAAACGACCACGATTGACTTCTTGGCCCAAACGGCAGGCACGTATACGTTTAAGTGTTGCCATACTTGCGGTCTTGGCCATAGAGGGATGAAAGGCCAGATTGTTGTGGATTAGTAGGCGCACGCGAGCTCACGAAAGAATGGTTTACCCTTTGGCGACGGAGCAATGCGTCATTGGCTTGCCTGCTCTTCCTCGTTCTCGTCATCAAATCCCCTGGTTCAATGCGGGAGGCCGATACGGCGCACAAGGTCTTCAAAGCGCGGATCGGAGCGGAGAGGATCGAAGCCCGGCCGCAGCAGGACGCCCGGGTTAAATCGCTCTTCGTAGCTTTTTTCGAGCCAATTCATGGCTTGATCCGTATCACCGAGAGCCGCATAGATCACGGCAATCTCCGAACCATGCGAGTAAATAGAGTTTGATCGCTTCTTCAAATCACTCAATAGCTTTATCGCTTCGCTCCTCTTGCCGGATGCGGCGTAGGCGCGAGCAAGATTAGCCATGATCGTCGGGGCTCCCCCGGAAAGCTGGGCCGCGTTTTGCAGTTCTGCGACCGCTTCGTCGTTCATGTGTTTCTGGAGGTAGGCCTGCGCGAGTTGATTGTGTGCGAGAGAAAAATTAGGATCCATTTCGATCGTTTTGCGGCTCTGTCGTATCGATTCGTCATAAGAATGCGCGAGGACAAGAAGCTCCGCCAAATCGGCATTAATGATGAGAGATAGCGGATCCAGGTTTTCCGCTTCTCTCATTTCCACGATCGCTTCGTCGTACCGGCCCAGCAGACTCAAATGCCAGGCAAGCCAATGGTGAGCGGTTGCGTATCCTGGGTTCAGTTCAATGGCCCGCCGGAATTCTTTCCCCGCAGAGTCAAAATCCCAGTCGAAACCATCCAAACAGAATGCAAGCGAGTTGTGGGCTTCGCCGAGCGTGCTGTCCAATTCCAGAGCTTTGATCGCCGCGGCCTTCGCTTTTGGGAGTGCCTCCCGGGGAGTCATCACCGCATACTGCCAGTCGCCCAACAAAGAATACGTGTCGGCTAAGCCAGAATAGGCTTGGGCATATTTCGGGTCCTCGTCGATGGCCTGATTGAAATAAGCCAGAGCGACTTTCAAACCATCCGCCGTCCGTTTGTTCCAGAAGTAGCGCCCTTTGAGAAAGGACTCGTAAGCTTGTGGATTAACGACCTTGACGCTTTTCAGGGCGGCTTGTTCTTGTGGATTCACGTTGATTCGAATCTGATCTGCGATGGCTCTGGCCACCTGATTCTGGAGGGCCAAGGTATCCCGCAATTCACCCTGATAGCTCTGGGACCATAAGTGCTTGTCCGCAGAGGCTTCGATCAACTGCGCCGTGATACGGACCTGGTCTCCGGAACGGAGCACGGTGCCTTCCACCACGGCGTCCACGTTCAGCTCACGAGCGATCTGCGGTAGAGGCTTGCGCGTATGTTTATAAGCCATCACGGAGGTACGCGAGATCACACGCAGCGCGCTGATCTGCCCGAGATCCGCAATCAATTCGTCGGTCATTCCATCAGCGAAGTAATCCTGGGACGCGTCGTTCGAAAGACTTTCGAGGGGCAGGACGGCTAAGGAGCGAATGACAAGTGACGGGCGGTTCCAGGAATGAAGCTTCCAGGAGGAGAGAGAGGCCACAAGCAGAAGGAGCACGAAGGCCAATATCTTCCATGCAAGTGACGACAGAAGATATTTGGGCATTGCCGGTTCGCCGGCGAGCTCCGGGCGATCGCGAGATTCTGCCAGTGGACGAGGCAGAGTGGCGAGCTCCGGGCTGCGAACCGGGGCCGCATCGCCAACTTTGACCTCTGCAAGGAAGCGGTAGCCGCGACGAGCAACGGTTTCCACAAAGCGGGGGCTCGCAGCGGAGTCGCTGAGGGCCTCGCGGATTTTGCTGATCGCTTTGTTGAGCCCGTGGTCGAAATCCACGAAAGTGTCTGCGGGCCAGAGTTTTTTCTGGAGTGTCTCTCGAGTTACAACCTCGCCGGGTTGCTCCAGCAGCGTCGCCAAGACTTGGAAGGGCTGTTCCTGAAGGTGAACTCGTAGGCCATGTTTGCGCAATTCGCCAGCATGAAGATCCAGCTCGAAAACCCCAAAACGGAGCCGCCCGCTAACCTGATCGTCCTCTCGCACAGTGAAGTGAACCTCAATCGAAAACGAGTGTACCACCCGCTAGTGTTTCCTGGAACTCAAGGCGGGGACAGTTTCCTGTAAGTCTTTTGTCGAGTGCCAGTTACCGGGGGACCCCTATTCCAGTGCAAAAGAACTGTCTGTCCATTGCACCGATTTCAATAGCAAAGCACAGTGAGGCCTGACGCGCGCGGATAGGACGCGGTGCCGCTCGCGGGGAGGCTTCAATGCCTGAGCACGATCATCTTCCGAATTTTGAGCAGGAGGTCTTACCGCATCTTGACGCCGCCTACAACCTCGCGCGCTGGCTGACTCGCAATGAGCAGGACGCACAGGACGTTGTTCAGGAAGCATACTTACGCGCTTTCCGATTCTTTCCCGGTTTCCGCGGCGGCGACGCGCGCGCATGGCTGATGAAGATTGTCCGTAATGCTTGCTATACCTGGTTCGATGCAAACCGGCCACTGCAAGACGCCGCCGAATTTGACGAGAACCTTTTCCTGCCTGATTCTCGCGCTCCCAATCCAGAAGAACTTGTACTCCAAAACGACAGCGCCGCTCTGCTGCGCAAGGCCCTGGAGAAGCTCTCGCCGAATTTTCGTGAGGTCGTCATTCTGCGCGAACTCGAGGGGATGTCCTACAGAGAGATCGCAGATATCACCGGCACGCCTGTGGGCACCGTGATGTCGAGCTTATCGCGTGCGCGCGCCCGCCTTCGTCAAGTTCTGACGACTCTTATGAACGAAGACACGATGACAAGTTCAGGGCGAATCGTAGATGTGAGCGCATGAGTGCGCGGGAGCAAACGAAAGTTGCAGATTTGCAGTCATTCCTGCGGCGTCGCGGCAAACCTCGAGCTTATTTGCTTTTCGGTCATAAATTGATGGAGAAAGAACGCTTGATGAGCGGAAAGGGCGGACAGAGACGTCTCCATCAGTTCCTTCGCCACGCCGCTACACTGAGAGAAACGGTCATAACTTGGTAACCGAAATACCCACAATTTTATTCCCTCCTCCCAAACAGCGCTGGATCGGGGAATTATCCGGGAGCATGCATGGTCTTACACGCTGAAGACAATGAAATGTCTCGCAGTTCAAAACTGAATCGAACAAGGAGATTCGAAATGATCTGGGCTCGGCATTTGAAATTATTTACGAGGTTAGGCGTGGCTGTTCTTGCACTAGGCGCTTTGGCGACTAGCGGGAACTCGCAGACTGCATACCAAGGCAAGTTCACGCTGCCATTTGAGACTCACTGGGGAGGCGTCACACTACCAGCTGGCGATTACACTTTCGCTCTGCAATCCAGGACCTATCCCTACATGCTTTACATCCAGGGACAGGGAGGCAACGCCATCATCATGGCCGCTGCAGCTGACCAAAAAGTTGTTTCAGGCCACGCGCAATTGAATCTGGTGGACGTCGCGGATGTGCAGAACGTCCAGACATTCGAGGCGCCGGAGCTAGGACTGACTTTTAGCTACTTGACGCCCAAACAAAACCACATGGGACGCAAGGAAGCCCGTCAAAAGACGATGCCACATACCGCGCCTGCGTCGCAGACCAGTGAAAACAGAACCTCTATCGAAGTCCATACTGCGGGTCGCTAAGGAAAAAAGTCATGCAAGCCACTGCAAACGCCGGGTGCAGAAAGATAGTGGTTGGATCCCTGGCAAGGCCTACTGTGGAGAAGCGGCGTAGCCTGAACCGGGATGCGCGTTCCAGCAAGGAGTGCATCTCGAAGAAGGCTGCGCCGCCAGTCTCTATTATCGCTACCGATAAGGTGATCGAAGCGGAGGCCATCCAGCGAGCCCGCGAAGGCGATCGGACTGTGTTTGAATACCTCTACCGGTCGCATAGCCGACGTGTGTATGCGTTATGCCTGCGCATGGTAGGAAACACGGCCGAAGCAGAAGACTTAACTCAAGAAACCTTCTTGCTTTTGCTCCGCAAAATTCATACTTTCCGCGGCGAATCGGCTTTCTCCACCTGGCTGCACAGGCTGGCAGTTAATCTCGTGCTGATGCGTCTCCGCAAGAAGTCTCTACCAATGGTCTCGATCGAAGCGACTCCCGACCCCGACGATGAAACCGCCTCGGCAACTATGGATATTGGGGCGCCTGACCTGTTGCTCGATGGATCGCTTGACCGAATAAATCTCGAACGCTGCATCGAGCGGTTGCCCGTGGGCTACCGCACAATATTTGTCTTGCACGATATTCAGGGGTACGAACACAACGAGATTTCCGAGATATTGGGACGCTCGGTAGGCGATTCGAAGTCGCAGTTGCACAAGGCCCGCACGCGGCTCCGTGAACACCTCCACGAACTCCAGCGTGACAAGGCGCGCGATGAGCGCCTGGCGGCAGCTACAATG
>Ga0209527_1000224_pt1 | contig 12896 bp, 12 predicted proteins | sample JacPinW_OM2H0_M2_FD_187968 | JGI IMG/M metagenome (GOLD analysis project Ga0209527, IMG submission 187968) | Forest soil microbial communities from Algoma, Ontario, Canada - Jack Pine, Ontario site 1_JW_OM2H0_M2 (SPAdes) (version 2) | ecosystem: Environmental > Terrestrial > Soil > Boreal... | reverse complement strand
GCCGTAGATCCCCGCGGTACCAGTCAGACGTGTGTATGTGGAGCAAAAGTTCCGAAACGGTTGTCAGACAGAGTGCATGTCTGTACCGCGTGCGGATTGATGGCCTCACGTGATTATGTCTCGGCTCAAGTAATCCTCGAACGGGCACGGACGGTGCCTTCAAGCGCCAACGTAGGCGAGGTAATGCCATGCGTAGCTTGAGAAGCCCCTCCCTTCAGGGAGGGGAGTATGTCACCGATTCTCTCCAGGAAAAATACTCACGCCAGATGCTTTTCGCTGGGATTGGCCCGGAAGGGCAGCAGCGGCTGCTCGCCTCCCGCGCGGCGATCGTCGGCTGCGGCGCAATCGGCGCTGCTGCTGCCAATCTTCTCGTTCGCGCCGGCGTCGGGTACCTAAGAATCATCGACCGCGATTTCGTTGAGCCCTCGAACTTGCAGCGGCAGACCCTCTTCGATGAGTCCGACGCTCTCAACGTCCTTCCAAAGGCCGTCGCTGCGCAGCGCAAGCTGCGCTCCATCAATTCGGGCGTCGCCGTCGAAGGGGTTGTCGCCGATTTAAGCCCGCGCAACGCCGAAGCTCTTCTCGCGGGAGTCGATCTGCTCCTCGATGGCACCGACAATTTCGAAACTCGCTTCTTAATCAACGATGTGGCCGTGAAATCCAGCACGCCTTGGATCTACGCAGCGGGCGTCGCCAGTTACGGGCTGACCATGACCATTCGTCCCGGTGCGACGGCCTGTCTTGCCTGTCTCCTCGAAACCGGCAGCACCGCCCAGGGCCTCGAGGAAACCTGCGACACCATCGGTGTCCTGGGGCCGATCGTCAATCTGATCGCCTCGCTGGCAGCCGCCGAAGCCTTAAAACTCCTCTCCGGCCACCCGGAGGCTCTTCATGGACGCTTGCTTTCTTCTGACGTCTGGACCGGCCGCTTGCAATCCATCGGTGTGGCGCGCAACCCCGAATGCCGCGCCTGCGCCAAGCGTGATTTCACCTATCTGGGAGGAGAAGCCCAGCCCCACATCACCATGTGCGGTCGCGATTCCGTTCAGATTCATGAACGCACCCGGGCTCTCGACCTCGGCGTTCTCGGACTTCGCTTGAAGCCTCTCGTCGACGACGTGCGTCAGAACGATTTTCTGCTTCGTTTCCGAATCGCGCCTTACGAAATGACCGTCTTCGCGGACGGCCGCGCCATCCTTAAGGGCACCAAGGATCCCGCCGTGGCGCGCTCACTCTACGCCAAGTACATCGGCGCCTGATCTCGCACTTCTCTTCCACTTGGGAATTTGCAATTTAGCGAACGTGGCCGGAGCGTCCGAAAGAGCTGCGCATGTTCGATCGGTCGAGGTTTTCACGCAGATTCATCAGCGTAAGGAAAGTGCTCAATATTCGCGCCTTCAGGTCGTCCGTCAGGTGCAGGCCGCTGGTCGCCACCCGCGCCAGGCATTCCCCGTTCTCCGTGATGAACTTCATGATTTCGCGCTGGCGTTCTTGCGGTGCGTTGCCCAGCGCCGTCTCTCGCCGCATCTCCGAGCAGCTGGTCTCCAGCGTAAGCGTGAAGTGCAGGACGCAGAACCGCCGCTCGGCGAGTGCCGGTGGCGTATCGTTCTTGCATCCCGCAATTTGACAAGACGTTCCCATAAGGCCGATGGCGCTGAACGATAGGTTACATCCCCGGCGAGGAAAATCCAGTGTGCATCGCGCGGGTAGTACGAATCTTACATGACTCGCTGCTCGGCGTCCTGCGCCATTGGACCGCCGCCAGGCCCGGAAAAGTTTGTGAATTCCATTGACAGGAGTATGCAGTAGCGTGTATAAAAATACAGGGGCCATAGGCCCTCGCTACCCATGAACACGCACAAGACTTTTCGTCACGGTCAGATCCTCCGCCTGGTGTCCGACCAGCGGATTGCTAATCAGGAAGAACTGCGCCGCGGGCTGGCTGCGCAAAAACTCCGCGTTACTCAGGCCACCCTTTCGCGCGACCTCCAGGAACTCCGGCTGATAAAGACGCATGAAGGCTACAAGTCCTCCGCCGCGTTGCCCGAAGAGCCCGCACCTCTGCCCCCGCTCGCCCGCGCCCTCGGCGAATTTCTTCTCGATATCCGCCCCGCGGAAAATCTTCTCGTTTTGAAAACGCCTCCGAGCGGTGCACAGCCCCTGGCTGCCGCCGTCGATGGCGCCAAATTCCCGGAAATTGCCGGAACCATCGCGGGTGACGATACCGTCCTGATCATCACACCCAACAAGAAATCCCGTGAGTCCCTCCAGAAGAAGATTGAAGCCCTGGTGAAATGAGGAATCCCCGCCAAGTCGCGGTTGTAGGTGTCACCGGCTATAGCGGTCTCGAGCTGGCGCGCATTCTTCTGCGCCACCCCGCTCTTCCGCCGCCGGTCTTCTACGTTCGCGAAACGAACGGCGCGAAATGCCTCGCCGAACTCTTTCCCCAGTTCCGTGGCTGGGGCGAAGCGCCCCTTCGGCCTCTTTCGCTTGACGCTATCACTTCCAGCAGCGCGGGCGCCGCGTTTCTTGCGACTCCTCATGAAGTTTCTCGGGAATTGGCTCCCGCCTTGATTAAGGCGGGTCTCCGCGTCGTTGATTTGAGCGGAGCATTCCGCTTTCACGAAGCGGAAACCTTTACCTCCTGGTACAAGCTGCCCGCGCCCCATGCCGAATGGCTTTCCGAAGCTGTCTACGGTATTCCCGAGCTCTACTCCAGGGAAATTGCCAAGGCTCGTTTGGTTGCGAACCCCGGCTGTTATGCGACCAGCGTGATTCTTGCCCTCCGCCCTCTTACGCAAGCAGGCTTGCTTGCTTCCGGCGCCGGCGTCGTTTGCGATTGCAAATCCGGCGCCAGCGGCGCGGGCAAAGATCCTCGCCGCGATCTCCACTTCGTCGAAGTGGATGAAAATTTCAAGGCCTACAACCTTTTCACGCACCGCCATACGCCGGAAATTCTCGAACACACCGGTCTCGGCGAGTCGCAAGTTGTTTTCTCAACGCACCTGCTGCCCCTCGCCCGCGGCATTCTTTCCACCATCTACGTCACGCTTGGTGAGCCGCAGACCGCCGCGGATGTCGAGGCGCTCTACCGCAAGTTCTACGCCGGCCGTCCTATGATTCGCATCTGGGCTGCCGGGACGTTGCCGGAATTGCAGCACGTCGCTCACACCAATTTTTGCGACATCGGATTCGCACTGGACAACTCTGGACGCCGCCTGGTCATCGTCTCGTGCCTCGACAATCTTGGAAAAGGCGCAGCCGGCCAGGCCGTTCAGAATTTCAACCATATGTTGGGTATAGAGGAGCAAATCTCACTTCAATGAGAATCGTAATCAAATTCGCAGGAGCATTGCTCGAAGACGACGCCACGGTGCGCTCTCTCGCGCATCAGGTCGCGACGCTCGCGCAGCCCGGCCATGAAATCCTCGTCGTGCATGGCGGCGGCCGCCTTTTCACTGCCACTCTCAAGCGCATGGCTATCGAAAGCAAGTTCATTGCTGGCTTGCGCGTCACCGATCGCGAAACGCGCGATGTGGCCGTCATGGTTTTCGCGGGCTTGCTGAATAAGAAGCTGGCCGCGGCGATTTCTGCGGAAGGCCAGCCGGCCATCGGCATCTCTGCCGCCGACGCTCGTTGTTTCGTCGCGGAGCCCATGGTCCACAACGAAGTCGAAGGCAGCCTGGGTTTCGTGGGCTATCTCACCGGATTGAACGCCCGGTTTATTGACTCCCTGTGGCGCGAAGGCCTCGTGCCGGTGGCCCCTTGCCTCGGTATTGGCTCGGACAACGAACTGTACAATATCAATGCTGACCACATGGCCGCGGCCTGCGCGGAATATCTCAGCGCCGATCAGTTGATCTATCTCACCGATGTCGCCGGCGTCCTCGACGGGGAGAAAGTTCTCTCGGTCGTCACTTGCGAGGAGATTGAACGCTTGGTCCAGTGCCGCGTCGTTTCCGGCGGCATGGTTCTCAAGCTCGAAGCCGCCAAGCGTGCCATCGAAGGCGGCGTCCGCGAAGTCCGCATCGTCGGCGGCACTTCGCCCGGCGCCTTGTTGCTGGCTTCGCACGCGGCGGAATCATCCACCAATGAGGGAGTGGCCGCGATCCCTGGAACACGCGTTCTCCGTGTGCCTTTGTCCGCCGCGCAAGCGGCTCTTTCGGCGGCATGATGGAACCTTCGTCCAAAAAGAGGTCTCTGTCGCGTTCCGTGCGCAAGCCCCAATATTCATCTGCGCAAAGGACCAAAGCCGATACGCGTCTGCTCGATGCCGAGAAGTTCCTCCTGCCTACCTACAAGCGCCACCCCGTGGTCATGACCTACGGCCGCGGCGCTTACATCTACGACGCCACTGGCAAGAAGTATTTGGATTTTCTTGGCGGCATCGCCGTAAATGCGCTCGGGCATGCGCACCCGCGCATTGTGAAAGTAATCCGCCGCGAAGCGGCCCGCGCCATTCACCTCTCCAACCTATATCACCATGCCTACCAGGGCCCGCTGGCGCGCAAACTCGCCGGATGGTCAGGGATGGACCGCGTCTTTTTTTCGAACAGCGGCACGGAAGCCATTGACGGAGCGATGAAGCTCGCACGCCTCTTCGGTCGCAAAGCTGACGAAGCTCCCGGAACGACGGCGAAGAAGCACCGCTTTTTGGCTCTGGAGAATTCTTTTCATGGCCGCACCTTCGGCGCCATCAGCCTTACCTCCACCGAAAAGTACCGGTTGCCCTTCGCGCCCCTCGTCCCCGGAGTGGAATTCGTGCGTTTCAACGATGTCGCTGATCTTGAGGCCAAATTCGACGATACCGTTTGCGGCATCCTTTTAGAAACCATCCAGGGCGAAGGCGGGATCTATCCCGTTAGCGAAGTCTTCTGGAATCGCGCTCGCTCACTTGCCACGCTGCACGGCGCTCTCCTGATCGCCGATGAGATTCAATGCGGGCTTGGCCGCACCGGCCGCTTCTTCGGCTATCAAAAGTTTTCCGCGAAGCCGGACATCGTCTTGATCGCCAAGCCTCTCGCTGCCGGCCTTCCGCTCGGCGCCATTCTCACTACGGAGGATGTTGCTTCTCGTGTCTCTCCCGGGATGCACGGCACCACGTTTGGCGGCGGCCCGCTGGCTTGCGCCGTGGCCCTCGAGTTCCTGAACATCGTCGAGGACGCTAAGCTCCTCGAAAATATCCGCCTGCGCGGCGCCGAACTGCATGAGGGTCTCACGAAGCTCGCCACCAAATTCGGCTTTATCCGGGAAATCCGTGGCGAAGGCCTGATGATCGGGGTCGAACTCTCCATCGAAGGCGCGCCTTTCGTCAGCGAAGCCATGCGGCGCGGTTTGCTGATCAATTGCACTCACGATTTTACCTTGCGCCTGTTGCCGCCCTTCATCATCACCCGCGCACAGGTGCGCGAATTTCTCAGGCTCTTTGAACTCGTTCTTGCAACTACTCCAAAGCAGGCCTCCGCTTTGGATTCCGGCAATTCCGCGAATCCTAAGAGTGTTGCCCTTGCTGCGGTAAGGTGAAAAAAAAATGACCGCCACGACTCTCGTTGCTCCTGTTTCTTTGTCGAATGATCTCCTCACCGGAGCGGAGTGGAGCCCTGCGCACACGCGTGAATTGCTCCAGCTTTCGGCGGACATCAAAGCGCGCCCGGTTCGTTACGCCTCCACGCTCCACGGCAAATTCATAGCGCTGATTTTCGAGAAGCCCTCGCTCCGGACGCGGGTCACCTTCGACGTCGGCATCCAGAGCATGGGTGGTTCCGTCGTTTTCCTGGACCACACGCAGGCGTCCGCCTCTCTCGGCGCGCGGGAGTCCATCGCCGATGTCGCTCGCAACCTCGAGCGCTGGGTCCAGGGCATCGTCGCTCGCGTTTACCATCAGCGTGTCCTCGAGGAAATGGCGGCGAACGCCAGCATCCCCGTGATCAACGCGCTTTCCGACAAATTTCATCCCTGTCAGGCGCTGGCCGATTTTTTTACACTGGAAGAGAAATTCGGCGCTTTGCGTGGCTTCAAGCTCGCCTACGTGGGCGACGGCAACAACGTTTGCCACTCTCTGATCTACCTCGCGGCGCGGCTGGGCGTTCACTTGCGCGTCGCGACGCCGTCAGAATACTCGCCCCTGCCTGAAGTGGTCGCCGATAGCAAGCGCGTGGCCCGCGAAACGAAGGCCAAAATCGAATTGATGACCGACCCCCGCGAAGCGGTGAGCGACGCGCAAGCCGTTTATACCGATTCGTGGACCAGCATGGGCTTCGAAGCCGAGCAGAAAGTGCGTGCCGCGGCGTTCCAGCCTTACCAGGTGAATCCCCAGCTCATGTCTCTTGCTGCGCCGGACGCCGTGTTCATGCACTGTCTTCCGGCTCACCGCGGCTTGGAAGTCACTCCGGAAGTCCTCGATGGCCCGCAGTCGGTCGTCCTCGATCAATCCGAAAACCGCATGTACGTGCAGAAGGCCATCCTGCATACTTTATTCTGATCCATCGATGCTAGTTATCTCCTGGCATCGAATTTTCTTTGTAGGGGCGCGGGATTCCTGCGCCCCATTCCGGCAACATCAAAACGTAAGAGAGGAATTGTGAAACCGCCAGCAAATAAACCAAAAAAAGTTGTGCTCGCCTACTCCGGAGGACTCGATACCTCCATCATCATTCCGTGGCTCAAGGAAAACTACGGCTGCGAAGTCATCGCGGTGATCGGTGACGTCGGCCAGCAGGAAGATCTGGAAGCCGCGCGCAAGAAAGCGCTCGCCACTGGCGCTTCCTCGGCACACATCGAAGATCTGCGCGAAGAATTTGTCCGCGACTACATCTGGCCGACTCTCCGCGCCGGCGCCGTTTACGAACACACCTACTTGCTCGGCACTTCCATGGCGCGGCCCGTTATCGCCAAGCGCCAGGCGGAAATTGCCCTGAAGCTCGGCGCCGATGGCCTTTCTCACGGCTGCACCGGCAAAGGCAACGACCAGGTGCGATTCGAATTGGCTTACAAAGCCATCGCCCCCAACGTGCAAATTATCGCGCCGTGGCGCGAGTGGGACATCGATTCCCGCGAAGATGCCATCGCCTACGCACAGAAGCACAACGTTCCTGTCGAGCAGAGCAAAAAAAATATCTACAGCCGCGATCGCAACATCTGGCATCTCAGCCACGAAGGCGGCGAACTCGAAGATCCTGCCAACGCGCCAAGCGAAGCGATGTGGCAATGGGTCGTTTCTCCGGAAAAAGCCCCGGACAAAGCCGAGGAAGTCGAAATCGGATTCGAATCGGGCACGCCCGTTTCCGTCAACGGCACGAAACTCGGCCCCGTCGATCTTCTCAACACGCTCAATGAAATCGCCGCGAGACACGGCATCGGCCGCACCGATCTCGTCGAAAATCGCCTCGTCGGAATGAAATCGCGCGGCGCTTACGAAACTCCCGGCGGAACCCTTCTCGTCAAAGCCCACCAAGAATTGGAGCGGCTCACCATCGATCGTGAGACCGCGCATTTTCAGCAGGCGCTTTCGCTGCGTTACGCCGAGCTGGTCTACTACGGTTTGTGGTTTGCGCCGCTGCGCGAAGCGCTCGACGGATTTTTCAACGTCGCGCAGCAGCGCGTCACCGGTGCCGTCGGCCTCAAATTGTGGAAGGGCACGCTCAACGTCACGAAGCGTGTTTCGCCTTTCTCGCTCTACCGCGCCGACCTCGCCAGCTTCACCATGGGCCGCTACAACCCCAAGGACGCCGAAGGCTTCATCAATTTGTTCGCGTTGCCTGTTACCGTCCGGCCCAAAGCAAAAGCCGAAGGCAGCAAACAATGATTCCTTCCCTGTAGGGCACGATAGTTCGTGCCCTAGATTGAGAATGGAACGATGACCGAACGCAAAGACGACCGGCTGTGGGGCGGGCGCTTCGAGCGTGAGCCCAATGCTCAGTTCGACGCGTTCCAGCGCTCTTTCTCGTTCGATCGCCGTCTCTTGCCATACGAAATTGCCGTTGATCGTGCCTGGGCGAAAGCGCTTGAGCCCATCGGCATTTTCACCGCGACGGAAGTGAAGCAAACGCTCGGAGCGCTAGACAAGATTGCCGAGCGAGCCAAGTCCGATCCCGCGTGGCTGGAATCGTTCGGGGCGGATGCGGAAGACGTGCATCACTTCGTCGAAAAAGCGCTCGTCGAAGATCTCGGCCCGCTCGGCTGGAAACTCCACACCGGGCGTAGTCGCAACGAACTCGTAGCCACCGATTTCCGCTTGTTCGTTATCGATGCCGCCGCGGAACTTCAGCGCAGGCTTGAAGCGCTGCTGAATGCATTTCTGCTGCAAGCCAAAGCCAACCTCAGCGTGCCGATGGCGGGCATGACGCACATGCAGCATGCCCAGCCGATCTTGCTTGCGCATTTTCTGTTGGCGCATGCTGAAGCGTTCACGCGGGACATTACCCGTCTGCAACACGCCGCAGCGAGCGCGGACGCTTGCCCGATGGGCTCGGGGGCTCTGGCTGGAAATTCTTTCGCGATCGACCGCAACGCGATTGCGCGCGAGCTTGGTTTTTCGCGCATCACCGCGAACAGCGTCGACGCCGTCAGCGATCGCGACTTCGCGCTCGATTATCTTTTCGCGCTCACCGGCATCGCCACGCATCTTTCGCGGCTCGCCGAGGATTTCGTCATTTTTGCGTCACAGGAATTTTCCTACGTGATTCTTCCTGATGAATACTCCACCGGCAGCAGCCTCATGCCCCAGAAGAAAAATCCCGACGCCTGGGAGCTGATCCGTGGCAAAACCGGCCGCATCACCGGCGCTCTAGTCAGTCTACTTACAACACTCAAGGGCTTGCCCAGCAGCTACCAGCGCGATCTCCAAGAAGACAAGGAAGCGCTTTTCGCGGCTCACGACCAGGTCGAAGACATGGTGTGGATTGCGATGGGCGCTGTGACCGCGACAAAGTTTAACGTCGAGCGCTTGCGAGCGGCAGCATCCAATCCCGCGCTCTTTGCCACGGATGCCGCGGACTATCTGGTGCACAAAGGCATCCCGTTCCGCCAGGCACACGATCTCGTTGGCAAAGTCTTGCGAGAGGCTGAGCGACAAGGCAAACCCTGGACTAAGCTGGCTCTCGAAGACGTGCAGAAAATCTCCATGCACTTCGAGAAGGATTTCCTGGACGGTCCGTCGGTCGAGGAGGTGATCGCCAACAAGATTGTTCCCGGTGGCACCGCACCAGAGTCCGTCCGTGCCGCTATCGCGATTTTGCAGAACCGTCTGAACAAACTCACCGCCAAAACAGGAGCCAAGTCATGAGCATGCAAACCGCAAGCCACTTAAGCACTCTCGCAGCCGCTGTGGAGGATCGGAGGTCCCTTCCGGGGGCGGCGCGCTAGTCACACGGACGTGCCGTTGCTGAAGCACGCACTTTCGGAAGCTTCCCTGCCGCGCGGATTCCGCTTCGCGGCGACCGCCTGTGGCTTGAAAAAAACGGGCGCGCTGGACCTCGCCATTATTTCCAGCGACGTGCTGGCCTCGGCCGCCGCCGTCTTCACGCAGAATTTGGTCGTTGCCGCACCGGTCCTCATCTCCAAGGAACATCTCCGCGCGTCCAAGGGCCGCATGCGCGCCGTGGTCGTAAACGCCGGCAACGCGAACTGCGCCACGGGCGATGCGGGCCACACCGCCGCCGTGCGCACGGTCGCCGAAGCCGCGAAGCGCCTCAACTGCACGGCGCAGGAATTGTTCGTTTGTTCCACCGGCGTCATCGGCGTGCCGCTGCCGCTGGAAAAAATCCTGCGCGCGCTGCCGGTCATCGCTCGTTTCCGCCGCTCTTCCGCGCGTTCCTTCGCGGAGACGTCGCTCGCGATCTGCACCACGGACACGCGCCCGAAAACCGCCTCGGCTTCGTTCAAGATGGCCGGCAAACGAATTCATTTCGTCGGCTGCGCGAAAGGCGCCGGGATGATCCATCCGAACATGGCCACCACGCTGGCGTTCGTCGTCACGGATGCCGCGATCGCGCCATCCCTGCTGCAAAAAACGCTCCACGAAGTCACCGGGCGCACGTTCAACGCCATCAGCGTGGATGGCGACACTTCGACAAACGACACGCTGCTCGTGCTGGCGAACGGAGAAGCCGGCGCGCCATCGATCAAAGCGGGAACGGCGGCGCATCGCGCGTTCACGGCGGCGCTCGAAGAGGTCTGCCGGTCGCTCGCGTTGCAGATCGTCGCCGATGGCGAAGGAGCGCAACGCGTGATCGAAATCGAAGTGCGCGGCGCAAAAACGGAAGCCGCCGCGAAGCGCATTGCGGAAACGATCGCCACTTCGCCGCTGGTGAAAACAGCCTTCGCGGGCGGCGATCCGAATTGGGGACGCATCTTTGCCGCCGCCGGCCGTTCCGGAGTCAAGTTCGATACCGCGCTGGTCGACATCAAGATGGCGGGCATCCCGGTTCTGCGGCGCGGCCAGCCGCTCGATTTCAACGAGCGCGCCGCCAGCAACAGACTTCTTGCCGAACACGTTCCGCTGGTCGTGGATCTGCACGCGGGTAAAGCCATGGCTCGCTACTGGACTTGCGACTTCACGGCGGAGTACGTCCGCATCAATGCAAGTTATCGCACCTAGGGAAAACAGCCGACCGTTCACGGTTGAAAGTAAGAAGTGGCTGGCGACTCATGATCCCTACATGTCGTGGCAGACTGGTGACGGAAGGGGAGGGAGGACCTTCCTCTCCCTCGGTCGCTCCTCATTGCGCGGCGGGGCTGGAAAGGAATAATTCACGCTCCAATTTGCGCTGCTTGCCCTCTGCGTCGGCCTAGTTGTGCTCGATGAGCAAGGTCATCGATTCACAGCCATTTCCTACGTATTTGTGATTTGCGTTAGAATCGTATGGACATGAGGCGCCGCAGTCGCAAACGAAAGTCGAAAGCTGCAAACCCTCCCAAGACTGCTGGCAATGCGGAAAAACCGGCGAGCCCTTCCGGGATTTCCAGTGAGCCGGAACAGCTTGCGAGCTCTCCGGATATCGCCAGTGAGGCGGAAAGGTTTCTAAGCTCTCCCAACATCGTCAGTGAGGCGGAAGCGCCCGTTGACCCTCCCGTTGCGCTTGCCGGGGCAGACCGCCGGATTCATCCTCGCTACGAGTTCGTTGCCGCTGTTGAGGTAAGGGTCGCTGAATCCGACGCGCGGATTGAAACGCGCGTCCGTGACTTGAGTCAGCAAGGCTGCTATGTGGACACGGACAACCCCCTCCCTTTAGGGACGGTCACAGACGTTCGCATCAAGAAGGGGGCACAATTGTTTGAAGCCCGGACAAGAGTCGTTTACTCCCGCGCTGGCAAGGGTATGGGGCTGATGTTTACCGCCATTGAGCCGGAGCAGATTCGGACTCTTGAAACGTGGCTTGCGGAATCCCGCGAAACCTCCTGGCTCGCGGCAAACCGCCGAAGGAGTCAGCGGGTACTGATGACCATCCCCGTCCGAGTCTCCGGGCGAAATGCCGCTGGATTGCCTTTTGAAGAAGAGACGCACACGCGGGCAATCAGTGCTCATGGTGGATTGATCCAAGTGTCAACACCGGTGAACAGAGGACAGCGGCTCACTCTCTCGAACGTGCAGACAAAAGCCGCTCTGGAGTGTGTTGTCGCGCACATTGACAGGCATCAGGGCGGTCATCCTCAGGTGGGGGTGGAGTTCATGCTGCCCAATCCTATATTTTGGCACGTGGCTTTTCCTCCAAAAGACTGGACGCCCCGTCACCCCGATGCGAAATCCCTCCTAAAAACGGGCCAATCACGCTGAAATCCCGCACTCGGCTTGGGTCGGGGCAGGTGGCACCGCAAGCGGTGCAGGGGAATTAGATTGACATTGGGAGGGCGGGGGCATACCGTCAGTGCACACTGGTTGGAACCCCGGGCGCAAGCCACTTTTCCCAGGTTACCTACATTAAGAGCGAACGCCGTATCCCCCGCACCCTGCGCGAAGTCTGCGATAGGAGCGGCGAGGAGCGACGTTCCAAGGTTTTGCACCGCGCGTCCTGCCAGACAGTCCAGGAGGACTAAATAATGAAGAAGCGGATAGCGGGCCTGCTCGTGATTGTGTTGGCAGTGATGCTTGTACCGGCAGCTCTTCCCCAAATGGAACCGACGCCGGTCGTGTACACCTACGTAAGCCAGTTCCAAGTGCCGCGCGCGAATTGGGCGGCATACGCGGAGGATACCGAGAAGACGGTCGTTCCGATTGTGGAGAAACTGACGGCTGACGGAACCATCCTAAGCTGGTCCACCTTTGAGCAAGCCATTCACACACCCGACGGATATACGCACGGAGCGGCGTGGTCGTCGACTTCGATTTCGGGGCTGATGAAGGTGCTCGACGAAGTTCGCAAGAGCGGTCCGCGACCGGGCCAGATCGCGGCTACCAAACACGAAGACTATTTGATGCAGACGTCGATGTACCGTGTGGGCAGCGGAACACCGGCGTACCTGCGCGTGGTCTGCTCGAATGCTAAGGCTGACAAGCCGGGAGATTACGCCGCAACGCTCAAGAAGCTCCTGGTGCCGACGTTTGAGGAACAGGTGAAGAAGGGCGTGGCTACGTACTACGGCGTCGACGAGCAGTACGTAAACACTTCAGCGCCCTCGATGCGCTGCGTCGTGATCACCTACCCCAATGCCGAAGGCATGGACAAGTGGGCGGCAGCCATCAGCGCCACGATGAGTAAGTGGAGTCCGGCGGAACGTGCGGAATTCGCAGGTTCCACTGTGCTTGACAGCCGGCGCGACATCATGGCGCGGATCACGCACTCCGGCCATAAATAGCTGTTTGCGGCGGCTGCGTTAAGAGGAGGGAGCGACGTTGGCTCCCTCTTTTTTTATTTTCGAAGCATGGCTTGCGTCTGAACAAGCTGGCGCTGAAGTTGCAC
>Ga0209527_1000221_pt1 | contig 13147 bp, 15 predicted proteins | sample JacPinW_OM2H0_M2_FD_187968 | JGI IMG/M metagenome (GOLD analysis project Ga0209527, IMG submission 187968) | Forest soil microbial communities from Algoma, Ontario, Canada - Jack Pine, Ontario site 1_JW_OM2H0_M2 (SPAdes) (version 2) | ecosystem: Environmental > Terrestrial > Soil > Boreal... | reverse complement strand
GCATTCACGGAGACGGTTGCGGTGGCACTGGCGGAGCCGCCGGGACCCGTGGCAGTAATCGTGTAGGTGGTCGAGTCGGAGGGCGTGACCTTGGTCGAGCCCTGAGCAGTGACGTCGCCGACATCGGGTGCGACGGTGAGCTGCGTGGCATCGGTGGAATTCCAGCTCAAGGTCGCGGATTCGCCTTTATTGATGGAACTCGGGCTGGCCTGCAAGGTCACCGTGGGACGCGCCGGTGCCGGCGCAGGTGGTGGTGGGGGCGGCGGCGCCTTCGGCGGCTTCTTACAACCGAAAGTGAAAACGGCGGCGGCAAGCATCACGAGCAAGCCGGTGCGATAGAACGAGCGTGAAGCCAGGTTCATGCAAATCCTCCTCAGTGAAGTTCCCGGGTTGGTCCCACCAGAGCCAATATCCTAGCACCAGCGGGCTGGGTTCGGGTAATATCTCGTATCACGATATAATATACATCGTACTGGAACGTGCGGGCATAAATTTCAAGAGCGGCCGGCACGGCGAAACCGGGTCAACCGAAACAGAAGGCACCTGCGTGTGAGATGCGCGGGATACCCCGTCCGGTTCCATGAAAAATCTCATCGGGGGGACCAGTTGGGCGATTCGTTGTGCCCGGCGGTGGTTAGCTGATGCGGCTGCGAACCGTCCGCAAGCATGGTCCAGATCTGCCGGGTGCCGCCGCGGGTTGATTCGAAAACGAGATGGCGGCCGTCCGGGGCCCAACTGGGACGCTCGTTGCGGCCCTGGTCGCGGGTCAGTTCGACAAGCTGGCGGGTGGCTGCGTCCATAATGTAGATGTCGTAGTTGTCGTCGGGACGGCGCCAACTGAAGGCCAACAACTGACCATTGGGCGCCCAGGCCGGGTCGATGACGTAGCCTTTGTCGGGGAGGTCCAGTTTGGTCTCGCTGGTGCCGTCGGAATTCATCAGGTAGAGCTGGGGAGTGCCGGCGCGATCGCTCACGAAGGCGACGGTCTGGCCAGTTTTCGGATTCCAACTGGGAGACATGCTTGCGCCGTTGGCATTGGTCAAGCGTTTGGGGCGGCCACCGCTGATGTCGGAAACGTATAGCTCAGGATTCCCCTGCATTGAAGATGAAAAAATGATCTGCGTGCCGTCGGGAGACCATGCGGGAGTGATGTTGGTGCCGCGGAAGCGCGGAAAGGACACAAGCTTGCCGGTGTCCAGCGAATACATGCAGATTTGCGCGCTGGTAAGGCCCCCGGATGGCGCGAAACAAGTGAAAGCGATGCGCGAAGCATCGGGCGACCAACGGGGCGTGAGAGAGATTGACCTCAGGGTAGTGAGCTGGTGCTGGTTGGAACCGTCGTAGTCCATCACCCAAATTTCTTTGGCGCCGCCGCTGCGCGAGCTGACGAAGGCGATCTGCGTTGAGGCCACGCCGGGGAGGCCGCCGGAGAGCTTACCGATGATTTCGTCGGCAAATTGATGTGCGAATTTTCTCACTTGCGCGTCGGTAGGAGCGCCGCGATACACCTTTCCTACGACAGCTTGCGAAGTCGGGCTGCGCACGTCATATAGCCACGCCTCGATGGCCACTTCGGACGTGGATTCGGACAAATTGCCAAAGCCGAGGAAATTGGCGTTGGTGGGGGGATCGATCCAGACGGCGGGTTTCAGTTCGGCAGGGACGCTGGGGGCTTGAGGAGGGTAAAAGCTGGGGCTGGCGAGATCGAGAATGCCCGAGAACTGGAGATCGTCACGCACGACTTGTGTAAAAAGCGAAGCGTGCGGTTTCGCGGCATCGGAGCGCGCCGCGAAGTCGGAAATCGCCAGGCGGGGCTTGTTGGTGTCCAAGCCGATCGCAGTGCGAAACCAATCTTGCGCCGCCGCGGATCTCCCACAGAAAGCGAGAATCACCAAGACCAAGAATGAACTAAGGCCTCTGAGCTTTGATTGCACCCTCACCTCCGACAATTTGACTGATTCCGGGAACCAGAAATCACATCCTTAACGTATGGACGGGGGATTGAAATCTAAAGTGGCAATTACATAAGCGCCTGAATAGTCGCCCGGCAATTTGGTCACTGGAGTCGAGCTTAGCACGGCCCGCAGCGCCGAATTGTCATAGGAGGCATTCCCGCTGGATTCGGAAATGTGCGCGTCCTTGAGCGAGCCGTCACGATTGATAGTAAATGTGACCGCGCAGTGCATGGTTCGCGAAGCACGCGCAGTGGCATCAATCGTCCATTGTTGCCAATTGCTGTAGATCCTGTTCTTCACAGCTTCGATGTACCAACCGTAGCGGGAAGCGAAATCGGCTCCACCCTGGCCCTGGACGGTAACGCCGCTCGAACCTTCACCGGGAGTCGGAGAGTAGCCGGTGGGAAGATCGGGATTCCCACCTTTGCCGTAAGGAACGGCGTTATCCGGAGTAGGTGTCTTGTTTTCGAGGGTTCTGGATTGGCGCGATGGTGGCAGGGGCTTTTCTTTGGTGAATTTTGGGATCTTTGTCGCGTCGGTCTTCGGCTCGGGCGGTTTCGGAGGCTCTTCTTCGTGAAGGCCCTTCGTGGGATCGACGGCCTTGCTCTCGGTGACGACGGATTCTTTGGGCATGGGGATTCCCGCGGCGCTGACCAAAGTCACTTTGGTACCGCCAAGCTTTCCGCCAACCCCGCCCCAGGCGCTTCCGCGGAATTGAATATAAGCGGAGACGGCGACGACGACAGCCAGGCTGGCATGCATAATGACGGAATAAATGAGGAACTGCCGGAAGTTCTGGTCCTCGGGTCGAGTGCTTCCGATCGGGTCCATCGAATTGGCCACAGCGGTTGTCATCTTTATTGGGTGCGCGCGCGGGTGGTGATGGGCTCAGTGACGATACTGATGTTGTTGATACCGGACTGGCGAAGCGCATCAACGACGGCGGCGAAACTGCCGAAGGGAACGGTTTCGTCGCAGCGGAGGAAGACGCCCTCCTGAGGGTTTTTCAAGTGAGCTTTGATCCTCAAACCGAGCTGGTGGATGTTGGTGGGCTCATTGCCGAGGTAGATGCGCTGAGCCTTGTCCACCGTGACGACGAGGCGCTCCTGATTGATTTCCTTGACGGTTCGCGTTTTGGGGACGTCGACTTCGATGCCCGACTGGAGAATCGGGGCGGTGATCATAAAGATGATGAGCAGCACGAGGACCACGTCCACGAACGGAACCATGTTGATTTCGGAGAGCGAAGTCTGCGTCGATTTGGAGAGTTGTGGCATGGCTAGAAGAAGTTTAAGGTTTAAACTTGAAAGTTAAAAGTAAGAAATACTAAGAAAAAGATCGAGCAAAGAGACACGAAGCCTATGGAACGGCCGGCCGGCCAGGCTGAATGGCTTCACGAGTGTTGATTTGGATCGTGGCGCATAGCACATGGTATTTGCCCGGATAGTGCTCAATCAAAAGTTTTTTCGACCTGCGCCGTGACTTCCAGAGCAAAGGTGTCCAGCCGCTGGGCGAGATCGCGAATTTTCTGCAAAAAATGGTTGTAGAAGATCACCGCCGGGATGGCAGCGAAAAGACCAGCGGCGGTGGTGACCAGCGCCTCGGCGATGCCGGGAGCGACAGCGCGCAAACTGGCAGCGCCGGCGCTGCCCAGGCCGGAGAACGCGTCGATGATGCCCCACACGGTTCCGAACAGACCGATGAAGGGGGTCACAGAACCGGTAGTCGCCAGCCAGGACATGCCTTTTTCGACGCGGCGCACTTCATCGGCGGCGGCGAGCTGCATGCTAACGGTAACGGCGGACAAGCTTTTCAGTTTGGGCGGATGCGGATTGCCCGGGGCGGTGCCGACCTGGCTCTGCAGTTCGCGGTAGCCCGCCGCATAGACGGAAGAAAACGGAGAGCCTGCCGTGGCCAGGGCCTGCGGGTTTGCTACGCCCCGCGTGGCGCGAAAAATACGCAGGAACTGGTCGCTCTCGCGGCGGATGCGTCCGAAGAGGCCCAGCTTCTGAAGAATCATGGCCCAGGAAATAATCGAGAATAAAAGAAGAAGCAGAAGAACGCCGCGGGCGACGAAGCCGGTTTGCGTAAGGATGTTTCCGATGTCGGTGACAAAAATCGTGGTGAACAGAAAAATGATGTACCCCTCAGTGAGAGCAAATGATATGTGACCGCGACGCGGTCAACATTTTTCCGGGCTTAAGAAACGTAGCACACGCATCCCGAGCACGCAACAAATAGGATGCGTAAGTTTCTGATTCCGCTTATCGGCCAACGAGCAAATGGTTGCTGAAAACGCCAAACAAGCGCTTCTTGGGGGGTAAGGCAGGTGTGATAAACTGCGATTTGGGCATGAGCAAACCGTTCGACATCGAATTGGAAAGACTGACCGGCCAGCCGTCTTATTCCGAGGCAGTCCGCAGCGTGGCCGCCGGGCAGCGCGGAACATTTTTCCTCGAGACGTTTGGCTGTCAGATGAATGATCACGACTCGGAGAAGGTCGCCGGCGTGCTGCTGGCGCGCGGCTATCGGCAGGTGGAGACGCCGGAAGCCGCTTCCTTGATCCTCTACAACACTTGCAGCATTCGCGAGAAGGCAGCGCAGAAAGTTTTCTCGCGTTTGGGTGAATACCGGGAGAAGCAGAGCGAGGGTAAAGTCATTGGAGTGCTCGGCTGCGTGGCGCAACAGGAGGGCGAAGATATCTTTAAGCGCGCGCCGTGGGTGAGCTTGGTGTGCGGGTCGGCGAGTTACAGCAAGTTGCCGGAAATGATTTCGCAACTGGAAGCTGGAAATCCGCGCGTCACCGGGCTTGATACAGACACGGACGAAACGTTCGAAACGGAGGTAACGCGCCGCGACAATCCCTGGCGCGCTTACCTGACGATCATCGAAGGCTGCGACAAGGCGTGCTCGTACTGCGTGGTGCCGTACACGCGCGGTCCCGAACGCAGCCGCGCAAGCGATTCCATTCTCAGGGAAGTGCGAGAGCTTGGGGAGCTCGGCTATTCCGAGGTTCAACTACTTGGGCAAACGGTGAACTCTTACGCCGATCCCACTTCGCGGAAGATGCGTTTTTCGGAGTTACTACTGGCGGTGGCCGATGTGCAGGGAATTCGCCGCGTGCGGTTCACTACCTCGCACCCCAGCGATTTCACGCCAGACATTGTGGAAGCGATTGAGCGGCAGCCGAAAATCTGCGACCACGTTCACCTGCCGGTGCAATCCGGTTCGTCGAGAGTGCTGCGCTCGATGCAGCGAACTTACTCGCGCGAAGAGTATCTGGAAAAGATCGCCATGATGCGCGGGGCAAACAGGCCGATCGCCATCACCACGGACATCATCGTGGGCTTTCCGGGCGAAACGGAATCGGATTTCGAGGAAACCATCAGCCTGCTCGAGGAAGTGCGGTACACCGGTTTGTTCGCGTTCAAGTATTCGCCGCGGCCGAATACGCCGTCGCTCTCGATGAAGGATGCGATTCCCGAAGAGGAAAAAGGCCGGCGGCTTGCCGCGGTCCAGGAGAAGCAGCGCGAAATCCAGGCGGCGAGGAATGCGGAGCTGGCGGGAAAAACATTTGAAGTCCTGGTCAGCGGAAAATCGCGGCGCGAGAACCAGTGGACCGGGTACACCACATCGCACCGCATGATAAATTTCGCTTCACAAGAGAGCGAGCTTCTGGGAACCTACGTGCAGGTTCGTGTCACAGGGGCGGGTCCAAACAGTTTGGTGGGTGAACACGCCACTTAGCTCAGGGAGGCCTCAATGGAAGTGGAGATGAAAATCCGCGGCCTGATGATGGATCCCGTCACCAACATGCCCATCGTGGTGCTCAAGGACGTCCAGGGGCAGGCCATCCTTCCGATCTGGGTGGGCGTGTACGAAGCGAACGCCATCGCCCTGGAAATCGAGAAAGTGCAAACTCCCCGGCCGATGACCCATGACCTGCTGAAAAACGTTCTGTTGGGGCTCGAAGTGCGCGTGCAGAAAATCGTGGTGAATGATCTGAAGGACGATACGTTCTACGCGCTGATCTGGGTGGAGCGCGAAGGCCAGATGATGACCATCGATTCGCGCCCCAGCGATGCGCTAGCTCTGGCGTTGCGCATGGATTGCCCCATCTTCGTGGATGAAGCGGTCCTCAAGAACTCCAAGATATCGAGCGCTTTCACCGAGCGCAATACCAACGAGCAACTCCGCACCTGGCTCGATGGCCTTTCCGACGAGGACCTCGGCCGCTACAAGATGTAAGCGGCTATCGGTCAATCGATTCAGTTATCCGCCCGAGATCAAGTTCGAGCCAATGTGTCCTCCGGCACGAGCATTAGCCCGCGAACCGTGCGTTGCCAGGCGAATAGCAAGACGATACCGATCAAAATGAGCGCCAAGCTCAGGCCAGCCCAGAGGCCGAATGCGCCCCAGCCCCGGCGGAAGCACAGCCAGGCACCGAGCGGAAGACCAATAATCCAGTACGCAGTGAAGTGACAGAACATGGGCGTGCGCGTATCGCCGGCGCCGCGGAGAGCGCCCGTAGCGACGGTTTGGAAGCCATCGAATAGTTGGAAGGCGGCGCCGGCAGCGAGCAGGAGAATGGTGCTGTGAATGACGGTTTCATCCGGTGTGTACATCCGGGCAATCCATCGGGGAAATAGGAGCAGAGCCGCACTGGCGCAGGTCATGAAGGCAGCTCCAAGAAAGATGGCTGTGCCGCCAGCATCACTCGCTGCTTTGGGATCCTTGCGGCCGATTGCCTGGCCCACCCGAACGGCGGCCGCGGAAGCGATGCCGAGAGGAACCATGTACGTAAAGGCAACGGTGTTCAGAGCGATTTGGTGACTGGCGAGGGGAACAGCACCCAGCCGTGCGATGAGCGCGGTGACCAGGGCAAAGACGCCGCTTTCCAAGGTGAACTGAATCGCGGCTGGCAATCCGAGAGTAATGAGGCGGCGGATGCGCGGCAGATCAATCTCCACCGGAGTTCTGAGGAGCTCCGTGCGGTGCTTTTGGTCGTACCACAGCAGGTAGCCGACAAGCACAGCAGCCATGTAGAGCCGCGCGATCGCCGTGGACCAGCCGGAACCAACGGCGCCCATGGCCGGCGCTCCCCACTTGCCATAGACCAAAATCCAATTGCCGAGTGCATTGACGATGTTGGCAGTGACAAGAGCAAACGCCACGGGTTTCACCATGTTCATCGCTTGCAGGCAGCGGCGCACGGCGAAATAGAGAAGCAGAGGCAGCAAGCCAGCAGCTAGCGCCTTAGTGTAGGGAATGGCGAGGGCCAGAACTCCCGGATCGACGTGCATGCCCGCGAGCAGAGAGGGAAGCAACCAGACGGGCGCGGCAAGAAAGGGAGCGAGGGCAACACTCAGGTAAATGCTGTTGAGCAGGGAACGATGACAGTCCTCGCGCTGGCCTGCTCCGAAGGCTTGCGAAACGAGCGTGTCCAGTCCCATGAGCAGTCCGCCACCGAAAAGAGCCAGCACGATAAAAATATTGGAGCCCAGGCTGACCGCGCCCATGGCGGTCGCACTGTCGGGAAGCCGCCCCACCATCATCGTATCGACGATAGCCATGCTCATCCAGCCGAGTTCGGCGAGCACAAGTGGAATGGCGAGCCGCAGCGTGGGGCGGAATTCGGCGCGCAGTGTCTGGAGTCCAATCATGGGTGCACGGCAAGAGGAACGAGTGTAAGTGGGGCGGAGAAAAGGAGCAAACCGATGCTCGGTGAAGCGAAGTGAGGAGCGGGAGTGGGAGCAAGTTGAGGGGAGAACTGCGCGCAGGCCGGATTCAGCGTCAACTTGAAAGGGCCGCTTCCGACCGCAAAATTTCATAGCAGTCGAACTGTATGCCGACACCCAACTTGCCGCGCGGCGTATCGACAGGCTCGAGACGCACCACATGACCGGTGCATCGCCACTCCGTGGTCGGTCTGCCGCTGATTTCCTCCGGCATTTTCAGAAGAACCTCGACCGCCGACCCGATACCCAGGGGCGCGTCGGTGGCGAAAAAGACTCCTCTTTCGGAGAGATTTTCCGATTCCGCTCTCCGTTCGCTCCAGCCGGACTTCCAGGCGCGCACTCGTAGTTTGGTTCTTAAGAGATGACGGGGAGAATTACGACGCTCGGATACATACCCTTCCATCGGTGCCCCCTTGCACCAAGGAGGGAAGATGGCGCAGGCTGAGAGTGGTGTGGATAGACACTGTGGAACAGGAGCACTGTGCTGGAAAGACTCAATTTGGTACTTGCCCGCAAAGCTTGCCTGCCGCCCTGCGCCCTGGCTCTAGTTTTCCACCGCAACGACCGTCGATCCACCCACTTTTCGCTTGCCAATGAACAGGCAGCAAACGTAGAGTTAGCCTAGGCCTTGGGGGTTTTCTGGAGGCAGCACCCATATATAGGAACCCAGTTGCCGGATCGCTGCGGCTCGATTTCTTGTGCGCGAGCGGAGGCAGAAACAGATGACGGCCATCATCACGGTTGCGAATCAGAAAGGCGGCGTGGGAAAGACCACGACGGCGATCAATTTGTCCGCAGCGCTCGCGCACCGCGGAAAGCGTACGCTGCTGATTGATCTCGACCCGCAGGCCAATTCGACAATCGCGTTTTACGATGCCGGCGAGATTTCCACGACCATGTTCGACGTGCTGAGCGACAGCCGGGTGACGATGGCCACCGTCATAAAGCCAACCAAGGATCCAATGCTGTTTCTTGGGCCGGGCCGGCTGGCGCTTGCGAAGCTGGAGCAGGTGCTCGCGGGACAATTCGATGCGCCCTTCAAATTGAAAGATGCGCTGACTCCGGTCCTGAAAGATTATGAGTACGTGATCCTCGATACACCGCCATCGCTGGGAATTCTGACGGTGAATGCATTGGTGGCCTCGACGCATTTGCTCGTGCCCATTCAAGCAGCGTACTTCGCGATCGAGGGGACCGACGATCTGCTGGAGACCTACGAACGAATCCGGGCCCGTCCCAACCCGGCGCTGAAAGTTCTGGGCGTGGTGATTACGCTTTTTGACAAGCGTACGAACATTTCCAAGGATACGCACGGGCAGATTCGATCGGTATTCGGGGAAGTGCTGTTCAAGACGAAAATCACGAAGAACGTCCGGCTGGAAGAGAGTCCGGCATACAAGGAAACGATTTTGACGTACGCGCCGAAATCACCCGGCGCGGTCGAGTACAAGAAACTCGCAGGGGAGGTTATCCAACGTGTCGAAGAGGATCGGGTTACCCGTCACGCTGAAGATGCGGCATGACGCGCACTACGTAGAATCGCTGACAAGCTATAGCGGCGCGGCGGTCGGGCGTATGATTCGCGTGGACCAAATCCGCCCGAATCCCGACCAGCCACGCAAGGCGCTCGGCGATTTGCGTGAACTCACGGAATCGATCCGCGAGAAAGGCGTGCTGGAGCCGCTGCTGGTGCGCTACGTCCCGCGAGAGGACTGCTTCCATATCATCTCCGGTGAGCGGCGCTATCACGCGTCCCGCGCGGCCGGGCTGCGAGAGGTGCCGTGCATCGAAAAGACCGCGGACGACGCGGAGACGCTCGAAATCGGGCTGATTGAAAATATTCAGCGGAAAGACCTGACGCCGTTTGAAGAAGCAGATGGGCTGCACCGTCTGAGCGCGCAGTTTGAATACACGCACGAGGACATCGCGAAGAAGATCGGCCGGGCGCGGTCCTCGGTGACCGAAACATTGTCACTGCGCAATATTCCCGACTCGCTGCGAAAGAAGTGCATCGAGCACGGGATCCTCTCAAAGTCGCTCTTGCTGCAGATTGCGCGCCAACCCACCGAAAAGAAAATGATCGAGATGTTCCACCGTATCATGCAGGGCGGGCTGACGCGCGACGAGGCGCGCCGCGAACGCCGCGAAGAGCAGTCAGGACCGCAGCGGCCACAGCCATTCATATTTCAATTCGAGCCGCCTGCGGAAACGTTCAAGTTCCGGATTCAGTTCAAGAAGAGTCATGTTTCACGGGATGAGCTGATTTCGACGCTGCGCGAAATCCTGGCACAGCTTGAGGGCTCCTCTTCGGAAGCCGATTCGACGGCGGCTTGATACTGCCAAGAACGGATAGGGTCTTCGAGAAGACTCAGGGCAAGCCAGCACTGCTCCTGCAACTTAGCTCCATGGTTGAACTTTCACCCAAGCAAATGCAGGTCATCGAGATGCTCTTCGAGGCCGGCTTTCGCCCTATTGCGATTCCCCCTTACGAGAGTGCCCTGTGCATGAGGAAAGGCGATTGCGCGGCGGTGTTGGCGCCCGTTCCGAACGGCGGAATAAAACTGCTCGCGCCGCCATCGTATCTCTTAGAAGGAAACCTCAGTGTGAAGCTGAAGCGCGGCTCAGTAGAAGTGTTCGTGTGGAAAAAGAAGGAAGTAGAAGCGACGCCGGAGAAATTGGGGGAACTTGAATCGTTCCGGCGGGAGCTTACGGAACTCCTGGGTCTGCCTCCGAAGCAATAGAGTTGCGGCAATTTGCAATTCCAAAAAACTCTCGTCAAACTGAATTTCTCATGGAACCCTACGACATTATCTGCATTGGAGCGGGGCCGACAGGCCTGGCGACGGCGATTGAAGCCAAGCGCGCCGGAATGCGGCCGCTGGTCATCGACAAAGCCTGCCTGTGCAACTCGATCTTCCATTATCCGGTGAACATGGTGTTTTTCACGACGCCGGAGCTGCTCGAGATCGGCGACTTGCCTCTAGTTTGCGCGGCGGAAAAGCCTACCCGGGTCGAAGCACTGAAATACTACCGGAAGGCGGCGGAGCACTATGCGCTGGAATTGCGGTTGTACGAGCGGGTGTTGCGGATCGATGGTCAGGATAAAAACTTCACGGTAGTGACTAGAACGGAGAAGGGACCTGAATACAAATACCAGTGCAAGAAGATTGCGGTGGCAACAGGCTATTACGATCTGCCGAACCAACTGGGCGTTCCGGGCGAAGATCTTCCCCACGTTTCGCACTACTACACGGAACCACACGAATTCTGGAATCAGGACGTGGTTGTGGTCGGCGGGAAAAATTCCGCTGCTGAGGCGGCGCTCGATCTCTATCGAAATGGCGCGCGAGTGACGCTGCTACACCGGAACAAGGAGCTTGGTGCAACAATCAAATATTGGGTGCGGCCGGACATTGAGAACCGGATCAAGGCCGGCCAAGTGAAAGCGTTGTTCGAGACGCGCGTGAAGCGCATCACGAAAGACGAAGTGGTGGTCGAAAATGGAGCCGGTGAGAAGAGATTGCCCGCGCGACGCGTGTTCGCGTTGACTGGGTATCATCCCGATTTCACGTTTATTGAAAGCCTGGGCGTGCGGCTCGATCCGGAAAGCCGCAAACCGGAGATGGATCCGAATACGCTCGAGAGCAATGTGGCAGGAATCCATCTGGCGGGAGTGGTCATCGGCGGGCGCCACACTGGCGAGATTTTCATCGAAAACGGGCGCTTCCATGGGAAACAGATCATTCAAGCATTGAGGGCGTAAGCGGCGTGAGGAAGCACCACCGAGGCCAGATTTGCCCGCTCCGAGGCCGTTTGCTAGACTTGTAGTTTATGCCATCGATTATCCGGGAAGTGGGCGAGACGTTTGGCGCGCTGGTGAAGGGCTTCAGCGTGACCTTCCGCAATATGTTTCGTAAGACCGTCACGGAAAACTACCCTTACGAGCCCGTACATTTCCAGCCACGCTACCGCGGGATCCACGTCCTGCACCGCGACGAAAGCGGACTGGAAAAATGTGTGGGCTGCTTCCTGTGCGCCGCGGCATGTCCCGCGAATTGCATTTACATCGAAGCCGCGGAGAACGTCGACGCAAACCGCATCTCCGCGGGCGAACGCTATGCCAGCGTATACAACATCGATTATTCGCGCTGCATTTTCTGCGGTTATTGCGTGGAAGCGTGCCCGACGGATGCCATCACGCACGGTCACGGTTTTGAGCTGGCGACTTACGACATCAACTCTCTCGTGTACCGCAAAGAACAGCTTCTAGAAATAGCACCCGCTGCCGCGACCTCATCTGGCCGCTAGTATTTACCCACTCTAGTCGCGCGAGTTTTTCCCGATAGCTTCGAGGTGTGTCCAGATTTGTCGCGGGACAGCTTTTGCCGTCTCTCTAAATTAGCGTCCTCTAATAAAGCAGCTAAGACGTAAGTCCGGGGAGAGACGCATGGACGTGACGGCTGCGATGCTCGTTGAAGGTGGACGCCAGGCGCGGTTATACGAAGCGTTCGACAGGAACGCGGGGGCGAGAGGGTGGAAGCCGCTGAATGGCCTGGGTGTGTTCACAGTTCGTTAATTCTAGTCAAGAGTACTAACAGGGTATCAGGCTGTGGAAAACTGTGGAAAACTTTGGCGCTCGGATCGCGGGACTGATGGGCAGGTAATGCATGGCGAAGTTTACCCGATCGATGGAGTCGGCGGAGAGATTGCGATGCGCGCTTGCAGCGCCTGCACGGGAGATTACGAAGACCCGGACCGTACGGCGTGGACGCCGGACGATGGAGAAGATGAGGAGCGACGGTGCAAAACGCGCAACCACAGAAGAGCTTCCTGCTGAGGACGGATAAACGGCGGGAAAGGAGGCGAAGATGCGAAGAACTCGGAGAGGGGGACTGATCGCGCGGCGGAGACAGCGCGACGTGCTTTGCGACGTGATGCTGAGCGCGCGGCAATGCGAGACGTGGCTGACACTGGACGAACTCGCGAAGCTGACACATTACCCGCCGGCGAGCATTTCCGCGCAATTGCGGCATCTGCAGAAGCCGGAGTACGGCGGGTTCGTCGTGGAGAAGCAGCCGCGGTTAGTGAGTGCGATCCTGCGCGGCGAAGACTTTGGAACAGTCTGGGAATACCAGTTCCGGCGCGCGATTCGCAGGAAGTTAGCAGGCGCGGGCTTGCGGTGCAGTGGAAGGCAACTTTCGCTGCAACCTGCGGCTTGCCGAATCGTCACGGAATCGGTGCGGAGGAGCGATGAGCGTCAAACCGGAGTTGGCGTTTGATGTGTGCTGGGAAGTGTACCGCGGGGTGCGCGAAGCGTTGGAGACGAAGCGGGGCATTTCCGCGCTGAACTGGAAAGACACGGGGAAGTTCCTGTGGCGGCCGGAATTTTCGCCCGCGGATGAACGAGTGGGTGGCGGATTTTGCGCTGGCGGGGCAGGCGCCGCTCGACGGGCC
>Ga0209527_1000220_pt1 | contig 13172 bp, 9 predicted proteins | sample JacPinW_OM2H0_M2_FD_187968 | JGI IMG/M metagenome (GOLD analysis project Ga0209527, IMG submission 187968) | Forest soil microbial communities from Algoma, Ontario, Canada - Jack Pine, Ontario site 1_JW_OM2H0_M2 (SPAdes) (version 2) | ecosystem: Environmental > Terrestrial > Soil > Boreal... | reverse complement strand
CGCCGGTCTGGGTAGCTTGCGCCGCAGGTATTCCAAGCCTCTGTACGTGCTCCTGACCATGGTGGGATTGATCCTGGCGATCACGTGCGCGAACATCGCCAATCTTCTGCTGGCAAGGGCCGCCGCGCGACGCCGCGAAATGGCGGTCCGGCTCAGCCTGGGAGCGGGACGGTTCCGCGTCGTGCGGCAGTTGCTTACCGAGAGTGTGATGCTGGCATCGCTCGGCGGAGCATTCGGGGTCTTGTTTGCGATCTGGGGTGTGCGAGCGCTGGCGTTTCTACTCTCCAACGGGCACGAGAACTTTACGCTTCACGCGGAATTGAACTGGAACGTGCTGGGCGCGACGGCGGCGCTCTCAGTGGTTTGCGGCCTGTTATTTGGACTCGCTCCAGCAATTCAGTCGACGCGTCCGGACGTCATGCCCGCGCTACAGAATGGCCGCGGGGGCGGACCGCGCCGCGGCGCGCAGCACGTGCTGGTGGTCGCCCAAATCGCGCTCTCTTTTCTCATCCTGGTCGCCGCCGGTCTGTTTGTCCGGACACTCAACAACCTGCACTCCGTCCAACTGGGATACGCTCGCGAGAACATCCTTCTGTTCTCGCTGAATGCGCGCCAGGCCGGGCATCGCGACCCGGAGATGGTCACTTTTTACACGGACCTGCGCAAGCGCTTCGAATCGATCCCCGGCGTGAGCAGCGCGACGCTTTCCCAATCCTCGATCATCAACGCCGCCCGTACCGGGCAAGCAATCAGGGGCACAATGAAGATCGGCGCTGTTACCTTGGATGGCGCACGCGTCATGGCCGCCGGACCGCGTTTCCTCATGACGATGCAGATTCCGATTCTGGCCGGGCGTGAGATTGACGACCGCGACCAACCGGGCTCCAGGCCGGTCGCAGTGATCAGCGAGCGGCTCGCGCGAACTTACTTCGGGGACGAGAATCCCGTGGGCCGGCGCATCACGCTTCCGGACGAGAAGCGCGATCTCGAAATCGTCGGCGTGTCGGCTAACCTGCGGTACGGTGGTCTGAAAAATGAAGAAGAGAGTGCAATGACCGTGTTCGTAGCGCTCAGCCAGTTTTCTCCGGACCGAGTGACCTACGCGCTGCGCACTGCGGGTGATCCGCTGAGGTTTGTTCAGAGTGTCGATGAGATCGTGCGGGAGGCCGATTCCCGCATACCCGTCACAAACGTGGTCACACAGGCTGCCGAAATCGATCGGACCATCACCCAGGAACTCACGTTCGCGAAACTATGCACGGGTTTCGCGGTTCTCGCTCTCCTGACGGCGTGCGTGGGACTCTATGGGACGATGTCCTACAGCGTCGCGCGGCAGGTCGGCGAGATTGGAATCCGTATGGCTCTGGGCGCGCAACGCGGCGCCGTGGTATGGATGGTTCTGCGCCGCGTTCTACTACTGGCGGCGGTGGGACTCGCGATCAGCGTGCCTGCCGCGTTGAGCGCGTCCCAGCTTGTCAAATCGTTTCTGTTCGAGACCCAGCCCAATGATCCGGGAACCCTGGCGCTGGCCGGTGTCGTCCTCCTAAGCGCCGCGATTCTCGCTGGCTATGCGCCGGCAAGGCGAGCGTCCCGAATTGATCCGCTGGCGGCTCTGCGGCACGAGTAAGACATGGTCCTTCGTACCGCAACGAAGGACGAAAATGTTCCGCGCCCGCGCACGTCTATCATAGTAGCCGCTCGCGATAGACAGTTATTCCGGGCCAGAAGTCCCGATCTAGGAAGTGTGATGCGCATAATACGTGCCAAGGGCTGGCGATCCGGCCCAAACTTCCCAGATGCCTGCTTCGGAACCTTGAAGGCCACATGAAATCCGATTAGCGGATTGATCAGGCACTTGTACGTGGGTCGTGCCTACTCTGCCGTGTAAGTGATCTCCATCCGATGAATGAGGAAGCATGATAGAGCAAGAATCGCGATGGTAAGACAGAGCAAGCCGAGGACGGCAATAAATGGAGAGACGGGTTCGGCCACGATAGTGAAAATGGCCAGGGGGCCACGGATGGGCAGACTAACGGGGCAGATGTGCTTCAGATAGAAAGTGACGCTGAGCCGCTGGGCCCAGGCAGGAAAGATTGGCGCGATCGTTTCCCATCCCATGATCACGACGCCGGGGATGATCGGATTCTTGAATAAAAGGCTGAGAGCGAGAAACACGGCGCCATAGCCGAGACAGGCTAGAGCCGTCACCAGAAGATAGGACCCCAACTGGCCGAGGCCCGGCCCATCAAAAACATACGATTTGCCCGCTGAACCAAAACGGCTATACATTAGGAAGACGCAAGCAAGGACGGCTGTTTCGAACAGTGCAATGGCAACGACCGCGCCGGCAAGAAACTTTCCTACCACCAGAACTTCTCTTCTTACCGGGGCGAGAAATTGATAATGGAGCGTGCGTTCCACCATTTCGCCACGGAATAGCCACGTAAAGATCGCCATGCAAGCGAAGAAGATACCCAGCCGGAAATAGTAGAGTTGGACGATTCCCGCGAGGACTTGTGTATCGTTCTCTATTTGGGGCGGGCCCGCGGGTTCGTTTCTATCGAAGATGACGTGTGCCAGGATGATGAGCACGGGAATCAAAGCGAGCAGATAGATCCAAATCCTGCGGCGCGTAAACAGGTTCCGGCGAACTTCGTTGCGCACAAGGATGAAGATCTGGCTTCCAAAGAGTCGCCAAGGCTGCTCCTTCGACCACCTTTGGGCTCGCGCGACTAAATCTTGGGCACTCACGCCGGTCCTCCATCAGATCCGATGAGATATTGATAGATGGAGTTGACGTCGTCGTCGGCGGGCGCAACCGCATCGACTTCGACGAGACCGCCGGAAACGATCTTGTTCAGTAAAAGATAGAACTGCTCCGCATCACGCGTGCGCACCAGGACGCCATGGCCATCATTCAGAATTTTAGCCTCGACAACGTGATCGAGTTCGAACGCCGCCGCCGCCAACCGCGCTGCATTCGAGCATCGGACAAGGATCTGCATGGGATGATCGTGGACCTCCTTGCGAACCTCGCGAATCTGTCCTTCGGCAACGACGTAGCCGCTGCTCATCAACACCACGCGGTCGGAGATTCGATCGACTTCCTCCAAAATATGGCTGGAAATGATCACGTGCATCCCCTGCTTGGCAATCGCTTCGAAGAGCGCGATCGATTCCGCGCGAGCCATCGGATCAAGGCCGTTTAGCGGTTCGTCGAGAACCAGCACGGACGGATGATGCGCAATGGCCTGCGCCAGGCGAATGCGCTGTCGCATCCCTTTGCTGTAGCCTGCCACTTTGCGCCGTGCCACCTGCGCCATGCCGGCGCGTTCCAGGGCTTCGTTCGTGAGCTTCGCTGCCTGGTCGCGGCCAAAACCATGAAGACGCAGCGGCCAATAAATGAAGTCGTAGCCATTCGTGCCAGGAGGGAAGGAATCAAACTGCGTGCAGTATCCGACTTGCCGGAAGAACTCGATAGGTTGTTGCGGGGTAAGGCCGAGGACGTAAATTGCGCCTTGTGAAGGTCTGATCAGGCCAGTCAGTAAGTTCATCAGTGTGGTCTTGCCCGAACCGTTGGGGCCGACGAGGCTGGTAATCCCCGGCTCCAGAGAGAAGCTCACTTTGTTCACGCCGAGAACTTCTCCGTAAAACTTGGAGACATCTTCGAAAAAGATTTGTCGGGCGCTTGAGGTCATCCGCGCACCGTGTCACGGGCGCGCAATCGCGCATTGAGAATGACAAGCGAAAGCAGGCAGACGAAAATCAGGACGCCCCATGCCGCGGGAACGGGGATTTCGTTCCAACCCATACTACCCAGCAGCCTGGATGGTTCACGAAATCCTCTCGCCAAAATGATCTGGAACAAATATGAAAAATTCAGCAGTCGGCCCCAAATGGTGCCCATAATAGCGTTGAACATCTCACCGAGCCCCGCAGGGATGAAAAATGAGATGAAGATTACCCCCGTTGCCACAATTCGCAACTTGACCCACGCCGACACGGCCAGAGAAATGAGAGAAAGCATCAGGATCCAAATCACAGAGCACAACACGATCGGAACGACCATCCACATGCGCGACCAGATCCAGTCGCCCTTTGCCAACCCTGCCTGCAGGGTGAATAACAGCAAGCTGGGTACCCACGTGACACCTGACAGAAGAAGGCCCATAACCGCAAGCTTTCCAAGAACATAATCGGTCCGGCTGAACGGCCGGCTCAGAAAAAGCGGGAGGGCGCCGTTGGTCAAATCTCCCGCGATCAAGATCGGACCAACCCAGCAGTTCAAAAGAAAGGCTGCCTGGGTCTGCACGAGCATGATGAACGTGAAGAATCTGGCTTCCACTGAGAACATATCGGCCGGGCCCATGGGCAGAAGCAATTGCACTGCTTTGTTGTTGGCGATGAATATGTAGCCTGCGAAAAACAGGGTTGGCACAAGGCTAAGAATCAAAAGAAGAACGAAGAAGCGGGATTTAAAAAGGTCGGCGAACGCATAACGCGTCAGGACGAAAAACCGCGACCGTTCCGGCGTCAGAGACCCGGTATACGGAGCGTACCTGCGCTTATATACGGCCATCCGCCGCTCCCGTTAGTTCCATCGCGTTGAGGAAAATGTCTTCCAGTGAATCGCGACGATGATTCATGCGGCGAATCTGCACGCCCTTGTCCGCCGCAACCTTGAACACCTCCTTGATTTCCACGCCGTCCGGCATAACGACCTTGATGCGACCGTTGGTGAAAACCGCGCACTCACAGCCGAGGCCCTCGAGCGTGGATGTAAATGTTGCCTCGGCGCCAATCGTTTCCAACTCGAGGAACTTGCGATTGGCGCGCCGTTCCTCGACGAGGTTGCAGATGGAAGCGATTTGCCCGTTGCGCAGGATCAGCACCTCATCGCAGGTTTCTTCCACGTCGCGCAGAAGATGCGAGGAAAGCAGCAGGCAGATATCACTGGCCTCCCGGATTTCGCGAATCAGTTCGATCAAGCGCTTGCGCGCAGGCGGGTCCATGCCGTTCGTTGGTTCGTCCAGAATCAAAACCTTGGGGCCGTGCGCGATCGCCTGGGCCAACTTCGCTAGTTGTTTCATGCCAAGAGAATACGTCCCCACCGGGCGATAACGCGCTTCGCCTAACCCCACATAGACGAAAGCTTCGTGCGCGCGCTCCATCGCTTGAGCGGGGGGAAGGCCGGAAATCTCTGCCATGTAGCGAACAAAGCGGACCCCGGACATTTTTGAGATAAAAGCGTCGTTCTCAGGCATGTACCCGACAAGCGATCGAAGCGCCTTGCCGTTAGTGTGAGAGTCGAGCCCGAGCACGCAGGCGCTCCCCTTGGACGGGGAGTGAAAACCCAACAGCGTGTTGATGAGCGTGGACTTGCCGGCGCCATTGGGTCCGAGCAGCCCAATAGCCCGACCCTTCAAAATGCCCGTTAGACCATGAAGGATCGTTCGGCCGCCGAGTTGTACTTCGAGCCCATTGAGCTCGATGGTTGGGTTCATCATCTACCAATTATTACGGATTGGCTTGGTGCGAGGTTCCGTGATTGGACAAACCCAGCAGGTGGATCAAAGTTGGAAGACCTGGATTCAAGTCAAACAGCTTGCCGCTGCTGTCCACCTCGATGCGATCACTTTCCCCGTAAGCACAGAATACGCTCGGTTTGGCGTCGACTGCCAGCTGTTGCAGGAGCGCCAACTGCCCGGAAGTAAGCTGGGAAGCGAGCGGTTTCAGAATCGGGCTGAGATTTTGATAAATCATCGCCGAGAAGTTCGCTTGATTGTCCTTGGGGAGGAGAGCACGAAACGAGGCGGAGCGAGCCAGTGAGGTGCCGTTTGCGTGTGTTTGCAGAGCGGCGAGAAGCAGCGCGCGAGAAGGTGCCATGATCATATAGCCGTCCGCGAAGGTGTAATCGTACTCGGTCGAAAGTCCACCAACTTGCGATTCGATCGTGTAGAACGTTCGCCCACCAACCTGTGCCTGATTGATTGTTACACCCGGCCGGTTTGACTTTTGTGCGTCAAGATTAAAGCTCTGCACCAGCTTATCGATGGCTACCTGGAGCGCTCCCGAATTGTTAACTTCGATTACTGCTTTCCAGGAAGGTGTCGGAAGAACTGGGCCATCGAGCGCCAGTGTCAGTTCTCCGCCCAGCGCGCTTGCCAGATCGTTACGCAGGTCCAGACCGAGCTCTGCATTTGTGCGAGCCAGGCCCTGTTTGAAGTTAGGGTCGGAAGCGCCGATGGTGTTGAAAATATCATCCAGCATGAGCGCGGGCTGTTTCGCAACGAAGGAGACCGCCGCTCCGGCGTTTGTGGAAACATATTCCAACGAACCCATGGGAGCTGGAGCCGCCAGCCAGGAGGCCATGCCGTGCCGCTGCCCGTTAAATTCCAGGGTAATCCGGTTATCTCCTTGACTGGCAGACTCACCGCGCGTCGCGATCAAATACTTGATCTCGTTGAAGCCACTGTTCCGAAGCGCTTGCGACTCTTCTTGCTTCGCATTCACGCTCTTTACAATCTGGCCGAGGTTCGCAGCAACTAACGTCTCCGTACCGCGGCTGTAGACATTCGCAATCCGCTGCCCAAAATCCATCCCGGCGAAAAGCGTTGCTCCGGCATCGAGCTGCGCGCTCATCTGCCGAACCGAGGCGGCGTCACCACCGACAACCAGCGTCTTGGGTCTGACCAGCATTATCATGCCGCGCTCATCGCCACTCAGCGACGAGAGCGACTGCGCGTCTACGACCCGCAGATTGCCCGTGCCTTGTCCACTCGTCAAAGTGTTAGCAAGGTGTTGCTGCAAGTAATCCTTCAGTCCGGGCTGCCGCACTTCGGCTAACAGCACTGGACCGTGCGAGTCAGAAACGGAGCTTGCTCTGGCCGTAATCACCACTTCGTCGCCCAAATACTGGCTTATCGCATGAATTTGGTCGATCAACTCCTGCGGAGTCGGATGCTGGTTCGACTTCCCGCTTTTGTTCCACCAATCTTGCAGGACTGTGCTCTGCGAAAGCTGCTGCTGGAAGATTTGGTTGGCCTGTTGCAGCGCATCTCCAAGATTGGGGATGCCGATATAGAGGACTGTATCCGTCGGCAGCAACGGCAGGATTTTGCTTTCATAGCGCGGACCGGGGGTCTGGATTTCCTCCAGTTTCGTACGAAGCTTTGAGAATTCCGCAAGCAAAGCTAGTTCATGATCCAGGTCGCTGCTCCATCCAATCTCTTCGCGGACAGGTACGACGCCGACGCTCTGCGTGGTCGCCACTACATCGCCCGAATGCAGAATGGATTCCACTCCAGCGTGTTTGACGTGCACTTCTCCTTCAATCACGGCCACCCGCGAACCTTTCGTGCCAGAGTTCACCGAAAAAACCGTTCCGGTTACGGCGATCGTGCAATCCGGAGCACTAACATACAGGTGCCCGGTGTGACGCTTTGCGGCTTGCACAATGATGCTGCCTTGATCGAGATGGATGGTTGTATCGCGACGGCCGGCACTGACCGCCAATTCTGCGCGCTGATTCATTTCCACCTGAGATCCCTCGAGCAGCCGCACCTTGGCACGGGAATTGGCGGCCGTGCGAATAAATTCACCCTCACCGACTTCGTCACCGAGTTTCAATGCCCGCTCGCCAGCGGGGCCAATGCGATACGCTTGCCCTTCGATGGAATCAACCCGCGCGCGTGTGCCCGGCGGACCCGCGAAGTACCAGTTGCGACCAATCCAGACCGCGGCAAGCAGCACGGCCACGGCTGCTGCCGCGAAGGACAGTCTGACCAAGCTCCACTGGAAACCACGTGCGCCAGGCTCCATCTGCCAGCCGACGGTCGCCGCGCCATCAACTCCGCGGCCAGACGCATACGAGCGGCACGAGACACATTCCCGCAGGTGATCTCTTACGATGAGTGCACGAACCTGAGGAAGTTCTTGCCGATGAAAAGCCGGGAGCAGAGACCGAATGTCGGCGCAGCCACGAATAAGCTGGACCGCGCTGGTTGCGACTTCTGCGCCTTCGCCTGTTTGCAAACGCTGCCACACGCGCTCTGCGGACGCAGACAGCGTCTTAGCGTCGGGCTCCTGGGCGCGAAGTTCGGAAATCGCCTGCTCAAGGTCGGCGTCTTGCTTCGATCGAAATAATTTCATGATGCACCTTTCCCAAAAGCATGAAAGCTCTTCTTAAGTCGCGCGCGAGTACGATGCAGCGTCACCGCCACCACGGCTTGCGATGTGCCCATCGTTCGGGCAATTTCGGGATTGTCCAGGCCTTCCAGATAGCGCAGAGCAAACATTTCGGCAGCGCGGGGATTCAGCTTGGCCAGCTGCTGGCGAAGCCAATTATTGATTTCCAACGACGAGGCCGCGCGTTCGGGCGATACGCTGGAATTGGATTGTCGCTCGTGCGCCGTTTCGACCGGCACGGTCTCTCGATCGCCCCTCGAGCGAATCAGATCCAGGGCGGCATTGACCGCGGACCGGCGTAAGTAACTCTCCATATTGGAGATACGGCCCGAGTCGAAGGTCCCACGGGCTAAGCGGAGGAAGACGGATTGTGAGACGTCTTCCGCGTCCGCCATGCTGCCGGTCACCCGGTAGGCAGCCTTGAGGACACAGACCTGGTGTGCTCGAAAGATTTCCTCAAGCTTTGTGACCGCCTGCGTCACCATGATGTTTTCTATCGCGGCCGCCAAGCATCCCTCCTCGGCTCATCTACAACCTAAGACGCGATAGCTAGAAACTTCTTAACACACAATTTGAATTCAGAGGCAATTTGCTCGGCGGCACGCCCCTGTTTTGAACTTGGCTCTTCTTTGTGTCTTTTGATCGTCGTCCACGTGAATTGGGTCGATGCGGTCTAACTTCCCGCACTCGCGGCCCTTGTCCAGCGCCGTCTCGACGCGCACAATAGCCAGCAATGAAGGCAGGTGCCACCATGAAGTTCGCAAATTCCCCCACCCATCCAAGCACGTCCGGAATCGCTGTTTTTTCGATTTGGAGTGTTCTTCAAGCACTGACTGCCGCGTCCGGAACCGCCCAGACTCGCGTTCCCCTCCAGCCTTTCGCGCAGCAGGTACGTCAGGTGGAAACCACCCTTGGGTATCTTGGGGAACCGCTGGCGCAAAGAGATCAGCACGCGATCAACGAAGCCATCGCCAAAACAGACGAGGCTGCCGCGATTGCGCAGTTGGAACAGGTCCTCGATAAATACGTGCTGGCGATTGTGGACATTAATCCAGAAAGCCGCGTGAAAGTCCAGCCGGGTCCAGCAAAGCCCGAACTAGTCGAGGCCGGATCGCGCATTTTTTTGGTGAAAGTCATCAACAAAGCTGGAGTCACGGCGCGACTCGAGACAGACAGCGCGAATGCGCTTTCTGTTTATGTTCAATCGGATTCCAGCGCCGAGCCACCAAAAAAGGTCTCGCCGACCGATGTGCGAGACCGGTGGATGGGCCTCGAGCTCTACGACAAAAACCCAATGTCCGAGCGCCTCTCTGGTCTTCCGCTCGAATACCGAATTCTCGAAATCTACAGCCGCGACCGAGGACAGCGCTCCGCCAACATTAGTTTTAGTGTCGGGCAGGGAACGCAGGACATCGGGTTTCGCAATGAGATGGCCGTATTGTTCAACGCGCTACCAGCCCATGCCTTACAGCTGCGGGTTCGCGACGAGAGCGGTGCGCCCTCGATCGCCGCCTTCACCATCCGCGATGCCCTGGGCCGCCTCTATCCAAATCCTTCGAAGCGCCTGGCACCCGACCTCTTTTTCCAGCCGCAGGTCTATCGTGCCAATGGCGAAACGATTCTCTTACCGGAGGGTACGTATATGGTGACCTGCTCGATGGGGCCTGAATATCAGCCTCAGACGAAGCAGGTACAGGTAACCGCCACGGGGTCGAGCGAGGTGTCGTTCGCGATGGAGCGGTGGATCAACCCACCGAAGTACGGCTGGTATTCCGGCGATCATCACGTGCATGCCGCCGGCTGCTCACACTATCAGAATCCCACCGAAGGTGTACGGCCGGAGGACATGGTCCGCCAAATTGAAGGTGAGAAGCTGAACGTCGGCGCTGTGCTGACCTGGGGTCCTTGCTACTACTATCAGAAGCAATTTTTCAGTGGCAAGGATCATCCGCTTTCGAAGCCGGGCGAGCTGATGCATTACGATCTCGAAGTTTCCGGCTTTCCATCGAGCCACGCCGGTCACTTGGTATTACTCGGACTCACGGACCAGGATTACCCACACTGCGTGCGCATAGAGCAGTGGCCTACTTGGGACCTGCCCATCCTGCGCTGGGGGAAATCGCAAGGGGCATTGGTAGGTTTTGCACACTCTGGCTGGGGACTTGGAGTGAAGTCGCACGAGCTTCCCAACTACGAAATTCCGGGGTTCGACAGTATTGGAGCGAACGAATACATCGTTGACGTAACGCATCCTGATGCCGTTGATTTCATTTCCACCATGGATACACCTTACGTTTGGGAGCTGAACATTTGGTATCACACGCTTAACGTCGGGTTCCGCACCCGCATCTCAGGCGAGACCGATTTCCCATGCATCACAGATGCCCGAGTCGGGCAGGGTCGCGTCTACGCCAAGGTCGACGGGCCGCTCAGCTATAGCGCCTGGGTGGATGCTCTCCGCGCCGGACGAAGCTACGTCTCCGATGGCAGGAGCCATCTGATGGATTTCAACGTGAATAACGTGGAGGTAGGAACCCATGCGAGCGAGGTGAAGCTGACCGGAAAAGGGACAGCAAGGGCTCGAGTGAAGGTCTCGGCGTATCTCAACCCAGTTGCGCTGGGTGCGGAGAGCATCCCTTCTGACCGAGGGAATCCGTCGTGGGCGGACGCTCTCAATAGCCGCAATATCTCAAGCGACAGCATCCATGACCGGCCGGTGGATCGGCAGCCCTTTTGGCATATCGAGCGGGCGCGCATCAGAAACACGCGCCAAGTGCCTGTGGAACTCGTAATGAACGGAAAAACGGTGGCCCATAAGGACATTATGGCGGACGGCAGCATTCAGGAGGTTGCCTTTGAGGTAGAGGTCGAGCGCAGCAGTTGGATGGCGTGGCGCATCTTGGGTTCGTCGCATACCAACCCCATTTTCGTTCTGGTGGACGGAAAACCCATTCGCGCCTCGCGTCAGAGCGCGCAATGGTGTCTTGCCGCTGTCAACCAGTGCTGGACGCAAAAGGCTCCCAAGATTTCCAGTGCCGAACGCCCGGACGCTCAAAAAGCGTACGACTACGCCCGCGAGGTTTATACCAAGCTGATCTCGGAGTGCGAATAGTAAGATAGCCGAACACGCGCATCTTCAATCACCAATCGGACTGAACTTCCCGCGAACGACGGTCCGGAAGTCCGCTTCGAGGAAAGTGTGATTCCGCTGAATGCTGCTCAAGCCGTTTGGACCGTGAGGTCAGTCAGCCACTCGAGAAAATAGACCGAAATAGATCCTGTGTACGATTTCTTGATTGACCCCACGATTTTCTCTGTCATAAAAATGTAATACTAATTGTGACGAATGGCGGCAAAACGGCTGCTTAAAGGTGGTCCGATTTTGCTCAGAGCCCTTCATGTAACTCACCTTCCAGACAAGCATCATCCTGCCCAGTGTCCGCAGGCGCAAAAGAAACAGTTACTTTAGCGGGGCCAACCTAGCCAGCGTGTCTTTCAGCCGGAACACAATGCTCTGCTGCGGATTCTCGCCCACTATCCGCTCGCGAATAATTCCTTCCCGATCGATGACGATGTACGTTGGGAAGGCATGGACGTTAAACAAATGCAGAACCTTTTTGTCTTGGTCTCGATACTGCAGCCAGTCCATGTTTTTCTTGGCTACGAACTCGCGCCACGTCCGCTCATCCTCGTCGGCGCTGACGCTCACGAGCACCACGTCGTCTCGTGGATACTTGCGCGATAGTTCTTTCAACTCGCCCACCGATGCACGGCACGGCGGGCACCAGGTCGCCCAGAAATCCAGCACGACGTACTTTCCGGCTAGCCCGCGAAGCGCCACTGGTTCTCCTTGCAGGCTAACGACTTGAAATTCGGGCGCATATTCTTCGCGGGCACGCCGTGGATTTTCCAGCAAAGAACGAGCAAAAGTTGCACTCTCCCCTTTCGATGCAACCTGAAGATAGTGATTTATCTCTTCTTTTCCCTCTGCATCTTTCAATTCTTTGAAAAGCACCATGGCCAGCCCCAAGTGACTCTCAGCTAGCTTTTCATCGAGCTGGATCGCGGTGCGATACTCCACGTCTGCTTCCTTCAGCTTCTTTTCGTCCGGTTTCTTGCCGGGCGGACTCATCTGTAGCAAGCAATAGCCGCGCAGCACATGTCCTTCCGCGCGCTGTGAATCATCCGTCGCGGCGGATATGCCTCTTCCCGCGCTTTTCACCGCCTCGTCAAGCTCTCCAATCCTCCCCTGAACCTGGGCCAGACCGAACCAGCATCGCACACACATATCGTGCTGAATCTTGTTCGCTTTCTTGAAGGCCTTCTCCGCCTCTTCGTAGTGCCGCGCGGCGAGGGCGTCTTCGCCTTGCTTAAGTATTTGCTGCGCTGCAGGATCCAAGGACGACGTGGCCTGCTGCGGCTGCTCTTGGGCCAGTAGCGATGCGCCGGCTGAAAACGTCATCACAAGAAGAATGAGTCTCCAGGTTGGACGGCTCAAGGGAGACCTCCCCGGGGAAGTATTCTGATGGCGAGCAGTATGCCACACCGCCACCGATGTGCGCATCCATTAGGCAACCCATACCGGATCGGTTTACGGGATGGCGGCGTACCGGCACCAAATCGTCAGTCACGAGTCAGCGGTCGCAATGCTTCTTTGGACCCTCGGGCTAAAAGACCTTGGGAGTTCCGGATCGTGGATACGGGTAACAGTCGGCTCTTCTTAGAGGCCGTAGCGGTCTAACTCGCGAAACCGAGCACGTTCTCCCAGGAGCTCGAGCCATGCTGCGGGTTCAATCCAGCAAGGACCTCAACCTCTGGCAAACTTTCCACGAAATTGCCGAGAAAAGTTCTGAAATCGTCCCCTTGGGCGCGCCACTTGCTCCTATTTATTTGCTCACGGAATATGCGCCGTCCGCGGCCGGGCGATAGTCGGTGTAGGTGAGAATTCTGTCCATGTCGAGATTCTTCAAGAAGAGGATTCTGGC
>Ga0209527_1000219_pt1 | contig 13173 bp, 13 predicted proteins | sample JacPinW_OM2H0_M2_FD_187968 | JGI IMG/M metagenome (GOLD analysis project Ga0209527, IMG submission 187968) | Forest soil microbial communities from Algoma, Ontario, Canada - Jack Pine, Ontario site 1_JW_OM2H0_M2 (SPAdes) (version 2) | ecosystem: Environmental > Terrestrial > Soil > Boreal... | reverse complement strand
GGGCAGATTCTGGCAGATCGTATGAGGGTTGTCGTAAGAGCGAAAATATTTGCGTGACGAAGGGCCGCTGAGCAATCAGCGGCCCTTTTTGTTGTGTGCCGGCTGTTTCAAGTGCTCAATTGGCCGCGAACGTCTTCAGGTACATCGCCACTCGCTGCGGAAGGTGCGGATAATTCCATCCGCCCCGTTTGCGCCATGCGGCAGTACGCAGGATCTTTGTCGTCTCCAGCAAATAGCCGAGCACCTTCGGCCAAGAGCGCAGATTTTGCAATCGCGGGTTACCGGAAAAACAGCGCGGTCCCACAAGCGGATGCTAACGCAATGATTGAAGGGTCTGCCACACAGCATCCCGAAAGCGAATGGCGATCTCTGGAAGGTCTATGACGGTGAGGTAATAGCGAAATTGTCGAATGAGATCATCACGGGCAGCCTGCCGGTACGAAACTTTCACGGACGGCGGCCGGTTTTATGCTCCGCAACCATGCCGCCCGTTTGCCGATTTACCGAATTCGAAAACTCGTCTTCCCCGAGTTGTTTCGACGCCCGCCCCTCTTGCGAGCAAAGTCTCCAATTCTTCCTGGGTCCCGGCAAAACCTGGCACCGTGCGCTGTTCGACGGCCGTCAAAGCCGCCTCGACCACTTGATCCGTAACCGCCACGGCGTATCACCGCCTGAATTCGCCGCTCCTGCTCCACTGTGAGATGAATCGTCATACTTTAAATCCTACCCCTCTTCCATGCCGGGTGAAAAGAGTTGCTTTCGAAACGTGGCCATCTCGACTGCTTGTTTTCAGCCATAAATATGGCACAATAAATGCATGCGCACGACCGTCGACATTCCGGACCCTGTCTATCGGCGCCTCAAGACCCGCGCCGCTAGCGAAGGCAGTTCGGCCAAGGAATTAATCCTTCGTGGTGTCGAGTTGATCCTGAAAAAAGGCCCGCGCAAGTCACGGCGAAGGGTCAAGCTTCCACTCATACGATCCAAGCGGCCCGGAACGCTCGAACTCGACAATGACAGAATCTACGAAATTATTTCTTTTCCCTGACATCAACGTTTGGGTGGCGCTCACTTACAATCGGCACGCTCACCATATCACCGCCCTCGAATGGTTCGAGAATTTCCCGCCCATGGTGCGCCTCTTTTTCTGTCGCCTCACGCAACTTGGACTGCTTCGGCTCTTGAGCGCGGCGGCTGTCATGGGTCCCGACCAGGTAAAAAGTCAGCAGGAAGCCTGGAAAGCCTACGACCGCTGGCTGCGAGATGAGCGAATCGAGTTTCTGGAAGAACCCGGTGGACTCGAAGCACAGTTTCGAACATTAACCCGGTCGCCCCATGCCTCCCCAAAGGATTGGGCCGATTCGTATCTGCTTGCTTTCGCCTCTGTCGCTGACCTTCGTCTTGTCACCTTCGATCAGGCGTTGCGTCAAAAGGGCACAAACGTCTTGTTACTTCAATAGGCGGGAAGGCAACTTGGCCGAGCGGGAATAGCAACCTGCTCAACGAATCATCACGGCCGCCCGTCCCCCTAGAACGCCCAATTCCCCCGCCGGGCCAATCCAGAGCTTCCGCGCATTCCAAGGCTGTGGTCCGGCGCGCAACGCACTGTCTCAAATGGAACAGACGCGCCTTTACCGAAACTCCTAGACTCCCTCTGCGTGGGGATTCTTTTCCCCGGGGACATCAGCTCTCTCTGCGACATGCATTTCGCTTGATTGTCCCGCTCGGCAAAGAAGGAGATGCAGACATGCTTGGATTACTCGCCTTGGTTTTGATAGTTCTTTGGTTGCTTGGGTTTCTCGCATTTCACGTAAGCGCCGGTATGATTCACATCCTGCTCGTCGTGGGTGTAGTGCTTCTTGTTTTGCATTTCATCAGGGGCGGTACCAGAACAGCATAGGGTGGTCGCCGGGCGCCCCCATCGGGGAATGCCAGCACTGCTAGGGACGAAGTCCATTTTTGTTTCTGTTGTTGCCAGTATGGTTTGGGCCTAAAATGTCGATGAAACAAATCCCCGAAAACAGAGGAGCGGGTATATTTCCACTCCTCAAAATCAAAAAGGAGAGAATTTCATGAAGAATAAATGGCTGCTGAGTGTGGTCGCCGTATCCACGCTGTTGGTGGTACCGGCGATTGGTTACGCCCAGGACAAGGGCGCCGAAGTCCGCACCTTGACGGGCTGTTTGACTAAAGCCGAGGGCAATCACGAGTACAAGCTGACGACCGAGAATGGCTCCACCTGGGAGCTCCACAGCAAGACACTCAAACTTTCTGCTCACACCGGCCACACCGTAACCGTGACCGGCAAAGTGCGAGCGGCCGCCATGCACGAAGCCAAAGAGAAAGCCAAAGACGAAATGAAAGAACATGACATGGACAAGGGTGCCACCGAACATGGCCACCTCAATGTGACAAATCTCAGCATGGTCAGCGATAGCTGCAAGAAGTAACGACGGCGGTCTCAGAAACCGTTACGAGGCAAAGCCCGGGCCGCTGAGAAATCAGCGGCTCTTTTTTTGTTTTGTGATTGGGTTTGATTTTCTGAAGTTCTTTTGCGAGTTTGAACGCCTAAACCGGATAGAACCGGAACGCACTCACACTCCACAATCCCTTACATCCAGAGCTTGCACGTGCCGCTCTGCATCTCAAGAAGGATGTGAGGAACAATTCATGATGCCTATTCGCATCGTGGCCATTCCAACCGAAGTCGCCGAAGCGGTCCGCGCCACCCTGCGTGCGCCTGTTTATGGATTCCCCGCACACGCAGAGGTGGCCACCGACGCTGCCCCGTGCCGTCATTGCCTGCGCGCATTCGTCGCCGGCGAAGACCGCAGAATTCTCTTTACCTACGATCGCTTCGCCGGCGTCGAATCGCTCCCGCAGCCCGGCCCGGTCTATGTTCACGCGGAAGCTTGCCCGCGTTATTCGGAGGACGCAGGATTTCCTGAGGAGCTTCGCGGGAGCCCGCGCACGGTCGAGGCCTACGCCCTTGGCCGCCGCCTTTTGGCTCAGGAATACGTGGCGGATGGGGAATTCGAGCCGGCCATTGAAAAACTGCTAGCCCTTCCCGACGTCGACTATCTACAGGTCAACAGCACCACCGCTGGCTGTTTCACGTTCCGCATCGAACGCGCTACGACCAAGTAAAAGATGTGCGGGGAGATTCGAAAAATCTCCCCCTTTCTCAATCTCCATCCACTTTCGCGCTTCGCTTCTTTTCATTACGGATTGGCAAATGGGCCGTTCTCGCGTGCCGTTTGAATCGCCAGTGAAGCGATTGCAAACCAATCCTCTTGGGAGTACGCTGTGGCAAGCCTCACCCCTCCCAGCTCTCTGCCAATCGCTTCGTGAGGCAGGGCCCATCTCCGCGGTTGCCGGATCGCGCCGATCCGGAGGAGGAGGAACCTCATGTCAGCCGACAACAAAGCAATTGTGCGGCGCCTCTACGAAGAAGTCTGGAACAAACGAAAGCTTGAAGTCATAAATGAAATCATCTCCCCCAGCCACGCCCTACAGGCCTCCAACATTTTCGGTTCCTCCATTGGTCCTGAGGCGTACAAGCGCAACGTTTTACTCTTCTTTGCCGGCTATCCCGATCTGCACTGGACCATCGAGGACACCATTGCTGAGAAGGATAAAGTGGTTGCCTGCTGGACCATTTCCGGCACCCACAAAGGCGATTACCTGGGAGTTCCTGCGACCAACAAAAAGGTATCCGTTGAGGGGATAACCATCCACCAGATCACCAACGGTAAAATCATGGATTCCTACGTCAGTTGGGACATTTGGGGCATGATGCAACAACTCGGCGTAGTCCCTGTCCTTGGACAAACGAAGAGCTTTACTGCCCGCTGATCGTTTTTTCGATTCGAACTATTGAATCTTTCGAATAGCTCCCCAATGAATTCTGAAGCGGCGGCTTTCCATCAGATGTAACATGGAGTGGCTGTCGAAAGGAGGGAATATGCCCAAGACGAGGAAAAGTTCCTCGCCAACAATAACGAAGCCCCGCACAGCCGGGACCCATCCGACAACGGAAGAGATCGCCCTGCGCGCCTACCAGATCTTTTTGGAGCGCGGCGGCGCGCCCGGAAATGCGCTTGAGGACTGGACCCGCGCCGAGCGCGAGCTGCTCGAGAACGGCAGCAAACCTCGCCGCAAGCCCGCGCCGAAATCGATCGCTGCTTAAGATCGCGTGGCTCCAAGCCACCGGCGATTTTCCTCGGCCAATGCCACTCGCCTGCAAGTTTCGCAGGGCCCGCTTTTTTGTGCCTCATTCAAGCTCAAATTTGTGACACAATTTATCTTTCGTTCGTTCCAGCGGGCTTACTATTTGCCGCTTGAGGTATTTCCATGAACACCTCCCGTTTGGCTCCCTTGCTTCCACTGATTGCATCTTGCGCACTGGCCGTTTCAAGCCCCAGCCCCGCGAAACCGGCGTCCAGCTCGCATCGTCCCCAAGAATCGAATGCCTCACCCGCCAGTTCCATGGTCGTTTATGTCAGCGATTTCGATCTCGAAGTCCTCAATGGCCGGACGCCGAGACGCGCACCCTCCCGCAACTCCCCGAGCGCAATTTCGGGCAGCGCATCAACCATACCCTCAGCCACGCAGAAAAATACTCTTCCAGGTTCTTCGCCGAAGAAACCCGCGCCTGCCCCGACGGCCGATTCCCAGCCCGCCGAGACTCCCGCCGAACAGGCCGACAAGCTTGTCAACATCATGGCCGAAAATCTGGTAACCGCTCTGGAGAAGGCCGGTTTCAAGGTGAAGCGTCTGCGGACAGGTCAAGCGCTCCCGGCCGAGGGCCTGCGTATCCGTGGTGTCTTTGCTGAGCCCGATGAACAAAATCGCGTGCGGCGCCTTCTGGTCGGTATCGATCCCACGACCCCGAAGATGCTGCTGTACGTCGGTGTGAACAACCTCGCGCGCCCGCAACAGCCGCTCTATGAGCTTGCCAATCCTCCCGGCAACGACGCCAAACACGGCCCCGTCATTACCGTGACCTCATACTCTCCGGCGGTCCGTTTCGAGATGGATAGGAACGCCGCGGATGACGACTTCAAAAAGATCGCTTCGGAAATCGTAGCGGATCTAAACGCGCTGTTGATCGCCAATCCGATGATGGCAACTCACTAGAGGACTGCCGAGACCGCGCCTAGCGCTTCTTCGCGCGCTGCTCGCGTCGAACAACCAGGCCTGTCCCGAGGTTCAGGCGTAACCGCAAAGGCAATTCGGCTTTGAGCGTCCGCTTTGTCCGCTCGAACAATTCTAGAATCAAAGAATGACCCAGCCTTCCAGAGGCGCGGCCGCTTTTCTGACCCTCTTCGGACTGCCCTTTCTGGGAGCGGGTCTGGCCTTCATTTACAAGCAACTGGCCGGCAACGGAAACCACACTACGTTTGAAACCGTCGCCTCAATCTTGTTCGGCTCGGTTTTTGTTTTCATCGGCGGCGGACTCATATACGCGGCCCTGCGCGGCTACGGACTCATGACGCAGCAGGCTGCGCGCGAGGAAGCGAATCCGCTTTCTCCCTGGCTGTGGCAAACCGATTGGGCTTCGCGCCGCGCCGAAAGTCAGAACAAGAAAAGCGCCGTCACCCTTTGGGTTCTCGCCGTCCTCTGCAATGTGGTTACTCTGCCATTTCTCCTCGGCATGATTCAGGAGTTCCAGCGCAACCGAAACCCGGGCGAGTTCCTGCTGCTTGTCATCAACCTGCTCGGTGCGGTTCTGGTCATCAAGGCGGCGCGCGCCACGATACGTCACCGCCGCTTTGGCGACACCTACTTCGAGTTCGATACGCTGCCTTTTTCCACCGGCGAACGCGTGCGTGGAAAAATTCATTTGCAACTAGATACCCGCGCGGAGCACGGCATCGACGTACGGCTCACCTGCGTGCGCAAGGTCGTTAGCGGCTCGGGCGACCACAGCGCGACGAATCAAGTTATCCTTTGGCAGGCGGACCAGAATGTCCCATCGGGAGCTGTGGGGCCAGGGCCGCTTGGCCGTGCCATTCCAGTGGATTTTTCGATTCCCGCGGATGGTGCGATCACCAGTCACGACAATCCGAGCGATCAAGTCCTTTGGCTGCTCCACGCGCAAGCGGACGTGCCGGGCGTGGATTACTCGGACGATTTCGAAATTCCAGTTTTTCGGGGTGCCGCGTCTGCTGAGACCGTCCGCGATTCCGGGCCCTACGGTTTCTCCGGCCGGAATCCTTTCGGTTTCGCGACAACGCGCAGCGATGATTCGGACGAGGTAGCGCAACCCGCACACACAAAAGTTGTTCTCGGAATGGGCTCCGGCGGCACTGAATTTTACTTCCCGGCTCTTCGCAATCCCGGTCGTGCCCTGGTGTTATTTCTAGTTATGTTGCTGTGGACCGGCGTCGCGTACATGTTGTACCAGAAGCACGCACCGATTTTCTTTTTCATCGTTTTTGGATTAAGCGACTTGCTCATAATCGCGGGCTTTCTGCACGTCACGTTTGGAAGCTCCAGAATCACCGTGCGCAGCGGAGAAATCTTGTCCCGCAAGGGAATTCTCGGCATTGGCCGCACACGCCGAATTCAAGTTTCCGACGCCGCCTCGATTGTGCCCGTGGTCAGCGCGCAACAGGCCACCAGCTCCGCAAGCCAGCTCTATGCCATTCGCATGCGGCTGAAGGATGGAAGCAAACTCACGCTCGCGGACGAAATCGATAGCCGCCAGGAAGCGCGCTGGGTGGTCTCGCAGATCGAAACGTTTGCCGGCCTGAAGCTGGATACCCACGTGGAAGTGGATTTACCACTCGGCGTGACTCAGCAACTTCCCGGGCAAACGCCAGGCCAGGTTTTCACCCCGTCGGGACAATCGGCTTCGGTAGCGGCGTCCATGGGTGTGTTTTTCGTCATGGCTGCCGGGATGTTTGGTTTTATGGCGTGGCGAATGAGTTCGTTTACATCGCGTGCGAAAAATTCGCGAACCGCAGCGGCAGCGCCTGTCAAGCCGGTTGCGCGGCGCGTTTTTTCCGCGCCGCTGACGGATGCGGATGTGGAGCGCATCCACACATTGCCCGCGCAAGCCCAAGCGGAAGAACTGCTCGAACGCGCCATTGGACACGACACACGCGCGCTGGAGCTTTTCGATCGGCAAGTGGAAAGCTGGACCGGCCAAATTCGAATGACCGATCGCATGAAACAGTTGGAGCGGCGCTCGGAGTTCTCCAAGGATCTTCGTGTCCGGTACGCCAACGTAGACCTCAATCTTGCGCTCGAAGGCTGGCAGAAGAACGAGCAGGCGGCCAATTCGTTACTTGAGCGCGCCCGTACCGACCCGCAGCACCGAGCATGGGCAATCTACTATCTCGGCATGGTCGCGGGGCGCGGTGTCGACTACGAACGCATCCACGGCGTGCTCGCAAATTATGCCCGTTACGACCAAGACGCTGGCGTGCGGCAGTGGGCCGTCGAGGGCATGCGCTTCTTGGGCAAGGACGAGGTTCTCGATGAGCTGTTCACTTCGTTCACCGAAGATCCCGCCAACAGCGTCCGCGACCGCGCGGGCTGTAACATTTCCGATTGCGGAATTTTCACGCGCAAGCAGCGCATGAGGATGGTGCCGAAGCTGATCGATCTGGCGATGAATCCCCGCACAACGGGCCAAATACGAAGCTGGACTTTCCTCGCGCTGCAGGAAATTACGGATGAAAATCTGCCTGCGGACGCGCTCGCCTGGAGCCGCTGGTATCAGGAACACGGCTCCGAAAAGATAGCCGAATTCGAACGCCTCGATTGGTGGCAGATCCGCGGCGACGAATAGCTGTACAAATCTTCAAGCCCCATCGAACAGGAATCTCAGAAATACATACATTCTTGGCGAATCGCTGCGGTGTAGACTACCTCCGCGTCGGAGGAAGGCTTCACCATGCCGGGAACTGGGGAACGAGAAGACCACATTCGCATTGGCGTGGATCTTGGCGGTACCAAGATGGAATTCGTGGCGCTCGAGCGCGACGGCAGGGAATTGCACCGCCATCGCATTGCTACGCCGCGTTTCGACTACGAAGCCACGGTGCGTGCGGTTGCAGAAGCCGTCGAAGGAATCGAAAAAAAACTTGGCCGCAGCGCCACCGTGGGCATGGGAATCCCTGGGACCATTTCCACGAAGACCGGCTTGGTGAAGAACGCCAATTCCACGTGGTTGAATGGAAAACCGTTTGACAAGGACCTGAGCCGCGCGCTGGCGCGCGAAGTGCGATGCGCGAATGACGCGAACTGCCTGGCCGTTTCGGAAGCAACCGATGGCGCCGGTGCGGGGAAGCACGTGGTTTTCGCTGTCATCTTGGGCACTGGCTGCGGCGGGGGAATCGCCGTGGATGGCCGTCTGCATGGCGGTTCGAATGGCGTTGCGGGTGAATGGGGACACAACACTTTGCCGTGGATGCGCCCCGAGGAGTTTCCCGGTTTCGCCTGCTATTGTGGAAGGAACGGCTGCATAGAGACTTGGATTTCCGGAACTGGCCTGGAAGCGGATTACCATCGCGCGACGGGTGTTGCCCTCAAGGGTCCTGAGATCATCGCGCGAAGCAACGCCCGGGAAGCGGCCGCGCTTGCCGCCCTCGATCGGTTCGAAGACCGGCTCACGCGCGGTTTGGCGCAAGTCATCAATCTTCTCGACCCGGACGTGATTGTGATGGGCGGAGGCGCTTCGCAAATTCCACGGCTCTACCAAAATGTTCCGGCCCGGCTGAAGGAATACGTTTTCGGCAGGGAAGCGGACACTCCGATTTTCCCCGCGAAGCATGGAGACGCCAGCGGAGTGCGCGGCGCGGCCTGGCTGTGGCCGTTGTAGGTGGATCGGGCGTCGCCGCTAGGCAATCAAACTTTCCACTACACGGCGACGTAACGTTTGCAGGCTTAGGACCATCTTGCCGGCAAGGACTCACCAGCGGTTCCTGCCAGAAAGAACAAAACTATGACTGAGCCTCAAGCAACAGGTCCGGGCGCGCAAGCCGTCGTTCGAAACATCTCGGATACGGCGCGATGGGCTGCCGTTTTTCGCGCGCGCGAGACCGAGCGATCTGACGCGCTCTTCCGCGATCCCTATGCAGAACGCCTTGCAGGGAAAATGGGTGTGGATATCGCCAACACGCTGCCGGAGGGAAACAGCCACGCCTGGGCGTGGGTGGCCCGGACTTATCTTTTCGATTCGTTCATCGCGCAGGAGATCGAGCAAGGCACCGACTTGGTGGTGAATCTTGCCGCCGGCCTCGACGCCCGGCCGTACCGCATGTCTCTGCCCGCTTCGTTGCAGTGGATCGAAGTCGACCTGCCGGAAATACTTACTTACAAAGAAGGAATTCTTGCGAACGAAAAGCCGGTCTGCGCGCTGGAGCGCGTTCGAACCGATTTGTCCGGCGGCAGCGCCCGTCGCGCGCTATTTGCCGATCTCGACCGCCGCGCCAAGAGAATCCTGATTCTCACCGAGGGTCTGCTCATCTATCTTAGCGCCGAAGAAGTTGCAGCTCTCGCCGACGATCTCGCCGCGAGGGCGCATTTTCAGCGCTGGATTCTGGACCTTGCCTCGCCCGGACTTTTGCGAATGATGCAGCGCACAACCGGAAAACAACTCGGCGAAATTGGCGCCCCATTCAAATTCGGCCCGGCGGAGGGGCCGGCTTTTTTCACGCCGCATGGTTGGGAGCCGATGGAGGTGAAGAGTTTGCTGAAAACCGCGACGCGATTCAGGCGACCGCCGTTCTTCCTGCGATTGCTGGGCCGTTTGCCGGAGAAGAAAGAGCCCGCGGGCAACCGCCCATGGTCGGGCGTTTGCCTGTTCAAGAAACGCTAACGGCAGTGGGCCCACAGGCCGCAGGGAACCTCACCTGTTGTGCCCGGAAATCGGAAGGCCCGCCGTTCGCTTAAAAGCCGGCGGGCCTTTCCACGGAATTTAATCGCAAGGGTTCAGCTCTATCCGGCAGCCTTGGCCGCTTGTGCCGCCATGGCCTCTTTCTGACGGCGCTTCATATCCTCGGGCGCGACGTCCTCGACGTGCTGCGCAAGGCCCCACTGGTGGCCAAATGGGTCGGTGACCTTCCCGTAGCGGTCTCCCCAGAACTGATCCATGAGCGGCATGTCGACTTTGGCGCCCGCGGCAACTGCGCGGTTGTAAATGGCGTCCACATTTTCCGTGTACATAAAGATATAAACGGGGTTCGTGGCGCCCGGCGTAGGTGCACAGGACATGCCGGGAAATTCATCGGACACAAAAATCACGGAGTCTCCGATTCTAAGTTCGCCGTGCATGACCTTGCCATCCGGACCAGGCATGCGCATGATCTCGGTAGCGCCTAAAACACTCTTGTAAAAATCCATGGCCCGGCCAGCATCCTTGCAAGTGAGCGCTGGCGTAATGGAATGATACCCCTCAGGGATAGCGCGGACAGGATTCGACATAACGGCCTCCTAATTGTCTTGGACGTGCGCGCGCGGAAAACGGGAGGGAGCCACAGCAGAGCGCGCGTGAAGGACTAAATACTCCTCTGGAGTGCCTATGTCAACCGTCGGATGTTAACAAGACGCCGTCCTTGGTTGCTAAGGCTGATAAAGGCTTGGAAAATCCTTTTTCAGCTTTTCCAGCTTGGGCAAGTCGTTGTAGACGATGTAGGGATTATCGGGATTATGCTTGAGGAAATCCTGATGGTAGCTCTCAGCAGGGTAGAAAGCCTGGAAGGGCTCGACTTTCGTGACGATGGGCCGGGAGTAGACCTTTGCAGCATCGAGCTGCGCGATGTAGGCCTCAGCGATGCGCTTCTGCTCCGCAATGGTGTAGAAGATCGCGGAGCGGTATTGGGAGCCGGTGTCCGGACCCTGGCGATTCCATTGGGTGGGATCGTGCGCGACGGAGAAAAAAACCATCAAGAGCTGGCCGTAGGTGAGTTGCGACGGATCGTAAATGATGCTGACGGTTTCGGCGTGGCCGGTCACGCCCATGCTCACGCTTTCGTAGGACGGTGACTTGACGTAGCCGCCCGCATAGCCGGAAGTCACCGAAGAAACTCCCTTGAGATGTTCAAAGACGGCCTGAAGGCCCCAAAAGCAGCCTCCAGCAAGTACCGCGGTTTGCTGGCTCTTGGCGATGGCCAAAGGCGCATCAATGGCTGGCGAGGGGAACGGTGTTTTGGGAGTTTCAGGAGGCCTGGAGCCAAGAGCACGGAAAGCGGTCCAGCCGACAAGGCCCGCAATCACCACAAGGGCGATGCCGCGTCCAATATAGGGGCTCTGCATGGTACGTCTCCCTGAACACCTGTGCCAGTTTACTCTTCCCAGGGTGCACTGGATGCGGATCGATGGGTGTTGGATGGAGAGCGGTTTCTTACTATCCGACGTACGCCATCGGGCTCTCCGACTCATCCTTCAGGAGTTGACGGCATTGGAAACGAATGTCCGACTGAGGCATCATAGGAAGCGAAACGATATTCGTATCTTCTGAAAGGACATCACCATGCGCGCCCGAAGCATTTTCGTTTTAGCTTTTGCACTCTTTCTGCCTGGTTTGGTGCAAGCGCAAGTCACGCACGGCCAGAAGCCGAAGCTGCCGGCGCCGTTCACGACGAAGTCCGCCAGCAACTCACCAGAGGTAGCGAAGCCGCCCGCAGGATTCCTGCCCACGGTGCCGCAGGGATTTCGCGTGAATGTATTCGCCTCGAATTTCAAGTACCCACGCTGGCTGACAGTGGCCCCGAACGGAGACATTTTTTTGGCTGATTCCGGGGCCGGAGAAATCGTCGTGATGCGCGACCCGAAGAACACCGGCGGGGCGCAAGAACGTGAAGTGTTTGTGAATGGACAGAAGGAACCGTTCGGCATCCTGTTCCACGAGGATTATGTTTATGTCGGGAACACGAACGAAGTCGTGAGGTTCCGCTATGACCCCAAGACATCGAAGCGGCTGGGGGAAAAGGAACATCTCATGGACTTGCCAACCGGCGGACATAGCACGCGGGCAGTGGCCTTTTCGGCGGATGGCAAGCATCTCTTTGTGTCTGTTGGCTCGAACTCGAATATTGACACCGGCGAGGACCCGCGCCGGGCGGCTGTGACCATTTGCGATCCCGACGGCAAGAATGCGCGACTGTACGCATCGGGGTTGCGGAATCCAGTTGGGCTGGGGCTTGAACCTGTGACAGGAGAGCTTTGGACGACAGTCAATGAACGCGACCGCCTGGGGGATGATCTTCCTCCCGATTACTTTACGTCGCTGAAAGACGGAGGATTTTACGGCTGGCCTTACAGCTACATCGGCGACAACGTCGATACGCGCGTGAAGCAGGAACATCCGGAACTCGTCGCGCGAGCCATCATTCCCGATGTGCTTCTTGGTTCCCATGTCGCTCCCATCCAATTCGCCTTTTATACCGGGAAGCAATTTCCGGAGAGTTACCGCGGCGGCGCCTTCGTGGCAGAACACGGATCGTGGAACCGCTCCACACGCGCTGGATACCAGATCGCGTTTGTCGCCTTCAAAGATGGGAAGCCTTCGGCCGATCCGGTGCCTTTCTTGACCGGGTTGGTTCCGGATCCAACCAAGCCGGGTGTCTACGGCCGGCCGGCCGGGGTGGCTGTTGCGCCGGACGGATCACTGCTGGTGTCGGACGATGGGGCGGCCGTGATTTATCGCATCTCCACCGTAAAATGAGCGCTTGAGGAGCGGAGCTGCGGTCTCCGTAGTTAGTTTCGCCAAAATAGAGTGAACCGGTCTTCCGGGCTCGGTTGGACCGACGGTGTTTTTGAGTCCACGGTACAAGTGTAGGCCTCCCCCCATGATTTTGTAACGATATGATTCTATGAGGATTAAGGGGTGGGGGTCGGCAAAGGATTTGATTTTAAAAGACTTATATCGATGAATCCCGCCTGTAGGAGGGTGAGCGCCTCTCCCCCAACCCTGTTCCTCAAAAGAATAGACCAATCACCAAGGCAAGAGAGCGGAGGACATTCCAACACCCTGCGCGGCTTACGTGGGAGGCTGGAGGCGGGAAGGGGTGGAATACGATTTTAGTGGCCATGTATCTTCCTTGGCCGTCATTCGAGCGGCGCATTCTGAGTTCTGAGAGGGATACGAAAACAAATGCACATGAACGCCGAAGAGTTTGGCAGTCAATATGAATTAGCCAAATAGGTATGAAGAGAAGT
>Ga0209527_1000216_pt1 | contig 13252 bp, 12 predicted proteins | sample JacPinW_OM2H0_M2_FD_187968 | JGI IMG/M metagenome (GOLD analysis project Ga0209527, IMG submission 187968) | Forest soil microbial communities from Algoma, Ontario, Canada - Jack Pine, Ontario site 1_JW_OM2H0_M2 (SPAdes) (version 2) | ecosystem: Environmental > Terrestrial > Soil > Boreal... | reverse complement strand
CGAGCTGCTGGCCGGGGCTGAAGCGTTGGAGCATCGGCGTCCATTGAAGGCAGGTGCGGGCGTGGAACGCGCGTTCGCCGTTCTCAGAAACATGGCGCCGCCTCTTACGCAAGATCGTTCGCTTTCGGGCGACATCGCACGCGTCGCTGCGGCAATTCGCCGGGGGGAATTCGATAGCGGTTTCGAAAAGCTATGAGCGGAAAACGGATCATTCGCGCGCCGCGCGGCAATCAACGCGGCTGCAAAGGTTGGCATCAGGAAGCGGCCATGCGGATGCTGATGAACAATCTCGATCCGGATGTCGCCGAAAATCCGGATCAACTGATCGTTTACGGCGGCACCGGTCGCGCCGCGCGCAGTTGGGATGCATTCGATGCGATTGTTCGCTCGCTCCGCGAATTGGAAAATGATGAGTCGTTGCTGGTTCAATCCGGCAAACCAGTCGGAAAATTTCGGACGCATGATGAAGCGCCGCGCGTTCTGATCGCGAATTCGAATCTGGTTGGCCAATGGAACAATTACGGCGAATTCAACCGTCTCGAGCGTCTCGGATTGACGATGTATGGCCAAATGACCGCTGGCTCATGGATTTACATCGGCAGCCAGGGAATCGTGCAGGGGACATTTGAAACTTTCGCGTCGGCTGGAAGGAAACATTTCGGCGGCTCGCTCGAAGGAAAATTCGTTCTGACCGGCGGGCTCGGCGGAATGGGCGGGGCGCAACCGCTTGCCGCCACGATGAACGGCGCCGTTTTTCTCGGCGTCGAAGTCGATCCCTCTCGGATCGAGAAACGATTGAAGAGCGGTTACTGCGACAAGATCGCGCGATCGCTCGATGAAGCGCTGAAGTTGATCGGCACCGCGCGCAAAGATCGACATCCACTCTCAGTCGGCTTGGTTGGGAACTGCGCGGACATTTTACCGGAAATTGTGAAGCGCGGAGTCGTTCCTGATGTTCTCACGGACCAAACCAGCGCGCATGATGCGCTCAATGGTTATGTGCCGAATGGAATGCCGCTGGAGGATGCTCTCGCGTTGCGCAGAAAAAATCCGGACGAATACATCGAGCGTTCGATGCAATCGATGGCGCTGCACGTCGAGGCGATGCTCGCGTTGCGAAAAAACGGCGCGATCACGTTCGATTATGGCAACAACATTCGCGCCCAGGCGCAAAAAGCAGGCGTTAAAAACGCATTCGATATTCCCGGTTTCGTTCCGGAATATATTCGTCCACTTTTTTGCGAAGGGCGCGGTCCGTTTCGCTGGGTCGCATTGAGCGGCGATCCGAAAGACATCGCGCGCACCGACAAACTCGCTCTCGAATTATTTCCAAAGAATCAAACGCTCGCGCGCTGGATGAAACTCGCCAAAGAGCGAATCCATTTCCAAGGATTACCCGCGCGCATTTGCTGGCTTGGCTACGGTGAGCGTGCTGAGTTTGGGGTTGCCATGAACGATTTGGTGAAACGCGGCGAACTTAAAGCGCCGATCGTGATCGGACGCGATCATCTCGATGCCGGTTCGGTCGCATCGCCGAATCGGGAAACCGAAGGAATGATCGACGGTAGCGACGCGATCGCCGATTGGCCGCTACTGAACGCGCTGATCAACACGGCAGCCGGCGCGTCGTGGATTTCCATTCACAACGGTGGCGGTGTCGGCATTGGTTACTCGCAACACGCAGGAATGGTCGTTGTCGCTGACGGAACGGAAAATTCGAAGCGAAGATTAGAACGCGTCCTCACGAGCGATCCGGGAATGGGCGTGCTGCGTCATGTCGATGCCGGTTACTCGCGCGCAATCGATTTCGCTGCGAAGAACAAGATCGACATCCCCATGCAGCCGAAGCCGCGCGATTGAGCATGCAAAAACTGATCGAGTGTGTGCCGAATTTTTCGGAAGGGCGTGACGAGAAGATCATTCGGCAGATCACCGACGCAATCAAATCGACTGACGGTGTTTCGCTGCTCGATGTTGATCCTGGGGCGACGACGAATCGGACGGTAGTCACTTTTGTTGGCCGTCCGGAGGCCGCGGTGGAAGCAGCCTTTCGCGGAATCAAGAAAGCGGCGGAGCTGATCGACATGCGTAGACACAAGGGGGCGCATCCGCGGATGGGCGCGACCGATGTGTGTCCGTTTATTCCAGTGAGCAATGTGAGCTGGGAGGAAGCAATCGCGTGCGCGCAACAGCTCGGCAGGCGCGTCGGCGATGAATTAAAAATTCCGGTCTATCTCTACGAAAAGGCCGCCAAAGATAAATCGCGATCTAATCTCGCAGTCATTCGCGCTGGTGAATACGAAGGTTTCGCCGAGAAAATAAAGCAGCCGGAATGGAAGCCAGATTTTGGTCCGGCGAAGTTAAACGAGAAAGCGGGCGCGACCGCGATCGGCGCCCGAGAATTTCTGGTCGCTTACAACGCCAACCTGAACACGAAGTCGGTTCGGCGCGCCAACTCGGTCGCGTTTGATGTTCGCGAGCAGGGTCGGTTCAAAACGGAAGATGGTACGCCTTCCGGGAAAAAGGTTCTCGACGCAAAGGGCGCGCCCGTTCGTGTTCCCGGAATGTTGAAGCACGTGAAAGCGATCGGTTGGTTCGTGAAGGAATATGGGATCGCGCAAGTTTCGATGAACCTGACCAACATCGAAGAAACGCCGCTGCATGCCGCGTTCGATGCCTGTTTCGAAGCCGCGAGCAAACGAGGGCTCCGCGTAACCGGTTCGGAGATCGTCGGAATGGTCCCAAAGAAATGCCTCACTGACGCGGGCCGCTATTTTTTGCGGAAACAGAAATGGTCGGAAGGCGCATCTGAGGAAGAATTGATCGACATCGCGGTCCGCTCAATGGGTTTGAGCGAATTGAAACGTTTCGATCCGAAAGAAAAAGTGATTGAATTAAAGATTGAAGCCGATTCGAAATCGCTTGTGAAAATGAACCTACGCGAGTTTTGCAATGAGACGTTGAGCGATTCGCCCGCTCCGGGCGGCGGCTCGGTCGCAGCGCTAATGGGCGCGCTTGGGGCGTCGCTTGGCGGAATGGTTGCAAATCTCTCCGCCGGCAAACGCGGCTGGGACGATAAGCTCGAGTATTTCAGCAAGTGGGCGGTGAAGGCGCAGCAGCTCAAAGACGAATTGCTCGCGCTGGTGGACGAAGACACCGCGGCGTTCAACAAAGTGATGGACGCGTTCGCGCTGCCAAAACAATCCGCCGAAGAAAAAGCCGTGCGCGCGGCTGCGATTGAATCGGCGACCAAGTACGCGGCTGAAATTCCACTCAAAGTGATGGAAACAGCGTCGAAGTCCTATGAGTTGCTGGCGGAAATGGCCGAGAAGGGAAATCCGAACTCAATTTCGGACGTCGGTGTCGGGATTTGCGCGACGCGAGCTGGCATCGATGGCGCGGCGCTGAACGTTCGGATTAATTTAGGCGGACTGAAAGACGAAAAATTCAAGGCTGCGCTTCAAGAGAAAGTCTTGAAAATTCAGGCTGATTCGGAATCTCAATTCAAAAAGATCGATCAGATCGTCCAGAGCAAACTGACTTGAAGTCGCTAGCTCTCCTTCACGCGTCGCAGCTCGTTTCGCTGTCGGGCCCGAAACGTCCGCGAGTCGGCAAAGAATTGTCCGAACTCCAAATCATTCGCGACGGTGGGATGCTCATTCGCGACGGAAAGATCGACATCGTCGGCCCAAACGACGAGATCGAAAAAGCAGCGCGCGACGCGGAGGTTGTCGATCTTGGCGGGCGGCTTGTGCTTCCGGGATTTGTTGATGCGCACACCCATTTGGTTTTCGCGGGAAATCGATTGGACGATTTCGAGCGGCGCGCGCGTGGCGAAAGCTACGAGCAAATAGCCAAGGCCGGCGGTGGAATCTGGTCGACGGTCGAAAAAACACGCGCCGCGACGGAAGACAAACTTTTCGAACAAGCGAAAAAGCGTACGGAATGGTTTCTGAAATGTGGAACGACAACGGTGGAAGCGAAATCGGGCTACGGACTCACACTTGAAGATGAGCTGAAGATTTTACGGGTGATGCGGCGATTGACCGAGGAAACGCACCTTGAAGTTGTTTCGACGTTCCTGGGCGCACATGCAGTTCCGCGCGATACGTCACCAGATGAATATGTCGATCTTGTGATCAACGAAATGCTGCCGCGTGTCGTGAAAGAAAAACTCGCGGAGTTTTGCGATGTGTTTTCCGAGCGCGGTTATTTCGACGTTGAACAGTCGCAGAAGACTTTGACTGCGGCAAAGAAGCTCGGACTCAAACTTCGCGGCCATGTCGATCAACTGACAAATTCGGGCGGGGCGAAGTTGATGGCGGACCTCGGCGCGATAACGGCAGATCATTTGGAGAAAACAGACGAGCGGGGGATCGCGGCGTTGAAATCGGCGAACGTCCAGCCGGTTTTGTTGCCCGGCTCTGTTTATGCGCTTGGATCGACATCGTATCCGCGCGCGCGAGAGATGATTGAGACCGGATTGGCGGTCGTGCTCGCGACCGATTTCAATCCGGGGTCGTCGCCGACACCATCGATGCCGATGCTTCTGTCGCTAGCATGCACACAGATGAAAATGTCGCCGGCGGAGGCAATCACCGCCGCGACCATCAATGCGGCGTATTCGTTAAACCGCGGCGATAAGATCGGGTCGTTGGAGCCTGGCAAACTCGCGAACCTCGCAGTCTTCGATTACGAAGATTATCGCGAGCTAGCCTATTGGTTCGGATTTCCGCAAACGCACGCGGTTTACGTGCGTGGCCAGCGCGTGGCGTGATTTTGATTGCCCGCGAATCACGCGAATCAATGAGCTTGGTTTAGGTTTCTGATGCGCTGATTCGTGTAATTCGCGTAATTCGCGGGTGAAATTTAATGCGGCGCTCATAGAGCGCCGCTACAGTATTCCTAATGAAGGTCCAGGTTGAAAAAAAGCCGGAGTCGGTCTCGACGCTAAAGATCGAATTGCCGCCGGACGAGGTTTCGAAGGAGTGGGACACGATTGCCAATAGCTTTGCGCGGTTTGCCAAGATTCCCGGTTATCGGCCGGGCAAAGCGCCGCGGGCGGTGATCGACAAACGTTTTCGCAAGGAAATTCAGGACGAAGTTACAAAGAAGCTCGTCTCGAAAAGTTATCGCGAGGCGATCGAGCAAAAAAAATTGCGGGTCGCGTCATTGACGAACTTGGAAGAGGTCCACTTCGGCGAAGACAAATCGATGCGGTTCCAGGCGACGGTCGTGACGGCGCCAGAGTTTAAATTGCCCAACTACAAAAATATTCCGGTCGAGTTGCCGGGCACGAAAGTTACCGAGGCGGAGATCGACGCGACGCTGGAACGTTTGCGCGATCAAACCGCGGACTTTGTCGATGTTCCTGAGCGCGCCGCGCAGATGGAAGATTTCGTGGTGATTGATTTTGAAGGAACGATAGAGGGAAAGCCGATCAGCGAAGTTGCGCCGCAGGCGAGCAAGAATTTGTATGGCGGGAAAAAATTCTGGCTGCATTTGGCGACGGATAATTTTTTGCCGAAATTCTGCGAGCAGATTGTTGGGCAGAAACCTGGCGAAACGCGCACGGTGGTTGTCGATCTTCCAGCGGATTTTCTGGTCAAGGAATTGGCCGGCAAACAGGCCAGCTACGCGGTCACGTTGGGCGAGATCAAAGAAAAAGTCTTACCGGCAGTCGACGATGCTTTCGCGAATAAATTACTCCCTGGAAAATCACTCGCCGAACTTCGTCATACGATCGAACACGATCTCGAGCATGAGAAAGAACACGAAGTCGAGCGAGCGAAGGAAGCGCAGATTGTAAAATACCTGCACGAAAAGATTCAGTTCGACCTGCCGCCGAGTTTGCTTCGTAACGAGACCAAGCGGGCGCTCACTGAATTGGTGCAGCGCAATCGGGCGCGCGGAATTCCCGACGAAATGCTGAAGGACAAAGAGAAGGAGCTGATCGAGACCGCCGCAAGTGTCGCGCACCACCGATTGAAAACAAATTTCATTCTCGAACGAATCGCGGAGCAGGAAAAGATCGAAGTCAGGCGGGAAGATGTCGATCTTCGGATCCGGCAGGAGGCGCAGCATTACAATATTTCCAGCGATAAGATGCGGAAGGAACTCGAAGAACACGATGGACTTAACGCGCTCGCGGAACAGATTCTGCTCGGCAAGACTCTTGATTTCCTAAAGGCGGATGTTAGCGTCCAGCCGGTTTCGGAAGAGCAAACTGCGAAGAAATGAGTGAACTTAGAGAAAATCGCTCGCAATCGGTCTTGGTGCCGATGGTAGTGGAGCAGACTGGCCGGGGCGAGCGCAGTTACGACATCTATTCGCGTTTGCTGAAGGACCGCATCGTTTTCATCGGCACGCCGATTGATGATCACATCGCGAACCTCGTGATCGCGCAGTTGCTTTTTCTGCAGATGGAAGATTCCAAGAAGGACATCAACATCTATATCAACTCGCCTGGCGGCAATGTGACGTCCGGCCTCGCCGTTTACGACACGATGCAATTTCTGACCTGCGACGTGACGACGTATTGCCTCGGCATGGCTGCGAGCATGGCCGCGGTTCTGCTTTGCGCCGGAACAAAGGGCAAACGCTTCGCGCTCCCGAACTCCGACATCATGATTCATCAGGTTTCGGGCGGGGCGCAAGGTGCGGCCAGCGATGTCGAGCGTCAGGTCGATTACATGTTCAAATTGAAGAAGCGATTGATCAGAATTATTTCGCTGCACACCGGTAAACCGGAGGAACAAGTGCGGCTCGATTCAGATCGCGATTATTACATGTCGGCGGCTGAGGCGAAGACCTACGGCTTGGTTGATGAAGTGATCAAATCTCGCAAGGAAGTGAAAGGGCTCGACGGCGCTCACTCGGGCGACCAGTCGGAACGCAGCTCAGGGCGGAAGTCGGAGGAATAGAAGCTGCTTTTTTAAGGGCAAATATGGCGCGCGCGACGAACCTCACCATGTGCTCGTTCTGCGGCAAGAGCCACGCCGAGGTGCGCAAGTTGATCGCCGGTCCGGGCGTTTATATCTGCGACAGTTGCATCAATGTCTGTAAGAGCATTCTCGACAAGGAACTCAATGAAGACGCGCGGCGGCAATCTTCCAACATTCGCGTTCCGAAACCGCAGGAAATCCGCCGCATGCTTGATCAGTATGTGATCGGTCAGGACGTTGCCAAGAAAACGCTTTCGGTCGCGGTGCACAATCATTTCAAGCGAGTGATGCAAGCTGCTCCGTCGACAGATTCTTCGGCGGCATTTCAACCGGATCCGTTGGCCGAAGTTGAAATAGAGAAGAGCAATATTTTGTTAATCGGACCGACCGGTTCCGGTAAAACGTTGCTGGCCAAAACGCTCGCGCGCGTCCTTGACGTTCCATTTTGCATCGCCGACGCGACTACGCTCACCGAAGCCGGCTACGTCGGTGAAGACGTCGAGAACATCATTTTGCGCTTGCTGCAGAATGCGGATTACGACGTCAAGCGCGCCGAAATTGGAATCGTTTATATCGACGAGATCGACAAGATCGGCCGCAAGACAGACAACGTCTCGATCACCCGCGATGTTTCCGGCGAAGGGGTGCAGCAGGCGTTGCTGAAAATTCTCGAGGGCAGCACCTGCAACGTTCCGCCGCAAGGCGGTCGCAAACATCCGCATCAGGAATACATCCAGGTCAATACCGAGAAAATTTTGTTTATCTGCGGTGGCGCGTTCATTGGTTTGGACAAAATCGTTCAGAAACGCATCGGCCAAAAAGTGATGGGCTTCGGAGGTCCGACGATTGAGGCCGAGGAATCGGCGCGCAAAGAGGCAATCCGGCACGTTGAACCGGAAGACCTGCTTTCGTTCGGAATGATTCCGGAATTTATTGGACGCTTGCCGGTGGTCAGTTCACTCGACGCGCTGACCGAAGAAGAAATGGTCGCGATTCTGACCGAGACGAAGAACGCGATGATCAAGCAGTACACCAAGCTTTTCTGGATGGAAGGCGTGCGGTTGACGGTGACCAAAGACGCGTTGCGCGCTCTCGCCGCGCAATCGGTCACCAAAGGGACCGGCGCCCGTGCGCTGCGCTCGATGCTCGAGCGGATCATGCTCGACATCATGTACGACGTGCCGAGCCGGGAAGATATCGCGGAAGTCACGATCAATCGCGCTGTGGTCGAGGGCAAAAAGCTTCCGCTGATTCGCAAGAAGCAGGACAAAGACGCCGCCTAGGCGATTGTCGATCTTAGCGTTCGAAGTTGAGCGTTCGTGTTGGAACGCTCTATTGTCGATCTTGCATGCGCACTGTTCTTCTCAACACCGGCACCGAGCTTCTGGCGGGCGACGTGCATGACACGCATCTGGCTTTCATTGCGCGGGAAATTTTTTCACTTGGATTGCGGATTGAGGAACGAAGAACGGTTGGAGACGGGCCGGTGATTGGCGAAATGCTCCGAGAATTACTTTCGCGCGCGGAAATTATCTTTGTCACTGGCGGGCTGGGTCCGACCAGCGACGACATTACGAGAGACGTCACGGCCGACCTGCTGGGATTGAAGTTGCAAGAGAATGCGGAGTTGCTCGCGTCATTGAAAGAGCGACTCAAAGCGCGTCGGATCAAATGGGTTTCAAGTATCGCGCGACAAGCTCTGGTCCCGGACGGGGCGCAGATTCTTCCAAACGAAAACGGCAGTGCGTCCGGATTATATTTGAGAGCGGACATCAATTCGAAAATTCATTCGCCGCATATCTTTCTTCTGCCGGGTCCGCCCCGCGAGCTGCAGCCGATGTTTCGCGATTCGGTGATGTCGATCTTGCAATCGATCGTCAAAGCCCCTCCAAAATTCGAGCGGCGATTTTACAAGATCGCATCCATGGGCGAATCGCTGATTGAAGAGGCAATTGGTAAAAGGATTCTCGCCATTCCTGGAGTCGAGCTCGGCTATTGTGCGCGACCGGGCGAAGTCGATGTTCGGATCATCGGCGAGCGTGCCGCGCTTGATCAGGCCGATCAAGTTGTTCGCGCGCAGCTCGGTGATTCAATTTTCACTACGGGTGACGAAACGCTCGAAGAAGTGCTGGTCAAATTGCTGACAAAGAAAAAACAAACGCTGGTAACTGCTGAGTCGTGCACGGGCGGACTGCTCGCGAACCGGATTACGAATGTGCCCGGCGCTTCCGCGGTTTTGCTGGCGGGATATATCGTTTATGCCAATGAGGCGAAGATCGACATCCTGGGAGTCGATCCGAAACTAATCGACGAGCATGGTGCAGTCAGTGAAGAGGTTGCGCGCTCCATGGCCGATGGCGCGCGGAAGCGCGCAGGATCGACATATGCGCTCGCGACGACTGGTGTTGCCGGGCCGAGTGGCGGTTCGGAGGAGAAACCGGTCGGCACGATTTACGTCGCGCTCGCGGACGAGAATGACACGAAGATTAAGAAATTATTTTTCCCAAGCGACCGCGAGACGTTCAAGCAACTCACCGCCCAGGCGGCGTTTGAAATGTTGCGACGGAAGTTGATTTAAAAATCGCCGACGTCGACCGGCGTGCCGACTTTGGCGTGATCGTAAAAGAACTTCGCGCCGTCGACTGATTCGCGAATGCAGCCATGAGACGCCGGATAGCCGGGCAAAATTCCGATGTGCATTCCGACGCCGTCTTCGGTTAATCGAAGAAACCATTTCATCGCAGCTCCGGCGAAACGCGTGCCGCTTGGTGCCGAATCAGCTCGCGCGCTGACACCGGCACGCACGACGCGCCCGGAGTGATCGACGAAATCTCCGTACAGACTTGAGTGATGATTTGGATCTTTCTCGAGCACGCGCATATGGCCCCGCGGCGATTCGTGTCCGCGTTTCCCGGACGAAACCGGCGCGTCAGCCACGATCTCTTCGCCGATCATCAGGTAGGCGCGCTGCTTCGGTATTGAAACGACGATGCGTGTATTTTCCGGCGTCGCTTGTTTAAGCAGATTTTGATTCACCTTCATCGCCTCCTGCTTGTGAATCAGATCGTTCGGCTTTTTCATCTTCGGCCCGAAGAACTGGGCTTTGGCCAATCCTGCGAGTGCGACGCCAGCCAAGACGATGATTGTCGTTAGGCAAATTCGTTTCATGAATTTTGGCTGTAACTATGGACCCGGTTGAGCCAGCCCGGCAACCAGCGGGCCTCATGTCGTTCCGGTGGCGAATTCTGGACGCGCCGACGCAACATCGCAGCTGCGGAATTCGAAAATTCGCGCGCGGCACTCGGACCATTCTCGCTGCCATGCATTTGTTCGAGGACTTGGAGTAAGCCCCAGCCTTGACCGCGATAGCGTTCGGTGTGCAAAACGCCTTCGCCTTTGAAATTCACGTAATCCACCAGCGCATAACAGCCGTGCGGCGTGCTGGCCACCCGCGCGAACTGGCGCTCCACGTTGGCGCGATCCGCGGGCGCGACATCGTCGAGCATCTTGGCGAGCGATTGCTGCAAACGCGCGACCATGAATTGGGCCTGAACATCGATCGTGTGGGCGAGAAATTGTCGAAGCTCCCGCATTTGCGTTGAATTCTGCGCGCTGGAAAATTCGGCGCGCGAATTCCACGGACAAGCGGGCGATTGATTGAGCCACGTGGGAATCGCAACCTGGCGTTCATGCGAGAACGCGAGGAGTTTTGGAAAGCTTTCATCGAACGGACCATGCACGCCTTCTGGATACCAAATGAAATGACCAATTCCAAGTGAAGCGAAATTTTCCCCGGCGTTCCAGGCGGTAAGGCCGGACACAGTGCCGTTACTTTCATTTTGCCAAATCTTTTTCCCGATTCGAAGCGCGTCGGCATCGGAAATACGAAGCGGTTCCGTCGCCTGGACGGTCTCGGCGGATGCAATAAAGAGGAGGCAAACCGCGCTGATGCGGCCAGCGTGATGTTGGGTTGACGAGCGCGGTTTCTCCACTAGCGTTGCAAACTTCTGCGCTGTTCCAGATTAAAGCGCAATCACATTCGCAACCTCAATTTATGAAAGCTATTCTACTTAGCGCCTTTGCTTTTTCCCTCGCATTCAGCGTGTTGGCGGAAGAAAAACCGCCTCAGCTGAAAGATCTAAAAGACAAGGCCAGCTACTCCATCGGCCTTAACGTTGGTTTTAATTTCAAACGCCAGAATGTCGATGTAAACCAGGACGCATTCATGGCCGGATTCAAAGACGCTCTAACCGGCAGGAAACCGCTCATGAGCGAGCAGGAAGTCAAAGATACAATGATGGCATTCGAAAAAGATATGCAACAAAAACAATCCGAGAGCGCTCAAAAGAACGGGGCTGAGGCGGACAAATTTCTCGCCGCAAACAAAGCCAAGGAAGGCGTGAAGACGACCGACAGCGGTTTACAATATAAAGTCTTGAAAGAAGGCAGCGGCGCACAGCCGAAAAGTAGCGACACTGTGACGGTAAATTACCGCGGCACGTTGATGGATGGAACGGAATTCGACAGTTCCTACAAGCGCGGTCAACCGGCATCGTTTCCGGTCAGTGGAGTCATCAAAGGCTGGACCGAGGCTCTCCAGTTGATGAAGGTTGGCTCCAAGCTCCAACTTTTCATTCCGGCAAATCTGGCCTACGGCGAGCAAGGGCGGCCGGGAATTCCTCCGAACTCACTGTTGATTTTTGAAGTGGAACTGATGGATGCGAAGTCGCCACAAGCTGGCGGCGCGAGTCCAGCGCCTTCGCCGAAATAATTCGCGAATCGCGAATCACCTAGCGCGTTGCCGCGGTCGCTTCCCACCCGACCCGCGGCGCGTCACCCCATAAGTCTTCCAGGCTGTAAAACGCGCGCTTGTCGCGATGGAAGATGTGGACAACAACTTCGAGATAGTCGAGCACGATCCATTGGCTCGCCGGAAAACCGTCGATCGCGCTGGCGCGCAATTTATGATCGTCTCTCAATCGGGTCTCAATCTCACTCGCGATCGCCTTCAGCTGCGGCTCCGACGATGCCGAGCAAATGACGAAGAAATCGGTGAAGCTGGAGATCCCGGCGAGATCGAGCACAACGATTTCTTCGGCCTTTTTGTTCGAAGCAAGCTCGGCGCAGGTCGTGGCTAACTGTTTTGCGGTTATGTCACTGACTCCCGGTAAAGACTTTCGCGGCGAATAATTTCTTCCACGGCCCGTGGTACGAGATAGCGGATGGATCGGCCGGACGCAACCCGGTTTCGAATTTCAGTCGCGGAGATGTCGATGTTTCGTTGAATGACGGGGTAAGATTGCTTCTCTCCGCGACAAGCGCGATCCAGCACGACGAATTGCACAAGCTTCCTCAGTTCATCGAAACGATGCCATTTGCTCAGGCCGCCGACATTGTCCGTTCCGATCAGCCAAAATAATTCCGCCTTCGAATCGCGCATCCGAATTTGCAGAACGGTATCGATGCTATAGGAAGGCGGCGGCCGTTTTAATTCACAATCATCAGCCGAAAATCCGTCCTGGCCTTCGATCGCTGCTTGCAACATCGACAATCGCGCTTCGCCACTTGCGCGCGCCTCTCTTTTGAATGGCGAAAGCGCAGCCGGAACGAAGATCAATTGCTCCAGTCCGAGTTCTTCGCACGCTTGTCGCCCAAGAATCAAATGCCCGTGATGAATCGGATCGAAAGTTCCGCCGTAGATGCCGATTTTTCTCATTCGAACCGCTTTTTCGTTCGCACCGTCAAGATCGACATCTAAGTTGCGAAGTTATGAACGACAGTTCACCCGGTCAACTGATACTCTGCGGCGTTCCCGGAAAAGAACTCGACGTCGCCAGTGCCGAATTGTTCCGGCGGGTGCAGCCGGGTGGATTCATCCTTTTCGGACGCAACATCGAAAGCGCGCCTCAATTGCGCAGACTGATCGACGACTTGCGCGACCTGAGTTCAACAGAACCGATCATCACCATCGATCAGGAGGGCGGGCGCGTATCGCGATTGCGCTTGATTGGAAACGAACCGCCGAACGCGCAGCAGTTGCGCGACAAGGGCGATGTCGATCTTATCCACCGGCACGGCGACATCACCGGACGGTTGTTGCGCATTTTCGGATTCAATCTCGATCTCTGCCCGGTGCTCGACATTTCTTTCGACGATAATGCCGACAATTCGTTGCGCGGTCGCTGTTACGGAAAGACGGTCGAGCAGGTAGTGCGGAATGCCGGCGCCTTCAATGACGCGATGCGGAAACAGGGGATAGCCAGCTGCGGCAAACATTTTCCCGGATACTCAGCCGCCAAATCGGTCGC
>Ga0209527_1000215_pt1 | contig 13290 bp, 8 predicted proteins | sample JacPinW_OM2H0_M2_FD_187968 | JGI IMG/M metagenome (GOLD analysis project Ga0209527, IMG submission 187968) | Forest soil microbial communities from Algoma, Ontario, Canada - Jack Pine, Ontario site 1_JW_OM2H0_M2 (SPAdes) (version 2) | ecosystem: Environmental > Terrestrial > Soil > Boreal... | reverse complement strand
TTTTGCTCGAGCAAAAGCAGTTCGATCAGGCCGAGGCCGAATTCAAAAAAGCGTTGAAAGCGGATTCAAAATTCCGGCAGGCGCAATTCAATCTGGCATTGGTGCCGTTGAAGAAAAAAGATTACGCCACCGCGCGCGATCGATTTGAAGCTCTCTTGGGCAAGGTGTCCGGTGGGGACAAGAGCGAGGCAGCGCAACTCATCAAATTCAACGTCTACATGACGTGGTTGCTCGAAGGCAAAGACAGCCGTGCCCAGAAGTTGATGGAGCAGTTCCAGTTTACCGGTGACACGCCGGCGCTTTATTACGCGCAGGCCGCGTGGGAGTTTAAACATAACAATCCGACCAAGGCGACCGATTGGATCACTTCCGCGAAGAAAATTTATTCGCCCGCGCTGAACGTTGTTTTCGCGGATTCATTTTACGATCTCGGCTGGATGCAAAGCCCGGCGCTCGCGACCTCGCCCGCGCCAGCCGTTGAAGCCGCCACTGCTTTGGCTGAAGCACAAACCGAATCAAGTCCGGCAATAGAACCAAGCCCAATTCCTGGAGCAGCTGCTGCGAAGGGTAAGGCAGCCGAAGCTAAGACCAAGACCGCTGCTGCGCCCGCGATTGCCGGCATGGAGGCAACCGCTCCCAAACCGGAAGAGGCCGCGGCCAGCACTGCGATCACAGAATCTTCCGGCGCTGCGCCTGGATCGCTCGCCGCTGGCAGTCCAGCCAGACCTGACGAGATTCCGACGTCGCCCGCTCCCAATTTCTCACCTGTCGTAGAAACGCCAGTCGCGGCCGCTGGTGCGCCAGCATCGTCCGCGGCGGTCCCCAGCACGCGCCAAGAACCGGCGGTTGCACAATCGCAGCCCGCCAAGGCGCCGGCCCCTCCGGTTGCCCCCGCGAAAGCGGCAGTGGTCGCCGCAGCCACGCCTGCGACCGCGCTTGCTCCGGCGCATGTTGGCGAAGTTTCTCGCGGAAAATTTGAAATCGGCAATTTGTTCGCGGCCATTTTAGTTTTGGCCGGCATTGGGGTCATTGGCTGGGTCGTCGTGTTCGAAATTCGTCGCCGTGGAATCCATTTCCCAAGTTTCCGTCGCGCCGCAGCAGCGACCGGCCCGCAGTTGGAAGGAATGGAATATGCACCTGCGGCTCCCAAAGAAATGAAAGTTATGCCACGATTGAGTGGCGGCCCGCGACGGGTTTCGCTCAAATTGAAAGCATCCGAACCGTCGCTTCGTCGCGCCGTAGTCCCAGTTGGAAAGCCGAGTCGCGTGTTTGGTGATGAGACGGTTTCGGAACCTGTAGTCGAGGGCAATGGTGAACGTCACGTCGAGCTTGAACCGGCGGTCGAAAAATTCGAAACATTCGAAGAGGTCGGGCCGGTTTTTGAACAGGGCGCGATGCCGACGGAAGCGGTTGGCGAACCGGTTGCGCAAGCCGAATGGTTTGCGCCTCAGCCGGACCTACCGGCAGCTGAAATCCCGCAACCAGTCGTCGCTCCCGTGGAAGAAATTACGGTCCCTGAAATTCAGCCGGTCGTTGCCGAAGCTGCAACGATTGCGGAACCCGAAATTCAACCCGTGTTTGCGCGAGTGGAAACGGTTGCCGAACCCGAGATCGAGCCCGTCGGTCAGGGCCAGCCGATTCCCCAGTTGACGCCTGTGGAGGAACCGTCCATCATTGAAGTCGTCACCGAACCTGAACCGGCCGGATTTGACGCGCTTCGTCAACCTAGCGAACCGTCTGTTGAGCCTGTTTTCGAGTCACCAATTTACGAACCAACCACACCAGTAAACATGCCTGAACCGATCCAAATCCCAACCGCTCCAGCGATGCGAGGTGGCGCACCTCAAGCAGGGGCGATGCAAACTGCTGTCCAACTTTCTTTCGCTTTCGAGATTGCGTCAATGCAACTGACCCCAACGTTCAAGATGGGTGCATTGCAGTTACGACCGGCCTCAAAAATCGTGACGATGCGCCTGGCTGGCTCTTCTCCGCAGCCGGCGATGAACCTCCAGGTGACTTTCGAAATTGCCAGGATTCAGCCTGCCGGAGGAACGCTCGGAAGCGTTCGTCTTACGCCTTCACAACAGCAACGCCCAACCGTCGTCGGATCGCCTTCGTTTACTGTAGGAGGTTTGCATCTGGTTTCGGATTTCGCGGCCGCACCGCTTCAACTAACGCCATCGCAACAGGGACAAGCCGCGGTTCAAGTAATCGCTCCATTCCAAATCGCGACCGTCGAATTCTCACCATCGTTCGAGATTTCGTCGATTGTGCTCAATTCGAATTCGAAGCAAGTGTCGGTGCAAATGCCGAGCGCCGGTGGTGCACCAGTCGAGGGCGCTCCGATCTTCGAGATTTCGAATTTGCAGCTGACTGGCAGCGGCGAAATCGGGATGATGCAGCTGAACCTGCTCAGTCAGGGTCCCAAGCGCGCGGCCTGATCCGGCGCCCAAGATCGACATCCGTTCGAGCGATTCCACGAGTCGCTCGCCCTATGTTGCCGATTACCGTCGCTTAACGAAGTTGCTGCGGTTTAGCGACCGCAACTGTTTAGGTAAAAACTCGCCGTCTCGCCGGATTAATTTCCGGTCGAAATAAATCTCGCCTCCGCCATAACTTGGCCGCTGGATATTGACCATGTCCCAATGGACTTGGCTGCGATTGCTATTGTCTGCTTCTTCGTAAGCTTGGCCGGGAGTGAAATGAAATGACCCGGCGATTTTTTCATCGAAAAGAATATCGCGCATCGGTTCGAGAACGTGCGGATTGAATCCTAGCGAAAACTCGCCGATGAAGCGGGCTCCGGCATCGGAATCGAGGATCTTGTTGAGTTTTTCAGTTTGATTGCTTTTCGCCTCAACAATTCTGCCTTGGCGAAAATTGAGACGAATTCCGTCGAAGGCGATGCTTTGGTAAATGGTCGGGGCGTTGAATGTAATTTGGCCCTCTACGGAGTTTTTCACCGGCGCCGTGAACACTTCTCCGTCTGGAATGTTCCGGTCACCTCCGCAAATCACCGCTGGAATTCCTTTGATGCTAAACCGGAGATCGGTTCCCGGCCCTTTGATTTCGACCCGGTCGGTTTTTTCCATTAAAGCTTTGAGCGCTTTCATTCCAGGCTGCAGTTTGCGGTAATCGAGCGTGCAAACTTGGAAGTAAAAATCTTCAAATGCTTGCGTGCTCATTCCCGCCAGCTGTGCCATGGAGGGAGTCGGCCATCGCAGCACGACCCATTTGGTTTTCTTGACTCGTTGATCTTGAACCGGTCGCATTTTCTTGGCCACGAGCTGCATTTTCGCCACCGGCACATCGGACAACTCGGTAATGTTATTGCTTCCTCGCAACGCAATGTAGGCGTGCATTTTCTTCATGCGTGCCAGCTCATGCCGTGCGGCCAGCGTGAGTTGTCGGTCTGATGCTTCCAGCGCAAGCTCGCGCCCAATCCGAGCGCGCTGAACCTGCACGAACGGAATTGCGCCTGCTTTTCGCACTGCGCGAATGAGAGCGATGCTCATCTCATCTGGAACATCGAAAGATTCGATCAAGACATTCTCGTTCCGCTTGAGCCTGGTTGAATATTCCACCAAGAGTGTGGCGAGTTCATCAAAACGCGCGTCGTGCATAGAAGGCTATGATTCCATCGTGTGCGCGGGATGCAACCTCGCGCCGGCCGCTTTAATCGATTCGGCGAAGTCTGGCGGCGAACGCGCCGTCGAAATTGTCCTGAAAGGGAATGGAGCGCCTTTCTTCCTCCAGCCTTAAGATGGAGAAAGTTCGGAGCAGCTGCTGAACGACGCCCTCATTTTCCTCTCGTTCCAGACTGCATGTGCTGTAAACGAGAATTCCCCCTGGCTTCAATAATGGAAACACCGCGCGCGCGATCTGAATTTGTCGCGCCTCCATCCGGTTAAAGTCTGCTGGTTTCAATCGCCAGCGCACATCGACGCGGCGTCGCATCACGCCAGTGTTGGTGCAGGGAGCATCAATCAAGATTCGATCGAACGGCCCTTCCGAGCGAATTTCCGGCGGAACTGCCGATTTCGTCCAATCATGGCAAACGATTTTGGCAATTCGAACACCGAGCCGCGTGAGATTTTGGTCGAGCAAATTTAAACGGGCGGGTTCGCGGTCACATCCAACGATCAAGCCTTGGTTTTCCATCAATTCGGCGACATAGGCAGTTTTGCCGCCGGGAGCTGCGCAGGCGTCGAGAATTTTTTCGCCTGGTTTCGGCTGCAACAATTCGCACGCGATCGTTGTGCTCGGGTCCTGAACATAGCAATCGCCCCGGTCGAGCGCAGCCGCCGGTGAAGCGAGTTCAACGAAGTTCGAGACAGCGGGCACCGTTCGCGCGTTGGGATAGCGTTCGAGAAAAGTTTGGCGATCGATCTTTAGCCGATTAATTCTGGCGTAAATTGGCGGAGGCTGATTGTCCCAAGCGCACAAAGCTTCGGTCGCATCGGCTCCGAATCGTTTTTCCCAGCGCTCAATCAGAAACTTCGGGTGCGACGCTCGAACATCGAGTGGCTGGGAATTCGCTTTTTCTTGCAACTCTTGCCGGCCGCGCGCTGCGGAGCGCAGCACCGCATTGACGATGGCGCGCTGGCCTTTCGGAGCGATCTCTACCATTTCGTAAACGGCAGCGTGTTCCGGCGTCTTGGCGATGAATATTTGATACAGACCCAGGCGCAGAAGATCGCGAAGATCGACATCTACGTGTCCGCGTCGGAGCGATCTGATCCAAAAGTCGAGCAGGGTAAGGTTTCGCAGGACGCCGTAGAAAAGTTCTACCACGAATGCGCGATCGGCCGGTTGAAGTGCGGTCTCGGAGAACGCGCTCGAAATGACTGCGTCAGCGAACTGCTTTTTTCTCCGCCATGTTCTCAGCGCGGCGAGAGCGACTCGGCGAGCAGAGGTCTGCGCCACGAGAATTTCAGCGCGGAAGTACGCTGGCGCGGCCGATCGAATGATAATGGAAGCCGAGCTCGCCCATCGTTTCGGGATTCAACAGGTTTCTCCCGTCGAATATGATCGGTGTCGTCATCCGCTTTTTGACGGCGGCAAGATCGACATTGGCAAACTCATCCCATTCAGTGGCAATCACGAGTGCTTCGGAGCCGTCCACGGCTTCCAGTGCGGACGTCGTGAATTTCGCGTCGGCGACTGCCTTGAGCTCGCGCGCTTTCTCCATTCCTTTCGGATCGTAAACACTCACGTGCGCGCCTTCGCGTAACATCGCGTCCACCAATTCGATCGCGACTGACGAGCGAACGTCGTCGGTGTCTGGCTTAAAGGTCAAACCCCAGACCGCGATCTTCTTCTCGCGCAAAACCCAAAGAGTATCGCGGATAAGCTTGAGAAAGCGCTCCTTTTGCCCCGCGTTAATGCGTTGCACTTCTTTCAGAAGAGTAAATGGAACGCCGAGTTGCTCGCTGATCTGGATGAACGCAGCGACATCTTTAGGAAAACAAGAACCGCCGTATCCGATGCCGGCGTTCAGAAATTGGCGACCGATGCGTCGGTCCATTCCAATTCCATCCGCGACTTTCTCCACGTCTGCTCCGCTGGCGTCGCAGATCGCGGATATGGCGTTGATGTAGGAAATTTTCAGGGCGAGGAACGAATTGGCGGCGTGCTTGATCAGCTCGGCGCTGTTAATTCCCGTGACCAGCACCGGCGCCATGAAAGGTTCGTAAACCTTTTTCATCAGATCGACAGCGTGCTGACTCTGGGCGCCAATCACAATCCGATCTGGATGCATTAAGTCGTGAATGGCGCAGCCTTCGCGCAAAAATTCGGGATTGCTGACAACGTCGAACTTTGCGCCGTGCCGATTGTAGCGCTTGATCGTTTCCGCGACGCGCTCGCCAGTTTTCACCGGCACCGTGCTCTTATCGACGATGACCCGATAATCAGTCAGGACATCGGCGATTTCGCGCGAAACTTTCTCGATAAAGCTAAGATCGACGTCGCCATTTGGGTGTGGTGGCGTCGGCACCGCGATGAAAATGATTTGTGACTTGTCTACGCCTTCACGAATGCTGCTGCTGAAGTGCAATCGATGAGCGGAAACATTGCGATGAACGATTTCTTCCAAACCGGGCTCGTAGATTGGAATGCGCCCAGACTGGAGGGTTTTTATTTTGACCTCATCGTTGTCGACGCAAATAACGTTGTGACCGACGTCGGCAAAACACGCGCCGGTGACAAGTCCTACGTAACCCGAGCCGATAATTGAAATATCCATTTTGGAGACAAACGACGCAGCGCCTAGTCGCGGCGAGACAACCACCGGCTTGAGCACGAAGAATGCAAGCTGTTTCGGAAACTCTTGATCATTGACCAGCACTTCCTGGATCGAAGTTGAGATCGAACCCGAATTTCGGGAAAGCTTTAAGCGTAAAGGTGAGGATGACGCCGTACTCTTTCTTATTGCCGGTATTGTCCCGTACGACGGCGCCAAAAGAGGCCACCCAGTTCGTCAAATCGCGGTAGATGGCGTAACGCTGTTCCTCGAAAATACCTGTTGTCCCTTCGTATTGCTCTTGAAATCCAAAACCCCAGTTGTCGCTGATTCGGTAGTATCCGCCGACCACAAAAACGCTGCTGTGTTCGAAGAACGGGTTATCGTTGAGGTAGCGATGCCCCGCGTTGACCTGAAGATTTGCCATCGGTTGCACCGAAAGCGTTGTGTTGACTTCAGTAAAACCCGAACTGAATGCCGGGATCTGCGAATCGATTGAGAGCGATGCCCACGGCAGCGGAGTAAAGCGCAATCTATTGAAAAAGTTCGAGTAGGACCGGCGGTCGTAGGGGTTGTCGAAGTTCACATCAAAAAATGTGTCCAACTCCAGCCAGGTCACCGTCAAATCGTCGCGCCGGGTTTCCAAGCGGTTCCGAATTCCATTGCGCCAGATCGTCCAACTGGCGATCGAATCGATGCTGGTAAACTGGGGAAAATCGATCGGGCGCAACTGGGTCGATGGTTCGAATCGGTCGAACTCCAAAACCGCAGCGGGGTTGATTCCGTTCTCACGGACGTATGAGAAGTTCGTATAGGGTTGGATAACGTGAAGCAATCCATCCAATCCCAGAGTCCGGTTTGCCACGTCTTCCCACGAGCGAGATAGCTTAAAAGAGGCCTCGACTCCCCCGTCGACGACAGTCCGAACGCCGCTGCCAGCATTCACGACTGGATTTGTCGGAGTGGGGTCCTGAGGGATAAAGTTTGGAATCAATGGGTCATCGATGTTGGGGAACAATGTGTTCCCGAGATCGCGAGTTTTGTCGTAATAGGTCGCTCGAAAGCCCGCTCGCGGCACAATGGAAAGCCAGCCGAAATAAGTATTCGGATAGAGCAGCTGATGAAACGTATCGACCCGGGTAGTGCCGTAATTCTCAAAACCAGAGTTTTCTGGGAAACTTCTGTGTAGATCGGCGAAACCAGTCTCACCCTCGTAAAAAACTGGGCCGCCAAATAACGCGTGGCGTTTGACGTCCAGCACGACCTCGGGCAAGCGCTCGGTTTGTTCGAAGAAATCATTTGCCTGGAAACGAGCGATGGCCGTCAGCGTGTAGAATGGGTCGGTCTTGGTTACGGCAATGACGTTGTCTGGAACAGGATTGATCCGGAACTCGCTCTGGTAGAAGTCCTGCATCACAAACGGATCGCTCAACTTCGTGACATCGACGATCCCGTAAATGTCGGAGGTAAACTGGGAGCGATCCTCCAAGCCCAGACGATATCGGTCGGTCGGAGGTTCGCCACGCTTGAGAGCGGTGGGATTTATGTCCGGGTTTTGGTCGTTAATGTAATAGGTCTTTATTTTGACATTGCTTGAGTTGTCTTTGCCGTAGTCCACGTCCGATTCGAAACCGATCGCGACGCCGCGCCGTCCGCGATAGTCGAGTCTCACCCGGCCTTTGATGTCATCGGTGATTGGGAAGGTGACTTGAGTGAGGAGCGACGGGCCCCAGGAACTTAGGTCGGCCGGCGAAATCGAAAAGCTGAACGCATCCGTCAGCGATTGGTACATGTATGGCCACCAGAACACCGGGATCTTCCCGATATACATGGTGACGTTTTGAAAAACGACGTGGTCGTTTTCATAAACCCGCACCGTTCGCGCATGGAGATGAAAATCCGGGCCAGGGGAATCGTGAGTGGTGAAGTTGGCATCTTCCACGCGATACACGTTCGACGAAGTTTCGGTCACGTTTTTGCCGCTGAGGAAGTAAGGATGATAATCTGTCCGCACATTGCTCGTGCGAATTTGTTTGGTGTCGATGTTGTAAACGCCGCGTTCGGCGACGTAAATGTTGAGGTCCCGGTAGATGCGGACGTGGCCTTCCACTGAGACTTCGTGCGTGCGCGAGTTGTACTGCGCGAAGTCTCCGTAAATGTCCGTGTCCCCAATATGGATCGCGACATTATCTCGCGCCGTGGCCACGCCGTTCTCGTAAGTGGTTTCTCCAGAGGAAGTGATCTCGACCGGCTCGTGGTCGGAGACATTATTGGCTGCGCCCGCCACGCCGGCCGCCAAAACCATAAAAAAAATCCCCCTGACCAGCGTTCGCATGGCGGACGCCGAAGGTACCGTAGGCGGCCCTGGTTGCAAAGGTAAAAGCAGGTCGGACGCGGCCTGCTTAGATCGACAATCGCAGTCCAGCGACCTGCTGGTTTAGGCCGCAGCTTAAAATAATCACTTTCTTAAATGATAACTCGCCCGGCGTTGAAAAGCGGAGGCCCGTCTCTGGGTCGGAATGCAACAGTGGCGGGAGGCGTCTCGTTCGCAATGCTTGCACGCCGGTGATTACCTGCCAGAGCGCGCTCGCGCCGACACTTTCGCCAAGGGCCGGCTTGGCGCTATAAACTAACGCGCTGGGCAATTCTCGTTCGATCGCGTTTCGCTCGGCGAGATCGATAAAGGTGCCATTGGCGCTCCCGACGATGCACGCCTGTTCATCGGCAAGACTGTGCAGAATTCGGCGTACGAGTGCATTTGCGTCACGACGCCGGCAAAAATTCCCGCCTAGATCAATCGCGTCGATTTCCACCGCACCTTGACGAGCGAGTAACACTGCGCCGGCTCCCTCGCTCAAAATCATGCCACGAGGTGGCCGGTGGAACGGTTCAATCGGCGGCTCGCTTTTGAGAAGCCGCCATTTGTGATAAGCGTCGCAAAGCAACCAGTCCGCTTCTTCCGTCGCCACGACCAGACAAAAATCGAGCGCTTCATTATCGAGTAGATGACTTGCCATCTCGATCGCCAGTACGCCGACGGCGCCGTCTCCGACAAGTGTGTAACTCGCGCCCGTAATCCCGAGGATCGCGGCAAGATGACTGGCCGGCGCATTAAAAACTGTTTCCGGGAAAAGCAGGGGACTCGCCGATTGCGCACCGGACTCGACTACATTGTGATAAAAGCGTTTTGTATAAACGACGCCGCCGTTCGAGACGGCAAACACCAGCGCCATCCGTTCTGCGTCGATCTCTCCGATGGTCGATCTTGCCTCGGCCAGCGCGTCGATCCCCGCGGCGGCCGCAAAACCCGAGATCGCGCTCGCGCGACGGAGACGCGGATGCGGCGGCAAATCTTTCAACGCATCGGCAGGGACGCGGAGAGCGGAGTATGCTTTGTCAGAAACAGAATCAGAGATCGGTTGAACGGGGGCTTCATCGCCACGAAGCAAGCGGTCCCAAACTTTATCGATGCCGCGGCCAAGCGGCGTGACCCAGCCCATGCCTGCAATTCGCAGGCTCATGCTGCGAGTTTCTGGATCAGAATGGAAGCATTCGTGCCGCCGAACCCGAACGAATTTGAAAGGGCAATGTCGATCTTCGCTTCGCGTGATTCGTTTGGCACTATGTTTAGATCAAGATCATGGTCGGGATTGCGGAAGTTAATGTTCGGCGGCAGGAACTGTGCTTGCAACGCCAGCAAACAGACGGCGGCCTCAATGGCGCCGGCCGCGCCTAACGAGTGGCCCATCATGCTTTTGGTTGAGCTGATCGGAACGCCTCCGAACAATTCTGCAATCGCTTTTCCTTCTGCGGCATCGTTGAACGTCGTCGCCGTTCCGTGGGCGTTGATATAATCGATTTCATCAGCCGAACTGCCAGCGCTTTGTAATGCCTGCTCCATCGCGCGCCGCGGTCCGCTCCCGGAAGGATCGGGCTGAGTCAAATGATGGTTGTCCGTGGAAATGCCGTAGCCAATAATTTCGCCCAAGACTCGCGCACCGCGCGCACGCGCACTTTCCAAATTCTCGAGCGCAAAAAGCGCCGCACCTTCACCAAGGACCATACCGGAACGGTCGCGATCGAACGGGCGGCATTTTTCCGGGGTTGCGGCCTGCAATGAATCGAATCCGATAAAGACCAGTTCGGAAAGAGCGTCGTATCCGCCCGTCAACACGCGTTTGCATTTTCCTGATCGCACGCATTCAAACGCGTGCCCGATTGCGTTTGTTCCAGAAGCGCAGGCGTTGGCGATGATTTGGCATGGCGCCGAAATTCCAAATGCATCTTGTGCATCAATCACAGGTTTTTGCGGCGGATAATTCGCAATCCACCCTGGCGAGTGTCGCAAGCCTCGATGTCGATGTAAGGCCCGGTAATAGTCCTCCCCAAACGACATTCCGCCGCTCGTTGTACCGATGACCGTCAGTTCCGGCTTGAATCCAGGATCTTGCCCGAACAATTCCTCGAAAACGGCCGTTATCATGCGGGTCGCGCGATGCAGCCGTTCGGTCTTTCGGCCATTTCGCCTCCCGCTGAGGAGGTCGTCTGAGATTTGACCAGCCGTCTTACATCGACATTTCTCGACATCGAACCGGGTAACCGGGGAGATGCAATCCTGGTTGGCTCGTAGTGCTGCCAGGGTCTCATCCAGGCCAAAGCCGAGCGGGCTAATTACCCCGGCGGCAACCACCGCCACCCGGGTAGGAGCGGTTTTTCCGTCTAGATCGTTAAATCTCGCCATTTCAGTGTCCATTTGGCTCGCGATTTTGGTTGCTTTCCAAACCGAAGCACCTTACACAATGTGCCCGAAAGGAGAAAACAGCAGCTCGGAAGTCCGCCGATTGGCATCTGAAAGTCATTCAGCGGCGATTTGAAATTTGATAAGGGGAACAGTGTCCTGGCGGCGTTTTCCAGATTAGACTCAATGGCAACTAAATTATACGTGGGAAATCTCCCATTTAACACCACCGAAAACGAACTACAGGAGCTTTTTTCGCAAGCTGGCGCGGTCCAGGAAGTCATGCTCATGCAGGACAAATTTACTGGCAAATCCCGCGGCTTCGCTTTTGTGACCATGGGCTCCGACCAAGACGCGCAAAAGGCAATCGCGGAAATAAACGGCAAAACTCTCGAAGGTCGAGCGTTGACCGTTAATGAAGCGCGTCCGCGCGAACCGCGGCCTCCAGGCGGCGGCGGCGGCGGCTACGGTGGCGGTGGCGGCGATCGACGCCGCGATGGCGGCGGCGGACAACGCCGCGGCCGTTAATCGGCTCGATCAGTTAATTATTTTCTTAAAAGCGGTCGCCGCGGCGACCGCTTTTTTGTTTCACCACGGCTGCGCCCGTCCCGAGGAGCGAACTACCTAAAACGACAATACTTTAAAGAAGGAGTTCCGATTATGCCCGACAATCCAAACGCAGAAGAAAACATCGACATCCCACCCATACCGAAAGAAACCGCCGGAGCGGTTGCTGGAGCCTTAGTCGGCAGCATGATGGGTCCTGTCGGTACCGTCGTCGGAGGCATTGCCGGCGCGATGGCAGGAAAAGCAGCGAGTGAGCGTCGTCTTGCTCCCGCCGCGAAAAAAGCGGTCGCGCGCGTAACTAAGTCGGCACCAGTTCGACGGCTGAAGAAAAAAGCCACGCGGGTGAAGTCGGCCAAGAAAAAACCTGCGCGAAAAGCAACAAAATCACGCAAGCGTTCGGCCGCCAAGAGGACGAAAGCCAAACCGCGCCGAAGATCGACATCTTCGCGTGGCAAAGCGCGAAGACGCCGCCGTTAAGAGACGAAAAGAAAATGGGCAGGGCTGGATTCGAACCAGCGAAGGCGTAAAGCCAGCAGATTTACAGTCTGCCCCGTTTGGCCACTTCGGTACCTACCCCTCGCGCGTTTTGATATAACTCACGCTCTGCCGCCCGCAAGTGTTGCGGAAACTGGCTATTAAAAAAATTCAGCGACGCACTTTATCACGTACTGCTGCGCTTCACGCGAAATTTCCGGATAGATCGGCAGCGCCAGGGTTTCGCGCGCAGCACTTTCCGCTTCCGGGAAATCGCCCGGTTTGTAGCCGAGGTATTCGAAGCACGGTTGCTCGTGCAGCGCGAGCGGATAGTAAACCGCTGTTTCAATTTCGCGAGCGGACAAGTGTTGTCGCAACTCATTGCGCAGCGGCGAGCGGATCACATATTGATGATAGATATGATGGTTCCTGAGCCCGCTCTCCGCATACGGCTCGACCGGCAATTTAATTTTTTTGTCTAGTCCAACATGGCGAAATTCGTTCGTGTAAAACTTCGCCGCTTCGCGGCGGGCAGCCGACCAACTGTCGAGGTGCGGCAATTTCACCTTCAGGATAGCGGCTTGCAGTTCGTCGAGCCTGAAATTGCCGCCGATAAACTGATGTTGATATCGCTGTTCCATCCCGTGCTGACGACAAATCCGTAACCGATCGGCGAATTGTACGTTTCGGCATATGACCAGTCCAGCATCTCCTGCTGCGCCCAGATTTTTCGATGGATAAAAGCTGCAGCAACCGGCATCGCCTATCGTGCCCGCTTTGGCTGATCCACCATCGAGCGGGTAATCGGCGCCGATGGCCTGAGCCGCATCTTCGATCAGCAGCAGATTATGCTCGCGCGCGACGGCGAGCATTTCATTCATCTCACAGCACAAACCGAAAAGGTGAACCGGAGCGAGCGCGCAGATCGTTTGTCGATTTTCGTTGACCAATTTTCCCTCAACCTGATGACAACACTCTGCAATGTACGACTTCAGCGCCTTTGCCGAAATGTTGTAGGTCTCGGGATCGACGTCGATGAAGACCGGAGTCGCTCCGACCCGCGCGATGCAACCGCCGGTCGCGAAAAATGAGTAAGCTGTCGTAATGACGGCGTCTCCCAATCCGATCTCCAGCGCCATCAAAACTGCCAGCAGTGCGTCTGTTCCGGATGAAACGCCAACTGCGTGCGGCACGCCGCAGTATGTCGCAACCGCTTTCTCGAATTCCGCCACCTTCGGACCCAGGATAAATCGCTGGCTGGCCAATA
>Ga0209527_1000207_pt1 | contig 13421 bp, 13 predicted proteins | sample JacPinW_OM2H0_M2_FD_187968 | JGI IMG/M metagenome (GOLD analysis project Ga0209527, IMG submission 187968) | Forest soil microbial communities from Algoma, Ontario, Canada - Jack Pine, Ontario site 1_JW_OM2H0_M2 (SPAdes) (version 2) | ecosystem: Environmental > Terrestrial > Soil > Boreal... | reverse complement strand
CGATGTGAACGCCGCGCCCGGCCAGCGCATTCAGAACGGCAGGCAGTGTCGCGACGAGCGTCTTGCCTTCGCCCGTCTTCATTTCCGAGATTTTGCCTTCGTGCAGGACGATACCGCCGATGAGCTGGACGTCGAAATGCCGCATGTTCAGGAAGCGGCGGCCTGCTTCGCGGACCAAGGCGAATGCCGGCACGATCGCCGGCTCCAGCGCCTGTTGCAGTTGCTGCTTGTAGGCCGATTCCGCCGGGTCAGCATCCTTCAATTGCTCCGTCACCTGCGCGCGAAGCTCCGCAAAACGCGTTTTAAGCCCTTCATCGCTGAGCGCTTGCACTTCGGTTTCGCGCGCGTTAATGGCCGCGATGACCGGCTGCAATTTCTTGATGTCGCGCTCGTGCTTGGTGCCGATAAATCGAGCGATAACCTTGTCTACAACCTTGGCTACATCCATGGGTGGCTGGCCGTCTCCGAAAAAAGTCGACAGTCAACAGTTGACAGTTAACAGTCGAAAGACAAAAGAAACCAAGCGCCCCTACATGAAGACTACGTTCGTAAGGGCTGCTTTCTTACCGCAGATGCAAACAATCTATTGTAACTGGTGGGATGCAGAAGAGCCAAGAAAGAGGGCGTGGGCGGTAAGTTGGTTTCTGAAATTGCCCCGAGGATGGTTGAAAGCGGCGGCTCTCGACGTGTTGCACGTTACGCAAGCGCATTGCGGATTCAGAATAGCCCACGCTTTCAAAACCCAAACCCGAAAGGGTGGGGCACCCTCGTATTTCAGCGTTGCGACAACGGTGAAAATGGTGCCCTCTGAATCGTCTAGTACCAAGAGTGAGAAAGGAAAGAATTCAGTGGCCCACCTGCCGTGTTGATTTACCCGATCAGTCCGTGAATCCTGACGTTGTGATTCCTTCTTCCATCAAGCCAATGTTGTCCACCATCCGAAGGCGGCCATCCAGGATCTTGAACACCTCGTTGATCTGCATCCTGCGGTCGCTGTTGCCGTAGTAGAGAATCGCGTAGCCGATGACGATCCCGCGTTCCGGATCGACCAACCCAATGCGCACCTCGGTTGCCGGCCCCCAGGGTTTATCATCATCAGATGATGTAACGGTGTTTGTGGTACTCACTGCAAGAGCTCCACGCGAAGCTGAATGCCGAGCGCGACTTGCTGCGGGAGTCGGGACAGACACGTTTTCTGATGTTCATGCCATATCGATCGTTTGGCTCGTAATGATTGGAGGCTTTCAGAGTAAGGGAAACTTCCCGTCTGTCCCCCGGCACCTCAGCTGATCAATAACTTTCACATGGTTTCTCCGCATGGAACGTTCCGACTCAGTTTAAAATGTGGCGTGATCTCAGTGGGCACACCGACCAAACTGCAGGCTTTCTGAAAATATCAACGCTCATTGACGTTTCTACTAGACGAACTTTTCCGTAATTCTCCCCTCTCAAATTGCAGAAACAACCTGATTTTCTTGATCGCCCGAGTTCGCTAGCTTTCCGCCGTGGGCTGCGGTTGCCTTTGCGACCATCTGTTGCAGCCCACGTTCTGAGAACTTCCCCATTAGGGGACGTGGCGGCCAGCGCCGCAACCCGCGCTGCGATCGGGGCGATGATCGGATGCGCCGCAGAGCCGCTCCTCAGGACATCCCAAGGTCAACCGAAACTGCTTTCAAGGAGAAATGCATTGAAAAAAGAGGAGATACTTCATGTTCTTTAAGTGCCTTCGCGTTTTGGCGGCGGCCATCGGACTGCTTGCAATAGGCGGGATGCCGGCTCCAGCACACACCTTAAACGTCAGTGGCAGCTCCACGTGTTCGCCGTGCCAGTACTCGATTACGGTGTGGGGGACTTCTACTCCAGGCGCCAGCATTACCGTCCAGTACACGGCATTCTTTACGGCGCAATCGACTGGAGTAACCACCTCGGTCACAAACAACATATCCGCTACTGTCGCCGCAGACGGCACTTACAGCCAAACCGTCGCGCACAACCCAAGCCCCGTCAATTGTGGGGCGGATACTTATACGATCTCCGCACAAGCCACGCTGTTTGTGAACGGCGCGCAGGACACCACGGCAAGCTTCGGTCCAGCGACCTTAACTTGCTCTACACAGCCGCCGAACTGCTCCACCGGCGCGCAGGCCCTTCCTTACAACGTTTCGGAACGCAGCAATAATGCCGGCGAAATAGTTTGGTTCAATAGTCACTTTAAGCTGCAAGGAAACGTGCCCTCCTCGGATTTTACGGTGAACGTGACCAACCAATCGATCGCCTTCGGGCCATCCACGTTGGCGGTACCGGACGCGGTGATCACTTTCACGTCCACGGTCAGTTGTGCCAGCACCAGTTTCAATACCACAACGAACGAATGGGAGACCTTCATTCCTCTCTCATATGCGACTCATGCGGACGAGATTTTCTCCGCCGGCCTCGCTTATGTATTACCTTCCAGCTTCCCCCAGAACGTGAACAACGTGACTTGGGATGTCACGTTCACGTCGACCGCTCCGTCGCTTCAGTTCCAATTCCAGTACGGGGCGGCGAATTACCTGTCCAAGGGCAATACAGGGGAGGTTTTCCCGATGACCACCAGCGGCCAGCCGGATTACAACGCCATGATGATCGATCCCGTGCACAACGGGCCCACCTGCAACGGCTACAACAACGGCGACCATGCCGGAACGCCGGAAAACTCCGTCGTCAAGAGCCTGGTAACCGGGGGCGGAAGTGGCGGCGGCGGCTCGAACTGGACCGGCTCATGGAGTTCGACCCCGACCTACGAGTGCGTCGCACCGTAAGACTCGGCGCCTGGAGAAGGGGCGCTCTGTCCAGAGCGCCCCGCTCTCGCGGTTTGGCTGTCATTGCCGAAAATGCTATCCGTCACGAATGCCCTTAAAATCAGCGACCACGAGTGCAACCCGCGCCAACCCGGCGATGGAACTCGGGGACAGACGGGACGTTTTCTGATGTTCATGTGATATCGACCGTTTGGCTCCTAATGATTGGAGATTTTCAGAGTAGGGGAAACTTCCCGTCTGTACCCCGGCACCCCGGCAGCAAACTAGAAACTAGAAATTGGAGAAGAGTCCCCCCTGTTAGCAGTGCACGACTTTGGGAGAAAACCAAGAGCCCCAGGTAGAAAAGCGCAACCTGGGGCGCCCGGCGTGAAAAATTTCTTGACACAGTATATCCGCTATTGATATATCAGTGGTGGACATACCATGCCTACCGCCCATCGCGTTCCAGATGATCTGCAGCGCCTTCTTCCCCTGACTCCCGCGGTCTTTTTTATTCTTTTCGCGTTGGCCGAGGGGGAGAAACACGGCTACGCCATTATGCAGACGGTCTCGCGAATTTCCGGCATCCAATTCCGTATGGGCCCTGGCACGCTCTATACGACAATCCAGAGGCTACTGGATCTAGGCCTGATTGAAGAAACGGAGAGCGCCGGCGGTCAATCCGACCACGAAAACCGGAGGAGGTACTACAAGCTGACCCGCACGGGAAAGGCAGTCCTCGCCGCCGACCTCAGCCGGATGGAATCTGTGGTGCGCTTGGCGCGTGACAAGAAGCTAGTGCCGAAAACATCGGAGTAATGTTATGACTAGCGCCGTTCGAGCGAGCCGTGGCCTCTACAAAATGCTGTTGCTCGCGTATCCCGCCGACTTTCGCCAGCGCTTCGGGACCGAGATGGTAACCACGTTTTCTGATCTGATCTGCGAAGAGTGGGAACACAACGGTCTGCCGGGAGTCGCTCGGGTGTGGCGGTCCGCGCTCGGAGAAGTGTTTTCTGCCGCTGTGCCGCTTCAATTGCAAAGTTCAATTGTGGTTGCAATCTCGCTATCGTTGGTTTCGTCGTTCGCCTTATTTGTGGCGATATTTTACGCAATGTCGGATGTGTGCGAGGGCAAATAGTTAAATAGTCGCCGGTCAAACCGGATGTTTGTTTTTGCTTCTGATAGACCGCAGTGTCCGACCGAGAAATGACCATGAATCTTAGCTATTCGCTGCCCCAGCCAGAAAAATTGCAGGGAGCAATTTCGACCAGATCCGCTTTTTTCAGAGCGCCTGTATTTCTGGTCTGCCAGAGCGAATTTGGGGATCAATTACAGCTCGCAATCTCATTCCGAGGAGAACGGCCATGAAAAAGTCATACCTGTTTGCGGGCCTGCTGCTGGGCGCAATGCTTTCGGCTGTGGCCCTCTGCACGCCTAGTGTCACTGGCAAGTGGTCGGGAACGTTGCAAATGGAAGGGGAAAAGGACGCCAAGCCTGCTTACTCCATCCTGAATCAAGACGGAAACAAGTTGTCAGGAAGCGTCGGACCCAACGAGAGCGAGCAAGACTCGTTTGAAGGCGGGAAGGTGGATGGTGACAAACTAACGTTTGACGTTCCACAGGGCCCAAATGGTGAAGGCTCAATTCACGTTGAAATGCAGGTGAAAGGAGATCAGATGACAGGGCGAGCCACATGGAGCGGACCGGGTGTGAGCGGGTCGGGGAAAATCTCACTGAAACGCGTGGCCGAAAAGTAAAAGTACGGATTGCGACGCGGGATGCTTCATTTCGTCCTGTCCCCCCGCCTTTCTTCTGATGATGGAACGGGCACAAGCTAAAGGTGTACTCCAAGATGAGCAAGTCAGGAACTCGGGGACAGGAACGTGTGAAGAAATTGATTTGTGCAATTTTTCGGGTGATCCAAAATGTATCCCGACATCGCAAACGTCGTTTATACCCGTTCTAAACGATAAATTCTTGAAGGCCGATTCCTACGAAATCGCGAATCCGCATTTTTTCACACGTTCCTGTCCCCCGGCATCGATGGGTTGGCAGGAAAATCTGCTGCGGCGCGTCAATCGCGCAACCAGTCGCTTCGCCCGTTCCGAGCGACCATCTGGCGGAAGCGGGGACATGCATATAGCCGGGCACTGTAGGCGAAATGTGGCGAGAAGAAAAATTGCCGCACGGGATCTTGGGTCTCGAAGGCCTCGCGGGCGTGGTCCATTGCTTCTTCTTCCCTTGCTGCCGCAGCGGCAGCCATAGCGAGTGGCGCGGGAGGCACGTATTGCCGACGGGCCCGGACCAGCATTTCCGCATAGACGGCATCGGCCTCCGCCGGTTTACCCATTTCCGCAAAACTCGTGGCGACGAAGGCCAATGCCCACCAGTGTCGTCCGGAAATCGCCAAGGCCGATTCGCCGGCTGCTACGGATTCCTCGAACTGCCCACTGAAATGCAAAGTGGCTTGGTGAATCACGCGCGCCAGATAGGAGTCAGAGTCAAGCTCCACGGCTCGTTGCGTGGCCTCTACGGCCTCTGCGTGCTTCCCCGCACACCCGCTGGTCATCCCGCAGATAGCGTGCGCGTAGCTTGAAAGTGGGTCGGATTTCAAAGCGAGCTTGGCTTGGGCCTCGCCCTCCGTCATCCGCCCTTCAGACCACTGAAGGTAAAACAAGGCATACCAGTCGCGCGCCTGGACGTACCTCGGATTCAGCTCGAGTGCACGAAGGAACTCCCGCTCGGCCTGAGCTCTGTCGCTGACCCCTATTAGAGATGCCATCGCTAAGGCGTTGTGCCCTTCGGCCTGGGACGGAGCAAGAGTAACCGCTCGCCGGGCCGCTTCCACCGCCTTTGGCATCGTGACCTCGGGACGAGCGAGTCCAGAGTAGCCGAGCACGGTTTGGGAGTCCGCGAGTCCTGCCCAAGCCAGGGCATAATCGGGATCGAGTGCAACCTCTCGCTCGAAGCACTCCAGGGCACGCGAAGCGGCCACGCCTCGGCGCAGAAGAAGCGCTCGGCCTTTGACGTAGAGCTGGTAAGCCGCCAAATTCTTTGTCCCGCCCTTGAGGAGCGGCTCCTGCCCCTCTCCCTTCAGGGCGACCTGCAACCGCTCGGCAATCGAGCGAGCGATCTCGTCTTGGACCTCGAAAATGTCCTTAACCTCCCGGTCGTACCGATCCGACCAGAGATTGTATCCATCCTCCACATTGATGAGTTGTGCCGTGATGCGGAGCTCGTTCCCAGCCCTGCGCACACTTCCGAGAAGAACGGTCCGCACGTTCAGCCGCTTGCCAACCGCGCGGACGTCAATGTACTTGCCCTTGAAGGAAAACGCAGAACTCCGCGCCACGACATGAAGCTGCCCGATTTGGGACAGAGCGTTGATAATCTCTTCCGTCATCCCGTCGGCAAAGAATTCGTCCTCCGAGTCCGGGCTCATGCTGGCGAACGGAAGTACCGCAATGGAGTCAACGGTAACAGGCGCGGGAGGCCCAACGGGCGGACGCACTGCGTTTGCAAGCTCTTCCACGCGACTGATAAGGCGATAGCCGCGTTTCGATAGGGTCTCGATAAAGCGGGGTTTCTCGGCGTCATCTCCGAGGGCTTCGCGCAATTTCTTGACAGCGTTGTTGAGGCCGTGGTCGAAATCCACGAAGGTGTCTGCGGGCCAGATTCTCTTTTGGAGTTCTTCGCGGGTAACCACGTCACCGGCGTGCTCGAGCAGAATCTGGAGGACTTGGAAGGGTTGAACCTGCAGCTTGATCCGTGCGCCGTGCCTGTGCAACTCACCGGAACGCAGGTCGGCATCGAAGTCGCCGAAACGAATGGTCCATTGCGATGAACTGAGTGGCAACACACGCACCTGCCCACGTCGCGCAGCCTATCCCTCAGTGTTTTCCGGATACCGTGGGCCTATTTTCCCCAAATGACCCTATCAAATCAAGGAAATACAGGGATATCTGCGGAAGACAAAAAGAAGATTCGCCGGAGATTGACTCCCGACGCCAAGAGTGCGATTTATTGCGCACACGGTCTAGCAAAACAAGACCAGGAGGACAAACATGAAGCGAATCTCAGTAGCACTGATGGTTGCAGCCCTATTGCTCTTGGCAGCCGCATTTGTCCCGAACCACGCACCACGCATCAAGGCAGCCGCGACAGTGCGGGCCGATGGGGGAGCTGCGTGCTCGCTTGCCAGCGTCGCGGGGAAGTGGGGATTTAGCACTAACGGAACGGTTATCGGCATCGGACCCAGGGACTCGCTGGGGATATTCACCCTGGACGGGGCTGGAAATCTGGTGAACGGAAAAGCAACGGCGAGCTTGAATGGCAGCGTCACGGACGAGGCCTTTGCCGGAACATATTCGGTGAATCCTGACTGCACAGGCAAATTGGCTATCGTGATTTCCGACCCGTCGGGCAACAAAATCCTCACAGCAACGCTGGATCTCGTATTTGACAACAATGTCCGCGAGCTCCGCGCGCTCTTCACGTCCGCGGTACTGCCCAACAACACGCCCTTGGCAACAGTCATCACCGTCGACGCGAAGAGGTTGTTCTCGGAAAACTGAAGTTGCCGCGGGGGAATCGGGGCCAGACCGGATGATTTCTGATGTTCATGTGACGTCGATCGTTTGGCGCGTAGTGATTGGAGACTTTCAGAGTAGGGGAAACTTCCCGTCCATCCCCCGACACCCCCGGCACCAAGGAGGTGGCTAGTGGCGAGAAAAAGAACCGGGCTGAAGCCCGGCCACTACAGAAGGGCGGGGGAAGAGCCGCCGCAGCGCCAAGAAACAGCCGCGAGGGATCGAAAAGCAAAAGTCGAACCATGAGAAAATCAAAATCCGCACCCTGAAAACCGTAGGGTGCGGCACCCGGCAGAGCGAGGCGAGTCAGCGTTTCTACATTGGCCACCATGAGACGTGCGGCTTGTTCGCTGATGCATGGCTCCCCTTATACTGATGCCTTCTGCCGACTCACCTAGAGTTACATGGGCGCGGGCGGGAGTTCCAATGCAGCCCACACGAAATCAGCCGTCTGGCGGCGGTATCGCTCCGTTACTGAGGCCTGAGAACAAGTCTTCCGCAAATCTCTTCTGGATCTGCTTAGTGCTCTGGGCGATTTCTTTCCTTCTGCCTGCAGCCCGCTATCAAGACTGGGGCCAGGAGAAGACCATGTTTGGGTGGGAAGCCGCATGCACTGCACTGATTTTCTTCTTTGTACCCGTAAAAGGAGCGTGGTTCGGTTTCGATCCGCATGTTTGGTCGGTGTTCGTGAATTTCTTCATGCTATGGGCACCGTTCCGGATCAAGTGGCTCAGGAAGACGAAGGGACGCATTTTCGCAGTCGCATTCACGATCGCAGCTTTCGTTCCGGTAGGGCTACTGTTCATCCCGGAGTCCTTGGATCTGGCCACCATACGCGCTTTTGAGGTCGGCTTTGCGCTGTGGGCCCTAGCCATTATTGGAGCATCGGCATGGTTCTCCTGGAGCGTTTGGGGCAAGACAATGGCCTTGCTGCCGAACATCGTTTTGGCAGTCGGGTTGTTCTACGGACTATTGATCTGGTCCCCGGTTCTACAAGGGCGCCAACACCGCGCCGAGCAGGAACGCGAACAAGCTGTGAAGCAAGCCGGCTTGCAGCAACAACGAGATGCGCAGAACGCCGTCGTCCTGAACGCAATCGCGCAGCATGGTTTAATGGCATTTACCGAGCCAATAAACGACACCGAAGAATGGTATCTTGAATACTACATTCTCAGTGCGCACAAATTTACGCCCGCAGAGCTAACCGAAGCCAGCGAACACTATAAGAACCCGAAAATCATGATCGCATTGGCGCAGAAACCAGACTGTCCGGTGGAGGCGCTGGAGATTCTTTACCGGCACACGAGCGTGAAACAGGAAGCGAATCGTTCCGAGGGGGTAACCGCCCAGCAGCTCTATGCGAGTGGTTCCGAGGCGCTAGCCGCGCGGCAGCTTTATTTGACGATTGCGGCGAATCCAAATGTCAGCCCGGATTTACTACTGAAAATGCTGCGCAGTGGGAGTCCTGCACAGCGCGTCGCCGCACTACGCAGTGAAAAGCTGCCGTTGAAACGGAAGATGGATTATCTGGAGAAAGGCTGCACGCTCACGGATGACTACGAAATGGCGGCGGTCGCCCGGGAGGCAGATACATCCGTAGAAGTCCTGGAATGTCTTTCGTCGAAACCGGGTGCTGCTGTAGGGTTGTCAGTCAATCCACACACACCCACCAACGTGCTTGAGCAAATGAGCCAATCGCCCGATTGGCGCATTGCCAATGAGGGGAAAATTGGGTTCGCGCAGCGCAAACGACAGGGCAAATAGGCGGCGGTAGCTTACAAAGCGCGGAGGTGTGGCGGAGTCCAAAAACAAGAGGCCAGATACCCGCCCTAAAGGGCGCCGCTACGTTACTCGGCCGCGGGAAACAACAGCTCATTTCCGTCGGGATCGACGATCTTGATTACGTCGTAACCCCACCAGGACTTCTCGGTCGGGACCGAGCGCTCGACGATTTCACGGCGAAACGCGGTGAGTCCATCGACGTTCAGTGCCACGAACAAGCGCGCCTTGTCTCTTCGCGTGGCATCCTCGCAAAGGATGATCTCGCATCCCGCGCGATGGACTTGGCAGACCCCGCCCGCGCCGTCGCCCTCATGCCAATCCTTCTCGAAGCCGAGCATGTCGATGTAGAAGCGAAGTGCACGGTTCACGTCAGTAACGAAGAGCACGGGACGGGTGTACCACCGGTGAGTGATTTGCTCGCTGACGGCTGTCTTGGTCATGGCGATTCCTGATCCAACCAACGAATAGTAGGACGAGCAGCATATCACGGCCGAACCTGCGAGGCTCGCAAAGGGAGAACAGCGTTCAAAGTTTTCCATTGCCTGGTACGCTCTTCGTCAAGCGCTTGGAGAGGAATTCACGGATTAAATTCGTACCCACTCGCCCGGCGAGCCCAACGGCGGCATTGGTGAAGACCAGGTTCGCTCCTCGATCCGCTTTGGGATAGTACAGATTGGACAGCGCAGCGGCGGACAGGTCGCCTAGCAAAAAAGAATAGTTAGGCACAGTTCGCCCACTATCGCTGCGTGTGACAAATGGAGAGCTAAGCGCATGCATGAGGCGAGACTTAAAGGAGCCGGAGCCCTGATAGAAGTAGCGCGGATCCTGGTGAAGGAGCGCGGGGAAGACTGCATGAGTCAGGAAGTCACTGCTGCGTCCGTCGGCAAACCTTGCAGCGTAACGTTTGCCATATCCCGCGGCACCTTGCCCGTACCCGGCATAGGCGTTGGTGGCCTGCGCGATGCCGGCACCGAGGCCGATGCCGATGAAGGCAACGGGATCGGCACCGTTCCGTGCAGCGAGCGAGAATTTCTGTTTCCAATTGAGCGGGGCGGCGTCATGAATGTAGCTTGTAAAGAAGTTTGGGATGACGCCGACCAGACGCTGCTTCTCTTCAGCCCTTATCTGCTCAGCGGCGATCAACTCGGTGGGACGGACCGTCACCTCTACGTTTGCCGTCGCAACAGATAATGAGACGTCAGGAACCTCATAGGCCTGCTCCACCGCGACGGCGAACGCTGCAGATGTAAAGGGCGAAAAACCTTTAGCGTTGACGAGCAGGAGGTAGGAACCGGCAGGAATCTTTGTAAAATTGAATTCGCCGTTCGCCTCGGACACCATGGTAAGCAATTGTGTTCCGTCCCCGTGGATCAAGCTGACGTCTGCGCCGGAAACGCTGGCTCCGCTTACGTCCAGCACGGTGCCTGTGACGCTGGATGACCCCTCCGCAGGGCGTGTCTGCTGAGCCGAATTCTGCGGGTTGGAATGAGGTAGAGGCGCATCCGGGAGCGAGCGGCTAATAATCCCGCGCCCGGCACTTTGTTGCTGAGCGAGTGCGCTCGCTGGAACCATACAGAGAAGGAGTGACGCGCTTGCGAACACAGTATGGAGGCAGGGGCGCGCGGCCTTTCTCAAAGCGCGCTTCCAAGGCAGAGAGAAAGTCACAGCGCGAGGCTCAGTCACGCCCATGAGGCTCGTGCGGAGGGAAGTAGGAGAACACATAGGTAAGTCACCACAAGCTGGTTGAGGATTCTTGCCACCTGAATTGGTCAGCTTCGGCGCGGAAAATATCGAACCCTGAAACCATTGGTCTCCACCGGGCTGGACGGCTTCCCGGGGTGCTACCTGGGAAGCGTACGCTTCCGTACGAGATTCTGAGTGTTCAATACGAGACACACTAAGCTGAGTGATAACCTCGATCGCACATCGTCGGGAAATCGGGGACAGACTGGAGGATTTCTGATGTTCGTGTGATATCGAACGTTTGGCTAATAATGATTGGAGACTTTCAGGGTAGGGGAAACTTCCCGTCTGTCCCCCGGCACCGTCAAATTGAAACCAGAAAATAGAAATTAGAAAATAGAAAAGGGAGAAGGGTCCCCTGTTAGCAGTGCGCGACTCTGGGAGAAAACCAAAAGCCCGAGGTAGAAAAGCCGCAACCCAGGGCACCCGATCGAACCTCGACAGACCAGGGCGTGTCAGATGCCGGTGTACCAGGCGTAGCCTGCCTCGGCAGCGGCGGAGCCGAGGCCTTTGCCAAACCTTTTCAGATTGTCTGTGACCGTCAGGTGCGTGATGAATTTTATGTTCTTGTAGCCGATCTGCCGGGGGAGCCGCATGCGAAGCGGGCCACCGTGGGCCACTGGAAGGTCGTTGCCATTCATGCCGTAGCAGAGAAAAGTCTGAGGATGCAGGGCATCGGCCATATCGATGCTGTCCCAGGTGTCGGGTTCCATCGAGACGTAGACAACGTATCGGGCTTGTGGGTGGACCCCGACGAGATGCAAGACGTGGGAAAGAGGCACGCCAATCCACTCGGCGATGTAGGACCAGCCCTCTTCACACGCGAGTTCGGTGATGTGGCTACGAGACGGACAGCTCTTGAGGTCAGCAATCGAGAACGACGCAGGTTGATGGACCATACCATCTATGGAGAGCCGATAGTCCGCAAATCCGCCCGCCCGAAGACTCTTAAAGTCTTCCGTGAAGGGATCGAGGTAGTTCGGGAATGGACGCGGCGAAATTCGGTTTCGAGGGAATTCGCGCGCCAAGGAATGACGTGTCAGCAGCCGCTGTGACGCGTAGGTTAGCGTTTCACCCAGGCCGTAGATTCCGCCGTGATCGGGCGGAACCAAGCCATACTTCTGCGCAAGGCGCGCGGCCATCGCTAAGCCCGATGCCCCCGCCGTTGCTGCGAGCCCGGATACGATTAGTCTTCGGCGTGAAAGGTTGATCATGCGTGCTCCTTGCGTGTAGCGGTGCGGCCGGTAATCATCGCTCCTGTGCGGCTCCAGAAACCCGCAAGGCAAACCATCGCGACATGGACGAACAGGAACAGCACAAGAGCTAGCGAGACAAAGAAGTGAATGGTGCGGGCGGATTGACGGCCGCCCAACAGAGTGACGGACCAAGGAAAGGCGGAGGCAAAGGCGAGGGACATCGCCAAGCCGCTCCAGATGACTAAGGGGAATAGAACAAAGATCACAAACAGGTACGTGAGGCGCTGGAGCCCATTGTAGGAAGAAGCCTCTGCCGCACTCGGCCGTTCAAAGCGCAACGGCTTTGCAAAGGAGGTCAAGAGCGCCCGCCATGAGAGATCGGCCTTGCTGGGGACCAAGTCTTTTCGGAAATGCCGTGTAAGCAGACCGGAAATTACATACAGCAAGCCTGTCAGCACCGCGATCCAGGCAGCTTCAAAGTGCAACGCGCGGCTCCAGCCGTTCTGGTCGGGCAGCACGTAGCCGTAGCCCGTGGGCACCGATCTTCTTGAGGAAGGAATTGGCAGTTGAAACAACGGAGTCGTCAAGACAGTGCCGGTTTCGCCCCAGTAAAAGCGGGGGTGAGAAATCACAATTTCAATGCCGGTGAGGAGCAGGGCAAGAAAACAGATAGTGGTGATCCAGTGAGTGACGCGGACGAGGGCAGAGTGCCTCGGGGCAAGCTTTGTGACTGGGGCGGTTGAAACGGTGCTCGGAATGCGAGTCTCCGCCGGCAGCTGCGCGGACCCCAGTGTCGCCATTTTGGCCTCCGTCGGCCTTCGACTAGCCCGGATAGGGTTGGAGCCATCCTACCACTCTATAGACACTGTGACGGACAAATCACGGCGAGGTAATCAACCGGAACTAATCCCAATTGGTGAGCCCGATATGAGAAACGGCGGGGGAATCCGGAGTTCCGAGTAACCGACCGAATCCACGAAGCGAGCGCCCATGAAAATCCTCTCACGAGTCACTGGAAGTGTCTGACTTTCCGCGTTTATTGGGAGGCTCGGCACATACAAAAAAGCGACGCTCCGGAATCTGGAGCGTCGCTTTAATCGCGTTTGTTTCGTGGGTCTTGTAACGGCCTAGGGTTGAATTGCCTTTCTTACCGGACTCGGGCAATTGTAATTAAGCTTGGCATGGTTGAACAGTTCTCCATTTTTACTTGTCCCCGAGCTGGATTTTCGGGTTGGATGACTGGGTATCCATGATGACTGCCTTCGTCGGTGAAATGATGTAGATGACGGTCTGGCAGGTTGTGGAAGTTGCTGAAATTGTGCAACTCGATC
>Ga0209527_1000206_pt1 | contig 13428 bp, 12 predicted proteins | sample JacPinW_OM2H0_M2_FD_187968 | JGI IMG/M metagenome (GOLD analysis project Ga0209527, IMG submission 187968) | Forest soil microbial communities from Algoma, Ontario, Canada - Jack Pine, Ontario site 1_JW_OM2H0_M2 (SPAdes) (version 2) | ecosystem: Environmental > Terrestrial > Soil > Boreal... | reverse complement strand
CGCGCCGCTTTCGCCACGGGTGTTCCTGCAGATATCTACGCATTTCACCGCTACACCTGCAATTCCACGCGCCTCTCCCACACTCAAGCACAGCAGTTTTGGAAGCAGCCTCTGGGTTAAGCCCAGAGATTTCACTCCCAACTTGCCGCACCGCCTACGAACCCTTTACACCCAGTAATTCCGAACAACGCTGGCCCCCTACGTCTTACCGCGGCTGCTGGCACGTAGTTAGCCGGGGCTTCTTCTACTGGTACCGTCACTCCTCTTGCGAGGCATTCGTCCCAGTCGAAAGGGGTTTACACACCGAGATGCTTCATCCCCCACGCGGCGTCGCTGCGTCAGGCTTTCGCCCATTGCGCAAGATTCCCCACTGCTGCCTCCCGTAGGAGTCTGGACCGTGTCTCAGTTCCAGTGTGGCTGGCCATCCTCTCAGACCAGCTACCGATCATTGCCTTGGTGAGCCATTACCTCACCAACTAGCTAATCGGGCGCGGGCTCCTCCTTCGACGCCTTACGGCTTTGAGTCCTCGAACCGAAATCCAAGGAATGTTATGCGGAATTAGCTTCGGTTTCCCGAAGTTATTCCCCATCGAAGGGCAGATTGCCCACGTGTTACGCACCCGTGCGCCGTGCGCCATACCGTATTGCTACGGTACGCGCACTCGACTTGCATGTGTTAAGCACGCCGCCAGCGTTCGTTCTGAGCCAGGATCAAACTCTCGTTTGAATCTGGTTGCTTGGCGAAAAAAAATCCCGGGATTTGCATCCCAGGCAGCCTGCCAAGCGAATTGTTGATCGCTCGAATTTACTCAGACCATTGGCGCTCGAAAACTCCAATGGTTTCGAACAGATTCTGGCACATCGTATCGGTTGTCAAAGAGCAAGGCCCCCCTGCCCAGCAGAAAGGCAAACCTACAGCCCAAGGAGTATGCCAAGGGCGGGAAGAAAAGTCAATACGAGATTAGCGATTTCCACAGCGATCCTCAACGGGGCGCTAACTGCTTGCACCGTGGTAGGATGCGCGCGAAGACCCAAGAAGTGGCCGGTGACTTGTGACGGGTAGGAGAGACAAGAACGCAGACAAAACCGTCGTACCATCCGCGCTCGGGCAACGCCTCCTCGCAAGCGTGAAGAAACGGGAAATGGCGCAGCCGGGCGACCGTGTCGGAGTGGCGGTGTCCGGCGGGGCGGATTCCGTGGCGCTGCTGCTGTTGCTGCTGGAGCTGCGCGGGAAACTGGGCATCGTGCTGCGTGTGGTGCATTTCAATCACAAATTGCGTGGCAAAGCTTCCGATGCGGACGAAGCATTTGTCGCGAAACTGGCCGCGAAGCATGGGCTGGAGTTTCACGCGGCTTCTGTTGACGTTGCGAAGAAGGCGAAAAAGGAGCGGGCCAACCTGGAGGACGCGGCGCGGCGAGCGCGGTACGACTATTTTCGTTCGCTGGCAGAATCGGGAGCTTGCAAGCGAATCGTCGTGGCGCACACTGCCGACGACCAAGCGGAGACCGTGCTCGCGCATCTCTTGCGCGGAACAGGCCTCGCGGGGCTTGGCGGAATTCATCCCGTCGCCGGCGCGGTCATCCGTCCCCTGCTTAACGTTCGGCGGAGTGAGCTTCGGCGTTATCTGCGCGCTCGAAAACAAACCTGGCGCGAAGATGCCACCAACCGTGACACAAAAAGGATGAGAGCGCGGATTCGGAAGAAGCTCCTGCCGTTTCTGGAAAAGCAGTTCAATCCTGGAATTGTCAGTCATCTCTCCGCGCTCGCGGAGCTTGCGCGGCGAGACGAAGCGTTCCTACAGGCGCTGGCACGGGAGCGCTGCGACGCGCTCGTGCGGCAATCGGCTCATATGCTTAGCATTCAGGCAGCCGAACTTCTGAGACCTCTGGCTGGGACCGTCTTCAACGCGGAGAACACAGAGTTCGAAGGAAGCCCGGTTCGAGAAGCCATTTGCACGCGCATGATTCGATTTCTTGCGCGAGGAATGAGAACTCGCCGCGGAGAACTAACGGCACAACACGTCGAGGCAGTGCTGGACCTGGCACGATCTGGCCAGAACGGCAAGTCGCTGCAGCTTCCGGGCGGCTTGCAAGTCCGGCGTGACGAAAATACTTTGCTTTTCGTCAATGGGGACCATGGTGCCAAACAAGACGGCGAGCGAAAGCCTCTTGAGCGCCGAGAATATGAGTACGCCATCGATATGGCGAGAGGCAACGCGGAAGTGAGCGTCGTGGAACTGGGGTGCGTATTACGCCTCAAGGTGATTGACTGGCCCCTCAAGAGAGGGGAAACTAGTAGTGATGGGGCGGTTCTCGACCGGGACCGGTTGCTCTTTCCGATGGTGCTGCGCAATTGGCGTCCCGGCGACCGATTGCGTCCCCAGGGTCACCGCAGCGCCCACAAGCTGAAGCGCCTGTTGAACGAGAAGCGCGTCAGCCGTTGGGAGCGGGACGGCTGGCCGGTGCTGACGAGTGGCGGCGTTCTTGCATGGGCTCGCGGCTTTCCTGTCGCCGCCGAATTTGCCGCGAATGAAAGGACCCGAGCGGGAATCGTGGTCGCCGAGGAAAAACAAATTTGAGCAGCCGGAAGGGAGCGGCGTATTCCGCGGCACGCATCGCCGCACGCGTGGCAGCCCTGGGGAGAGAGGTTTCGCGGGAGTGCGAGGGGCGGCGGCTGGATGTGGTCGTAACGCTGGATCGCGGTTTTATATTCGCGGCGGACCTGATGCGGCAAATCGACGCGCCGGTTGTTTGCCACTTTGTGCGCGAAGAGGTGCGGGATGTTGAGGACAGCGGTCACGCGCGGCGCGAAGTTTACTTCGGTTCGGGGCCGGAATTGAAAGGCCGGGACGTGCTGGTGGTTGATGCGGTGCTGGAAAGCGGTGTGACACAGGATTTTTTGCTGCGGCGGCTGGGTGAAAGCAAGCCGCGCTCGATTCGCCTGGCAGTACTGCTGGATAAGCCGGCGAAGCGGAGGGTAGCCCTGGAGCCTGATTACTTTGGCTTCCGAACGGCATCTAATCAGGTGTGGGTTGGCTATGGCCTTGCGGCACCAAACGGGATGGGGCGCAATCTCCGGCAGCTTTCTTCCGGAGCGAATGGGACGCCCAGGAAAAGTGGCAAGGGGCGGAAGAAATAGGCAAGATCTGATTTTTTCCGGCAGGTTGTAGGATTAGTGAGGACAACGTGAATTCTAGTTCCACGGCAAAAACAATTCTCTTTTGGATCTCGATCGTCTTTCTGGGCGTGATGCTCTGGAAGCTGGTGTCCGCCAACGGGGCCCAGGCACGCGAGGATACTCCCACGTACAGCGTATGGATGGCCAAGGTCGATGCGGGCGAGGTAAAGGAAGTGACGATGTATCTCTCGCCGAACAGCTACGATCTGCAGGGCGAGTACATCAAGCCCGCGAACATGAAATTCCAGGTCACCATTCCGAAGGAAGAAGCGCCGACAGTCACAAAGGCCTTGAGGGACAAGGCCGTGCAGCTCAAGGTGAAGGAAGTGCGCAGCGGCGATTGGGTGTTGATCCTGTTGAACGCCGCGCCTCTGATTCTTCTGGTGGGTTTTTGTTTGTTCCTGATGCGCCAGATGCAATCGGGCGGAAACAAGGCCCTGAGTTTTGGCAAGTCCCGCGCGCGATTGCTCTCCGCACAGCAGAAGAAGGCCACGTTCAAGGACGTCGCCGGTACGGATGAGGCCAAGGAAGAGCTGCAAGAAATTATTGAGTTCCTGAAAGATCCGCAGAAATTCCAGAAACTGGGCGGGAGAATTCCGAAGGGCGTCTTGCTTGTCGGACCTCCAGGCACGGGCAAGACACTGCTGGCGCGCGCGATAGCCGGCGAGGCCAACGTTCCGTTCTTCTCGATTTCCGGTTCGGACTTCGTGGAGATGTTCGTCGGCGTGGGCGCGAGCCGCGTGCGCGATCTCTTTGAACAGGGCAAGAAGAACGCGCCCTGCATCATCTTCATCGACGAAATTGACGCAGTCGGACGGCATCGCGGTGCAGGTCTCGGCGGCGGACACGATGAGCGCGAGCAAACCCTGAACGCGCTGCTCGTGGAGATGGACGGCTTCGAATCGAACGAAGGCGTGATCTTGATTGCGGCCACGAACCGGCCTGACGTCCTGGATCCGGCGCTGTTGCGGCCGGGCCGTTTCGACCGCCGCGTGGTGGTGGCGCGTCCCGACGTGAAGGGCCGCGAAGAGATTTTGCGCGTGCACACGCGCAAAGTGCCGATCGCCGATGACGTGGACTTGTCCATCATCGCGCGCGGCACGCCGGGCTTTTCCGGTGCGGATCTCGCCAACCTGGTGAACGAAGCGGCGCTTTGGGCCGCGCGCCAGAACCGCAAATTCGTCATGATGGTCGACTTCGAGATGTCCAAAGACAAAGTGATGATGGGCGTCGAACGCAGATCGATGATTTTATCGGACGAAGAGAAAAGGAACACGGCGTATCACGAGGCCGGCCACGCGCTGGTTGCGGCGATGACGCCGGGCGCCGATCCGGTTCACAAGGTGACGATCATTCCCCGCGGCATGGCTCTTGGCCTCACCATGCAGCTCCCGGAAGACGACAAGCACACCTACACGCGCGGATACCTGGAAGCGATGCTAGCCGTACTGATGGGCGGGCGTTCCGCGGAAGAAATATTCCTAGGCCACATCACCACCGGCGCGGGCAACGACATCGAACGCGCCACAGACATCGCGCGCAACATGGTTTGCGAATGGGGCATGAGCGAGCTGGGGCCACTGGCCTACGGAAAGAAGGACGAGGCTATCTTCCTCGGCCGCGAAATCACCCAACACCGCGACTACTCGGAAGACACCGCCATCCAGATCGACAAGGAAGTGAAGCGCATCGTCAACGGCGGCTACGAAAAAGCCAAGAATCTCCTTGCGAACAACCGGGAAACGCTGGAGCGCATCGCGCAAGCGCTCCTCGACCGGGAAGTCATTGACGCCAATGAAGTGCGATTGCTTATGGAAGGCAAGCCGTTGCCGGAAAAGCCGCGCACGCCTCCCACGCCGCCACCGCAGGCTGCACCGAGCGCGGACCCTAAACTGGTGCGCCCCGAGCCTCGCCTCGCGCCTGGATTCACCCGCGGTGAGAACCCGGCCAAGGCGTAAGGACGTTTGTCAGTGATCAGTTTTCAGTGAGAGTCCGTTCATGACATTGCGGGGCACGGTGAATCGTGCCCCTTTTTTTTTGTGGGCTGCATGGCCGCCGACCGTCGCAAGCTGTGCCCGTTTTCTGAAAAAGGCGTAGAATACGACCATGACGAAGCAGAACAGCGAAAACCTGCATGTCACTTGTCCGTGCTGCCAGGCAAAGCTGACCGTTGATGCGGTTTTCGGCGCGGTGCTTTCGCATGAGGCGCCGGTCAAAGCTGGCCCCAACGTGGACCTCTCCGACGCACAGAAGATCCTTGCCGAACAAAACCGCCAGCGCGAGGACAAGTTTGCGGATTCCTGGTTCCAGGAAACCAACAAGGAAGACATCCTGGCGAAGAAATTTGAAGAGGCCATGAAGAAGGCCAAGGACGCACCCGCCGGCAAACCCATCCGCGATTTTGATTTGGATTAAGAGTGACTCGTGACTCGTGGAAGAGCCTTCCTCCTCGCAAGAAAGAGTTCCTCACCTTGTGTTCTTTCGATTCCTCCGAATGAGCTCCAGGAAAAAATTTAGCCTCCGACTGCGCTCAGGGAAGCTCGTGCTTGGCGAGCGCACGCTCGTGATGGGCGTGCTGAACGTTACTCCGGACAGCTTTTCCGACGGCGGAAAGTTTTTCGACACCGAGCGCGCCGTCGAGCAGGCGCTGGGGATGGAGCGCGCTGGCGCGGATTTGCTGGATATCGGCGGCGAATCCACGCAGCCGGGTTCTGTGGGCATTTCCGTTCAAGAAGAACTGGCCCGCGTGTTGCCGGTGTTGCAGGCGTTGAGCGGGCGGATGAAAATCCCGGTCTCCATCGACACGCAAAAGCCGGAGGTCGCGGAAGCCGCACTCGATGCGGGCGCGTATGTCATAAATGACATATCCGGATTGAAAAGCGATCCGCGGATTGCGGAAGTCGCCGCACGCCGCCGCGTGCCGCTCATCTTAATACACATGCGCGGTGAGCCCCGAACGATGCAAATCGGGCCGTTTGCGCAAAATGTGATAAAAGACGTCATGCAAGGCCTGCGCCAGTCCGTCGTCATCGCTCGCAAATCAGGCGTCGCTAAATCGCAGATTATCCTCGATCCGGGTATTGGCTTCGGCAAGAGCTTCGCGCAAAATTACGAATTGCTGCAAAAGCTGCCGCAATTGGCGAAGCTCGGCTATCCGCTGCTGGTGGGCACTTCGCGGAAGGGCTTCCTTGGCGCGACATTGGCTCGGGACGGCAAGCCTGCGCCGCCGGAAGGGCGCATCTGGGGCACGGCCGCAACGGTTACCGCGAGCATCTTGAACGGGGCGCACATCGTCCGCGTTCACGACGTCAACGAAATGGTGCAGGTCGCGCGTGTCGCCGATTGCCTGCTCGATCCGAAACGAAGGCTAAAAAACTAAATACAGAGAATCTACGCTCAAGATGCCGGGGTACGTTTCCTTCGGTATAATCCGCCCATAATCGGAACGCGAATGCTTCACGCAGAAATTCCAGGAAAAGAGAGCAAGCCCATGCCGCGCCGCACAGTTCTTCTTATTTCCATGTTTCTCTGCCTTTTCGCTGCAATACCGTTTGCGCAGGCGCAGCTGCCGCCCGCGAAGAAAGACCCGCTGAGCCCTGCGCAAAGCGCGCAGGGAAAAGCGGGCTGTTCAACGACGGAGGCATCGTCGTGCGCCGAGGCGGCCGCGAAAATTCTGCCGATCGTGATGGGCTCGTCACCGATGGAAGAGAATTTGCGGCGCCTGACGGATGAAGTCGGCGGACGTGTGACCGGATCGCCGCAGATGGCCAAGGCTGTGGAGTGGGGCGTGGGGGCGTTTCGCGCTGCGGGAGTGGACGTTCACACGGAGAAGTACACGCTTCCGGTCACCTGGAGCGAGGGGGACACGCGGCTGGAATTGCTCGGTCCGGTAAAATTTCCCGTGCGGCTGAAAGCGGAAGGGTGGTCACCGGCGACGCCGGCTGGCGGGATAGAGGCGAACGTCGTCGATGTGAGTTACGGCAGCGAAGACGATTTTGCAAGGGCAGGCGGACTCATCAAGGGCGCGATTCTGCTGGTTCACAGTGATATCGGATCAACGTGGGCCGATCTCTTCAACGAATACCTCAGACCCCCGGTGATTATCGAGCATGCCGTGAAGGAAGGCGCGCGGGCCATTCTGTGGATGGGCGCGCGAGAAAGACTGTTGCTCTATCGCCACACGAATTCGCTGGCCGGTGAGATAGACAAGATTCCACAGGCGGTCCTGGCGCGCGAAGATGCCATGCGGTTGGCGCGCACCGTCGCGGCATATCCCGGGAAAGTGCGCGTGCTCTTCGACATGCCCAACAAGATTGGCGGGCCCATCGAGCAAGAAAACGTTGTGGGCGAAATTCGTGGTTACGAGAAGCCGGATGAAGTCGTCATCCTCGGCGCACACCTGGATTCATGGGAGTTGGGCACGGGCGCTCTCGACAACGGCTGCAACGCGGCACTGGTTATTGAAGCGGCGCGAGCGATCAAGGCAACCGGGCTTTTGCCGCGACGCACCATCCGCTTCGTGCTCTTCAGCGGCGAGGAACAAGGTACGGTTGGTTCGTTCGAATACGTGAAGGCGCACCGCGCGGAACTCGACAAAATCCGCGCGATGATCACCTATGATTCGGGGATCGGCCGCGTGACAGGGTATTCATTGGGTGGCCGCCGCGACATCGAAGCAGGCGTGCGCGAAGTCCTCAAGCCGCTGGAATCCTGGGGCGCGAACAATCACACCTACGATGCCTCGTTCGGCACCGACAATTTTGATTTCATGCTCGAAGGCGTGCCCACGCTCGTGGCGAATCAGGAAGAGGCCAACTACCTGCCGAATTATCACGCGGCCTCGGACACGCTGGACAAAGTCGATATGCGCGAGCTGAAGCTGCACACCGCGCTCGCCGCGCTCACGGCCTGGGGCATCGCCGACCGCGCCGAACCGCTCGGCAAGCGGCTATCGCGAGCCGAACTCGACATTCTCGTCAAGGAAACCGGTCTCGACCAGCAGCTCAAATTGCTTGGTTACTGGGAAGCGTGGCAGAGCGGAGCGCGCGGCCGCAAACCCTAGCCCGCTCGATCTGCATTCGACAGCGGTCCTGTGACAGGCACTTATTAGGACGCATCGCATATATGGCGAGGACCTTCCCGGTATACTGGAAGCGTGGCAAACGCTAAAACCGAAGTGACCAAGAGTGACCGCCATACCATTCTGGCCGTGGATTATGGCCGCGCGAGGATGGGGCTTGCTCTTGCGAACGCGGAGACGCGGATGGCGCAACCGCTGAGCACCATGGAGCGCATCAACCGCAACGAGGACATGCGGCGGCTGCGTGAATTGGTGCGCGAGCAAGGCGTGAAGCAGATCGTCGTGGGACTGCCGCTGCGGCTGGATGGCACACGTGGCGAGATGGCTGAAGAAGCAGAGCGTTTTGCGCAACGCGTGCAAAAACAGATTGGCGTACCGGTGGAAATGGTGGACGAGCGGCTCACAAGCTGGGAGGCGGAGCGCCTGCTGGAAGAAGTTCAGGGAAGATTCATCCACGACGAAAAACTGACCGGCAGTAAAAAACCGAAGAATGTGCAGGCCAAGATGACCGTTGATGCCATGGCGGCTGCCGTTATTTTGAAAGAGTATCTGGATCGTTAGGAACAGACGGCCGGGAAAACTTAAGCGTAATAACGTAATAATAAGATGAATCCGTGAGGCTGAATTGAAGTTTTTGCTCGTCCTATTGCTATTAATCGTGCTGTTTGCCGGGGGCACCGCAGCGTGGATGTGGTACGGCATTACGAAACCATACCAGGGCTTTGCGACGGAGGGCGTCTTCATCGAGGTACCGCGCGGAGCTTCCAGCAGGCACGTTGCCTCCGTGCTGAAAACAAACGGCGTGGTGCGTAGCGCACTGGCGTTTGAGATTTATGTGAGGCGGCATCCGAAGCGTACGCTGCAGGCTGGCGAATACTTTTTCGATCATGCCATGACCGGCCGCGAGGTCTTCTGGAAGCTTGCGAACGGCCAGGTGTACCAGCAGCCATTCACGGTGCGCGAAGGCGAGACCATGTTCGACATCGCCCGCGAACTGGAGGCAGCAAAGTTCATGCGCGCGGGCGATTTTCTCTTTGCCGCGGGCGATCCGGCGCTGATTCGTGATTTTGCGCCGGGCGCGCAGACACTCGAAGGCTTCCTCTTCCCAGCCACCTATGAACTTCCCAGGCACCCTGCGGCTAGCGAACTAACCGCGGAGATGGTGCACAAGTTCAAGGAGGAGTGGAAGCAGATTGCCTCGCCACCCTCGGGAGGATCAACAGACGAGGGTGACCACCGGGCCGTGAACAGGATTGTGACTCTGGCGTCACTCGTTGAGAGGGAGACGCCAAAGCCGGAAGAACGGCCGCTAGTGGCGGGCGCATTTGAAAACCGCCTCCGGAAAGGGATGCGCCTGCAGTGCGACCCTACGGTAATCTATGGAATGGAGCGGCTCGGAAAATACAACGGGACGCTAACGGGGAAGGACCTGAGCTTCGATTCACTGTACAACACGTATGAGCACGGCGGGCTTCCTCCGGGACCGATTGGAAACCCCGGCGAAGCGTCGCTGCGCGCTGCACTGCAGCCGGCGCGGACGGACTACCTTTATTTTGTGGCTAACACGCAGGGCGGGCATTTTTTTGGTGCAACCCTGGCGGAACACAACAAGAATGTGGTGAAGTACCGTCGGCTGCTGGCCGGCTTGCCGGCGGATCCACCCCCGCCGCCTCCACCACCGCCCAGTCCGAAGAAAAAACACGACAAACAACACCGAGGCAAAGCACGATGACCGAAGATTTGAAAACGAAGAAGGCGCTGATCTTGGAGACCGCCCGGGAGATCAAGGTACAGCAATGGACGCCGGCCGAGATCGACCAGTTGCGCCGGCGCTTGCTGGCGGAACATGGCGAGGCCGGCAAAACGGGAATGGAATACATTGCGGACGTGCTGAAAGACGCGGGACAAAAGGTAATAATTAACCAGCAGGAAGAAGCCGAGGAACAGTACGAAGAAGAATTTGAGGATCTGCTGCACTTCAAGACGCTGGAAGATGCCGAGGTCAGCATCATGCGGCTGGATGAATTGATGCGCAAGTTTCGCTCCCAGGGCGAACACGCGGCCGTGGAGCGGGTATTGAATGTGGCACGGCTCGGCAAGCGCCGCGCGGAGATGATTTCGCGCAACAACAAGGTGGAAGCTCACAAGCGCGCCGAGAAAGTAGAGATCGCGGGCTGGTTCCGCATCTGGCTGGAAACGCCGGATGCCTTCTTCGACTGGCTGGACGTTCGGAAGCAGTCGCCGGAATTTCGCGCCAAGTTTCCGCAGTTGGAGTCCGAAGAATGAATACGCCAGGAACTGCGGCGCCAGGAAGAGGTGTGCTGGAATTGCCGCCGTTTTCTCTTGACGTGCAGGCGCTGGACCTTGGCGGCGGCGTGAAAGCGGTGGGACTCGAGTTGGTCGGAACCGAAAACCGCGAGCCGGTACGAGGTAAGGATGCTGCAGAAATCTGGTCGGCGGTCTTCCCTGCCCTTGCAGGGAACGAATCGTACGCCGTGGATTTTTTCAGCCACATCGAGCGTGTGAGAGAATTTTGCAAGACGCGGGAAATTGCCATACGCGATGCGGCGGAGCGCTGCGTCGTGCTGCCGCAACCGAATTCAGAGCAATTGCGGCAGATCTTTGAACGATTCGAAGGTGAGACATTCGGTCTTCGGGCAGGCCCGGCTTCGCAATCCGCCGATGCCGAGCTCGAAGGCAACCTGTCAAAGCGCGGGCTGGACGCGTACCAGCCTGTCTATGCTCGCTACACGTTTTGCGCCATTTGCGAGCCGGAAGACGGCTGGGTGACGCTGCTGAGCGAATCGCTCTGGCCCAGCGAAGTCATCCGCAGGGTGCGGCCGGCGGTTCAGCCGTTTGACATCCACATTGCTCGGCCCAACTGAATGCCTCCCTTGCTTCGACGCGCGTTGATTGACCGGCACGCAAGTGGTAGCTAGATTGCTTCATCTGTGCGAATGGGGACGGAACATATTGATGCGACGTGTGAAAACATGCCTGGTCCTGGCGACACTGGCGGCTATTTCCTGCGGCTGTGCTGCCAGAAACGGTGTAAAAGGCCACATCGAACTACCACCGACGCAGAGGCCGGTCGCGAGGGATGCCACGCGTGAAGAACTCCTCGAGGCATACAATCGGATCGCGCTCGGCACAAAAACGCTCAACGCCACCATGGAGCTAAAGCCCACGGCGGGATCAAAATACAGCGGTGTCATCGATGAGTATCATGAGGTTAAGGCGTTCCTCCTGGCGGCTCGGCCAGCGGTGATTCGCGTGATCGGGCAGGCGCCGGTGATCGGAACCACGGTGTTCGACATGGCCAGCGACGGCGACACATTTCGCGTTTCGATCCCGCCGAAGAACAAATTCCTCGTTGGTCCGGTGGCCGTCGAGCGCACCAGCACCAAGCCCATTGAGAATTTGCGGCCGCAGCACCTGCTGGATGCGCTACTCTGGCCGGAAGTCCGGAAAGAAGAAGCAGTGCTCTTCGAAGAGTTCAACGATGAAAACGGCCGCTACTATGTGTTGACCGTTCTCCGTGGCGGTTACCAGACGGAGATTCTGAGGAAGATCTGGTTTGACCGCTCGGACCTGCAGGTTACCCGCATGCAAACTTTCGGCCCGAAAGGACTTCTGCTGTCGGATATTCGCCTGGCGGCCTGGCAACCTCCCGATGGTGCCGCAGGGCCGAGTGCTCCAGCTACGCCTTCCAACGGCGTTGCCTCGTTTCCGCGTGCGATTCGAATTGAAAGGCCGCACGACGACTACAAGATCGATTTGCAGGTCACCAAGGTCATCTTGAACGAAGAGATTCCTGCCGAGCGATTCAAGCTCGAGCCACCGGCGGGAGCGGAATTGGTGCGCGTCGGTGATGTCACGGAGAACAAGCAGCCATGATGGGTGAGCTGATCCTCCGCAATCTGCTGCACCGCCCCTTGCGCACGCTGATTGGCGCCATGGGAATTGCCGTGGAAGTTGCGCTCGTCGTCCTGATCGTTGGCCTGACCAGCGGCCTGCTGACCGAGACGGCCCGGCGCATTGAAGGCATCGGGGCGGACATCATGCTGCAGCCACCATCCTCGTCTATCTTTTTCGCCTTTGGCAGCGCCCCCATGCCCATCAAAATCGGGGACAAGCTTGCAGAACTGAAATACGTCCAATCCGTCGCCCCCGTGCTTTTTCAGTTCAACACATCGGGCATAGAAATCGTTTACGGAATTGATCAGGAGAGCTTTCGAGCCGTCTCGGGCGGATTTGTGTTTCTTCTGGGACACGATATGGAAAGTCCCGACGACATTCTTGTGGACGACATTGCGGCGAAAACAAAGAAAATACAGCCGGGACAAACGTACCGGGTCTTCGATCACGATTGGCATGTCGCCGGAATCGTGGAGCACGGGAAGGGCTCGCGCCTTTTTGTGCCTCTTGCTACGCTCCAGGAATTGGTGGGCGCGCGGGACAAGGCCACCATCTTCTTTGTGAAGTGCACGCGGCCCGAACACACCGAAGATGTAATGGAAGAAATGCGCCACCTTCTTCCCGGCTACACCGTCCGGCCCCTCAAGGACTACCTCTCCCTGATGACCTCGACAAATATCCCGGGCCTGGAGTCCTTCATCAACGCTATGATCCTGCTGGCCATCACCATCGGGCTGCTGGTCATTTTTCTCACCATGTACACCACCGTGATCGAGCGCACCAGGGACATCGGCGTTCTGAAATCGCTCGGCGCAAATCATTGGTTCGTTATCCGGGCGCTGCTCTCGGAATCGGCGGCCCTTTGCGTGCTCGGGATTGCGGCAGGCGTCGGACTGAGCTATTTGGTGCGGGCTGGTTTTGTCTGGAAGTTTCCGACCTTGACCATCCTAATCACTTCCGGGTGGATTCTTCGCGCGGCTGGCATCGCGCTCCTGGGCGCGTTGTTTGGCGCGAGCTATCCAGCATGGATGGCAAGCCGGAAGGATGCGGTCGAAGCATTGTCGTACGACTAGGACGTAAAGAATCCAGCGCGAAGTGCGCCGAGAACGCGAAAGATACGGAGAAGAGTGGAAAGGGCCGCGCAGCAGGCGGGATGGCTAGGCACGAATGGGAATCGCAGCTACAATACGGGAACCTGCCGAAGGGCTGATTTTCCAGGGAAAAAATAGCGTGGAGCCGATACTCAGAACAG
>Ga0209527_1000205_pt1 | contig 13463 bp, 9 predicted proteins | sample JacPinW_OM2H0_M2_FD_187968 | JGI IMG/M metagenome (GOLD analysis project Ga0209527, IMG submission 187968) | Forest soil microbial communities from Algoma, Ontario, Canada - Jack Pine, Ontario site 1_JW_OM2H0_M2 (SPAdes) (version 2) | ecosystem: Environmental > Terrestrial > Soil > Boreal... | reverse complement strand
TCGCCCGAGCGAACGCAGGGCCACTCTTAGATCACCGAACAACGCAGCTACATTCCTGGTTAGGTACCTAATTCCTGCGGAGTCGCGTTCCGACTTGTCGATGGTGTGGGCCGTCATTTCGCCTCCTCTGGAGGGCTTCACTGCCTACCTGCGGGCCAAACTCACTCAGCCAGTAAGCTCGTATCGGTCAGCCGAAGGGTGATGTTCTCTGTTTTCTTCTTTGGTAATCACCCCTGAAAAATTTGACCATGAGCGCCACGGCCAGCAGCTCAAAAGCGGGGGAGAAAACCGCCGCTTCGTGGTCAAAATGGCCACTAAGTACACTTGGTAGTGGCAAGCTGGCTGCCACTACCAACCCATTGGTAAGTTGTTGGAAACTCGATAAATAGGGCTATATCTGGGGGTCTCTCGCTGGCGGCAATGTCCGATTGCGGCACTACCCTTCCCGTAAGCGAACACTCAAGGCGCGCCCCACCCGTTTAGCAACGTCCCGTTGACAATGACGTTTTAGGGGGCAATCCGGAAGTAATCACGGATGCGCTGCCTCCAAGGAGAGTTGTGCCTGGTTAGTTTGCCTTATCGAAAACTTGAAATCCACTTAGACGGTTAGCGCGTTAATCCAAGACCTAGCGCAATTCGCGCTATTCAAATGACTGAACAGGCCTTTGTACAAAGACAGCGTGATCCTTGTTTCCTGTCCACCAATCTTTCCACTTCTGGATGTTTTCGGGAGTCGCGGGGGCGGTGGACGGTAATGGAGGATTTTTCACCATCAGCGCGAGCACACCGATAAGACAGGCGTGATAGCGCACTTTGAGACAAGTTTCACGGTCAATTTCGACTGCCATGGGCGTTACTGTCCAAATGGGCTTCCAGGGTATTTCACCGCCGCCATAGCAATAGATTGACTGTCCGCATGCCTTGGATCGCGCCTTTTCCACTACTTCGTCGGGAACACTCAGGGCGTTAACGAGAGCAGCGACCGCGGGCTTGCCGCCCAGGAATTCGAGCTTGCGGACCGATTCATAGGCGAAGGCGCCACCAAGTTCGGATACGATGCGATCAAACATCTCTTGGTCGCCAAGTTGTGCCAGTGCGACCTGAACATTTCCTTGAATGAGCGACCAATGCCTGTTGCTGAATGGACTGGATTGAGCAAATCCCATGAGAGCGTTCTGCGTCGGCGACGGAAATTGGCGAAGGATGGATGCTGCTGAGTTGTTCCCTGACGCGGCGATGGCCAGGATTGCGTCAGGATAGCCCCACTCGACTCTGCGGGCCAAACACTGGAGGTACGGGTCGGAAACATTGAGATAGACAGGAAAGGTGAGTTTTTGGCCCTCGAATTTTGCGAGATAGTCTTTCCACTGAGCGACTCCGCCAGGTGAGTAGTCGGCAATAGGGAGGCCGGGAACTAGGCGCCGGCGGCGAATTGAGTCGATCTCTTGAAGAAACCCTTCGCGGCTGTCGACAGAGTAGTCGCCAAAATCTTGGACCATCGCCGGGTCTTCGGCATGGTCGACGAGGTAGTGGATGAGAGCCAGAAGAGCGCGGTCATCTCCGACAAAACTGAGGGACGCCAAGGCATTATGGGCCGTTTCTGACTTGCCCAATTGAGCGTCGAGCAGGCTGCGCGAGCTTTCGTCACCCAACTTGGCGAGCATGTCGCGCGACGCGGCCACCCATTGTTGACAGCGATTCCCGGGCGCAGTGTCGAGGGGCCACGCAGCAATCTTGCGGAGCGCCGGAATGGCATCTTTACCGGCTACGGACGCCAGGGCATAAAGATCAAACGTATAGGGATAAGAGGCGTTGTTGTCTTCGCAGTAGCTTTGAAGCCGTCCGATCAGAGCGACGGCATGAAGAGGATTATCATGCTCGCAGGTCTGCGAAAGCGCCAGCGCCGGAACGATCGGAATAGCCGCAATAGCCGCAATAGCAGTGCGAATCCAAACGCCAATATCTCTTGATCCAAAATGTCGCGTACGGTGTGTCCCGTTTGTGGTCCAATCTGCCATGACTCAGTATAGTTGGAACGGATGAGGCCGAGATTTCTTGCAACCTTCGTTTGCTGAAAGATTCAAGCATCCCCGGCCCAACTCTGAGTAGTCGCATTTTGTGCGATATGCTACTGGGCCATATGAGCTTCGATGTGTTTTTGCAGAGGTTTATTAGTGGAGAACCCGCCGAGGCACACAGAGAAAGTGTACGGGCGGTTCTCATGGCCTCATCACACAATGGACCGGATGAAAACGGCTATTTTATTGTGACCTTCCCGGACGGCGTAGATGTTGAACTGTCGGCTAAGGGGTTGGACGGGAGTGGAAGTTTCACGGGCTGCGCTTTCCACGTGCGACGCTTGAGTTCTAATCTCGCAGCCTTCATCTTTGAAATCGCCAAGGCTGGTGACATGGTCGTACTGCCAGCAATGGAAGACTTTGTGCCGATTCTTTCGGCACCGGAACAGAGAAATGAACTGCCTCCGGATTTGCAAGCTGGCGAACGAGGGCCGGTTTTGTGCAGGTCCGCGTCCGAGCTTGAAGTTCTGCTATCCGGTGGCTATGTTGCTTGGCAAAAGTACCTGAATCAAGTATCGAAACCACACGACCCAGGAGTTCAAACTCCCGAATAGCCTTATCGGAAACTTGAAATCCACTTGGACGGTAACTCAGGCATGTGGATTTACTTCCGGGTAGCACGTCATTCGCTCCTGAATTGTGGCAAAGACCCAGAAATGTTAAGACAGGGTTGTGAGGGGATTCTTGGAAATTTACTTACTGCAGCCATTGTCAAGCGTCTAACTACATTCATGTCAGGAAGACGTTTCTGCGGAGCAGCCCCTATGAACAAATTCTTTGCGAACGCTTTTACGTGCGTCCTCATTGGAGTTTTGTCACTGCTGGCAACGGCGCAGAATTCCAGCGGCAAACAGTGGATCGGAACGTGGGCAACGGCTCCGCAGCCTCCGGAGCCAGGGCATGTCAAAAGCTTCCGGAACCAAACTCTACGCCTTATCGTGCACATCAGCACTGGCGGGACAAGAGTACGGATTAAGATCTCGAACACCTTTGGTGATCATCTATTAGTGATCGGCAGCGCACACATTGCCCGTCGAACGGACGTGGCGGACATCGATCCGAAGTCTGACCGAACCCTGACGTTCGAGGGGAAGTCGTCCACGACCGTTGCAGCAGGATCGATGGTTGTGAGCGATCCGGCCGCGTTGGAGGCACCGGCTCTGTCGGACCTGGCGGTCAGTCTGTTCCTACCCGAGAGCACCGAGGTGAAAACGCTGCACGTTCTGGCCTTACAGACCAGCTACGTTTCCCAGACCGGGGACGCTACGGCGAACGCGAGGTTTTCAGTGGCAGAGAAAATCCATACGTGGCCGTTCCTAACTGGGGTGGACGTGGAGGCCTCCGCGCGCGGCGCAGCCATTGTCGCATTTGGCTCCTCGCTCACGGATGGAGATGGAACTGAGTCTGACAGCAATGGGCGTTGGCCTGACGTGCTGGCGCAGCGGTTGCAGAAGAGTTCCGGCCGGAAAGCGGAATTGGGCGTCCTGAATGAAGGCATCATCGGCAATCGGCTATTGCATGACAGCCCTAGGGAAGCGGCCGGGGGTCGATTTGGGTCAGTTCTCGGACAAGCGGGCCTGACACGTTTTGACCGCGACGTACTCGGGCAATCCGGTGTTAAGTATGTGATCGTTGGCCTGGGAATTAATGACATCGGGATGCCCGGCTCGCTAACACCTGCCACGGAGGGCATCACGGCCGAAAGTATTATCGCCGGCTATCGGCAGCTCATTTCACGGGCGCATCAAAAGGGAATTCGCATCATCGGCACGACGAACCCACCATTTGAAAACGCGTTTCTGGATTTGGGGCCGCCGGGGCCTCCGATCACATTCTACACTCCGGAGAAAGAAAGCATGCGACAGAAGTTCAACGCCTGGATTCGCAGCAGCGAGGAATTCGATGGCGTGGTGGATTTCGATGAGGTCCTACGCGATCCGGATCACCCTACGCAACTGCTCCCGAATTACGACAGTGGAGACCATCTGCATCCCAACAATGCAGGCTGCCGAGCCGAGGGAGATGCGATTCCTCTCGCATTGTTCCAAAGCTATTAAACTCAATTCAAATGGCTAGGCTGGCTAAGCGTGGCTCTCTCCCTATTACATGCATATCTCAATGAGCTTTCAATGAGCTAGAAGTTAAAGCGCGTCAAGTCCTGATTAACATGCATGGTAACCGCGTTACCAGGCACTGAGCCTATGTTGTCGGCAGAAATTACCGGAAACTAGGGTTCGACTTCCAAAGCTAGCCTTTCCATTTCCAGCAACTCTTCGGCGGAATAATTTATGAGGAACTTTGCATGGGTTCGAGCACCCGCGGAAATCGCAAGGATGCTGAGTATTGCTCGAATCTCCTCAGGGTTCTTCGTTTGTAAGACCTCAACTGCACCAACCTCGGCGAGGCCTCGAATTGATTGGAAATAATCATCCTCCAACCACTTCGGCACCTTGGGATTTTTCCCATCGTCCCGGGCTAGGTCGATGACAGCAACTATCGCATAAGTGTTCCAGTCAATTATCCCGCGCTTGCGATAGATTCTCACCAGATGAGGAACCGCAGCGTACGATGCCGCACCAACGTCTCCCTGATGGTGCAGCCCCTCCCATAATTCATGCCAAGTAGCCTTCGCATTCTTCTTGGTTTCTAGGTCTGAAAGCAGGGGGCGCGGGTCGAACGAGGTGCGATACCCTCCCAAGGTTTTGCCAGCGTTTATCTTCCAGACTGAACATTGTGCAACAGAATTTATCACGATTTTGCTCTAGTGCCCGGCTAGTCGCGTAATCGGAGACTGACCCACGACCCCGCTCCCGGCCCGCGGGCGCGGACCTCCCGCGCGTGATAAACTACCCTTTTAACGGATATCACTTTCGTTTTTTCTGGCCCGCTTGGAGACCCTTTGAATTCGGCAGTCCTGACACTTGAGCAAGCGATTTTGCGGTTTGGCCGGGAGAAACGCAACGGCCGCCGCGTCGTCTTTACCAACGGCTGCTTTGACCTTCTCCATCCCGGCCATATCCGCAGCCTCGAGCTCGCGCGCGAACGGGGAGACATCCTCATCGTCGGCCTGAACAGCGATGCCAGCGTCCGCCAATTAAAAGGGGAAGGGCGCCCGGTTATCTCCGAGCGCGAACGCGCTGAAATTCTCGCCGCTCTGGAATCCGTGGACGCCGTTGTGATTTTCGATAATTTGACGCCCCGCGAAGTGATCGCGCGGTTCCTCCCTGATGTCCTGGTGAAAGGCGGAGATTGGCCCGGCGACCAAATTGTTGGACGTGAAGAAGTGGAAGCTGCCGGCGGTCGCGTTGTCTCCATTCCCGTGGTCCCCGGCTATTCGACAACCGCCATTCTGCGGAAAATACGGGAAGGCTTCGGCGAGAAGCCTCAGCCTAAAGGGACGCGCGCCTCTCGCGCGGATTCCTGATCAACCACGCATGATACTTCCTGCCGTCCGCGAGAGATTGGAGGCCGTCCTTCGCCATGCGGCGATGGAGGGTGCGCTGGCCGCTTTGCGCTCCGGCGCGAGCCACATCTCGATCACCGGCCTGCACGACGTCGCCAAAGCCCTTGTTGCTTCCTATTTGACGCGCGAATTACGGCGTCCGGCATTTTTTGTAACCGATTCCAATCGTCGCGCCGAAGCACTCGCGGAAACGCTGCGATTTTTCAGCGGCATTTTCCCGGGAGCGGCAGGCGGAGTCGCGACGCTCCCGGCCTTCGACCGGCTTCCCTGGGAATCGCAAAGCCCGCACGCGGACATTCTCGAACGGCGCGCGGCTACGCTCTTTCGCGTCGCGGATGGGCAGATTTCCCTGGTGATCGCCCCCATTGCCGCGGCGCTTTGGCGCTATCAGGATCCGGCAGCGTATCTCTATCTCACCCGGACGTTGGCAAAAGACACCGATATTCCCCACGAAGAATTGATTACTCATCTCGGTTCCGTGGGCTACACGCGAACCGAAATGGTGGAGCTCCCCGGGCAATTCGCCGTGCGCGGCGGCATCATCGATGTCTTCTCGCCGGAAGCCGCTCGTCCTGTGCGCATTGAGTTGCTCGGCGACAGCGTTGAATCCGTGCGCGAATTCGACGCGCGCACGCAGCGGTCGATTGCCCCGGTCGTGCGCACCACACTCCTGCCTTTGAGCGAATGGTCCGTTCCGGCGCCGGAAAAAGCGGATCTGAACGTTGCCGCCTGGGAGACGCCCTCGTTCTTTGGGCCCGCCGGTGAACCGGGGCCGAGCACGCTCTTTGAGCTGGCGGAAAGTTCGCTGCGCCCGATCGTCTTTCTCGATGAGCCGCAAACTCTGCGCGAAGCCGCGGCGAAGCATCTCGCCGCTGCGACGGAAATTTACGAGCGTCACGGGCGCGCCAACTCACCCGCCGCCGCTTACTACTTCTGGTCCGAGGAAGAATTTGCGGCCGCGCTGGAAAAAACGTCGCAGATTCACATCGAGCAGCTCGCGCTGGGTATCGGTTCCACCCCGCAGTTCGAGCTTTCCTCGCGGCCCAGCGCGCGTTTTCATGGGAATGTCGTTGCCTGCATGGGAGACGTGAAGTCTCAGCTCGCTTCCGGCGGAACGGTTTTCCTGACGGCCGCAAGCACCGGAGAGATCGAACGCTTTGCGGACATCTGCCGCGAGTATGAAGTGCCCTACGTGCTCGGCGAATCGGAAGACGCCGCCGCCGGTTTCACCGCCGAAGGCGCGCACGAATCCGCCGCGATGTTGTTGATCCGCGCGCCCTTCGCGGAAGGCGTCACGTTTCCCGATGCCCGTCTAACGCTTTTCGGCCATGCCGATCTTTTCGACGTTACTCCCACAGTCGAGCGGCCCAGCCGCAAGATTCGCACTTCCGGTTTCTTCGGCGACTTTGCCGAGTTGAAGCCCGGCGACTATGTGGTCCACGTCGATCACGGCATCGGGCAGTTCGAGGGACTTCGCCAGATCGAATCCGGCGGACACAGCGGCGAGTTCATGCTGCTGAAATATGCCGACGACGCGCGCCTTTACGTTCCCCTGGAACGCATGGATCTCGTTCAGAGTTATCGTGTTCTCGAAGGCACCCATCCGCCGCTCGACAAACTAGGCGGCACCGTCTGGAACTCCCGCAAAACGCGCGCCCGCAAATCCGTCGAAGACATGGCCGACCAGCTTCTCGCGCTTTACGCCCAGCGCAAGGCCACAGAAGGTTTTGCCTTTTCACCGGACAGCAATTTCCAGCGCGAATTCGAGGATGCTTTCGAATTTGAGGAAACCACCGACCAGATCACCGCCATCCGCGACATCAAGCGCGACATGGAACGCGCCGAGCCCATGGACCGCCTGCTTTGCGGCGACGTCGGCTACGGCAAAACAGAAGTAGCCATGCGCGCGGCGTTCAAAACCGTAATGGACAATAAGCAGGTCGCGATTCTCGCGCCGACCACCGTCCTCACCTTCCAGCATTTCGAAACGTTCAAGAAAAGATTCGCCGCCTTCCCCGCGCGCATCGAAATGCTCAGCCGCTTCCGCAGCACGGCGGAGCAGAAAAAAATTCTCGCAGATTTGGAATCGGGCAAGGTGGACGTGGTCATCGGCACCCACCGGCTGCTTTCGAAAGATGTGAAATTTGCCGACCTCGGTCTTCTCGTCGTCGATGAAGAACAGCGTTTCGGCGTCGCCCACAAAGAGCGCCTCAAGGAAATGCGCAAAAACGTGGACGCGCTCGCGCTCTCTGCCACGCCCATCCCGCGCACCTTGCACATGTCCCTGGTTGGTCTTCGCGACATGTCCGTCATCGAAACGCCTCCGCGCGACCGTCTGGCCATTCAAACCGTCGTCGCTCCTTTTCAGGAGGAGCTCGTGCAGAGCGCCATCGAAACCGAACTTGCTCGCGACGGCCAGGTCTTCTTCATTCACAACCGCGTCGAATCGATTTATTCGCTTGGAGCCCTCGTGGCCAAACTCGTCCCCAAGGCTCGTGTGGTGGTGGCCCACGGCCAAATGGCCGAAAAGGAACTCGAAAGCGTGATGTTGAAATTCATCCGCGATGAAGCGGACGTGCTGGTCGCCACGACCATCGTCGAAAATGGTCTGGACATCCCGCGCGCCAACACCATTTTGATCAACCGTGCCGACCGCTTGGGTCTTGCCGAACTCTACCAGTTGCGCGGCCGCGTCGGCCGTTCCGCACAGCGCGCCTACGCCTATCTCCTCGTCCCGCCGGACACTTCGCTCTCCGACATTGCCCGCAAACGCCTCGCCGCCATGAAAGAATTCAGCGAACTGGGCGCCGGCTTTCGAATCGCCGCCTTGGACCTCGAACTCCGCGGCGCCGGCAACATGCTCGGCCGCCAGCAGCACGGGCATATTGAAGCCATCGGCTTTGACATGTATTGCCAAATGCTGGAGCGCGCAGTTTCCAAGCTGAAGGGCGAGGAAGTCGCGCCGGACCTGCGCACCACGCTCAGCCTGGGCTTTGACGTTCGAATCCCGCAGGACTACATCCCCAGCGAAAATCTCCGTCTGCGCACTTACAAACGCATCTCCTCGATTGCCTCCGAAGAAGACAAGCTGGATGTCCGCAAAGAACTCGAAGACCGCTTCGGTGCACCGCCTTCCTCCGTAGAAAACCTTTTGGAGTACGCCGCCCTCAAATCCATGTGTGAGCGCTTGCGCATCTCCGCCGTTGAGCGCCAGGGGACCCGCATCGCGGTAAGGTTCCACGCCGAGACATTGCTCGACCCAGCCAAACTGGTCTCCGTGGTACGCTCTCGTACAGGCATCAAACTCGACCCCAGCGGCGTACTCTGGATGGAAGTCAAGCGGGGAGAATCGATCCCCGCTGCTTTGAGAAACGTATTGCTCGGTCTTCAGGGGCAGGGCTAAACTTTAGAGGTGAGGGAATTGATGCGAAAACTTGCTGTAATCGCGGCGCTCTGCGCCACACTGCCGCTCGCGGCGCAGGACAAGCCGCAAGGCACTCAGCCGAAACCAGCGGCGGGTCCCACTCTTGAAAAGCCGGGGATGGCCGCGCCCGACGCAAAATCCGAAAAGCCCGCGAAATCTCCCGCTCCCAAAACGGCTAATCCGGATAGTGGAAAAACCGTCGAGGAAATCATCGCGCGCGTCAACAATGAAATCATCACCCGCTCGGAGTACAACAAAGCGCGCCAGACCGCCGAAGAAGAAGCCAAGTCCGAATGCCAGAACCGCTGCACGCCGGAACAATTGCAGATCGCCATCGAAGACCGCCAGAAAAACACTTTGCGCGACCTCGTCGACCAGTCCCTTCTCGTCCAGCGCGCCAAGGACATGGGTGTGAGCGTCGAACCGGAGCTTATTAAAAAACTCGATGCCATCCGTACCGAAAACAAGCTCGCCAGCATGGAGGAGCTCGAAAAGGCCGTTTCCGGGCAGGGAATGAACTGGGAAGATTTCAAAAATAACATTCGCAGCACTCTGCTGACGCAGCGCGTCATCAGCAGCGAGGTCGGCTCGCACATCACCATCAGCGATGAGGAAATCACGAAATACTATGAAGCACACAAAACCGAATTCGTGCGCCCGGAGCAGGTGGCGCTGCGGGAAATCGTGGTTAGTACCGAAGGGAAGAAGCCGGAAGATCTCCCCGACCTGAAGAAAAAAGCAGAGACCGCGCTCAAGCGCGTACAGGACGGCGAAGACTTCGGCGAAATCGCCAAGCGGCTTTCCGATGGCAGCACCAAAAGTCAGGGTGGCTTTCTCGGCATTTACAAGCGCGGAGAACTTTCCAAGGAACTCGAGGACAAGGTCTTCAAGATGAAGCGCAACGAACTGACCGAGGTGATGGAAACCAAGCAAGGCTTCCTGGTTCTGCAGGTCCTGGAGCACTACGACGAAGGCGAACAAGCGCTCGCGAAAGTTAAAAATGAAATCATGGACAAGCTCTACGGCGGACGCATGGAACCCGCGATGCGCGAGTATCTGAAAACTCTGCGCGAGCAGAGTTATGTAGTGATCAAGCCTGGTTTTCAGGACATCGCCGGCGGCGGAGGCTCCGAAATTCAGGAAGTAAGCGCCACGCCGGAAGTCACCAAGGCCAAGAAAAACCACAAGAAATACCTGCTCTTCGGCAAGCGCGCCGGCTCGGCATCCAGCTCATGAAGTCACCCTTCGTCACCGATCTCAACTCCGAACAAAGCATCACTACGTTTTTTCTCGTTCACGAAAAAGAGATTCGCAACACGCGCGAAGGTAAGCAATATTTGCGCCTCGAGCTCGGCGACCGCAGCGGCACCATCGAAGCCCGCATGTGGGATCAATTCGAACTCGCGGCGAAGGACATCAGCCGCGACGATTTCGTCAAGGTAAACGCGCGCGTCGAAATCTACCGCAACCGGCCGCAGCTTGCTCTCCTGCAGCTTCGGCTTGCGAAACCGGAAGAGATCGACCTCGCGGATTTTCTTCCGCAAACCAAGGAAAACGTCGAAAAGCTCTACGCGCAGTCGCTGGAATACGCAGGCTCGATCGCGAATCCCTGGTTGAAGAAATTGGTGACGGGAATCATTTCCGATCCGGCTATCGCCGCAAAATACAAACGCGCTCCCGCCGCGAAAGTGATGCACCACGCCTATCTCGGCGGCTTGCTCGAACACGTCATCGGCTTGTGCGGCCTCGCGAAGCAAATCGCCGCGCACTATCCCGAGCTCGACGTGGATTTGCTGGTGACGGCCGCAATGCTGCACGATGTCGGCAAGCTCGACGAACTTTGCTACGAGCGCGCCATCGGCTACACCGTCGAAGGCCAGCTCCTCGGCCACATCATGATGGAATTCGAAACCGTTTCGAAAGCCATGGACGCCATCGAAGGTTTCCCCGGTAACTTGAAAACCGTCGTCCAGCACATGCTGATCAGCCATCACGGCCAATACGAATTCGGCTCGCCCAAGCTCCCCATGATCCGCGAAGCCCTGGCCTTCCACTACATGGACGATCTCGATTCGAAACTCGCTGCCGCCCGCGCCGCCCTAGCCGTCGACACCGGCGAACCCGAATGGTCCGCCTACAGCGGCGCCCTCGGCCGCAAATTCCTCCGCCTCGACCAGTTCTTGAAGTCCACTAGTGCCAAAGCGGACGAAAACGTGCCCAACCCGAAGCTGTTTCGGTGATGATGAAATCCGGGAAATCCTGAGACGAATTTGGTTGCCGGTGGCGTTTGCCCTGACCCAGTCGTGACTAAAGCCACGCCCTGAGGAGGCTTCAAAACCCCCACACGCAAGGACGGCGTGTCGGACACCCGACAATCAGCCTTGTTCGTTATTATTTCCCAGGGGGCCGCCTAGGCGGAGCAGCCTGTTGGACTTCCGTCTCGGCCTGTTCAGCTTCCAGCTGTTGCTGATTCAGCTGTGCGCCAATCGCGGCGGCATCGTCCGGTGCGGCTGTGCCGTCGGCATTCACGTGAGGACTGGCCGCCGCCGGGGCTGACGGAAGACCGTCCTTGCCCTGATTATCCGCGAGGGTTTTCAGGCCAGCGTCCATCTGCTCGCGGAAGTGGTTGTGCATCTCCTGCAGGTCGGCAACCTGAATCCGCGGTGTCGTCCCAGCAGCGCAGTCGGACTTTTGGCTCTTGAGGACATAGACTGCGACGGTGTTGTCTCTGTCCGGGACCGTCTCGGTCCGATTAAGCACGTCGCCCGGCCGCAGGATACACGGCTGGTCGTTCACGCTGACCTCCAGGTGGGATGACACGAGGAAGACACGACGATTGGGATCCAGCGCGGCCGGCGCCCGGTAGCTGTCCGCTATCGATTGCTGTGGAGCGGCGAGACCCGTTGCGCTGGCGTTCTGGGCTGTGGCTTGTTGCGCTGCGAGCTGTGCCGCGGCTTGTTCCGCCGCGAGCTGCGCCTTTACCTCTTCGGCGATCATTTCTTTGACTTCCGGAGTCAATGCCGCGGCTCCGCCCTGAGATCCCTGCTGGCCGGCTGCCGCGTTGGCGTTCGCCGCGGCGTTGGCTGCTGCCGCATTTGCATTGGCCGCCGCAGCGTTTGCAGCAGCTTGGGCTTCGTACGCTGCCTTCAAGTTCTCAGCGATCAAATAGTCGGCAAGCCAAAACGCTGCCGACGGGTAGACAGAATAAGGCGAGAAATAATAGCCGGACCATCCGTACCACGGTGAATCAGCCCAGCCCCAGCCGGTGTAAGCAATGGGCTCGCCCCAAGGACTGTATCCCCATCCATAATAGGCTGGAGCATAGTAGTAAGCGGGAACGTAGTGGTAATAAATGGAGCCGTGATAGTAGTAGCCGCGGGAAACCGTGGTGTACGTGCGCCCTTCACGTACGTACGTGCGATGCAGGTATTCGTGTCCGCCACGCTGAACGGCGTGCTCCGCAAAGCCTCGATTTGGCCCGGTGCTAACCACCCGGCTCTCCAGATGCCCCCTGACGTCGCGATGCTCAGTAACAATGTGCCGGGCGCCTGCGGGGCTGTGCACGATGGTCATCCCGCTGGCGGTTTTGATAGTGCTGACTTTGCCGTGAGGATCGAAATGCGCCTGGGTACCTTTATTGGTGACAATGGTGTCTAATTGGCCGCCCTTGCCGTAATCGAGTCTGTTGCCTGCAGGGGTGGTAAGAGTTTTTCCTCCGCCCGGATGCGTTGCTGTCCCAGGAACTGACGGAGTGTCGCCCGGGGCGTTTGATGGCTTCCTTGCGGGAGACAGGGGCGTCGTTGGCGTTGTCTTAGTCGCTGGGTTAGCGGCCATCGACTTAGCGCCACGGCCGGCAGAGATCGGAACCCAAGGGGTAACCGTTGTAAAAGGATCCTCCGGAGGAGGGGTGCTCGCCTTAGTCGCTGGGCTGGCTAGCGGCGTTCTCCCTGGAGCCGGCTTTTGCGGCTGTGGGACCTGGTGCTGCTGCTGTGGTGGTTGAGCTGAGGGTTTTGGCTGCGGCTGTTGCGGGGCTGGATTTTGCTGCCGTGGCTCTGGCATTGGATGTTGCCCCGGCGCGGGGGTGGCAGCAGGTTTGGTGGCGGCAGGCTTGGGAGGAGCGGGCTTGGCGGTTTGCGGAGGACTGGGTGGAGGGGATTTCTTCACGGCCTGCGCCCTCGAGAAGAACGGGCAAGCCAAGAGTACGCATAGTGGTATTAGAATTCTGCCAACAAGAGAGGGAGAATTGCTGGGCTGCATGATGTCTCCTCTATAACTTAATCCTACGATGAGGACATTCATTGCAAGAAAAGATGGCACGAGACCGTTCCAAAAAAGTTACGGAGCAACACTTCGTTACCGCAACAACCGCGTGAGCAATCCTTGTAGCAGAACTCGGCTTTGAGAGTTCATCTTGGTAAATTCGACGCCCATCTCTTCACCAGGCACGATGTTTCGGACAACCGCCTCCGCCAAAACCATGCCTCCGGGTACTTCAAAA
>Ga0209527_1000204_pt1 | contig 13488 bp, 17 predicted proteins | sample JacPinW_OM2H0_M2_FD_187968 | JGI IMG/M metagenome (GOLD analysis project Ga0209527, IMG submission 187968) | Forest soil microbial communities from Algoma, Ontario, Canada - Jack Pine, Ontario site 1_JW_OM2H0_M2 (SPAdes) (version 2) | ecosystem: Environmental > Terrestrial > Soil > Boreal... | reverse complement strand
ATTGTTTAAGCGGCTTGGACATCGGCGCGGATGGATGATGTTCTCGCAAATTCTCGTCGGGCTGGCGCTGTTCGCGATGGGTGGAGCTGGCACGAAAGCTGGGCTCGGTCGGCTTGGCGCTCTTGCGCTCGTGGTCGCGTTTGCCTCATCGACACAGGACATTGTGGTCGACGCCTGGCGAATTGAATCGGCAGACGACGGAGAAGAACAAGGCCTCCTCGCCTCTGCCTATCAGTTCAGCTACCGTCTCGCGCTCTTGGCTACGGATTCCGTGATCCTTATCGTGGCAGCGACCGCAGGCTGGCGCATGTCCTACGGTATTTACGGTGCATGCATGGTCGTTGGAATGATCGCGACCTGGTTTGCAAAGGAACCGGAGCGCGCCGATGCGGTGATGGATAAAAAAGTTCGCGAAACACCTCTTTGGACGTTGCGCGGTTTATTTGACGCTGTGGTGGGACCGTTCATCGCTTTTTTCCGCGCACATGGCTGGCTCGCGCTTGTGATGTTGGCCGCAATCAGCCTGTACCGTTTGCCGGACTTCATCATGGGTCCGATGGCGAATCCCTACTACCACGACATCGGTCTTTCGAAGGCAACAGTCGGAGCGGTGCGCGGCTCAATCGGACTCATCGCTACGTTTGCAGGCATCGCAGCGGGCGGATTCTGCTCGCTGAAGCTTGGCTACATGCGCGCGCTCGTCATCGGGGGCATTGTGCAGGCAGCCGCGACTGCCGCGTTTGCCACTCTCGCGTTCGCGGGCGCGAGCATTCCTCTCTTCGCGCTCGTCATGGCAGGGGACAACTTCGGCCTCAGCTTTGCAGGCGTTGCGCTTGTCGCGTACATGTCGAGTCTCACCAATCTGGGATACACCGCCACGCAGTATGCGCTCTTGAGTTCAACCTATGCCTGGCTGGGAAAGATCTTGAAGGGATTTTCCGGTGCTGCCGTCGAAAGACTGAGCACCACGCACGGCCTCATTCACGCCTACGGCATTTTCTTTATCGTTTGCGGACTGACCGGCGTGCCTGCGATCCTTCTGTTCGCGGCACTGGGTTACTGGCACAGGCGGAAGCAACCGGCGTCAGCCGCTGCCTAGGAAAGCTAGGATCGTCCGCTCGGCTTTCCTCTTGTGCCTGGGGGGCGTTTTATCCTCTGTTTCGCCACCTGCTGCCGAACATTCTCTAGCCGGTCCTTGTGCAGGCTACCATCGACGTTGCCGGAGCCATTCTTGCCGAATCCACGCTGCGCGCTGCCATCTCTTCGACGCGCGGCACATGGTCGTGTTCCCGGCGTTGGCGGTGATGATGGCGGTGCTTTCGTTCAATCTGCTCGGTGATGCGTGGCGTGATTGGCTTGATCCACGGACGCGCTCGCAAATGGCCGCACAGGAGTTTTCCCGCTGACTGTTCTTCGCGTGTGTAAACTCAGACGTGCGATCGAATGATGACGGCTCTCTATTTGGTGAGGATCACCGGAGTACCGCGGCCCAGGCTCAAGGTGCGCGCCGCGTTCGCCTTGTTCACAGCAATCTCGAGATATCCGCTCGAACCCACATAAGCGATAGGCTCCCCGTTGTTGCCGCGCGCAAAGGTATCCACCAGCCGGGTCACTTGATGGGTCCCCACCTGAAGCTGAATGGCGCCTCCGTTCAGCGCCGATTCCGGCAAATCCTCCGCGCGAAAATTTGTAATCAAATTGCCGAACGCATCGGTGCGCATGACCGCGCCCTTCATGGCTCCATCCGCCTCTTTGGGGCGAGGAATCGAGAACTTCTTATAGTCGCTGATTTCATCCCCCATGCTTGGGGTCTGCCAGCCTTTTGAGAGCCAGGAGGCAACTGGGGCAAAGATGTCTCGTCCATGAAAGGTCTTGCTTACCGGCTGCAAGTAGTAGTGTTCGACATTCGCGTGGCGCACGATAAGACTGTCTTTCTCGCGTTCATAAATGATAGACAGCACGCCGTTGTCAGGCGCTATGAAATACTGATTCTGGGCGCTGACCAGCAACGGACGGCGTTCGGTTCCCACACCGGGGTCCACAACCACGACGTGGATCGTCTTCGGAGGAAAGTAGGAATAGGCCGAGCCAATCGCCAGGGCTCCGTCGAACAAATCAAACGCCGTGACGTTGTGCGTGATGTCCACGATGGTTACGTCGGGATTGATCTTCAGAATTACGCCCTTTAGCGTTCCGACCAGATGGTCGTTGGTTCCGTAATCAGTTGTAAGCGTGATGATCGCGTTGGCCAATGGATTCTCTCAGCTGGGATAATTTGCGCATGGCGCGCAGGCGGAGCGCGGTCGCACTCCGCACCCTTCGACGCTAAAGGAGGTGCGCGCTCCCGTCAAGAATTCACGCGGCGGCTGCTGTGCAATCGCCAATGGGCCATTCGGTGGCGAAATCGGCAGCGAATCAGCCAGCACCCTGTTCCGGTGCGCATGGGTGCCAGTCGGGGTCAGGAAAATGAGCCCGGCAATACCATTGACCGCAGCGCGCGCAATGCTGCTGAGCGTTTTGGTCGCAGGGTTCATCCACACGCGAAACTGCCTGACAGAGTTGTTCTTTGGGTTTTGCGGCTGTTGCGTTCATCGCATCCTCCACGGCACGAAGGACGGTGCAGCAGGGAAGGACCCTAGCGGACGCGTTCCACTACGCCAACTTTGTTCACGCCGCTGCAAGCAATATACACCCGCCCGTCGGCCGTTGCCGCCATATTGCGAACCAGGCCGCCACCCGAAGGAATGGTCGCGCGCGCGAACTTGTCCGTCTTCGGATAAACTGCCATTGTAAAACGCCCGTTCTGATGATTTAAGCTAGCAAATCGGAGAGCGTACCGAAAGGGTCCGACGAGCGCGGTCCGTAGCACTCTGATCCTTCTGGTCTACGACTTGGTTCTTACTTGCGACTGGGTCGGGGAACGACTTCGCTTGAGAGTCACATGAAGACATCGGTCACAGGCGAGAACCGTTTCGAGAACGATGCGATCCGGTACGCCGCATATCTCGAGACTCCCGAGGGCCGCCTACGCGCAGACCTGGCTTTTGCGAACCTGCAGGAATTTCTGCCCGCACCGGCGGGACTCAACTCGCCGCGCGCCCTCGACCTCGGGTGCGGAACAGGAGCTGCCGCCGTTCGTCTGGCGCGTCTCGGTATTCACGTCACCTTGCTCGATTCGTCTGCGACGATGCTGACTCTGGCGGAACGGACGATCGTCGAAGCCGGAGTCAGTGACAAGATCACGGTCAAACACGGCGACGCCGCCCAGTTGGCGGACATTTTTCAGACGGGATCGTTCGATATCATTCTTTGCCATAACCTTTTGGAGTATGTCGATGACCCGGACGCCGTGTTGCGCGGCGCCGCACGTGTAATGCGGGATTCGTCGGCCATACTGTCCGTCCTCGTACGCAATCAGGCGGGTGAAGTGCTGAAGGCGGTTCTCCAAACGGGCGATTTGGCCGCTGCGGAACATAACCTGACTGCGGAGTGGGGACAAGAATCCCTATACGGGGGCAGAGTAGGTTTGTTCACGCCGGAGGCTCTCGAAGCGATCCTGAAAGATGCGTCACTCGCAATCAACGCTCGGAGGGGAGTGCGCGTTATCGCGGATTACTTGCCGGCACAGATTTCTCGATCGGCAGAGTACGAGCGAATCTTTGCTCTGGAACGCAGGCTTGGCGAACGGCAAGAATTCTTCGGCGTTGCTCGTTACATGCACTGTTTGGCAAGCTGCGCAACGCCTGGATCGGAGGGAGATGAATGAGCAACGTCAAACCGGCCCCTTCGTCTACCATTCCGAAGGCTCTTAAGCCGGATACCGGCATTTCGCTCGGGCTTGGCCTCACCAACGAGTGCAACCTCAAGTGCGCCTTCTGCTACCGCGATCCCACTCGCGCTGACCGTCTCTCGTTCGAACAGGTCAAGTCGGTGTTCGAATGCCTTCCAGTTCGCTCCGTGAATCTGGGAACGGGCGAGAACGGAATACATCCTGACTACAAGACTATATTGACTTACCTCCGAACTCGACCGGTGAAGCTGACCATCACTTCCAACGGTCACAGTGTTGCGGTTCTGGAAGACCATGACTTGCGTGCCTTCCATGACATCGAGTTTTCTCTCGATTATCCAACCCAAGCGGAACAGGATGCCCAACGCGGCCCAGGTAACTGGGAACTGATTCATCAACAGGCCGAGCGTTGTGTGCGTCAGGGTGTACCCGTCACGATTATCGCGGTCATGATGAAGTCAAACTACTTGCGGCTGGCGGAAGTCGCACGAGTCGCGAAACGGTTTGGCGCTCCCTTGCGTGTGAACGTCTATCAGGCAGTGCGGTCCGATCTCTACGCACTCACGTACGAAGAATACTGGCAAGGGTTCCGTAAGCTTTTCGAGAGCACCGATGTAATCGCCATCGGCGAGCCCTTGGTGCGGGCGATGGCCGGCCTACCGCCACTCGAAGGAGGATGTGGCGTCAGCACGGTGCGAGTTACGCCCCGCGCCACAACGCAGCCTTGCGTTTATTGGCCCGGCTCCGGAGAGCCGCTGTCAGAGTTGATTTCGTCAGGATCCGAGATTCTGAACTCTGCGCCGTTTCAGCAGGCTCGTACGCTTCCAGAAGCTTGCCAGACCTGCGAGTTTCGAGACACATGTCATGGAGGATGCGCAGGACGACGGCGCCTGCAAGGGGCGCTGCCGCAGCCGGATTTTTATTGTCCCATCATTCGGGGGGAGCGCCCACGGCTCGACATCCGCCTGGCCGCAAATCGCGATCTGCCCAAACTCGGTAGCTCCTGCACCACCGTCGTGATGGCCAGAGATGCCGATTCGTGAAGAACGACATGCATTGCCGGAACGGGCCACGCGTTTGCTATTTCGCGTCGATCCAAGTGTCCGAACCCGCCAGCTTGACGGACACATTCGTGAAGCTGAGGTGGAAAGCCCCGCCGTCTGCCGTTCCCCGGTGTTCGGTTGAGACAAGGAGCGGGCCAGCTTTCTTGTAGCCTGCCCAAGTTGCCTTGACGATACTCGGCTTCTTGGGTCCACCCCGGTGATACACGAACTGCACAATTCTCCCTTCACTTCCGACGTACATATCCCAAGTATCCCCGGGCGTGTAGCCGCCAGCTTCCGCATGATATTTCACGGACATGAGTTTCGCTGTACCCGCTCCAATCGAAAGTTTTTGCTTGTCCTGCTCTGTCACACTGGCGCTGGTGTCCCAGTAAGCATGGAAAGGAAAAATGAACCAATAATTGTCATTCATGAAAGCCGGGTCAACTTCGTCTTTCACGTTGGCCGGCGCGTTGTTGAGCTGCGACCGATTGTAGGTAACCTTGACAGGCTTGCCGTCCTTATCTTTGGACTCGTACGTAACTTCGCCGGTTTTGGGCTGCCACTCCCAGGAATGTGCCAGAGCAAGCTTCAATGCGGGTATTTGTATGTTGAACGTGTAGCGGACCGCATCAATTTGCCCCCACGAATCAAGGCCATAGGTCTTGGCAAGCTGTTCGACAATGGGTGGGCGCGTCTGTGCCCGGGAAGTGCCCGCAAGGAGCAGCACCCCCAAAAATAGGCAATGGATCGTCATGGAACGGCGCAACTTTGTCATGGAGGTCCTCCTCAGTGAATGAAACGACCGTGGTTTTGGATGACGAACAAAGGTCCCTGGATACGTGAATCGTATGTGGTGCAGTTGCCTTCACTCACTCTTCCTGGTCCGCTGAGCATTGTGGTGCGGCCGATCGCGTGATCCCACGCAAAGCGATAATGGCAGCAGCTACTGCGACGGATCCGTATTCCAGCATCATAATCCAGTCAGGAACTAACCACGGCCGTCCAACTGTGCGCAGATGCCACACATAATAGGTGGGAATAATGCTCAAAGTCCAGATGATGATTGGCACCGTTGAGGTCGATCTTATGAACGGCAGCAGCCACAGCAGGTACCATGGATATACGACCGGTGCACAAAGAAGCGATGCTGCCATGGGCCACGCAAATGCGTCCGAAGACCATGCCACGGCCTTTCTTCTCATCCAGATTGCGGTAAGAAATCCGACGAGCACCGCCACCCCAGCTACAAGCTGCGGAGCCGCCACTCTCTCGAGCGTTGCAAACACCGGATCATTAAAGCGGAATCTCTGCACGTAAGTGCCGAGCGAGCCGATCGGAATCCGCCCGTGGTTGAAGAATGGTACGTATAGGAGTCCGACCACGACTACCGCAAGGGCGGCGTCGCGCATACGAACACGCCTCCAATAGAGTGGGAGCAGTACAATCGGGAGGAATTTCACGGAAACAGACAGCCCAAATGATAGGGCTGCAACGGCACGCCAGCGTCTCAAGAGCGCGGCTGCTGAGACCAAGAGCAGCAGCGCACCGACAATATCGACGTGACCGCTGCCCGCCACCTCAATCGCTAGCAGTGGGTGCCAGGCATAAGCCAGAACCCAGTGCTGTCCCTGCCGGGTACAACGCAAGACATCGAGCAACACAAACACAATCGCCAAATCGCAAACTACAAATGCTACTTTCAGCGCGAATATAGACTCGTGAATCGATGTTACGGCGCGGAAGAATAGCTGCGCCCCCGCTGGATATGGGCTCGGCACCTCTGGATTATTCAGCGTACGCGTCTCGGATGTGTGCAAGCTGGCAACTGCAGGATCGCTCGGAACCACGATATAAGGGTTATAGCCGAGCCTCTGGACGCGGCCGTCCCAAACATATCGATGAATGTCGTCGTCTGAACCCGGTGGCATCCGTAGGAATAGAAGATGCCACACGGCAGCCAGCGCGAGACCGAAGACGATGACCCGCTTTGGAAATTCTGGCGTGGAAAAGAGCTCGCGGATGGCTAGGAGGTATGCGACGCCAGCAACAGCCAGAGGAATGAAAAATGACGGTTCACCCATGCGGCTGAAGTTGCTTGAGCAGATCGTCATCGCCACAAGCAAGATGGCGCCGAGTCCGTACAGCCTGTGCGAGGGTGTGAGTTTCACAGGCCTCCCATTCAATGGCGAAGTTGCGCGATTGCTTGCTGCCATTCGCCGAACCAGCCTGCAGTCCTTGGCGCCTTCGCGGGAGTGAGCCGCAGCTCCCGAGCCAGCAGAATCAAATCGTTTGGGACGTCGATGTCGTAGAAGGGCTCCGTGAAGCCAGTTGAGAGTTCAAGGACCTTCGCGCGCGTCAGCAATCTGTCCAGCGCGCCCCTTGTTCCCATACGATCGCTTTCGAAGAGCGCCGGGTGAGCGGCCTTGGCGCCGACCAGATAGTAGCCTCCATCGTGGGTTGGCCCGACAACCACGTCACGCGTGGCGAGTATTTCGAACGCACTCTCCAGAACTGACGGCGCGAGGTGTGGACTGTCGCTATTGAAGGCGATGACGTGCTGCCGGCCGGCGGCAGTGAAATGTCGAAAAACAGAGGTGAGTCCTGCTGCGAGACCTTCGCCTTTTTGCGCCACGACCTGCACTGTACTGCCTAATAGGTGTGCCAATTCGTCCTGATCCGATTCAGGGCACATCACCGCGACCTCCACGCTCGTCAATGACTCTGCCAACGCGAGGGTGTCCTCCAAAAGACAGCGATACAGCGCTGTCACTGCGGGAGAAGGAAGGCTCTCAGTGAGTCGGGTCTTGACCATGCCGGGCTTTGGGGCTTTCGCCATAATGACCAAGGTGCGGTTTGGGTGAGAAAAATACCCAGTGGTCTGGCTAGAGGATTCCATAAGAGATTGGTCTATCGGGACTTACGCCGGTCGCGGCGTTCCCGCCCTTCGACGTCGAAAATAATAGCGCACGATCCGGCTCAGGATGAACCACGCTGCTCCTACCGTGCCCTTCACCGTACCGCCGATTTTGGACTTTCCAATCCGCGGGTAGTAGCTTACAGAGACTTCCACGATGCGAAATCCCGCGATGGCCCCTTTCACGATCATTTCCACCGCCCAGCCGTAGGTAGTCTCTTCAAGGGCGAGAGCGCTCAGCACATCTGCGCGGCCGGCGCGAAACGGACCGAGGTCGCTGACCTTCACGCCGTACAAAAGCCTGATCAGGCCGGCGGCGAGGCGATTGCCGAATGATTGGTGCCACGGTAGCGCGCCGGGGCTGCTTTTGCCGCCGAAGCGCGAACCGAGCGTAATGTCAGCGCGCCCCTCGATGATCGGAGCCAAGATAATCGGCAACTCCGAAGGGCGGTCGCTGTAGTCTCCGTCGAGGAAAACGACCACATCAGGGTTTTGCGTATTCGCAAGCCCTGTCAAACAAGCGCGCCCGTATCCTCGCCGAGGCTCCTGGATGACCTGTGCCCCCATCTTTCGGGCGAGATCGGGCGTTCCGTCAGTCGAATTGCTGTCGACAACGATGACCTCCGTGACGAGATTGGAAGGCAGATCGGCAAGCACACGACCAATGGCTTGCGCTTCGTTATGTGTAGGAATGATGACCGATACTCGCACGCAGATTGGCTCATCACCACCATGGGGACGTGGGGCGCCGCCGCGCCAGCAACGCGTCGATGCCCCAGGCGCGACCTGCGCGTCCCACCGCAAGTCCGAGCGATGCGACTACGGGAACCAGTAGTTCCCAAATCCAGGACGTGCCCCATTCCGTGACCCAAAGGCTGCCGAGGAACAGGAATGCGACCAAGGCGGCCGGACGCGTGAGCAGGCCGATGACCAGCAGTATCCCCAGGGACAGTTCCGTCGCCGCTTGCCCGGGAGCTATCATTGCCGCATGGCTCGACATAAACCCCAGAACCAACTTCCATGCCGCTGGCGCATGGCTGTTCTTAATGTAGAAGTTGATCACGCCTGCGTAACCGGCTGGGGTGTAGGCGCCCTTCCCCAGATTCTCGAAGAAGACCGATACAAACATCGCACCGATGATCATGCGAACCAATGCCAAACCGTTTGGCGCATCGGGTTGACCGGGGAGGCTGACTGTCGCATTTTGTGCTGGAGTTGCGTTTGTCGTCATTCTAAACCTCTGCGCCATAGATTCCACCGATGACTAAGGGCGCAATCTTAAACTATCGGCCCGTGCAGCGCTATTGTGTATCGCAATGCGTATCGCACAGCCTCTGGGAATCATGAGAGGAGGGCGCGCTATTCCGAGTTGCCCGACGATCAGCGGTCCTGGGTGAACGCCTGCCACACTGTAAAACGTTTGTCACGGCATTCTTCAGCTCCGCTTGATGATGAACACAGTCTTATCGTCAATACGGTCCGGTTCGCCAATCTGGCGGAGACGATCGTCTTTTTTCACCGCATATTCCAGCAGAGCGTTGCAGATTTCCTTTGCCGGTTGGCGATAGCGCTCACGCATCACCCCTTCGAGTTGCTGACGTTCTTCTTTGTCGCTTCCGTCGTAGACCCCGTCGGTATAAAGGAAGAAAATGTCCCCAGGACTCAACAGCGTGAGCTCGGCCACATCGGAGGAGTTCACCCTCGTCCCTCGGACTTCCAGTGAAAGATACCTATTACGATCCGGATGATCTTCGGGGATCTGCAAGCCAAGCGGTAGGAACTGCACCATGCGGCTTTTATCAATCTCCATGAACTTGCGAAATTCGGCGGAGAAGACCAGCGGGGGTACATGTCCGAAGTTCACGAATCGAAAGTAGCCGTAAGGGTGCACTTCGCCGTAAAGCATGGTCGCTATCTCCTGGGCGCTCTCTTTCTCGCTTCTGCCGAGAGCATTTCGTGCGGTGACTGATTGGGCCAACCTCAGGTTGATCCTCTCGAATAACTCCGGTGTCGTTTTCCCTCGATAATCGAGTTCGGAGAGCATGAGGGCATGAAACGTGTCGTGTACCGTCGACGCGATTTTCGCTGCAATGATTCCGTGTCCCTGAGCGTCCACCAACAGAACTCCCGCCGTGCTATACAACTCGCGCAGGTCTTCGGCGACCCGCACCTGTTCCGAGCTTCGAGCCTCTCTGTACGCAGATTCCATTTCGGGCTTGTAGCCGGGCCTTGATTTCAACCATTTGACATGATCGTCCACCGAATTACGCGGCATCGCGCCTGCCGGGAGCGGCTCTAAATACTGTTTCGATCGCTTCAGGGCCCGCTGAATGCGGGCATCGATGTCGTAACGCTGCTGGAAGTTTATGTACTCAAATAGGTCGCCGCCGACCGTTCCCGCGGGAATGGAGTTGCCGTACATCTCGATTCCTTCCACATGCGGAATCGTCCCTTCCACCGGCATCAGCCGCTTGCGCAGATATTCGTCAATAGTTGGAGCGGTGTAGATGTTTGTCATGAGGGACTTCCAGGCCGAAGTGATTCACTCCTTTGATGTTTGCCTAACTCGGTCCAAAACATGACGATGCGGCACTCCATGCGACAGCGCCCAATGTCTTTTGATAGCGATCCACGCCAATGTCAGCGTCACTGCGGCCTCGTACGGAGCGAACGTCCTCCGTCCTACATACTACTTACCACACCCTACATCCGCTGGGGGCAATGCGACTAACAAATCCTCAGATTGCTGCCCTGGTCTTGAAAACCCTTGGGCTTCCACAAGCTCGAATGCACGCGTTCCGTCACGGATGTAATCGGAGATGGGAGTTAGCCGGAATGAATCCTGCCGTTCTTCGCCAACAAATGGGACACAGCTCTGCTGTGATGACAGCAGGATACACCAGAGAAATTCCACTCGAACGGGTGCGAGCGGCGTTTTCCAACATGGAATTGGAAAATGTGAAAGTTAGCGGGTCTGTACGAGCAGTCGCTCAGTTGTGTATAATCAGCGAACTAGAGGAATGAGCGGGCGTCGTACAATGGCAGTATAGAAGCTTCCCAAGCTTCCTCTAGTTAACCCTAACACGCTGATCTGGCGGCACTTAGTCAAAACAAAACTCTCTGTAATTGGAAAATAATGGAAAATGGGGCCTCGGAGACCCCTGTTCTGTGCTCCGATGGGACAGTCAGCGGCAAATCGTTCCATGGCTGTTAATTCTGTCCTCTTTGGGGTAGAATAACTGCATGGAAACCATAGAATACACTCCGGCACAGGCTTCGGCCGTCGCGAATCTGCCGCTTCCGGCCGTACACAAGCTGATCGAACGCCGTCTCATCCGGCCACGGCGCCTCCGCAGGGGGCGTTCCATCCAACGAATGCTCAGCCGCGAGCAGGTGTTATATCTGCGCCTCGAAGCGGAGGGAGTGCGCCTCTTGCCGATCGCCGCACGTCGCGCGATTGCGAAGAAGATTGAATCGTCGCCTGAAATAGACACCGTAGCCCTTACCGAGGGTTCAGCTCTGGTAATTGAGGTGAAGTCAGTGCGGTTGGAACTCGACTCGGACCTGAGGAAACTTGAGCGGGCAGAGAACATGATTGTTTCCGACCCTGAGATAATGCGCGGTACGCCCGTCTATCGTGGGACGCGCATTCCAGTCGAACTCATTGCCGATATGTTGAGCCAAGGAGCAAACCCCGAAGAGGTCATCGAAGGCTACCCGGCTCTGGATCGGGAGAAGGTCGAGCTTGCTCCGCTCTATGTCCAAGCTTTCCCGCGCCGCGGCCGTCCGGCCTCCCGCCCCTGGGCAAAGCGAAAACCGCTTCGTGTAACCCGGCACCCTCGTACCCTCGCGGAGTGACAGTGAAGCTCTTGATCGACGAATGCCTACACACATCCTTAGTCGAAGCAGCGAATGCGGCGGGTCACGTCGCGCATCATGTCAATTATCTCGGTCTCGGCGGCTCCAAAGACTGGGAACTCATGGCCACCATCCGCACCCAGGACTACACTTTTGTAACGAATAATGGTTCCGATTTTCTGGCCTTCTATGGACAAGAACCGTTGCATGCCGGAGTGATCATTATTGTTCCCAATGCCACACCCATTCGCCAGCGAGAACTCTTCAACGCGGCGCTCGCGCATATTGGCGCACGGGATTTGACCAATACGGTCGTTGAGGTCAAATATTCAAGAACTGGCATCAAGTGTTCTGAGTACGCCCTACCAGAAGCAGGCGATTGAGATGAAAAATGAAGGAATCGGCAGATGCCGATGATTCCTTGGTGGCAGTTTGCCATCCGGGAATCTGCACTCTCGACCTTTTGCTTAGAAGCCATTCGAACTACTTTGCCAAATCTTGCCAGAGGAGTGGCTAATCGAATGGATTCAGCAAGTTGGGACAAATTCTCGCAACCTACTTTCTCCTTCATTTGTTGCCATTGGCCGCAGAATTGCCACCGTTTTCCGCAATTTGCGTGACATTTTCGTGACAGATGCAGTCACCTCCAGGGCCATCGGTTGAACTGGATTGTTTCCGGCTCGCTGATTTCCCAGATCCGGACTTCTTATTTTTGAAGACCTGCATGTCCGAGTACTATGGGAGGTGCTTCGCGCGGCAACTAGGGCATATACATCCACAAATCGCTTATATCGCCTTCTACTGTGCCCGCAATGCCGTAGCCGCCGAGGAGCCACAGGTTCCCCTTCGCATCGATCCAGCGGCAAGCTGATGTGCGAGCCCCAGGAATATTGCCGGGGGCAGGCGTACCTTGAACGCCATACGCACCATTCTGGTTGATTAAGTTGGATCCGGACATCCACGACCATTCACCGTTGCTATACTTCCAGAGGTCGTTTAACAACCCGGTCCCATTGGCTGAATCTATCCCATTCCCGCCGAAGAGCCAGAAATTGCCGGAAGGATCGATCCAACTGACAGCTTGTTGCCGCGACCCAGGAAGTTTATTCACAGCAGGCACGCCTTGAGAGCCGTAAGCACCAGCCTCGTTGACCTGGGTGGATCCAGACATCCACGTCCATTGGCCATTGCTGTACTTCCACAGGTCGTTGAGAAATCCGTTTATTCCGGCAGAACCATAGCCAGCTCCGCCGAAAAGCCAGAGAGTTCCTGACGAATCCATCCAGCTTGCAGCCCAATACCGTGCGCCAGGGATGTTTCCCGGCGCCGGTGTCCCTCGGGAGCCGTAGACCCCGTTTTGGTCCATCAAATTAGATCCCGATACCCAGGTCCATTGCCCGTTGGTGTATCTCCATAGGTCGTTCAGCATTCCACCATTTGTCCCGCTCGAATCCCGGTGGAATCCGCTGAAGAGCCAGAAGCTTCCGGACGAATCGATCCAACTTAATGCGCCAAATCGCGCGCTAGGAATATTGCTTGCCGCAGGAACACCGAGAGTGCCATACGTGCCCTGCTGACCCACGAGGTCGGAACCACCCATCCACGTCCATTCGCCCGCGCTATACTTCCAGAGGTCGTTTAGCGGCCCATAGGTACTGGTTGAATCCAAGCCATTTCCTCCAAAGAGCCAGACATCTCCAGACCCGTCGGTCCAGCTAACGGCATCAGAACGTGCTCCTGGGATATTGACGGGGGCGGGAACACCCAATGTGCCATAAATACCCCGCTGACCACCTAGATCAGAGCCGCCCACCCACGCCCATTCGCCCGCGCTATATTCCCACAAGTCATTCTGAGGAGTGATGGTTAGAACCGATCCG
>Ga0209527_1000203_pt1 | contig 13585 bp, 9 predicted proteins | sample JacPinW_OM2H0_M2_FD_187968 | JGI IMG/M metagenome (GOLD analysis project Ga0209527, IMG submission 187968) | Forest soil microbial communities from Algoma, Ontario, Canada - Jack Pine, Ontario site 1_JW_OM2H0_M2 (SPAdes) (version 2) | ecosystem: Environmental > Terrestrial > Soil > Boreal... | reverse complement strand
TGCCTTCTAGTTTCTCTTTTCCTGTCTCGCTCCACCCAATTCAAAAGCCTGGCCCGCCGCCCGGCGATGGTTGTATTTTCAGTTCTAAAGGGGAGTAATATAGAAGCTGTAAGGGGCGCTACCACCAGAAGTTGCTTCAGACTCGGAATACCATCTGGCCACTCTTCAGGAAGCCACTCTACCGCTAGGGCCATTTCCTTTACCCGGCACTTCCCAGCAGCAATTGGGGGTGGAAGGCGCATCAAACAGGCCAAGAGGCCTGTTCGGCTTTGCAGAGCCGAGCAGGTGAAGTATGCACGGCTATAGCACAGACTCGAATGAAAGGAGGGTCGTTCCTCTTCTTCTCGCGCTTGTGGCGATCGCTTTGGCCTGGGCAACGTCGAAATTTCTCGCTGCCGCCCACCTTTCGTTCCCTTGGTGGACCGATGCTCCTTCCAGCATGGCTTTCTACGGCGCGCTCTACGCCCTTTTCGACAGGTATCTCTGGCGGAACAGCTTCGTGCGTAAGTTGGGGCTGGTTCAAATCCCGAACCTCACGGGACGCTGGGGCGGTTATCTCATCAGCTCTTTTGACGGTCATGCGAAGCGGCACGAACTGATGATTCACATCTTCCAGAGTTGGACGCAAATCACCGTGTACCTCACCACGCCTATGTCCATGTCACGCAGTAATGCGGCAGTAATTCAAGTGGACGACCCGGAAGGGGCCGCGTTGGTTTACCAGTATCAGAATCAGCCGCTCGCAGACGCAATGAGGACGATGCACATGCACTATGGCACGGCGATGTTGAGAATCTCGAACGGCGGCTGTCTGGCCGGAGATTACTATGCAGGGCGCGACCGGCGAACCTTTGGCCGGATTTGTTGCAAGAGGATATAGGCATTCCTTCTTTGGGATCAGGGGTGGGCGGAGAAGCGGAGACTCTTAACAAAGGAGGGTAGAAAGCCCCACGCTTTCAAGAACCGTAAGCGTGGCCACCTGCCTTTGGAGAAGCAAACTCCAAAGTGTGCAGTTCACAGTTCAAGGCAACCAGCCGAATTGATCACGCTACTGATACAGCTCTGCGGTTGCTAGTGTTCCGGCCTCGTTGAGTCCTCCCGTCACAAGGACTGTTCCGTCTTTCAGCAACGTCGCCGTGTGCACAATGCGAGGAGTCACCAGGCCGCCCGTCCCGGTGAAAGTGCTGGTATTGGGATCGAAGATCTCCGCCGCCGCGAGGATATCTACGTTGGCGTCAAACTCAGCTCCTGCCGCCATTAGCACAGTTCCGTCGCTGAGCACAGTAGCTGTGTGCCTTTGCCGCGTACTTCCCATAGTGCCGGTCGTGGAAAAAGTTCCAATTGCCGGATCGTAGAGCTCCGCAACGGCGTTCTTAGAGTTTCCTCCCGCTAAGAGCACCTTGCCGGAGTTCGGCCCGGTGGTCAGCAAAGTTGCCGTATGGTAGTTTCGCGCCACTGCCATAGTACCGGTCGTCGCCGAGAAAGTTTTGTTGGAGGGATCGTAGAGCTCCGCAGTTGCGAGCGCCGCATTTCCGCCAAGTCCTCCCGTAATGAGAACTTTTCCGTTGGGAAGCAAAGTAGCGGTGTCTTCGGAACGCGTGACGGTCATTTGGCCCGTCGGCGACGTGAACATGCCAGTGTTTGGATCGAATAGGTCCGCCGTTAAACTATTTCCACCAGTAATGAGGACTGTTCCATCGTTCAGCAAAGTCGCATTATGTCCAGTCCGGGCGACGGTCATGTTGCCTGCCGTCGGCGTGAACTTTCCGGTACTGGGATCGAACAGTTCCGCCGTTATATACGCTGCGGCAGTCAGATCCGCTTGTCCTCCGGTTATCAGAACTTTTCCGGTCTTCAACAACGTCGCCGTATGACCATCGCGGGCTGCACTCATACTTCCTGTCGTCATCGTGAATTTCCCGGTGCTCGGATCGTATTTCTCGGCACTGGTAAGTCCAGGGCCTCCCACAACCAGCACGGTTCCATCCGTTAACGAGGTCGCAGTGTGACTAGTTCGTTGAGCGCTCATACTGCCGTCAGGCTTGAACCCATGCTGGTAGACCACCAGGTTGAAAGCTTGCGCAGCGGAAAGCTGGTTAAGCGAATCGTCCACCATCACGCCAATGGGGAACGATCCAGTCATTGTCGGCGTGCCCGCGAGTACCCCAGCACTGGTGAGCGCTGCGATGCCCGGAGGAAGAGCGCCCTTCTCGGTCCAGTTCTGATAGGGCGGCAACCCGGCAGTTGCCGAGAACGTGTAACTAAATGGCTGGTTTACAGTGGCGCCGGGAAACTCGGGAGCACTACTGACGACCGGAGGCGGCGGATTGTTGATGACAATGTGGTAGGTAGCGTTAAAGGGTGCGGGTGGCGTCCCTGAATCGCTTAGGGTCACCATCGTGTTGTAGGTTGCGGCTGATCCTGGAGTCGGTGTGCCATTGATCAATTCTTCCGGGAGAGTGAAGATCAAATTCAATCCTGGTGGCAGTGAGGTAGCGGCCCACGTGTAAGGTGGCACTCCTCCGACGCCAATTAACTCGAACCCGGAAAAGATCTGGCTCGTAACACACGTTGCCGTTGGTCGTGCACGATAGCAACTGGGATACGGATTGCTTGGACTTCCCCCGCATGCCGCCGCGTTCGGGACACATGGATGACACACGCGTCGGTTAAGTTGGGCATTAAAAACACACAGGGAATATATCGTGGTGGAAGAGCCGTAGCTTGAGGCGACAGTCCCGCTTGGAGGAGCACCGGAAGTGATCGCAAGCGCAGGCGTCGCGGTAACGGCGATCGCGCTCGTAGTTCCGGTAATGGAAGGCGTTACAGTGTCGGTAGCGGTGATGGTTTGGTTGCCGGGAGTCTCCAGTGTGATCTGGAAGTTCCCTGATCCAGTTTGCACCAATGCATTGGCTGGCAGGATGGCTGTGCCGTCCGAGCTCGAAATGTGGACGGTCCCATTGTAGCCGGTGGACGTATTGTTCGAAGCGTCAAGGGCTGTGACACCTATGTTGATAGATTTCCGAGTAGTGGCCGCAGCCTGAGCGCTGAAAGAAAAATGAGTGGCGGGCCCGCTGGCACTGATGGCAGAGGAAATGCCGGTGATGGAGGCAGTAACCGTGTCGGTCGCCTTGATAGTTTGGCTGCCAGAGGATTTCAGCGTAGCCAAGAAAGATCCCGTCCCATTTGTTAGTTTTGAGTCGGCTGGGAGTATCGCGCTGCCATCGGTGCTGGAAAAGTGGACCGCGCCCGCGTAAGCCGCCGCCATATTGCCGAATGTATCGAGAGCGGTCACCGTGAAATTGAACGGCGTCCCGATGTTTGCGATTGCGGTGGCCGGGGAGACCGAAAGCGCAGACGCGGCAGCGGGGCCAACTGAGATGGCGCTCGAAACTCCAGTGAGCGAATCCGCGCCGGTAGCGGTAACGGTTTGGTTGCCGGAGGTCTTCAGTGTCACCGACCCAGTTCCCGCCCCGTTCGTTATCGTTGCGCTGGCCGGCAACACCGCCTGGGCATCCGAACTCGTGAAATGCACCGTCCCGGAGTAGGTGGTCACGGGTCCGTTGTTGGCATCAAGCGCGGTGACCGTGATGTTGAAGGCCGTCCCAGCGGTTGTGGGCGGAGCTGCCGAAGTGACGGAATAGTGTGTGGCCACAGGTGGCGGGGACATCTGGGAAGCCGTGCCGCAACCATGGAGGAAACCCAAAATGGAGATTGAGCCTAGGACTAACAGAGGTTTCTTCATGGCATCTCCTGGGGATCGCATTTGCCATGCCCGGACAGCGACTCGCGCGCTTACTGCGCCGGTGCTTCGGTGTCGGCTGGGACATGCCGATAGGGCGAAACGATGATTGAGCCGCTTCGGTCGCAATGGCCTGAAAGCGCCGAGTGATGCGCAACGTAGTCTTGGGCCAGAAAGAAGGCAATGCGGGGGGTATACGCAATCGGTGAGTTTTTGGTAAGCTGCCAGCTCTGTGAAAATGAAGAATTTATCTTATAAGAGAAGGGAATTTTACTACCTGGCTTGTGACGAAGCTGCTAGAATCAGGTCCCTCGAAAGCTCTCTGGTGATTAGTGCCCTCTCCTCCGCCCATCTCGCACGGCATGTGCTTTGGCCCGTTCGAGTTGGACCCGGCAACAGGTGAACTGCGCAAAGCCGGTATACTGATAAAACTGCAGCCTCAGCCATTCCACCTGCTCCAGCTTCTGGCGGAGCGCGCTGGGGCTTTAGTGACCCGCGAAGAGATCCAGCGGTGTCTGTGGAGCGAATCGACGTTCGTCGATTTCGAGCATGGCATCAATTTCTCGATTAACCAAATCCGGGGGGCTCTGGCGGACAACGCCGAAAGGCCGAGATACATTGAGACTCTGCCCCGGCGGGGCTATCGATTCATTGCCAAGGTGCGCGCCTCTTCAAATGGACAGGCGAAAGCCGAAATTGCGAGGACGATTGCCGGCCCTACGCCGCAGCGGAGTGAGATGGAATTTTCTTCCGTGGCTGGTCCTGAATCCAAGAGGACGGGAAGATGGGCCTGGCTTGGCGTGACGGCAGGTGGCATTTTCTGCATTATGGCCGCGATGCTTCTGTATCAATACCTATACGGCCGTGCAATTCGTATAGAGCGCATTGAGCAACTCAGCCGTTCGGGTCGAATGGATGGTTTTCAACCCCTCACGACGGACGGCTCCCGCATTTTTTTCCTCGAACGCGAAGGCGATCACTGGAACAATATGCAGATTGCGGCGGCGGGGGGCGAGAGTTCTCCGTTTCGGCTGCCGTTTCACAACACCGTAATCTTCGACCTCTCTCCCGATCAGACTGAGTTGCTGATCGCGCCCTTCATTTCGCGAACCGGTAATTTGCCTTTGTGGGCCGTGCCCCTGTTGGGTGGGGCACCACGAAAAATCGGCAGCCTTACGGCGAATCATGCAACCTACTCTCCGGACGGAACAAACCTCGCGCTTTCTAAGGACGATGGAATCTATCTGGCGGAACGCGATGGTTCCAACCTCCACAGAATCGCGGTGAGCTCGGGACCGTGTGTGAGGGTTGCGTGGTCCCCGGATGGCAAACTCCTACGCTATACCCAGTGGGACCAAGCGAGGGATAGAGGCTCGATCTGGGAAGTGTCCGTGCGGGGCGGAAAGATGAGACCTCTTCTGCCTGATTGGAAGGACTCGCTGGGCGATTGGAACGGCCGGTGGACGGCCGATGGCGCCTATTACATTTTTTCATCGATGCACGATGTTAAGAGTGGCCGACGCGACCTTTGGGCGCTGCGCGAATCTCCAAGGTTTCTAGCGTGGCTGAAGAGGGATCCAATTCAATTGACCTCCGGACCAATCGGCTATGGCGATCCTATCCCCTCGAAAGATCCTCGGATTTTATATGCAGGGGGCGGAACGGAGCCGCTTAATTCGGTGACCATTGATAGATCTTCCCGCTTAGCGAGACCGTTTCTTCCGGAACTAGGTGGCAGAGAACTGGTGTACTCGCCGGATGGGGAGTCCGTTCTATTTGTAGGCGAAAATTCGTTGTGGAGAAGCAGGAAGAACGGAAGCGAGCGCTACCAACTGGTTAAAAATCTTGTTACCTTTCCTGTCCAGTTTCCGCGTTGGAGTCCGGATTCCAAAAAGCTCCTCTTCCTGGGCAGTATGGACGGCATCTATATTTTACCTGCCGAAGGGGGGACCCCTCAGTTGCTCCTGGCACCGGAGAAGGGGTATTCACCGGATTGGGGTCCAGACGGCCAACGCATCGTTTTCTCCGCATTGGGACAAAAGGCCGACCATTCCGGTTCACAGACAGATCTGTACATCTATAATTTGCAGAGCAAACAATCGATCAGAGTCCCGGATTCCGAAGGCCTCACCTTTGTCCGCTGGTCTCCAGACGGACGATTTCTGGCAGCCATAACGGAAGGCTCGTCCTTGCTGAAACTTTATGACCTGAAAAAGAATCAGTGGACGGTGATTGCCAGTGGAAAACTAATGGCTATGCCTGTTTGGGCGGCTGATTCGAAATACGTTTATAGTCAGGACATTCTCGAACCTGGGGAACCCATCTATCGGTTTGCGGCGGAGCATCCTGCCAAAGAGAAGTTCTATAGCTTTGAGGACCTGCTGCAAACGGATGTACTGCGATGCGGCTTTGAAGGGTTTGGACCCGATGGCTCCCTGCTGGTCAAGCTGTCACGAGGCGGCTCCAACGTGTACCAAATTCAGCTCGAACTCCCTTGATTGGAACCTGCGCGGGTGGACAGACTGGAGATTGCCGATGCCTCAGACGCCGTTTCTCCGTGTGGGGCTTTTGACTTTGAATCTTGCGATTGTCATCCTAGACCGACAATGAAACTGGTTTCAGTGAACACCGGAATGCCGCGGGAAGTGAGCTGGCACGGGAGAATGGTGACAACGGGGATCTTCAAGGAGCCGGCCAAGGGACGGCTGGCCCTGCGCAAGCTGAATCTGGATGGAGACCGCCAGGCGGACCTGACCGTGCATGGGGGCGAACACAAAGCCGTTTACTGCTACTCGCTGGCGCACTATGGCTACTGGAAGAAAGAGTTGCCTGGGCGGGAACTGCCGATGGGCATGTTTGGAGAAAATTTTACTGTTGATGATGGCAGGGACGGATTGCTTGAAGAGTCCGTTCATCTGGGTGACCGGTTTTCCATTGGCACGGCGGAAGTGGTGGTGACGCAGCCGCGGCTGCCTTGCTACAAACTGGGCGTGAGATTCGGCTCCGACGACATGGTGAAGCGATTTCTAGCCAGCGGGAGGACGGGATTCTACATGGCGGTCCTCCGGGAGGGAGAAGTCGGCGCGGGCGACGACATCGAAGTGATTTCGGGGGAGGCCAACGCCGTTGCGGTTTCGGAGATCACACGTTTATATGTGGCGAAGAGGTTTGGAGACGCGGAGATCCGCGCGGTGCGGCGGGCGCTGCGAGTGGAAGAATTGCCGGAGAGCTGGAAGGAATATTTCCGCGAGCGGCTGCGCCAGGCGGGAACGAACTAGAAAAGGGAAACTGGGAAGCTGGGTGCCATACGCCGTTTTCTGCGTGTGGGGCTTTTCATGCCATGCCCCGCGTGGTCTTGCCTTTTCAGGCGCTGCTTTGATGGCCGTGGTATCCTTCCGCGGCATGAATGCGAAACACGTTACCCCCATACTGAACGTGTCCGACATCTCCGCGAGCTTCGCCTGGTTCGAGAAGTGGGGCTGGAGGAAGTGCTGGGACTGGGGAACGCCTCCCACTTTCGGGGCGGTCGGGTCAGGGGAATGCGAGATCTTTCTTTGCGTTGGCGGCCAAGGGGGCCACGGCAGGGGGGCGAACGCCTCCACGTTTGGGCCAGACGGAGACGAAACGGCTGACAAGGGCGTCTGGATGTCGGTGTGGGTTAACGACGTGGACGAGGTCCACAAGCAGTGCGTGGCCGCCGGGCTGGACGTCACCTTCCCACCGGCCGATATGCCATGGAACGTCCGCGAGATGCACGTGCGGCATCCGGACGGGCATGTCTTTCGGGTCAGCAAGGGGATTGAGGGTGTGGCATAGGAATCAGGACAAGCGGGAAATGAAGCTCGTATGGGGCTGTCTTTCGATCATTCGCTAGCCTCTTCGTTTTTTTTAGTGAATTTGGCCCCGATCTCCTAGCGCAGGCCCTTTTCTTTCCAATTCCTGTTTCCCCTCTTCACTTTCGACCACTAACAACTAGGAACTGAAAACTCTCTTCACTCCGCAAACCTCTGCCCCGCCAATCACTTCCAAATTGCCTTTAACTTTATCTTGACAGGCACGGTACCTTCATGCCAACATCCCGTGTGATTTATAGCTGCCAGTCTGACCGTTCCACCCTGTTTCCCCGCCTTCCCGCAACTTCACAAGTAACAAAATCTCCCGTCGCCCATCCTCTTTCAATTCAGTAGGTTGCAAAATGCTTTTCCAGCAACCCCTTTGTTTTGAAAATGATCCATCTTTCATGGGGGGGGTGTGTACCAGGTGTGTACCCCCCTCCTTTCTTCGTTACCTCCTTCCTTTCCTCCTTCACTAACAACTGTAAACTTACAACCGTCAACTGCATTTCCCCCCGCCCGGTGGACAGACGGGCGATTGCAGGCCATAATTTCATGTTAATGGCATCGACGGGGGTCGCAGTTATTTCAGAGGAGGGGGAATGAGCATTTCTCCAAACATACCGAGCCCGCAGGAATCGTATCAGTACGAATCCACCGGTACGCCGCGGTGGATCGCCGTGTTGTTCGGCGTCGTGATCGCCGCGCTGGCCGTGCTGGGCATTGCCGGCTATTCCGCGCAGTCGCGCATGAGCCAGGACCTTGCCAAGCAGCAGGATCAGAGCAAGATTCTCATCGCCCAGCTCGACCAGGCGAACTCGCGCATCGCCGATTTGAAGAGCAAGATGGAATTCACCACGCAAAAAGTCGGCTTGACGCAGTCCGAGCTCGCGCAGGCCAAGAGCCGCGCCGAATCTATCCGCAAGGAACAGCAAGCGTCCGACGAGAAACTCACGACGCAGCTCACGCAGGCTCAAAGGGAAAACGAGGAAAAAATCGGCGCGGTGGCCAGCGAGGTCGGCGGCGCCAAAAAAGACATCGAAGCCACAAAAACCGATTTGGAAGCCACCAAAGGCAAACTCGAGCGCAGCTTGGGCGACATGAACGTCATGAGCGGCCTCATCGCGCACAACCGGGATGACCTGGAAGACCTCAGGCGCAGGGGCGACCGCAACTATTACGAGTTCTCCCTGCAAAAATCCAAGAACGCGCAGCGCGTCGGCCCGGTGCAGATGTCTCTGAACAAGACCGATCCGAAAAAAGCAAAATACACCGTGACCGTCATAGCTGACGACAAGACCATCGAAAAAAAGGATAAAACTTCCGGCGAACCGGTTCAGTTCTATGTGAAAGGCAGCTCTCGCATGGCCCCCTACGAAATCGTCGTTTTCGACGTCGGCAAAAATCAGATCACCGGCTATCTCGCGACCCCCAAGGAAGGCGGCGCCGCTCCCCCGGCCGCTGCGGCGGCACCGGCGGCAACCTCCCCTCCCACAAAACCAGAGTAAATATAACTATATAGATAACTAGTTATGTATAAGTACTATTTTTGTTTTGTCGAAACGGTAGTGCGATTTTCGTTCCGAAAAAACTCGGTTACGTAGCGTTTTTGATTTTCGATCCGACGAAGCTCTGTCTCGCGTTCTGGAAACTCAGCGCGGGACGGGGCTTCTGCCTTTTCGCCCGCCGCGCTAGCATTAAAAGGTTACTCCTTTCCTTTACCCATCTGTCGTGGAGCACTCCGATGAAGGCACTGAGCCTTCGCATCCTCTTGCCGATTGCGGCTCTCGTCGTTGCCACCGTGCCGGACTCGGCGCGCGCGCAAGCTCCGCTCGAACCCGCGCAAATGTCGCCGCGCACCGCGTTCTACTTGGTCTGGCGCGGGGTCCCCGGTCCCGAAGCGAGAAAAACAAACTCCCTCCTCGCACTCTGGGACGATGCGGATTTTGCTCCCGTGCGTTCGGCGATCGCTTCGAATCTGATCGGGTCTCCGGCGGAAAAATCGCCAAAAGAAAAACTGACCGCGGAAGAGATTCAGGAATATGCAGCGCTACTGGAAAATTCATTTACGCTTGGTTATCTGAGCGAACCTGTAAAGCGAACCGTTTCGAATGCAGGCGCAGCCGCGGATGCGAAATCGCCCGCCTGGAACGGCATGTTTTTTGTCTATGACCGCACCGGCAAGGAAGGTCTGCTTGCGAAAGCGATTCTTCGCCTGCGCGCTGCGGAAAAAGATGCGCCTCTCCTCTCGCAAATCACCATCGGAAGCGTTCAAGTCCTCAGGGCAGAGGGCAAGAAGGGAGTCAGCTATTGGGCCGAGCATGGCAAGTACGCCGTCAGTGCCGGTGAACGATCCGTGATGGAAGAAATACTCAGCCGCCTCGACGGCAAAGTTTCCGGAGCGGCGTCTCTGGCGCAATCCGCCGCTTATCAGGAAGCGCAAGCGAACCTCGGAAGCGGCTTGCTGGAATTCTTTCTGCGCATTCCCGACCTGGAAAATCTCGCGACGGATTCGAAAGCAGGAAATTTCCAAGTGCGCCCGCTCCTCGACGCTGCCAGACTCGACGCCGTGCATTCTCTCAACGGCCACATCACATTCGAAGGCACAAAGACACACGTGCGGGCCGCGATCCTGGGCGATGCCGCTCCCGGAACGCCCTTTGACATCTGGGCCGCCGGACAGCGGTCGCCTGCTTCGCTGGCGCTCGTACCTGGGCGCGCAGTTTTCTATAATTCGACGCAATTCAATTTTTCTGGAATCTACGAAACGGTGAAGAGAGTGACACGGGCGGCGTTTCCGCAGGCTCAACAGGGCAACGTCGATATGTTCGAAGCGATTGCACAGCAGAAGCTGGGAATGCCGCCGGCGGAGGCAATTGCGCTGCTCACCGGCGAAGTCGCGACCATGCAAACAAGTCCGTCGATGGACACGGCAAAGCAAGTCTATTTTTTCGGGATTCGCAAAAAGCCGGAGGCGCTCAAACTGTTTCGGACGATCGCCGCCGAGCAGCTCACTTCGGAGCGCAACGAGGGCGACGTCACATTTTTGAAGATTTCGCTCGGGGGAAAACAAGAGAGCGCGGGAGTGACACAATGGAATTTTTTCAATCTGGCGGTCACGCCGGATATGGTCATCGGGGCGAGCCGGATCGAGACGCTGCGCGAAGTGCTTGCAACTCGCGCGAAAGGGCCAGCGGCCGTGGCCATGGAGGTGGACCGCGCGAAGGTTCCGGAGAAGCTGAATAGCTTGAGCTTTTTGGATTTTCAAAGAGTCGATTGGCAGGCACTGAAGGATCGTTGGATCGAGGAGGCGAAGAAAAGCCCGGTCGCAAAGACCGTGAACGCCTCGAAAGATGCCGTGCCGTCCCTGGCTCCCGACTGGCTCGCGCGGATCGATCCGCAAGTCTTCGCGCGGCACCTTCATTACTCTTCGAGCGTCTCGTGGAAGGATTCGAAGGGCATCCATTGGGACCAGTGGGTTGAATAGCGGAGCGATGAACTTTTTTCGTCTTGTGCGGGCGGCGCTCTTTCCCGCCGTGCTCTGCGCGTGTTCTTTCGCCGATGCCCAGGAAAATCCGCAACAACCAAGCCAAACAATTCACGTCAGCGTTGACCGCGTAAATGTCGGAGTGATCGTCACCGATTCGCGCGGTCATTTCGTCGAAGGCCTGCTTCGCGAAGACTTTCGTGTGTTTGATAATGGGATAGAGCAGCCACTCACTGGTTTTGCCGCCATCGAGGAGCCGGCGCAAGTGCTACTCCTCATCGAGGCCGGACCTGCCGTCTATCTTCTCGAGAGCAGCCATTTGCAAGCCGCCCACGCCTTGCTCGATGGTTTGTCCGCAGGCGATTGCGTCGCGATAATGAAATATGCGGAAGCGCCTCAGGCCATTCTCGATTTCACTCCGGACAAACAGGCCCTCGCGGCCTCGTTCGCGCAACTGCGCTTCAATCTAGGTTTCGGCTCATTGAATCTGGCTTCCAGTGTTTCCAAGGTTCTCGAATGGCTCGCACAAGTTCAAGGCAAGAAAACGATTGTCCTGCTCTCTACGGGTGTGGATACTTCCGCTTCGAATGAACCGGCAATGGTTCTTCAACAACTCAAGACCAGCGATGTCCGGCTTTTCGCCATCTCATTGACCGAGGGATTGCAAAATCCGCAGCCCGCCAAAAAGCAGAAATCACCCGCGAACAATTCCGCTCAACTAGCGCAGCAGTTCGAACAAGCGGACTTACTCCTAAAGCGGATGGCTGAATCTACAGGCGGGCGTGCTTATTTCCCATCGAATAAAAACGAATTCAGTTCCGTGTATGCGGAAATCGCGGAACTCGTCCGTCATGAATACAGTTTGGCATTCGCAACACCCGCACTCGACGGCAGCGAGCATTCCATCGAGGTCCGCGTTTCCGTCTCACAGGTCTCGGCGCGTAACGCTCCTGTCAATTCGTATCGCGTCGACCATCGGCAGGCGTATATGGCTCCCGCGCCCAGGTAGAGGGTCAGCTCCCGGCCTGCCGGCTTCGTGAATGTGCAGCACCAAGGTCCGCGTCTCGGACGCGACTTTCAGCGCTTCTTGAGAAACTTCAAGAGTGCTAAGGATCGTGAGCCTTGTGCTTTATCCATGTCTCTTCCGCCCAGAAAAATTTCGGCAAGCAATCTATTCTACGTGCCCCTCGGGTTGCAGCGATCTATTGCAATGTAAACAGCTGGGGACTTTGTTTTGCCAAACGACCGCTAGAGTTTGAAGACAGAAGGGGCAGGAGCCTGACCATTCGTGATTGCACTCCGGACATGTGCTCAGAACGAGCTCCGAGCGGCGCAAGAGTTTGTTACCTTCTCGAAGGGAAATCAGAAATCGACATTTTTCATTCTTGCAGATCAAAAATTCTTCCACGCCGTCTCTCCCCTTGCGAACGGACTGCTTTGGAACCGCGAGAGAAGCCGGAGCGGCCCGAAATTTGGTATCCGGCCCCGAATTCTCTATTCTTTTTTCAACCATAAAGTTCAATCCAATCACACGCGTTCAGCGGCGTGAGTTGAGGCTTTGGCTTGCGCCGGTAATTGCCGGTATCGCCCTCGCGCTAAGATTTCTGCACGGCCACCTGTTTATGGGACCTCACGCCGTTGCGCGCAATGCCGGGAACTACGTACCGCAAATCACGTATTGGTTTGCCCCCCCTCACTTGGAGTACTATCGGCGCAACGAAGTAGTGATATCACAAGTATTCGGCTCCCATTGAAAGACAGGAGTTCCCGCCATGAAGAGGAACAAATGCCCTGACAACTGCTAGGTGGGGTCTGGTGGAGGGCACCATGAGCCAAACCGGAGCTAACACGCGCCACAGCGATGCTGACGAAGCGTCGAATACTATCGAAGAGCGCCTACGGCTCATCATCGACACAATTCCCACAATAGTCTGGCGCAAATTGCCTGATGGTTCGGCTGATTTCCTCAACCGAAATTTTCGGGAATATACGGGCCTTTCCTTGGAGGACGGGATGGGCTGGGGATGGATGAATAATGCTTTCCATCCTGACGACCGCTTGATGGAGGAATGGCGCGAGGCTTTGGCGGCTGGGAAACCCTTTGAGAAGGAGGCGCGTCTCCGCAGGGCTGACGGGCAGTATCGCTGGTTCCTAATTCGCGCCGTGCCGCTGCGGGACGAGCAGAGCAACATCGTCAAATGGTATGGAACGACCAGCGACATCGAAGATCTGAAGAGGGCCGAAGATCGCATCCGGCTTGTTATCAACACAATCCCCACGATGGTTTGGACCCTCCAGCCGGACGGCGCCTGTGATTTCGTCAATCAGACTTGGATGGACTATACGGGCCTCTCTTTGGAGGAGGAAATTGAAAACCCGACGGGCCCAGTTCATCCCGAAGACCTACCGCGAGTCTTGGAAAAATGGTTCTCGGACTTCGCCGCTGGGAAGCCCTCCGAGGATGAACTACGGATGCGGCGGGCTGACGGGGAATATCGCTGGTTCCTGGTTCGAACCGTGCCT
>Ga0209527_1000200_pt1 | contig 13640 bp, 13 predicted proteins | sample JacPinW_OM2H0_M2_FD_187968 | JGI IMG/M metagenome (GOLD analysis project Ga0209527, IMG submission 187968) | Forest soil microbial communities from Algoma, Ontario, Canada - Jack Pine, Ontario site 1_JW_OM2H0_M2 (SPAdes) (version 2) | ecosystem: Environmental > Terrestrial > Soil > Boreal... | reverse complement strand
ATCAATAATTCCAACGGATTCTTAAAGTTCAGCTCGGTGTGGGCATCCGGATAAACTTTTGGCCAAATCTTGATCAACTGCGCGACTCGTTCACTGGCCTTCATTTACTTTGCGGTGTCATCCTGAACGAAGTGAAGGATCTCTCACAAGCTGATTGATCGCGCTGATGACGCTTGCGTGCTCCAAGCTTCGATTGTGAGATCCCTCGGTCCGAGCCGGACTGGCCGTTCGCTCGGGGATGACTGAGCTAACCTTGCTCCGCGTAGCGCTCGAGTTTCTGCGCGAGCTCCGGCGGAACGTGCGCGACGATCAGAGCACCTTCACCCTCGTAATGCAGCTCGAGCACGTGACCGACTCGATGGATCTCGGCAATGAGCGCCGATTCGCTCGCCGGAATGCGGAAACGCGAACGCAATCGCCATGCACTGAGCGTATCCTGCAAGGCCTGCACAAGGTTGTTCACGCCTTCGCCGGTGCGCGCGGAGATCGCTACGCTGTCTGGAAATCTTTTCACATAAGTCTCGGCCAGCTCACGATTCTGCATTTTGTCGATCTTGTTGAAGACGATGAGCGTCTGCTTACCAAACGCGTCGAGTTCCTTGATCACGCCGTCGACCGCTTCCATCTGATCATCCACCCGTGGATGACTCAGATCGACGATGTGAATAAGAAGATCGGCCTCGCTCACTTCTTCCAGCGTCGCTTTGAACGATTCGATCAAAGTATGCGGAAGTTTTCGCAGAAACCCGACTGTGTCGGTCAGCAACACCCGTTGCTTGTTAGGCAAAACGAAACTGCGCGTCGTCGGATCGAGGGTCGCGAAAAGTCTGTTCTCGGCCACGACATCGGCGCCGGTGAGCAAATTCAGGAGGGTCGATTTTCCAGCATTGGTGTAACCGACCACGGCCGCAACCGGCCATTGATGGCGCTTGCGCCCTTGTCGCTGGACCGCGCGTGTTTTTCGAACCGCTTCCAGCTCGCGCTCGAGTCGCGCAATCCGTTCCTGCACGCGACGACGGTCGACTTCCAATTGCGTTTCACCCGGGCCGCGCGTGCCGATGCCGCCCGTTTGCCGCGATAAGTGGTCCCACATCCGCGTCAATCGCGGCAGCAGATATTGCAATTGCGCCAGCTCGATTTGCAAACGGCCTTCGCGACTGCGCGCGCGCTGCGCGAAAATGTCGAGAATCAGCTGGGTGCGATCGAGCACTTTGCGCGCGAGCAGGTTTTCCAGATTGCGTCCCTGCGCTGGCGAAAGTTCGTCGTCGAAAATGACCGAAGTGACTTCTCGATCTTGAAACGAATGCTTGATCGCTTCGGCTTTGCCTTTGCCGATGTAGTACGGCGCGGTCGGCCTCCGTAATTTTTGGGTGACGGTATCGACGACTTCAGCGCCAGCCGAGGTCGCGAGCTCGGCCAATTCTTCGAGCGAATCCTGCAGGTCCCATTTCGAAACGCCTTGCTTCTCGAGACCGATTAAAAGAGCGCGCTCGTGATTTTTTTTCGGACGTGTTTCAAACATTCCCTTGCGCACGAGCCAGACGCGCTCGTTGCGAAATCCATTCCACAGCTTCGACGTGCGTAAGAAGCGATAAATTCAGCGAGTCAAAATTAGTTTGCCGCCTAAACCAGGTCAACTGCCTTTTGGCGTAACGGCGCGTCGCTTGTTGAATCGCGGCCGCACATTGCTCGCCACGGGACGAGTCCGTCCGACTGGCGGACAAGATCGACATCTTCCCGTCGAGCAACTCGCGAATCTCGCGGAACCCGATCATTTTCGACGCTGTTTCGCCCATTGCGCCAGCCGCGCGCACTTCTTCGATCACGCCATTCTCAAACATCGCTTCCACGCGATGATTGATCCGTTGGTAGAGATCATCACGATCACGAAAAACAAAAACGCCGCGTGTTGTAGCTGCCGATGTCCCCATCGGCAGTCTGCCGCCAGAGACGGCGGCAGCTACAACGTCATCTCTCCAAGCCACGCGCTGCGCGGACGCGGCTTTTCCGGTGAGCAGACAGATCTCTAACGCGCGCGCGATGCGGCGCCGGTTGTTCATGTCGATCTTACGTGCACTTTCCGGATCGAGATCGACCAGACGCTGACGTAATTGATCGAGATTCAACTCGTTGAGCCCCGCGCGTAGATCAGGATCCGCCGCCGGCACGCTCGATAACCCGTGCGTCAACGCTTTGATATAAAGCCCGCTTCCGCCAACCACGATCGCGAGTTTGCCGCGTGAATGAACTTCCGAGATCGAAACTAAAGCCCGCTCGCGGAATTTCGCCGCGTTCATCTCATCCAGGATCGACATCGTCCCGATGAGATGATGCGGGGCTTTTGCCAACGTTGCGGTCTCCGGTTTTGCCGTCAGCAGATCGAGCCCACGATAAATCTGGAACGCGTCCGCGCTCACGATTTCAGCACCGAGCTCCGACGCAACGTCAGCCGCGATCTCCGATTTTCCGGTTGCGGTTGGTCCGACAATGAAGAACACGCCGCGCATAAAAAATCGGGAGAGGCGCGCTTCAATCAGCGCGACGTCTCCCGACTGAAATCACAGGCTGCGATTAATCGTGCGAACCGTGCGAGTGCTCGCTCGATTTCGCGCCGCTGACCACGAGCTTGCGGCCGAGGAATTCCTTGTCGTGCAATTCATCCACCGCCCGTTGCGCTTCCTCGATCGTCTGCATTGAGACGAACGCGAAACCTTTCGAGCGCTGGTTGTGGCGATAGCTCACTACTTCGGCGTTCTGGACATGGCCGACGCCATTGAAAAGCTCGAAGAGATCGCTCTCGGTCGCGTCGAAGGACAAATTGCCGACGTAAAGACGTGGCGAAGTGACTTCGATTGGCTCAGGTTTACGCGACGGCCGCGATTGCTCTTGCGACCGCTGCTGCTGCGGCTGCTGTTGTTGACCGTTGCGCGATTGCGTCGCTGGTTTTCGTGTGTCGCCGCCATTTCCAAAAAATGCGACGATGCGTTGCCAGAATGTTTTCTGCTTTGGAGCCGGCGCGCGTTGCTCTTGGAAACGCCCGTGGCCTCCCCTTCGTCGAGACCGACCGCGCCCATGGCGCTGGCGTCTTCCCGGTTGATAAGAGTTCATGATGATCCTCAGTATTGACCCAATTAATTAATGGGCGGAGCGCATCCAGTGATGCACGGTCCGTGGCGCGCGAACCCCGAGAGGTCCACAAATTGCAAACAGTCTGCGACGCCGCCGGAAACTCCGCCTCGTCATGCCGGAAATAGAATCGTCTTGAGATGCAACCCGCCGTGGTCAGCCAATCAAATCGCGAAGATGAGAAACCTCGCTTCATACTTTTAGCCTCGCTTGAAAACGGATGCTCGGAGGATCGAATTAGATTCCCGACATCTACGAGCCGATTATCGCCCTCTCGCCTCGCGATTGCAAGTGGAACAAAATGTCGGTCCTAATAGCGAATCCAAGCGTCGCGCAAAGAATAGGCACGTGACTTTAGATATTCACGTAATCGCTCTCCGCGAATTGGCTTTGTAAAATGGCGTAACGAGCGAGCAAGTAGCCGCGGTTCGTATCCAAACTCCGGCATCAGGTCGCGGCAATGCCATTCCACCCAGCCGATCTCGTCTTCGGATAACTCCTGCTCCCAGCGTGACGCCGGTTCTGCGCTCACTTGAGAAAACGCGGTCTGCGCGGCCGAATTGCCGCCCCACGGCTGGCCGATCTTCGTCGGCACGAGAACAACTTCGGGATCGAACCCGACCTCGAGATAGTCACATACACGTTTCATCAGGGTCGATGGTTCGCTCACCAACGACTCGAACTGGACCAACAATCCGGGAATATGTCCGCTCCGCACGCGCCTGGCTAACGTCGCGGCCACGCGCCAATGCGCGATCACGTAGTAAGCCGAGAAGTGCTTCGTCCGGCGCGTTTTCTCCAGCGCGATTTGCGTTCCGAGGATCGCGCGCGGATCGCGCAGTGTAGCCAGCAACTTTGCCTGCGGAAACCGGGCGAAGATTTCATCGACATGATTTCGATTCGCCGGCGTCTTCTCGATCCAACGTTTGATGCGATCGAGCGGCATATCGATTGTTGCGGCGTAAGATTCGGCCATCAGCGCGAGTAAATCGCGACTGGCATTGGCGGGGTCGAACGCGAGCCGCTCGAATGTTTGGAGAAATTTTGGCTGCGGAAAATCTGCATATTCGTGTTCGCGCCATTTCGGTTCGCCCCCAAACAGGACGCGCGAAAAAGATTCCTTTGTTAAATAATCAAACTGAACCCGCCGGCCGGCGTCGCGATATTTCCTGAGAACGGTCGGAAAGTAGGCAGTCTCCTGCGGCAGAACGAGTAGCTCCGGATGACTATCGAGCAGCGCCGCCACCAGCGTCGTGCCCGATTTCGCCTGGCCGGCGATGAAGCACGCTCGCTGATCAAACGGAAGTGTAGACATCTAAGATCGACATCGTCATTTGCCGCCCGATTTCAGAAACCAATCAACAAAGCGCGGCAAACCGTCGCTGAAGTTTGTCTTCGGATTGTAATTAAGAAGTTTCCGCGCTTTGGAAATGTCCGCGCAGGTCAGCGGCAGGTCGCCCGGTTGTTCAGGCAAACGGTTGACCTTGGCCTTTTTCCCGAGCGTGTTCTCGATAGCCTCGATTAAGTCTTTGAGTTGAATCGTTTCACTCTCGCCGAGATTAAAAACGTCGAACATCGCCCCCTCATATTTCACCGCGGCCATTGTCCCCTGAATGATGTCGTCGATGTAGGTGTAATCGCGGCGCGTCGTGCCATCGCCGAACTGATCGATCGGTTGGCCAGCGCGGATTTTTTTCGTGAACTGATGGATGGCCAGGTCGGGACGTTGGCGCGCGCCATAAACGGTGAAGTAACGGAGCGCGACGATCCGCATTTGGTAGAGATGCGAATAGGTCGAACAGAGAAACTCGCCGCCAATTTTCGTGGCCGCGTACGGGCTCAAGGTTTGAGTAAGATGCTCTTCTTCTGAGAATGGAACTTTCTTGGCCGCACCGTAAACCGATGAACTCGACGCGAAGATAAATCGTTCGACGCCGCTCGTCCGCGCCCCTTCGAGCAAATGCAACGTGCCGCCGACATTCGTGTCGTAATAAAGCTGCGGCTGTTGAATCGACGGACGAACTCCGGCGCGCGCGGCGAGATTGGCGATGGTGTCGAATTTTTCCTTTCGAAATAGCCTCGCGACCTTTTCGCCATCGCGAAGATCGACATCGTGAACCGCGACATCTTTCCCGACCGCGGAAATGTTGTCGCGCTTGATTTGCGGATCGTAAAAATCATTGAAATCGTCGAGGATTGCGACGTCATGTCCGTCAGCGAGTAGTTTTTCGACCAGATGGGAGCCGATGAATCCAGCACCGCCGGTGACAAGAATCCTCATTAACCACGAATTAACACCAATGGACACTAAGAACAGCAAGTTGTTTGTGATTCGTGTCGATTCGTGTCCATTCGTGGTTGTTTAATGAAGAGATGGTTCGCGCTGGGCGTCGCTGCGTTTGCATTATCATTTCTCGCGACGCTCGCGTGGAAGTTGGGCCCCGAACTCGCGCGACCGAAATATGTCGATCCCGCTTTTCGAATTCCGCCGCCGCTTGAACTCGCTTCGCTTCCGACCGCGACACATTTTGATTTTCCGCTCGGGAACGAGAATGGCGCGATGGCTTACAACGCGCAGCATTTCACCGAGAACAAACATCTCGGTGACGATTTAAACGGGATCGGCGGTGAGAACAGCGATCTGGGTGACCCGATCTACGCGATCGCGGACGGTCGCGTGTTGCTGACGCGCGATGGCGGCCCAGGCTGGGGCAACGTTGTCATTCTGCTCCATGCGTACCTCGAAAATGGCGACCGGAAATATGTGCAGTCGTACTACGGACATGTGCAAGACATGCTCGTCCGTCCGGGCGAGATCGTGAAACGCGGCCAGCAAATCGCCACAGTCGGCACCGCCAACGGCCGTTACTTTGCCCATCTTCATTTTGAAATGCGCGAGTTCCTCACGCCCTTCATCGGCGCGGGTTACCGCGAAGACACCCGCGGCTGGCTCGATCCCACGAAATTCATCGAGCAACATCGATGAGTGCGAGCCGCACTGGCCCTTTCAGAATTACAGAACATGAAACTCGACGGATGTAACGCGCTCATCACCGGCGCTTCAGCCGGGATCGGGCGCGAATTTGCGCGGCAGCTGGCAGACCGTGCGCGATCGCTCGTGCTCGTCGCGCGACGCGAACAACGATTAAACGAGTTGCGCGATGAACTTCGAAATCGCAACAGAGAATTGAACGTCCACGTCCGCGTTGTCGATCTTTGCGACAAATCGCAGATCGACAGTTTGATTGCGTGGCTCGATCAAAACAAGATCGACATCGATTTCTTGATCAACAACGCCGGACTCGGCGACTACGGGGCGTTTGCCACGAGTGATCCGGAGCGAGACGATCGGATCATTCAAGTAAACATCGTCGCGCTCACATTGCTCATCCGCGGTTTGCTTCCGCAAATGGTCGAAAGAAAGTGCGGCGCGATTTTGAATGTGAGCTCATCTGCCGGTTTTCTCCCAATCCCCGGAATGGCTGTTTACGCAGCGAGCAAAGCATATGTGAACACTTTCTCGGAGGCTCTGCGGGCCGAATTGCGCGGCACAGGCGTGACGGTGACTGCGCTTTGCCCTGGTCCCGTCCATACTGAATTCGGAGACGTCGCTAAGCGCCCTGGCAGCCAACCCGAGCGCGGTCCCGAATTCGTTTACGTTTCAGTAGAGAAAACGGCGCGTGACGCGATCACCGCGGTCGAAGCCGATCGTCCGCTCATAATCCCCGGCCTCGCGATGAAACTCGGCATGTTCCTTGTCCGAATCACGCCGATGTCGATCTTGCGACTGGCGCGGCGATTCGGCGCAAAGCGGAGCTAATCGCCAAACAGAAGCGGCGGCCGAACGCGACCGCCGCTTTGAAATTTTCTACAAAAAGGACACGACGGAGCGTGTCCCTCCAGGTTTAAGAGGATTTGTATTTGACGGAGCAGCCGTACGGTTTGGTGGTCGGTTTGCTGACCGTTTTCCCCGCGAGTGATTCGTCGAGCGCGGCCTTCACGTAGTTGGTCGAACTCGGGATGTCGGCCGGATTGGGCGAGGCTTTGCTGTCGATCGCGCCTTCGTAAACGATTTTGCCTTCGGGATTAATCACGACCATATCGGGCGTGTTTTTGGCGCCATAAAGCTTGGCCACATTGCTTTCAGGATCGAGAAGCAGCGCGGTCTGCTTCGTTTTCCATGAGGCCATGACTTTCTGCGCTTGTTCGGGCGTGAGATTGCCCTCGGTGCCGGGCGCGTTGGAATCGATCGTCAGCCAGACGACCCCTTTGCCGGTGTATTCCGATTGCAACTTTTGCATGTTGTCGCTGCCGTAATGTTTTTTCACGAACGGGCATTCCGGGTTGAACCATTCGAGCACGACGTATTTGCCTTTGTATTCGGAAAGCGACTGCGTCTTGCCGTTGGCGTCCGGAACGGAAAAGTCGGGCGCGGCGCTGCCGACTGGTGGAACGTCGGCCGCGTAAAGTGCGCTGCCGATGAACGCGGTGATTGCGGTGATCAGTAGTTTTGTTTTCATAAGTTATTGTGAAGCAACTGCGGTTGAAATTGTTTCTAGTTTGTCGAGTAAGATACGCTGCGTGAGCAATTCCGGAAACACAATCGGCTCTTCTGATTTCCCCGGATAAAGCACATATAGTGGGACACCTGGCCGGCCAAATTGTTGAAGCAATTTTGTGATGACCGGGTCGCCGTTAGTCCAATCGGCTTTCAATTTAACGACGCCGTGGTGCTGAAACGCTTCGCGGACAGCGGCGCTCTCAAGCACGCTTTTCTCGTTGAACTTGCAGGTCAGGCACCAGGCCGCGGTAAAATCGACGAACACGGCGTGACCCTGATCGCGCTCGGTTTGCAATCGCTCGGGCGTGAACGGTTGCCAATCGCCGGGCGCGTTTGAGGCCGCGAGGTCGATCTTCGCTGACTGAAATTTGTCGCCGATGAAATAAACGCCGCTCGTGAGCAAGAGTAAGAGCATGAGCAATAGGGCAAAAGTTCGCTTCCCTGCTGATGCAGTCGGGACAATGAACGCGCCTTTCATCCAGCAGACGATCGCGACGATTAGCAAAAAGCAGCTCGCCCAAATCGCGCCGTCGAGCCCGCGCTGGGCGCCCAGGACGTAGAGCAGGAAGAGCAACGTCGCGAGCAAAAGGAATCCCATGAACTGTTTTACGTGCACCATCCACGGGCCGGGGGGCGGAAGAAACCGGAGCCAAGCTGGTTGCGCACTCAGCAGAAAATAGGGTGCGCTCATTCCGGCAGCGATGGCCACGAACATCGACAAGATGACGATCGGTGATTGCGTAAACGCGAAGCCGAGCGCGGTCCCCAGAAATGGCGCGGTGCATGGCGTCGCCAAAACGGTCGCGAACACGCCTTGAAAAAATGAACCGAAATTGTCGTTGCGCTCTGAGCTCGCGAGCAACCCGCGGGTCATGCTTTGCGGCAGCGAAATCTCAAAGACGCCGAAAAGATTCAGCGCGAAGACGAGAACGATCACACTCAGACCAAGAACAAAATAAGCGTTGGTGAATTGAAACCCGCCCCAGGTCACGTCGCGACCACCGGCTTTGAGCGCGATCAGCAGCAGCGCCAGCGCGATGAACCAGGCAAAAATCCCCGCCGTGAACGCGAGTCCGCTCCGAAAAATTTTCTGCCGGCTTTGTCCCGCTTGTTGAACGAACCCGAAAATCTTAAGCGAGATCACCGGCAAGACGCACGGCATCAGATTCAGAATGAGTCCGCCGATAAAACCAAAGAACAAAAAGGTAAAGATTCCGCGCGGTGGTTGCGTGGCCTGTGCCGCAGGGATCGCTGGCGCGCCAAGTTGCCAGGCGGCGCGGTCGTTGCCGTTGGGAAATTTCGAAAAGACAACCAACCCCGGCATTGCCGATAGATTTTTGTCCGGCGATTCAATTGGAATTCGAAAAGTGATTTCGTTCGCCTTGCGCGATTCGACGCTCGGGTGACCGACAACGGTGTTGCCCTGCGGCAACGGATAAAAATCCACGGTCGGATAATTCGCCAGATTCTCGCTTATCAGCTTGAGGTGAAGATCCGAACCGGCACGACTCCAACTCGCGTTCGCCGTTTTTGAATCTGGAAATTTTTGCGGAAGTAAACGGCGGTAGCGCGCAAACAGATCCGTGTTTTTCGGATCGGCGATTGCCGATGTCGGCAGCTCGAGATCGAGGTTTGCGCCGCCGGGAATGCATATTTTCTCGCAGACGAGCCAATTCGCTTCCGCGGATAGTTTCACCGGTGAGATGTCGATCTTCGCCGGTGGCGTGATTTCCTGCATGAGCAGGATTTCGTCCTGGTAACCGTAAGTTTGGATGTCGCCGGGATCATTCGTCTTGAGCGGAATCGGCCACTCGATCTCGCCGACTTTCCAACCCGGTGGCAAATTCCATTTGATCTCAGTCGGGAGGCCAGCGTCGCCGGAAAATTTCCAGTAAGTGTGCCAACCGGGCGCCATTCGCAGCAGCAGGCCCGCGGTGAATGGCTTGCCGGGAGCGATGGCGGACGTATCGGCGAGAAGCGCCGCCTTGACCAGCTCGCGGCCCTGATAATTTTGGCCTGATCCAGAATGCGCGAAAACAACTGCGCAGAGCGCAATCGATAATCGCAGCCACGAATTCATCCTCATAACTACCATTGCCTGAACTTCGCAGCAATGAACTGGCTCGGCGCATGCTGCAGCAAAGGCATGCGAGGTCTCGTGATATTTCTGGTCGTGGCCGGAATCGGCGGCGGATTATTCCTTCTCCAAAAGCGCGGCGAGCAAAAAACGGCACCGGCCGAAGCGTCCGCCCAGTCAGCTCCGTCACCCAGACAGACTTACGAACACGACTGGGCGAAGCACTCGCTCGACACGACCCACTCGGTCATTCAAAAAATTCAGCAGCAGAGAAAAGACGACGATCTGAAAGATGCGGTCGGGCGTCGCTAAGACCGGTAATGGTCGCGCGACCTATTGCGCGGGATGATCGACTCGATCGCCCCTCAAGGCACAACAAAGATCTTCTGAGAATCGGGATCTTTTACTTTGCTGCCCGGCGCGTAACCACTCACGTCGATGTATCCCCCGCTGGCGTTGAATGGATTAAAAACGAGGCCGGGCCTGCCTGGCACCGGTTTTGCCACGGGAAACTGCGTGGTGCTCGCAGACTTCTGAGAGGATGGCGAAGGTTTTGCCGACGCCTTGCTAGCGGCAACTCGCGACGATGAGCTCGAGGATGGTTGCTTTGATTTGCGCGAGCCAACGCGCGGTGTGGCCGTCGGAGAAGGAACCCTTACCGGCTGGCCAGGATTTGTCACATCGGACGTGGCTGTCGCAGGTTCAGGTTCCCGGTCGCGAAAAACATAGCGCACCGGCGCAGTGACGACGCGGCCAATCCCACAACCAACCAAGCCGCTTGCAATTAGCGCAATCGTCCAGCATCTCCAATTCATCGCGGTTTTATACGACTTCTTTTCCTGAGCGCAACACATCGTCAACGAACCAGTCGATTTCTGTCTCAGTCGTCGCCCATGAGCACATCAGGCGATAAACATCGGGCTCAATGTACTTGTAAAAATGCCAGCCGCGCGACTGTAAACCGTGAGCGAGCTGCTCAGGCATGCGAACAAAGAGAGCATTTGCTTCAAAAGGAAGCACGAGGTCGATCTTTGTTTCTGGAGGAAGACGGCCGGCCAGTTTGGATGCCATGGCGTTGGCGCGCCGCGCGTTCCGGAGCCAAACGTCATTGCTTAGGAGACCGATCCATTGTGCCGCCAAAAATCGCGTCTTGGACGCAAGCTGGCCGGCTTGCTTCAAACGATAATCGAATTCGCGAGAATGTTCTTTTTTGAAAAAAACAATGAGTTCACCTCCGGCCGCGCCGTTCTTTGTGCCACCAAAGCAAAGAACATCCACGCCGATCTTCCAGGTAATTTCTTTCGGCGAGCAACCGAGTGAGGCAACCGCATTGGCGAATCGCGCACCATCCATGTGCACAAACATTTCGTGTTGGCGCGCGAATTCGCTGACCACGCCAATTTCATCGCGCCTGTAAACTGTTCCAAACTCGGTTGCCTGTGTGATGCTGATCACGCGCGGTTTATGCGCATGCACTTCCGGCTGGATCGCGATGACCGCTTTGACTTCATTCATGTCGATCTTGCCGTGCTCCCCGTCGACAAGGAGCAACTTTGACCCGCCTGTGAAAAATTCCGGGGCGCCGCATTCGTCAGTCTGAATATGAGCCTGCTTGTGACAAACGACGCTGTGAAACGGTTGGCAAAGCTGCGCCAACGCCAGCGCATTCGCGGCCGTCCCGTTGAAAACTAAATAAGCATCGCAATCCGTTTCGAAAAGATCCCGGACCAATTCCCGAACGCGACCCGTCCATTGATCGGCGCCATAGGAAACGGCTGCGCCATGATTGGCCTCTTCCAGCGCGGCTAACACTTCGGGACAAATCCCGGCCGTGTTGTCACTCGCGAATTCGTGATGTTCACCGCACGGTTGCATGTCGATCTTGCTAGTCGAGTTCACCCTGCGCAGCAAACGGCAATCCGTCTCAAAAGGAGAAATTGTCTGACGGGCCAGGGCCCGCCAGACAAATCACTCTAACTGCTCCCTGAATCTAATCCGCTTTGGAGCGGCTATTCACACCCCACTTCGAGGTTCGCCCTCAAACTGACCGTATCCCGACGAATTTTTTTGGCCGTTCCGGAATTCCTTCGCCTTTACCTTCGATTGCAGCGCGATTACTTTTTGGTTATGGGCGCTTTGCAGACCGAAATCGAACGACGCGGCGAACGCATATTCGATTTGGTCGATCAGCATCCGGAGCCGCTCTTCAGTAAAGCCGGCTTTTATCAGCGGATGATGGCGCTCTCGATGCGCGATGAGCACTTCAAGGTGCAGCTCTTCCGGTTTGTCGATGTTCTGGCATCGCTCCATCGGGGAACGGACATCGTTCAGCATCTCGACGAATATTTCGCGGACACGCGCAACGGCTACGCGCCGTTGATTCGAACCGGCGTTCGCTTGGCGAAAATCGTCCCTTGGATGAGCGGTCAAGTCCTGCGCTGGAACGTTTCCGGCATGGCCCGGCAGTTCATCGCCGGAAGAAATCCCAAGGACGTGATGAAAACGCTCCGCAAACGCCGGGCCCAGGGCATCGGGTTCACGGTCGATCTTCTCGGCGAGGCGGTTGTGAGCGAACAGGAAGCGGGCGAGTACGCCACGCGCTGTTTGGAATTACTCGAGCATCTTGGTCGCGAAACGCGCGGCTGGACGGATCCGCTCGGCAAAAACACCGAGTTGTTTCCGGTCGTCAACCTTTCCGTAAAAATTTCGGCGCTTTATTCGCAGATGAATCCAGCTGACCCGGCGGAGGCGATCGCACATCTCGGGCCGAAACTGCGCCCGATTCTGCGGCGCGCGCGTGAGCTCGGCGCGTTTGTGAACTTCGACATGGAAGGTTTTGCGCACAAAAACGCAACGCTCGAACTTTTCAGAACGCTCTTTAACGAGAGCGAGTTTCGCGACTGGCCGCATGCTGGAATCGTGGTACAGGCCTATCTCAGAGATGCGGAAGACGATTTGCGCGATCTGCTCGATTGGGGTCGCGCGCGCGGGACGCGCTTCGCAGTTCGCCTGGTCAAAGGCGCCTATTGGGACTTCGAGAAAATAAAATCGCGACAGAACGGATGGGCTTGTCCGGTCTTTCTGCAAAAACCGGAGAGCGATCTGAATTTTGAAGTTCTCACGCGGATCTTGCTCGAGAACGAATCGACCGTCACGGCCGCGTTCGGCTCACACAATGTTCGCAGCATCGCGCACGCGCAGGCGCTGGCCGATCAGCTTGGAATCGACCATAGCCGCTTCGAGTTTCAATTGCTCTATGGCATGGCCGGTCCGGTGAAACGCGCGCTGGTGGAAATGGGTTACCGCGTCCGAGAATATTGTCCCGTCGGTGAACTCTTGCCGGGCATGTCCTATCTCGTTCGCCGTCTGCTCGAGAACACGTCGAACGAAGGCTTCTTGCGCGCCAAGTTCTCTGAAAATGTTTCCGAAGACGAATTGTTGCGCGATCCGGCCGATCTCATTGCGCAAAATCCGAATGGCGCGCGCCATGTCGATGTGATGAGCGACGGGTCTTCCCTCGATACGCCGCCTAGTGATACTTATGAAAACGCGCCGCTTGTGAATTTCGTTTACCAGCAAAACCAGGATCGAATGCGAGAAGCGCTTGCACATGTGCGCACCCAACTCGGCCAAAAATATCCGCTCGTGATCAACGGCGAAAGAGTGTGGACCGACAAAACGATCGCTTCGATCAACCCGACCTCGCCTGATGATGTTGTCGGGCATGTCGAGATAAGTGGCGCCGGGACGGCCATAGATGGCGTTCCACGTCGCCATCTCGACATATCGAAGCTTGAACTCGCGCCCGATGTTCTATATCCCTATTGATATAAGGAAGACGCGTGAAACCGATCGCGTTCCTGAGCGGCTCGCTGG
>Ga0209527_1000199_pt1 | contig 13736 bp, 16 predicted proteins | sample JacPinW_OM2H0_M2_FD_187968 | JGI IMG/M metagenome (GOLD analysis project Ga0209527, IMG submission 187968) | Forest soil microbial communities from Algoma, Ontario, Canada - Jack Pine, Ontario site 1_JW_OM2H0_M2 (SPAdes) (version 2) | ecosystem: Environmental > Terrestrial > Soil > Boreal... | reverse complement strand
GAAGCGCAGCCTTTTCGACCATCTTCTTCTTAATCGGGCGCGCACACTCGGGGCCGAAATTCGCGAGGAAGCAACGCTAATCGCGCTCGATCGGACTGCGGCCAAAAATTGGAAGATCGACATCGTCCGGGAAACGTTCGCCGCGCGAGTGGTCGTCGGAGCTGACGGACGTAATTCAACTGTGGCGCGGTTACGCAACCTCCTGCCGCGTTCCGAGCGCGAACGCGTTGCGTTACAAGCGCACATTCCGCTACCGAAGGGTTTTGGAAACCGCGTCGTGCTGCAATTTCTGCCGGAAGGATACTCCGGCCAAGCGCCGGTAAACGATCGCGAACTGAATCTCTGCCTGGTTGGCACGCCCCCAACGATTTCGACTCTGCGGACGTGGGCCGAACAGGAATTCAAACTCCCGGCCGCTCAGGCCTGGCGCACGATCACGCCGCTGACGCGCGCGCCGATCTCAGCCGTGCACGAGAATTTATTCTTCATCGGAGATGCCGCACGCGTGGTCGAACCATTCACCGGTGAAGGAATTTATTACGCGCTCCGCTCAGGCGAGCTCGCCGCGAACGCAATCATAAAAATCATCCGTGACGAAGATCGACAATCGGCGCTCCGCCAATTTGTTCGCGCCCATCGGGCGATGTATCGCGGACGGCTTTGGATCAATCGCCTCGCCCGCGCAGCCGTATTGTCGCCAAAAACTGCCTCTTGTTTTCTCAAGGTCGCGCGATTCGCCCCGACGATCATCCGACTGCTAACGAAGAAAATTACAATATCTGCCGCGCCGCCTTGACCGTGTTCGACATCAACATCGCGATGGTCATCGGCCCGACTCCGCCGGGCACGGGCGTGATCGCTTTTACTTTCTGAGAGACTTCATCGAAGGCGACGTCGCCGACCAGCCGATAGCCGCGCTCGTTGGTTTTGTCGTCGATTCGGTTGATTCCGACATCAATCACAACCGCGCCTTCGCGAACGTGATCGGCTTTGACGAAATGTGCGCGTCCGATCGCGGCAATCAAAATATCGGCTGAGCGCGTGATCTCTTCGAGATTTTTGCTCCGGGAATGTGCAACGGTCACGGTTGCATCGCCGCCCTTGGCTTTTTGCATGAGCAACAAGGCGACCGGTCTTCCCACAATCATGCTTCGCCCGAGAACCACGACGTGTGCGCCGGCGATGTCGATCTTGCTTTCGATGAGGAGTCGTTGCACCCCAAGCGGCGTGCACGGAACGAAGCCGGTCGGATCGCCCATCGCCAGCTTGGCCACGTTGAGTGGGTGAAAACCGTCCACGTCCTTGCGCGGATCGAGCGCACGCACGATAGCGGCCTCGTCGATCTGTTTCGGCGGTGGCGATTGAACAAGAATTCCATGGATCTTGGGATCGCGATTCAATTCTTCGACGCGCGCGAGTAATTCGCTTTCGGTCGTTGAAGTCGGCAGCTCGAGTTTGACCGAATGCAAACCAAGTTCGCGGCTCATCTTGTCTTTTGAACGCACGTATGTCCGGGACGCTGGATTGTCGCCAACGAGAACGACCGCAACTCCCGGCGTAATGCCTTTGGATTTCAAGTCGGCGATCTGCGTCCGAAGATCGACATAAACCTTTTCAGCGATCGCGCGGCCGTCGATCAGATTTCCCATGCGACGAACTTAGATGAGTCAGCGGCGCTCAACCAGCGACATCATCGCATTTTGGAGACGCAATCGCTCGCTTTCGAATTCTTCGGGCGTCGATGTCGATCTTATCTGTTGGGGCTGGCCGATGATGACGCGCACTTTGGAAAAAGGTCGCGGAATGATGAACCGGTCCCAACTCTTCACCCGCCAGCAACTCGAATACTCCATGTTGACCGGAACGACCGGGGCTCCGGTTTTTTGCGCGAGAAAAATAACGCCCGGTCCGAGCTCGTAAGCGGGACCGCGCGGACCATCAGGCGTCAGGAGAACGTCGCGACCGGACACAAGGATTTCGCCCAACTCAAGAAGCGCGGTGGCGCCCATTCGTGAGCTCGACCCGCGCACCACATCGAATCCGAAACGTTGAGTTACGTCCGCGATGAGATCTCCGTCACGGCTCGCACTGATTAATCCGGCGCCCGGTCGATCCGGAAAAAATTTCTTGAGGACGAATGAAATCAGCAGGAGCCGATTATGCCAGAGCGCGGCAATGTAATTGCCCGCCACTGGTTTTCCCAAAACGTTCGCGCGGTCATCGACTTCGTAACGGAGCGTGCGCGCCCAAATCTGCAGCAAGTAAAATCCAAACGCGATCAGCCATCGCGCCGGCCGACCTTCGATCTTCAAGGTTTCTTGCGCGCGCCGCGCGTAGTTTGATCGGCCCAGCGGTAGGCGCGCGGGCTGGGCAAGCCGATTTGATCGAGAATCCGCCAGACGACCGTGTCCACAACATCGACAAGTGAAGTCGGGCGGCTGTAAAAAGACGGAATCGCCGGCAGCACGATCGCGCCCGCTTCCAGCAGAGTGACGACGTTGCGCGCGTGGATCAAATTCCACGGCGTTTCGCGCGGCACGACGATCAATTTGCGGCGCTCCTTCAAGAAAACATCGGCCCCCCGCAAGAGCGCAGTGTCACTCGAGCCGGACGCTATTCGGCCGAGCGTTGCCATCGAACAGGGGACGATCACCATGGCATCAAATCGCGCCGAGCCGCTGACGAACGGAACATTGAGATCGTTCTCGCCATGCTGCGCGATCGACTTTGGAATTTTGAAAGCGCCAAGCTCCTGTTTCGCGACTTGTTTGGCGTGACCGCTCAGGACGAGATGAATCTCGTGCGCGGCGGTATCAATCTGCTCTAGTAGTCGTTGCAAATAGATCGAACCGCTGGCGCCAGTGGCGGCGATGACAAGTTTCATCGGCGAAGAGTTTGAATTTATTCGGTTAACGGGGCAATAAGATACACGATGGTTAAGAAACTGTTACACACGCGCTATCGGGTGAAAGATCTGGAGAAGACCGTGGCGTTTTACAAAGACGTGCTCGGGCTGCAAGAGACGCGACGCCATACGTCCGGCCGCGGATCCCAGTTGGTTTTTTTCAAAGCGCGCGAAAGCGAAGAGGAAATCGAGCTCTGCAAATTCGACGAGAGCGGACCGGTGATAGTGGGTCCGGACCTGACTCATCTCGCGTTTGAGGTGGACGATCTGGAAAAGTTCGCGCGCGAAGCAGCAGCAAAAGGTTACCCGCTCTCCGATGGTCCGCACAAAACTTCCGGCGGCAGCGCGATCGCATTTATCGACGCGCCGGAGGGCTACGAAATTGAACTGATCCAGCGCGGGAAAGATTTGTAACCACCGCTTGCGCGCGTTGAATCTTTATCGCTAATTTGCCGCCCATGAAGCGCTGGTCTCCCGTCGGGTTCTTTTGTGCAGTCGGGCTTGCCCTTCTTTGCGTTGCCGCCGAGCCGCCGACGATTTCGCCGGACGAGAATCCTAACGAGGTTCGGCCCAGCGGCGTACCACACAAGCAGCACTCGAAGACGAAGTCGTCGACAGCCTCGGATTCAGACGAAAGCCCGAGCACAACTCCGCGGCCGAAACGGACGCATCGCGCGACGGTAAAAAAGACTCGCGAGTCGGAGGAGCCGATCCCGACCCAGACCGTGCCCGGGTCCGTCCCGAAGACCGGCGCAAGTTCGGTCATCGTGATCAACGTTAGTAATGGCCAGGTGCTCTACGAAAAAAATCCGGACCAAATCCGAGCGCCCGCAAGTACGACGAAGTTGCTAACCGGATTGATCGTGGCTGAAAGCGGAAATCTGGAACGGCAGGTCACGGTTGCGCAGGTCGACACTTTCGCGGAGCCGGTAAAATTAAATATTAAACCTGGCGACATTTATCAGCGCATCGATCTCCTGCGTGCGTTGCTCGTAAAAAGCCCCAACGACGTTGCGCGCTGTTTGGCGCGGGACAACGCTGGCAGCATCGAAGCGTTTGCCGAGAAAATGAACCAGCGCGCGGCCGCGCTCGGGGCAACGCATTCACATTTCGTGAACCCGAACGGTTTGCCGGACGCGCGGCAATATTCGACTGCCCGCGACTTGTCGACGATCGCGCGGGTGGCTTATGCGAACCCGACGATTCGTTCGATCGTTTGCCTGCCGCAGCTCGTTTTTCGTTTCGCCAATGGGCGCACGCGTGAATTGGAAAACACCAACCAGCTTTTGAAGCGATTGCCCTACTGCAACGGGATGAAGACTGGTTACACCGAGGCTGCCGGGAAATGTTTGATCGCGAGCGGTTCGCGGCCGGGAAAGGACATTATCGTAGTTGTGCTCGGCGATAGCCATTCCGGAGTCTGGCGCGACGCAGGTGCGCTCCTCGCCTGGGCGCTTTGGAATCCATCGGCCGGATGAGCGACATTTACGCGCGGCAACTCGAAGCTCTGCGCGCGCTCGTTAGATCGAAGCGCCTGCCGAAAAGGAACTGAACTAACCGATTACGGCGTGCGCGAGGACGCCCAGTAGCGGAGCAACGGACTCGGCATCAATGCCGGATTCTGGTCAACCGTCGCGGGAGCATCGGCCGGGACATCTTCTGGACCTTCGGCCGGAGGCGCCGCCTCTTCACCTGGCGTTCCAGGCTCGGTCGCATTACTGGCGTACTTGGCCGTTAGACGCTGCTCGAGCGTTTGATTGGCACCCGTCGTCTGAGAAGTGGTCGAGCAAGCTGGGAGTAGTGCAAGGCTGAGCAAGCAGAAGGCGATTTCGATTTTCATTGGACTGTGAAAGTTAGTACTGGTGACGCTTTTATAATTACTATAATCAACTCGCGGATGGCAAGAACTTTTTTTGCCTCACAAAAACCGCCCTAAAACCGGCCGAAGCTTTTCCGCCGTCGCCTTCGGCCAGAGCTTCCGTTCCGTCACCAATGCATTGTCGAGCGACCGGTGATCGGCCCAGTCCGGCTCGGCCGGGATCCGGGGAATCGCTTCGACCAAAACTTTCTTGGCAGCCTCGGCATTCGCGGTCAGATGCGCGAACACCGTCTGCGCCGATACCGGCTCCTCTTCCACCTTCCAACAATCGTAATCGGTGATCATCGCCATCGTGGCCAGGGCGATTTCCGCTTCCCGCGCCAGTTTTGCTTCCGGCAAATTCGTCATTCCGATCACGTCAAAACCATGGCGCCGATTTAACTCTGATTCCGCTCGCGTCGAAAACGCCGGGCCGTCCATGTTCACATACGTGCCGCCGTTGTGAACCGTGACTCCAACCTTTTTCGCCGACTCGGTGAGGAGATTTCGTAACGGGAGGCTGATCGGTTCAGCAAAAGAAACGTGCGCCACAATTCCTTCCCCAAAAAACGTGTGGTGGGCGCGCAAGCTCGTGCGGTCGTAAAATTGCGACGGCAGTAAAATATCGCGTGGTTTGTATTTCTCCCGCAAACTCCCTACCGCGGTGACGGCAATGATCCAGCGAACGTTCAGCGAACGGAGGGCATAAATATTGGCGCGGTGATTCAACTCGTGCGGAAGAATCCGATGGCCGCGGCCGTGCCGCGGCAAAAAATAAACCTGCCGCCCGCTAATGTTGCCACCGATCAGCGCGTCGGACGGCGAACCAAACGGTGTTTCAATCCTTTGCTCGGTCGCATCGCGTAACTGGTCCATCTGGTACAAACCGCTCCCGCCAATGATGCCGATCGCCGGAGTCCCGCCTTTCATTTGGGCCCGCGATTAAATCTGAAAGATTGACGAGTTGGAAAGCGTATAATCGGGATGAAACAAGTTCGCCGACTGCTCAAAATTTTCGCGCTATTAGGTTTCTTATCTTTCGGATCTTGCGAATCCTACGTGTCCACCGGCAGCGCCGGCGCGGCCCGATTCGCCCAAGCGCCGACTGATCGGCCTGGTCTCGGCACAAAATGGGGCGAAACACGCACATCGCGTGTTGGCTACGCCAGTTTTCGTCGCGCGGACTCGACCCATCCGCTGGCGACAGCAGCGATTTACTACAATGACGACGCCGGCATTCGTGCCATGGCCGGCGCGGTGGCGTGGCGACGGCGCTGGCCTCTGTTGCCGGCGCCGACCGAGACCTTGATTTCAGTTGGTCTCAAAGACCACAGCGGGCGTTTTCTTCCCGGCCTGATCGTGGGCGACCGGTGGTTTGTTGTTGGTGAGGCAGGTCGTCGTTACTCAATCGTAGTTCGGAACAAAACGAATCTGCGCCTTGAAATTGTTTTATCTGTCGACGGACTCGATGTCCTGGACGGAGGCAAAGCTTCGGTGCGAAAATCCGGCTATGTTATGGCACCAAAGTCGCAATTGAAAGTTGAAGGCTTTCGACAGAGCACTGAGGCGGTTGCGGCGTTTCGTTTCGGTCCGGTTCGCGAATCCTACGCCGCCGAGAAATATCGCAACACCCAAAACGTCGGAGTGGTCGGCGTAGCGGTGTTCAATGAAGTCGGGACAAATCCGTGGACTGGCGAAGAAGTGAAAAAGCGGTTAAATGCAAATCCATTTCCCGGACGCTTCGCCACGCCTCCGTAAGATCGACATCGTAGTAAGCCGTAGCGCGGCGCGCGCGCTCGTGTATTATTTCGCCCGCCGATGCCCAAGTTTTTCATTAAGACCTACGGCTGTCAGATGAACGAACGCGATTCGGAACAAGTCGCGCACTCGCTCATCGTCCGTGGCTATGAACGCGCCGAGAGCGAGCTGGAAGCAGACGTCGTGCTGCTGAACACCTGCAGCGTTCGCGATATGGCTGACCAAAAGGCGCTCGGCAAAATGGGAATGCTCGGTCGCATGGCCAACGAGCGGCCGCACGTCATTTTTGGTTTTCTTGGCTGCATGGCGCAAGCGCGCGGCGCGGCGCTCCTTAAAAATCTGCCGCATGTCGATCTCGTCGTTGGCACGCAAAAGTTTCATCGCGTCGCCGATTACGTCGATCACGCGCTCGAAACAAAACGGTATCGCGCAATGGACGATCCGCGCTTCTCGATCGTCGACGTCGACGAGGAACCGGGATCACAATCCACTATTCGGCATCAACAACTCGCCCCGAAACAGGCGACCGCCTTTGTCTCGATCATGCAGGGCTGCAACATGCACTGCACATTTTGCATCGTCCCGCAGACCCGTGGCGCTGAGCGCAGCCGCGCAATTGAGGAAATTGTCGCCGAAGTCCGCGAGCTCGTTTCACGTGGCGTGAACGAGGTGACCTTGCTCGGTCAAATCGTAAACCTCTACGGCCGCCACGAATTTCCAAAGATCGACAACAAGAGTCCATTTGTGCAATTGCTCGATGCCGTCCACGAAATCGACGGCTTGCGGCGCCTTCGCTTTACCTCACCGCACCCCATCGGATTTCGCGAAGATTTGATCGACGCCTACCGGCGTTTGCCAAAACTGGTCGATCACCTCCATTTGCCGGTGCAATCGGGCTCGAACAGAATCTTGAAGGCGATGCACCGCACTTACACCGCTGAGAAATATGTCGATCTTGTCCGGGGGGTCCGCCATGCGCGAAAGGGAATTGCGCTCACGACCGACATCATCGTGGGATTTCCGGGCGAGACGGAAGATGATTACAAACAAACGCGCGCTTTGGTCGAAGAAATCGAGTTCGATAATGCCTTCGTGTTTCGTTACTCGCCACGGCGTGATACACCGGCTGCGGAAATGGCGGATCAAGTTGAAGAAAACATCAAGGAGCGTCGCAATCACGATTTGCTCGAGATCGTAAACGAATCCGCACGCCGCATTAACGAACGTCTGATCGATCGAACCTTGGAAGTGCTGTGCGAAGGGCCGAGTAAAACCAACCCGTCGCGGCTGATGGGACGTACTCGCACAAACAAAATCGTGCTCTTTGAGGGCTCTGAGGAACTTGTCGGGGTGATTGTCGATGTTCGGATCGAGCGCGCCACCGGATTTAGTCTTTATGGAACGCTGTTGCCAACCGAAGAGGGTATCGTGACGATTGCCGCATGATTTACGATTTAAATTTGCAAACAGCAGGCATGGTGGCGGGCTCGTTGCTCGTGCTTCTGACCCTACCTGGCTTCTTCAAACCGACCTTTGTCCAAAATTGGATGAAACGCTTCCCGCGCTCGGGCATCGCGGGAATTATTCTTCTGACTCTGATTTTGGTTTGGTCTTTCTGGCTCCTGGCCACAATGGAGATGGGTGAGTTCTCCAGCTTTCGCCGTCCGCTGATGATCGTGCTCCCGATCGGTTATGTGCTTGTGCTGCGATTCGTGGAAGAATTCCTCGCTGTTCGTGCGCTCGGCATTCTTTGCTTGCTCGCGGCCGAGCCTTTATTGGAGGCGGCATTCTTCCGCTACGAAACCAGCCGCTTGTTTGTAACCGTGCTCGCCTATTTGCTCATCGTGGCAGGCCTTTTTTGGGTGACGATGCCGTACTTGCTGCGCGACCAAATCAGTTGGAGTGCGCACAGTAACGCGCGCTGGCGCGTGGTGCACGGTATCGCGGCGGTTTACGGCATCGCGATTCTCGCCTGCGCGTTCACTCAGTATTAGCCTCGCGCATTGAAGCGCATTCTGGTTATCCGCGGCGCGCGGCGCTCGATCAGGAACTGATGCGCATCGGCATCAGCACGTAGAGAAACGGCGTCTGAATTTTCAAAACGCCCGGGCTCATCTCATCGATCAGATCGAGAAACACTTCGTCCTCAGTCAGATTGCGCAATGGCGCCATCAGAAACTCCGGATTGAACGCGATCGAAAAATCGCGGCCTTTGTATTGGACGGGCAGCGATTCCTTGGCTTCGCCGACTTCCGGAGTGTTGGCCGTGATGTCGATATTGTTCTTAGCGAAGCTGAGCTTGATCGAATTCGATTTTTCGCTCGCCAAAAGCGACACCCGACGCAGCGAATTGAGAAACGTCTCGCGCTCGAGGGTCACGCGCTCCTTGGCGTCCCCTGGAATAACCTGTTTGTAATTCGGATAATTGCCTTCGATCAGCTTCGAGACGAGCAGCGTCTTGTTTAAATCGAAAGCGATCTGACCGCTGGCCACGCTCACTTTCACTTCACCATCATCAGTCAGTAACCGCTGCAATTCGGTGACGGCCTTGGTCGGAACAATAATATCGGCTTCTTGGCTCCGCGGAATTTCTAGCTCGATATCAGCCATTGCCAAGCGCCGCCCATCCGTGGCCACGAGTGTGAGTTTGTTCTCCTTCAAGCTAAACAACAGACCGTTGAGCACGTAGCGCGTTTCGTCGGTCGAGATCGCGTAGGAAGTTCTGCGTAAACCGTCGCGCAAATCTTTCTGCCGGATCGTGACCACCTTGGCGTCTTCGAATTTCGGAAGCGGCGGAAATTCTTCTTCGGGCAATCCAAGGATTTTGAAGAAGCTTTGCCCGCTCCGAATGGAAGCGGCGTTTTTTCCATCCACATCGATCTGGATCTCACTCGAAGGAAGTTCGCGCACGATGTTGAAAAGGCGCCGAGCCGGCAGGGTGGTGGCGCCTTCCTTCTCCACTTCCGCTTCAAAACTTCCGCGAACACCAACATCGAGATCGGTGGTCGTGAGATGCACTTCGCCATCGGTTGCTTGCAGGAGAACGTTCGAAAGAATCGGCAGCGTGGTGCGCGTGCTGACAACGTTTTGGACCTGTTGCAAACCTTCCAGCAGCTTTTCTTTTGTGGCGCTAAACTTCATGAGGACGATTCTGCCTAAGATGTTAGGCGTGCGATCTTATTCGGCAAATGTAATCTCACAGCGCAATTAGCGTTGCAGAGCACTATCGATAAACGAAATCGTCTGCCGAATGCTGTCCTGCTCATGCATCCGCTTTTTCACCAATTTGCACGCGTGCAGCACAGTTCCATGATCGCGCCCGCCAAACGCATCTCCGATTTCGTTGAGCGAAGATTTCGTTAATTCGCGAGCAAGATACATCGCCACCTGCCGCGGGAACGCGATGCTCGCCGGACGGCGTTTGCTCGTCATGTCCGCCAGCCGGATATCGAAATGCTCCGCCACCCGCCGCTGAATTTGCTCGATCGTGATCGAAGTCCGCGCCTCCTCCTGCAAAATGTCTTTAAGCAAGTGCTCGATCACTTCACCCGTGAGTTGTTTGCCGCTGAGCGACGCGAACGAGGCGACACGCATCAGCGCGCCCTCCAATCGACGGACATTGCTCCGAATTCGGTTAGCCAAAAATTCGAAGGTTTCATCCGGCAGTTTGATCTGCATACCCCGCGCTTTTTTTCGCAGGATCGCAAGGCGCGTCTCAATCGCAGGCGGCTGCAGTTCCGCCGTCAGGCCCCACTCGAAACGCGAGACGAGTCGATGCTCGAGATTGGTGATTTCCGACGCCGGCCGGTCGCACGAGAGGACGATCTGTTTATGTCCATCGAAAAGCGTATTGAACGTGTGAAAAAATTCCTCCTGCGAACGTTCCTTGCCGCCGAGAAATTGAATGTCGTCAATGCAGAGCAGGTCAGCCTGGCGATAACGCTTCCGGAATTTGACCAGGTTGTTGTGCTGAATTGCGTCGATAAATTCGTTGATGAAAAGCTCGCTCGAAAGATAAATCACCTTCACGTTTTTCTTTTTCGCGAGCACATACTGCCCGATCGCCTGCATCAGGTGCGTTTTGCCAAGGCCGACGCCGCCGTAAATAAAAAGCGGGTTGTAAGTGCGCGCCGGCGTTTTCGCGACAGCCAGACTGGCCGCGTGCGCGATCTCATTATTCGGCCCGACCACGAACGATTCAAATGTGTTGCGCGGATTGAGTCCGAAAGAACTGCCGCTCGCCGGTTTGGTGTCGCGGCCGGAATCAGTTTGTTTTGAGACACTGATCGCTTCAATTTCTTCAACCGTCGATTCGGACGAAATGAATTTAATTCCGCGCGGTTCGCCCACTGCCGTCACCACGGCCGCCTGAAGCGCCGCCATATGATTACTCTCGATCCAGTACTGGTAGATGTTGTTCGGCACGCGAAAACTCAGCGTCGTCTCGGTCGCGCCGACTAATTCGACGGCAGAGAACCAGCGCTTAAAAGTGTCTGCACTAACCTGAGGTTTTAGAGCGGCCGATAATTTCTGCCAAAGCTGGGTACATTTCTCGTCCATAGGGGACTTGTTAACAGTGTTACACAATCGCCATAAAGGCGGCTGCCAGGGGGATTTTGAGCTTGGAGCGAACGAGACGTTTTCTGAACGTCGCATTCATTCGAAGCATCAAAAAACGCGAAAAAACGCAAAAATCAGTAAAATACGAGGGGAAACGGGCACTCAGCTTGCGCGCAATGAAACTTTGCGAACCAGGATCAACATCTCCTTTATCTTCTCGATTTAGCAGGGTTAAGGGCTTACTCATTCTCAGGAATTAATCTTTCTTAGACATGTTCACATCTTATTCACACGCGCCTTCCTTTCGTCCCTGCCGCTGGCTTGAGACTAGAAATCGATTCCGATAGCGACAAGAAAAAATCTGAACTTTATTTTTCTTTTTCGGTCAAAAAAATCTTGACTGAAAAACCAAAACGAGCGTCTCCCCAAGCAGTGAAAATTTCTTTTTCCACACCACCAATGATCACCTTCGCGCGGCTCGGCATTTTCTTTGCTTCATCACATTGGTAATATGTTTCTGCGCCTTTAATTCAAGATGCCGCGTGTTCTGATTTCATTCGTTCTGTTGATTCTCGTTGTCTCAACAACCCAGAAAGCTTTCGGGGCCGAAGAGTTACTGCCGCCTTTTGGATTCCGCTGGAACGATCCGATGTCGCGCGTGGAATCCGTGCTCAAAGGCGCGAAGGCGCTGATTGTTTCACGTGAGAAAAAAGAAAACCGCGAAGTCTGGACAATCGAAGGGCTCGTTCATCCCGGTTTGAAAAGAACGCTCTTTACTTTTAAAGGCGGCTCCTTGTTCGGTGTCGAATTGCAATACGAATATCCCGATTGGTCGATCGAACGTTACAACGAGCGCATGGGTGAAATCCGCCGTTACTTCGACGCCAAGTATGGAACCGGAAAATTAGTCTCGCGCACGCGCGATACCGATTCGGATGTGATCCAAACTCTGGTCGGCTATCAATGGACCATCGGCGCGACCATGCTCGAGCTCTTCTATTTCTCGGCTCAACACGACGCGCTCGTCTTCCGCACGATCTCGGTCGATTACAAAGCGCTCTGAATCAGAGCGTCGTCTCCGCGACTGCTTTTTGTCGATGTTTCGCGCCGCGCTGCGTTTCTTTTTGCAGTCGTTTGAGCTTGCTCGACAAACTTGTTTTGGCCGCCGAGCTCATCCGATCGATGAAAAGAATTCCATTAAGATGATCGACCTCGTGTTGAATGGCGCGCGCCAGGAATCCGGTCGTTTCGAGCTCAATCGACTCACCATCCAGATTCTGCGCCCGCACCGTGATCGATTTCGCCCGGTCAATTTCGCCGGTGATTTCCGGGAAGCTCAGACAACCTTCGGTTCCCATTTCAGTTTCGCCGCCCAAATCAATCTGCGGATTAATCAACACCAGCGGCATTGCGCTTCGCGGGTCGAAGCTTTTGCCGTTCAATTTCATCGTGCTCGGACGGTCCTCCACCTGTGAAAGATCGAGGACGGTGAGCTGAAGCGATTCGCCGATTTGCGGTGCCGCTAGACCGACGCCGTTGGCGGCGTGCATCGTCTCGATCATGTCCTGCGCCAGCTCGCGAATCCGCTGGTCGACTTTCTCGATCCGCTTTCCTTTCGCCCGCAGGACCAGGTCGCCGTACTGCAAGATCGACAATCTCATGGTTCCCCGCGCGTAAACGCTGGCAAATTCTTCACTCCGGCAAGTTTCAACGCGTCCATCACTTTCACGATCGTCCCAAACGACGCTTTCTTATCAGCCTGCAGTGCGAGCGTGCCCCGGCGCGTGTCGGATAAATTTTTCACCGCGCTTTCCAGTTCTTCCACCGCCACGGTTTTGCCGTCGAGTTTGATTTCGTCGTTTTGATCCACGCTCACGACGGCGTGCTCGAGCTCTTTCGGCGCGTTCGTCGCCGTTTTCGATTCCGGCAAATTGATCTGCACTTCGGGCTGATCCTTTTTGAACGTGGTCGAAACGACGAAGAAAATCAGCAGAATCGTCAGGATGTCGACTAGCGAAACAATGATGATCGAGGGTGCGCGCCGTTTGCGGACTGCAAATTTCACAGATGTCGATCTTGCCTCACGCCATTGGCGCGATTTCCGGCGTCGCGGGCTCCGCCGGCGTCACCGTCTGCGTCGGCACTTGCGTCTTGGCTCGCACACCGGCGAGCCGGCCGTAGTAACACTTTGAAAGCAGCTCCGTCACCAGCGATTCCATTTCCACCGAGAGGACTTCAACTTTCTTCGAAAAATAAACGAACGCGACCAAACTCGGGACGGCGATTCCCAATCCGAAGACGGTACAATTGAGCGCCTCAGAAATTCCGCGCGCGATCAGTTTCGGATCGGCCGAGGTGGCGCTGACGCCGAGACTGGCGAAAACGTGCACCAAACCCGAAACAGTCCCGATCAGTCCGATCAATGGCGCGATGCCAATGATTACCTCCAATACGACGAGTCCTTTCTCCAAGCGCACCATCTCGTGACGCGCGCGCGTTTGCACCGTCTCCACGTTTTCCGAGCGCGGCCAGCGCAAATGCGCCAGCGCGACGCGCACAATCCGCGCGAGCGAGGAGGCGTCATTCTGCACGATGCGAAAGAGCCGTTCCGGATTCGCCCCGGGCGCAAGCCGCTCCATTTCGCTCTCGATCGTC
>Ga0209527_1000198_pt1 | contig 13736 bp, 11 predicted proteins | sample JacPinW_OM2H0_M2_FD_187968 | JGI IMG/M metagenome (GOLD analysis project Ga0209527, IMG submission 187968) | Forest soil microbial communities from Algoma, Ontario, Canada - Jack Pine, Ontario site 1_JW_OM2H0_M2 (SPAdes) (version 2) | ecosystem: Environmental > Terrestrial > Soil > Boreal... | reverse complement strand
TCACCAGACGGGGCAACCTCGCTATTTAGGAAGCTTTGCGCCTAGAACATCAATCCGTTCGATTGCAGGTGGTTTGGAGAACAGGTCGGGCGCTTGGGCCATGAGCGCCTTGGCTATGGGGCCATTGAGATGAGCTTGGCGGCCGCTCTCGTCGCTGAAGGCGTCGAAGACGCCAAAGGTCGCCGGCCCCAAGCGCAGCGCGAACCATATAGGCGTGGTCGCTTCTTGATTGGCCAGGGCTAGCCCTGTTTCCAAGAACTTCGCGACGGCGTTTTCCTTCCCGGCTTTGGCTTCCAAACGTGCGAACAATGCGACTGTAACCATCGGGTTTCTCCTTAACTCGATCCATCTCGCGAGCAGCCAAGATAGCTCTTGCGCAGTGCTTAGGCTATTGGCAAGATCGCCAGATTTGATATCATATTTGCCATGAGGATCTACGTGCTGGCGCTGGATGGAGTTTTTGATACGGGTCTGGCGACCGTGCTAGACGCCTTTGAGACCGCGAACGAACTCGCGGAAATGTCTGGTCTGGCTTCGCCGCGCTTCGACGTGGCTATCGTCGGAGTGCGCAAGGCGGTCAAAACATCGCAAGGGCTGATCGTTCCCGTTGCTGCTGCCCCGATGCGGATCGTTCCCGATTGGGTGGTGGTTCCAGCGATCGGATTCAAGATGCCAGGCCCGCTGCAGGCAGCTCTTGCGAGACCCGATGTGAGCGACGCAGCGGAGACGCTGCGGTCGTGGGCGGAAAGAGGAGCGGGCACGGCGGCTGCCTGTGTCGGGACATTCGTCGTGGCGGAATCAGGGCTACTCGATAACCAAGACTCGACCACAACCTGGTGGCTCTCTCCCTTATTTCGCCAGAGATATCCGAAGGTGCGCCTGGATGAATCGCGGATGATCGTAAAATCCGGAAAGTTCGTAACGGCTGGAGCGGCCCTAAGCCACGTGGACCTGGCCTTATGGCTCATCCGGCAGAAAAGCCCGAGGCTTGCCGCTCTGACGGCGAAATATCTGGTTGTGGATTCACGGCCGTCACAGTCCGCCTATGTTCTTGTCGATCATCTTGCCCATTCTGATCCACTCGTAGAGCGGTTCGAGCGCTGGGCGCGCGGGAGGCTTACGGATGGGTTTTCGCTCGACGACGCCGCGACAACAGCCGGAGCAAGTAAGAGGACGCTGGCGCGCCGCATGCAAGCCGTGCTGGGGAAGTCACCACTATCCTATTTCCAGGAGCTTCGTGTGGAGCGCGCGGTGCATCTGCTGAAGACGACTGACGAGAGTGTAGAAGAAATCGCTGCACGAGTCGGATATGCCGATGGCGTAACCCTCAGGACTCTTCTGCGGCGTCACCTTGGGTATGGGATTAAGGAGATAAGAAGAAGCGCTGCGTGAGTCGGCCAGCGCAAAAAACGCCTGTGCTAGACTTTTACAGTGATGGCCAAAACCTTGAATGTCGTTGAGCTGGAGTGCTCTGCGTGCGGCAAAAAATACGACGCTTCGATAGAACAGCACCTCTGTACCTGCGGGAAGCCACTGCTAGCTCGCTACGACCTGCGGCGGGCCGCCGCCACGCTTACGCTTGATAGCCTGAAGAGCCGGCCGCGAACCCTCTGGCGCTACGCGGAGGTCTTGCCGAACGATCAGGCGGTTTCGCTGGGCGAGGGCATGACGGCTTTGGTACACGCCGAGCGGCTGGGCGCATCAATACTTTGTGGGCAGGAAGGATTGCAACGCCTCTACGTCAAGGACGAGGGATTGAATCCTACCGGGTCCTTCAAGGCGCGCGGGATGACCATCGCGGTCTCTCGCGCCAAGCAGCTGGGGGCAACGGCATTGGCGGCACCCACGGCGGGCAATGCTGGCGGCGCGCTCGCAGCCTACGCGGCGGCCGCGGGGCTCGCCGCGATCATCGTGATGCCCGCAGACACGCCTTCAGCCAACGTGATGGAATGCCAGGCGTTTGGCGCCAAGGTCGTCAAGCTGAATGGCTTGATCTCCGATTGCGGCAAATATGTCGCCGAGCACAAGGACCGCGAAGGCTGGTACGACGTCTCCACGCTTAAGGAGCCTTACCGCGTCGAGGGCAAAAAAACCATGGGGTACGAATTATGGGAGCAGTTTGGAGGAAAGTTGCCCGACGTGATTCTCTATCCCACCGGAGGGGGCGTCGGGTTGATCGGGATGTGCAAAGCCTTCGACGAAATGCAGGAGATGGGCTGGATCGGCACGGAGCGGCCGCGCATAGTGGCCGTGCAAGCCGAAGGCTGCGCGCCAATCGTCCGGGCGTGGCTCGCACACCAGAGTTCGGCTCAGTTCTTCCCGAACGCGGCGACGATCGCTTCCGGGTTGCGCGTGCCAGGGCCGCTGGGCGATCTTATGATTTTGAGCATGCTGCGCCAAACGAAAGGAATCGCACTGACCGTGACTGACGATGAGATGCTCCACGCTGGAAGGGAACTCGCTTCTCTCGAAGGGATATTCGCCGCTCCCGAAGGGGCAGCAACCGTGATCGCTACAAGAAAGCTCGCCGCTTCTGGTTGGATCAAGCCGGAAGAATCTGTCGTACTGTTTAACACCGGCACGGGCTACAAATACGCCGAAGCCTGGCAGCGCGCGCTCCAGCTCGGCGGCGGAGGAGCACTGTGACCGCGCGCAGGCTCTATTACGACGACGCATTCGCAACGGAATTCACCGCGCGGGTCACAAGTTGCGAGCCGGCTTTGGTTCCTTTCTCACCGGTGGCCAAAGCGCCAGCTTGGGAAGTCGTCCTCGATCAAACCGCCTTCTATCCCACTTCCGGAGGCCAGCCGCACGACCTGGGCAAGCTGGGTGAAGCCAACGTCATCGACGTCCGCGATGCGGAGAACGAAATTATCCACACGGTTGACCAACCCGTGGAACTCGGCGAAGCCAAGGGCTGCATCAACTGGCCGCGGCGCTTCGACCACATGCAGCAGCATACCGGCCAGCACCTGCTGTCCGCCATGTTTCAGGAGCGCTTCGGCCTGCCCACGGTTTCCTTCCACCTTGGAAGCGAACTGTGCACCATCGATTTGCGGGGCCCGGAACCGTCCGAAGAAATCCTCGAGGGCGCCGAGCGAGCTGCAAATCAAATTATCTTCGAGAATCGTCCGGTCAACGTGCGCTACGGTACCGCGGACCAGTTGTCGCGACTCGGCGTGCGAAAAGAAGTCGAGCGGGACGGCATCCTGCGGGCCATCGAAATAGAGTCTGCTGATTTGCAACCCTGCGGCGGCACCCACGTCCAGCGCACCGGCCAGATCGGCATGCTCCTGGTCCGCCGCTGCACGAAAGTCCGCCAGGATTGGCGCGTCGAATTTGTCTGCGGGCGCCGCGCGGAACGCTTTGCCCGGCGCGACTTTCAACTCCTGCGACGCCTTGGCGAGGAACTGAAATGTGCTCCGGAAGAGGTCGTGGCCGCTTCGGAACGCGCGCTTACCGAGCGCGACGCGCATTTCAAGAATGTCAAGGCGCTGCTCCAGCGATTAGCGGAAGCAGAGGCGGCGGCCGCGCTGCAATCTACTAATGTCAACGCGAGCGGTATCCGCGCAGTGGACCGCGTGTTTGGCGAAGATACTCAGGAGGAATATCTGGGGCAGTTGGCTACCCAGCTTGCCAAGTTCGAAAAGACCGTCGCGCTGCTGGCGCGCTCGGCGTCCGGCCACGTGATTTTTGCGCAGCACCCGGGTGCCGGAAAAGATTTAAACGCCTTATTGAAGCAGACGTTGCAACGTTTTCCGGGCAAAGGCGGCGGTACGCCCGATTTCGTTCGCGCGCGCCTGAATGAGAACGGACACGCTGAGGAAGCCATAGCGTTCGCCAAACGATTGATTTCCGCCGCGTAGTTTCTGTGAATGGAATCAGGGCTTCAGCTAATCGCAAGTTTCGCAGAGTGTTTGGTTCTGGCGCGGTGCGTTTGTTCCAAGCCGTGCGGTCCTTACTTTTTGAGCAGAGAGCGGACACGGGGTTCGTCCGACAGTGGGAGCCAGTCGCCGGGCTTTAGGCAGGTATAGGCGTACACCTGTTCGCTTCCCAGCGTAGCCGTGGGATCGCCGGATACCTGATCCCTCTTCAGGAAAAAAATCCCCTGCTGCTGCTTCTGGAATTTGGGAGAGTTAATCCAGGCTACGTCTCTGGAGAGCGGAAAGCGCACGGCCATCTTGCCCCCCTTGGGTTTTGTTCCCTTGAGGATGGTTTTGATTTGGAGAACGGCTTCATGCCAGTCCGCGCTGTGTTCGGAGATGGGATAACGCGCGGCGGCGGATTTGGGGATGGTCCAGCGGTGGACATCCGTAATGCGGCCGATGACAACCAAGTCCGACGACGCCATGCGGTTTTGTATATCTTGATCATTGATTTGCTTTTGCATCTGGCCGAGGGCGGCTTCGCCCGTACGGGCTTTCTCGGCAGGAGTTCCCCCGCCCGGGTTGAAGTCGTGACCCAGTTCCTTGACGGCCACACCGGAACCAAAGATCCAGCCTTCTGCGTAGAACGTTGCTTGCGCGCCTTGTTGGAAGGCGGATGGGTCTTTCACTTCGACGGTGATGTTGTCGCCCTTCTTCAGCGAGACAGCGGGAGGTTTTTTCAGGACGGAGTCCACGCGAACGACTATCGTCTGGGGCGATTGGGGAACGCCCACAAAGGAGACTGCGCCAAGCTGGTTAACCGTGCCCGAAAAGATGATGCTCGATTGTTTGGCCAGAGTAGCTTGGTTGTTCTGCCCCTGCGGGAACCCGGCGACGCACGGTGCAAGCAGGGCAGTCGAGAGGATGCCGGCAAGGAAGTTTAACGAGGAATTCATATCTGCCTCTCCTTCTTCCGCGTCCTGGTGCAAACGCGCTTCACGGAATCACGGGAACGCTAAAATAAAATGGATCGATAGAAACCGCCACGGGGTTGCCCGAGCCATCCGTGAGGGTCTTTGTTTTGAAATCCGCCGCGCGCTGGTAGGTCACGCCTTGGGGGAAATTCGCGAGCTCTGGCGAGTTGTTGGCGCAAAAAACGCCCCGGAACTCGTTCCCGACGGAAAGCAAATAGTCGTAGTCCCCCAAATAAGGCAAGAACTGCTGCACCGGCGTATCCGCCGGGACATTCGCGAGAATGAGGTCCTGAGCCGTCGCGAAGCCATCGTGCGATTGCACTACATGTGTAACCCAGCGGCCGGCAGCAAGTTGCTGGTAGAGAAGCCCGACGGCGCCATTATTAGCCACTGCCAACGCGATGTTTGTGGCGTTGCTGATCGTGGTATGCGGCAGGTCCGCCTTCGACCAGGTAAGACCGCGGTCGGTGGAGCGGCGCACATGGAGCGTATATATGTCGCCCTTGTTTCCGTGGTCAGCCCATCCGACGTACACCGTGGAACTGTTGTTAGGGTCGACGGCGATGGAAAGAGTGGAACCGATTCGTTCCTGACCCAGTGTTGGCCCATTGGACCACGGAATGGAGGCGCCCTTGACGACCAGACGGCCCGGAAGTTTATCGGACGGGTCTCTGAGCGCCTGGAAAGGATTGGGGCCCGTGCCACCGGCATCGTCGCGCACGACCACGACGTCGCTGGTGGCTGTTGTACCGTTAAATTTGCGCCAGCCGAAAAAGGCCACGTAGACGGTATTGTCTGGAGCGATGGCGGGACGAACCGATGGGCCATCCTGTCCCGAGGTGTTGCGGGCCTCGATGGAAAACGATTTGTAGGTCACCCCTCCATCGACCGAGACGTCCACCGTTGCGGTGTGGCCATTGGGCTGATTGAAATCGTTGACCCCGACATAGATGTGGTCGCTATTGGAAATGGCCAGGGCCCGGACGAAGGGCTGGTCCACGTTGCTGCGCGTGGACTGCACGTTCATGACGGCACCGGAGGAAACGTCATTGGATTCGGACTCGTCGAGCGTGATGGAAGCGGCGCAAGCCAGCGTGCCGGCGTGGAGGTCCCCGCGCGGATGGTTCTCGCCAGTGGGCATGGCATGCGTGATGTCGCAGGTCATCCGGGGAACAGGAGTGATGGCGTTCAGAACCCAGCTATTGCCCCCGTCTTCCGAAACGTAGACGGGCGCATTGCTGCTGCTCGAAACGGGATTAGGAGTGAATGCCGAAGCGACCATCACCTGTGGGTTGGCTGTTTGCACAGCGAGAAAAGGTTCGCTGTCTTGATTGGTTTCGCCGCTGAGACTTGCGGGGATGAGGTCCACCAGCTTGACCTGGACCGGCGCAGCATAGACAGGGCTTAAAGCGCCAAAGGATTGGAGGTTGTCGCGGTCGATGCCGGTTTTGTGCTGGGTCTTCCTCTCAATGAGTAAGACTCCGGCAATCATTACAAGCAGCGCAAACGCCAGCAAGCGCATCCAAAATGCGGCGAGAGGTTTCACGGCAATCGTCTCCCCAGTCAGACGGCGTTGAATTTTAAGCAGGGCAGGGCAGCAGGCGGGCTGGATTCCGCATGCGACGCACATTTCGCTAGAAAAATAGCAGGCCGGGAAACCAGCATACACCTAAGCAATCCCTCCGACAATGGCACATAAAGGCGGGGGCGCAGTGAGGCCCGGTGCGGCAGGCTGGAAATTGAAGCCCAGACTCGGTTAGCTAATCGTTAAAACCCGACACATGACGATCATCCCTCAGTTTGCCTTGGCATGCTGAACCGGGGGTTTTCCGGATGCCTGCTGATTTTGCAATTGTTCTCTATCCGCGTTTTGCTTGATGCGTGCGCGTGTTTCTCGTGCAACTGGGCTATCAATCCCAAATACTTGGTCTTGAATTCGTAGAGCTTTCCCATCCATCTCTTGGGCCTCCTGAAACCGTCCTCCGAATTTGTAGGCAATGGCCAGGTCCAGGTACGCCTGTGCCAGATTCAAGTCATCGGGGCGAAGGTTCTTGGCATAGATTTGCACTGCTTGCTCAAGAAGAACCTGTCCTTCGGCAGTGCGTCTTTGTCCAACACGCACCAATCCCAAATTGTGCAAGGCGGCGCCGAGTTCCACACCAGCTAGGTCAGGATTGACTCTGTACACTGCAATAGCCTGCTGCAGTCTTTGCTCTGCTTCTTGCAGCTTGCCTTCTTCTAAATACATTCTGCCTTCGTTACTGCAGGCCTTGCCAAAATCCAGATTGGATGAAGGGCGCTCTTTGTCGAAAATTTGGATAGCTTTTTCAAAGAGCGGCTCGGCCTCCGACCTTCTTCCCTCTGCCTGATAAACTACTGCCAGCAGGTTCATTGTCAGAGCCGATTGATGCTCTCCGGGCTGTTTGCTGCCGGTCAAGATCAGAAGTTGTCCTTCAGCGTCTGCATAATGTCCGCGCTGGAGGGAGTCGTTCGCTTCGCGGTACGCTCTCAACCACAGCGTTTGCCGGTGACGGTGCACCGCTGTCCAAGAGGCTATTCCCACTGCTATAGCCAGCAAGGAAGCGTATATCGATAGGCGCATGGCTCTACCCCCATCTTGTCATTCATTTTTCCAAACTCTCTGCCAATCGTCCTCCGATCAAAACTACCTGGCAACCTCGAATTGTCAATCGTGTGCGTATCAAGCTAGGGAAGGATCAACTGTTCCATCTGCTCCGTTGCTCAAACATTGCCTATCATTGAAATGGGCATAGATTTTAGCCGGTCAATAGTTATTTGTAGGAGGCAGGTTCCCTGAAATGTCCGCCCTAACTGTGAGGCATCGCGCACACTATTCATGAAAGGCTATTCGGCATGGCGGAACGATTCGAAAATGCAATGCCAATTGTCGGCGAGGTAGGAGGCCAAACGACAAATCCAGATCAGCTCCGAGAACACGCAACCGTCTCTCACAACAAGCTGATCAGCTTGACAGTTTTTACCGGCGCTTTTCTGCTCTTTCAGGTTCAACTGCTCCTCGGGAAGTATATCCTTCCCTGGTTCGGCGGCGCGCCTGGCGTGTGGATGGTTTGTCTCTTGTTTTTTCAAGTCCTCTTTTTAGGCGGAAATGCGTATTCGCACTTTGTCGCGATGCGGCTATCGCCGTCAAAGCAGAGCCGGCTGCACGGCGGGATTTTGATCTGTTCCGTTGTCCTTCTCCTCTTGATGTCGTTCTTATGGCCGTCGCCCATCACTCCCGGTTTCGCCTGGAAGCCGCAAGCCGATGCAAATCCTTTTGTGCTGATTCTTTGGCTCCTCATTGCAAGCATCGGGCTGCCATTCTTCTTGCTATCGACGACTGGTCCGCTTCTGCAACATTGGTTTTCGCAGAAGAACCCGGGAGTCTCTCCTTACCGTCTATATTCGCTCTCGAACTTAGGCTCCTTGTTAGGGTTGCTTTCCTACCCACTTCTTGTGGAGCCGATGCTGCACCTGCGAACGCAAGCCTGGCTATGGTCGATTGGCTACCTATTGTTTGCTGTCCTCTGCGTCACTGTCGCTCCACGGAAGATTCCGGCTGATGTTTTTTCAACGGAAAAACCGGAGCATCAGATCGAAGAATCTCTCTCGGTGCGCCCAACCCTCAGCCGGCAACTATTGTGGGTGTCCTTAGCGGCCTGTGGCTCGGCAATGCTCCTGGCAGCGACTAATGTCATTAGCCAGGAGGTGGCGGTATTTCCTTTCCTCTGGGTATTACCATTGTGTCTGTATCTGGTTTCTTTCATTGTGTGCTTCGAATACCCCTCTCTATACCGGCGCGGCGTATTTCACGTCTTTTTCGCCTTAACCGCATTTCTTGCCGCCATTTCTCTTTTCTTTTCCGCGGCTATGCCCCTCGCAGCAGGACTCCCGGTGTACCTCGCCATTATGTTCGCCACTTGCATGGTCTGCCACGGAGAAATAGTGTTGTCCAGGCCCGTCCCGCGTCACGTTACGCGCTTCTATCTTTGCATTTCGTTAGGCGGCGCGATCGGCGGGATTTTTGTCAGCGTGATTGCGCCGCTCATCTTCCTGGGTCTATGGGAATTCCCGCTGACGATCGTCATAACCGGAGCGCTTCTTCTTTTCGTCGTTCGGCAAGATGCAAATTCCTGGTGGCACCGATCGCTTCCCTGGATGCCCGTGGCATTTTTGTCCATGGTCATAGTCCCGATTCCATTTTTGCTGCATGGCCTTGAATTGAAGAATCGATTTATTTTTTCGGTCTGGTACCGTGTGCTCTCCGGATTTCTTATTCTTGCCGCTCTGGCTGTCTATTGGATCACTCGCCGCCGTTCGGTCCAGTCTTCTGGACGATGGATGACTCGTGCAGCAGCGCTTGCCGCACTATTTGTCGTCGCAATCGCATTTGCATGGGAGGCACGGTTGAAGCTATCCGATTCTGTTGCGCGCTCCCGGAACTTTTACGGCGTGCTTGCCGTTATTCGCGGCTCGGACTCAGGACATGACTTCCTCTACCTTCGCGATCGCCTGACCGAACACGGGAGGCAATATCTTGATCCCAAGCTCGCTCGAGAGTCAGTCAGTTATTATGGCCCCAAGAGCGGGATCAATCTTCTGCTCCGTACCCATCCGGCTCAGCCCATGCGTGTCGGCTTGGTGGGGTTGGGAACGGGGGATCTTGCAGTCTTCTCCAGGCCCGGCGATGTTTTCCGGTTTTACGAAATCAATTCGGATGTTATTCAGCTCTCCCAGGGAAGCCATGCCTTTTTCACGTATCTGCGGGATTCCCAGGGAACGGTTGAAATGGTGCATGGAGACGCAAGGCTTTCTCTCGAACGGGAATCCGCTCGCGGTCAGCGTCAAAACTTCGATGTTCTCGTTCTTGATGCCTTTTCTGGAGATTCGATCCCAGTTCACCTGCTTACGCGCGAAGCTTTCTCCCTTTACCGCGAGCACCTTCGCTCTGCGGACTCCATCATTGCTGTACACATTACAAACCGCTCCGTCGATCTCAGTCCGGTCCTTTCCGGAATCGCAAAAGAGTTTCAGTTCTCCTCCGTCCGTGTTTATCGCCCGTGGTTAAACTCTTTCTCATCACAATCCGATTGGGTCTTTTTGTCTCAGAACCATTCCTCTTTGCATAATCCAGAACTTGACGCAGCAGGAAGAAGTCTCCTCTCATCGGGAGGCACGACACTCTGGACGGATGATTACAGTAATCTTCTGGAAGTCTTGCGGTAATGCGAAAGCGGTAAGAAGCCGCAGCGAATGAGCGATTGACCCTACCCGAAGAGTCTCTGTAGCCCACGGCGGATGTCAGTCTTAAGTCGTTGAAAAGATGGTGGACAAGAGGATTCGAACCCCCGGCCTGCTCGCTGCGAGCGATGTAAATTCTAAGCTAAGTCGCTGTGCCGCAGTCACTTAGCTGTCAGTACAGGCAACTACGCTCTGCAAATGGAGGACCCTCCTTTCTGCCGGCGAGGTGGGGCCCTTGGCCTAAGGCGTGGTCGTGTGAGAATGCATAAACTCGGAATCTAGCGTTAGCTCGATACTCCTCCCGGAGCTTTGTAAAGGGCGATCGCCGCGACATAGCGACGTGTATCACGTGTATCAATTGTTTCCCGCCGGGCATCTGAGGGACTGGGATATGCTGAACGCGGTGGTGCCCACTGTGGACAACGACTTAGATGCGCTCGCAGCCCCGGCGCTTGCAATGCAGTACGAAACGCTCGTGCGTGTGTCCCGAGCCATCGGAGCGCACCGCGACCTTAAAGAACTTTTTGGCATCCTGATGGACGAGTTGCAGGGGGTAGTGCAGTTTGACGTGGCTGGGGTATCTCTTCGTGACCAAGACTCCGATGCGTTTCAAAATTATTTCATCGACATGACGAGTCGATCAGAGCTGGTTCCTGAAGAGAAGCTAACGCCCGAGGAGACGCTCACGTTACGGGTTTACGAGCGTCAAGAGCCTCTGGTGAGGTCGACAGACGAATTGGAGCCGCGCTATGGCCGGCTGCGAGCGATCTTGAAAAGGCTCCATATTCGCGCGATCTGCGCGCTCCCACTGACGACAGCGCACCGCAAACTGGGGGCAATCACTTTCGGCAGCAAGCGGGCCGATACCTACTCGCCAAACGAAATCCGGTTCGTGTCCCAAGTGGTGGATTACATTGCGCTGGCGTTCGACGACGCGTTGAATTTCGCGGCCTTGCGGCGGGCGTCTGAGGAACTGCAGGGTAAGAACGACCGGCTCCGGCTGCTCCTCGACGTCACCAATCAGGTTGTCTCAAATTTGGAGCTCCGCGATCTGTTGCGTGCCATCTCGCACGACGTCCGGGGCGTGATGCAGTGCGACTACGCAGGCTTGTCGCTCCCGGATGCGGAAAACAAGCAGCTGAGACTTTACGCGCTTGACTTTCCGGAGAGCAAAGGGTTCCTCCAGGAAGAGTTGGTCTATCCGATCGAAGGAGCGCCCTCCGGCACGGCATTTCGAACCATGAAGCCTCTGGCGCTCCAGAGTCCCTTCACCGGCTGGCTCAATTATCCAATCGTTCAGAAAGCGGTTCGCGAAGGTTTGAAGTCTTTCTGCTTTTTACCGCTGATCAGCCGGAAACGCGCGATTGGTGTCTTGGTTCTCGGCCGGCTCAGGGACGATTCCTTTAGTCAGGCGGACGTCAGTTTCCTCGCCCAGGTCGCAAACCAGATTGCTCTCGCCGTCGAGAATGCGCTTGCCTACCGCGAGATTCGGGAACTGAAAGAGCAGCTCTCGAAGGAAAAACTCTATTTGGAAGATGAAATCCGTACGGAAATGAATTTTGCCCAGATCATCGGGAACAGCACTTCGCTGCGCAGAGTCCTGAAGCAGGTGGAAACCGTGGCACCGACGGATTCGACGGTGCTTATTTACGGAGAGACAGGCACAGGAAAAGAGCTGATCGCGCGCGGCATTCATGATTTGAGCCCGCGGCGGTCGAAGCCCTTCGTCAAGCTAAACTGCGCGGCCATTCCGACGGGTTTGCTGGAGAGTGAGCTGTTCGGACACGAGAAAGGCGCATTTACCGGAGCGATCGCGCAACGGATTGGCCGCTTCGAGGTGGCCGATGGCGGCACGATTTTCCTGGACGAAATAGGCGAAATTCCTCTCGAATTGCAGACCAAACTGCTCCGCGTGCTGCAGGAGAGAGAGTTCGAGCGGTTGGGAAGCTCGCGCACGCTTCGAACCGATGCGCGCTTGATCGCCGCGACGAACCGCGATCTCGAAGCGATGGTGAGCGAGCAGAAGTTCCGGTCGGATCTCTTCTTTCGCTTGAATGTTTTTCCCGTCCACGTCCCGCCCTTGCGGGAACGCCAGGGGGATATTCCGCTCCTGGTGCGGCACTTCACCCAACAGTTTTCCAGACGCATGAAAAAGGTCATGGAAGCGATTCCATCTGCGGCAATGGATGCCATGAGCCGGTATCATTGGCCGGGGAACATACGAGAACTTCAGAATGTGATCGAACGCGCCGTTATTGTATCGTCGGGCCCTGTCCTGACTGTCGATGTTACCGATCTTAAATTTCCCAAGGCCGGCCCTCCGGCGGAAAAACCCGCTTCTTCGAAATCGGCAAATGGCGCGTTACACAACGTTTTGGAGGAAACGGAACGTCAACAGATCCTCCAGACGCTCAAGCAGTGTAACTGGGTTGTTGCAGGCCCCAATGGCGCAGCGGCGCGTCTTGGAATGAATCGATCGACCCTCCAGGTGAGAATACACAAACTCGGAATCTCCCGGGATTCTGCATAATTCACGGTTTCATTTCTTACTTCAGCTGTTATACCGAAGGACTGCCACTTCTAACACCCCCGGTTTCATGTGCGAGGAAATTGGCAGTCTGCTAAACGGCTGGCAGTAGCACGCCACCGCTCTGATCTTACAAACCCCTCGCATTGCGGTTATCTCAAGACAAATCAAGAAGTTCCGTCGTCGCTGAAACAAGTTACGGTCTGGCATTCGTGTTGCCTTTGCCAGTGTCGCCCCAATGGGACGCAGATGAGCGGAGGGCGGCATGTCAATGGTTCTGATTTTCACGGGTAAGTGGAACAGGTGGTACCGTGTCCTGCGCTTCGACAAAGGGTTTGGACTGTTTGATTCCGTGCGCTATGGGCTGTGGCTGGCACGGGGCCGGGCGTAACGCCTTGTTTTGGCAGGCCTGAGAGGTAGACGTGCTGAAGATCACGATCGCGGAGACGGCAACAGACAGGAGATGGATCTTGCAGGGGCGCCTGGTCGGTCCTTGGGTGAGCGAGCTGAGAACAACCTGGAAGAGGGCGCACAGGAGGCAGGACAAGCGAGCCTGCATTATCGACCTCGATGACGTCACGTTCATCGACAAAAGCGGGGAACGACTGCTGCGGGCCATCTCCAAAAAAGGCGCGCAGCTCATAGCCAGCGGTATGTATACGAAGCATGTGCTTGAAAAGGCGAAGACGATGGACGGCGGAAATGCGATGAGCTCTTCCGCCGATCAAGCGGCAAGAGCGGAGGACCAATGACTACCCATCCCATGCATCTCTTCGATCCAGACCTAAAAGACTTCGCAGGGAAGCGCGCGCGGTCTGTTCGTCTGGCTCCAACAACACAGAACGATGTCTTTCTGAATGCGTTACTCGAGACGGGCACGACAAAGACCGTACGAAGGAACCCTCTCGAGTGGGCCGCTGCAACGGGTCTGCACATTGTGATTCTTGCGACGCTGATCATTGTGCCGCTGTACACAACGGGGACGATCCAACTGGACAACTACAATACGATTCCCTTGGCGGCGCCTCCCGCTGCGCCACCCCCGCCTCCACCACCGGCGGGGCGGGCGGCAGCTCCGCACGTGACATCTAAACGCGCGAAGCTCACCTA
>Ga0209527_1000191_pt1 | contig 13943 bp, 12 predicted proteins | sample JacPinW_OM2H0_M2_FD_187968 | JGI IMG/M metagenome (GOLD analysis project Ga0209527, IMG submission 187968) | Forest soil microbial communities from Algoma, Ontario, Canada - Jack Pine, Ontario site 1_JW_OM2H0_M2 (SPAdes) (version 2) | ecosystem: Environmental > Terrestrial > Soil > Boreal... | reverse complement strand
GCCGGCGCTCGCCGATCGAAACGCTCACGGAACGGCAGCGCTTGCGGCTGGTCGAGGCGGTCTCGCCTTACGTAGACCCGGTTGCAGTGGTGGCGATGCGTTACTGGCATCCTTTCACGGCGGAGGCGGTGGATACGTTGCGCAAGGCCGGCCCATTGGATGAGATCGTGTTGTTGCCGCTTTATCCGCATTATTCGTACGCGACAACTCTGAGCAGCTTGAAGGAATGGCGCCGGGCGACGGATCAAGTAAAGTGGGGACAATCCGCGGGAGGCCCGCCGGAACGCACGATCAACAATTTTCACGACCACCCGCTCTACATTCAGGCGCTGGTTCAACGGATCGGATCCGTGTTGCGGCAATTCGCAGACAGTTCGCGGATTCACTTGGTGTTCAGCGCGCATGGCCTGCCGATGAGCCTTGTCGAGAAGGGCGATCCCTACCCGAAGCAGATCGAGGAGACGGTGCGTTTGGCCTGCGAACTTGGTGCAAAGCAGTACCCTGGGTGGCCCCGGACGCACTTGCTGTGCTACCAGAGCCGTGTGGGCCCCGCGAAGTGGCTGCAGCCGCCGCTAACGGGAACGATCGAGCGACTGGGCCACGAAGGCGTGAAAGAGATGCTCGTGGTTCCCATTTCGTTCGTCACCGAGCACATCGAAACGCTCCACGAAATCAACATTGAGGCTCGCGAGGAAGCGACCAAGCTAGGCATAGAGAAATTCCGCATGATGCCCGCGGTGGGAGATTCGCCACTATTCATCGCCGCGCTAAAGGATCTCGTCCTGCACGCCGTGGGGATTGGCGCAGGGTTACCTTCCATACCGCGAGCATCGGCGGCGGGCCGGGAGACGGGCCCGCTTTCACGCAACGTATGAACCTCGGCGGTTTTGTAGAATGCGGACTTCTCATCGATTCTGCGCTTGAGCGCAAAAATCTCGTCTAGGGTATAATTCGCCGCTGGGACGGGGGGCGATGACATCCACTTATCATCCAGGTGTGCACAGATTCTCTGTTTTTGTAGTGTGCTGGACCGTGCTTCTTTTCGTTGCGGGGGCGCTGGTCACGTCGAAGGATGCGGCCCTTTCTGTGACGGACTGGCCGAAATCGCATGGCACGTGGGTTCCACCGCTAGCCGCGCTTCAGGGCGGCGACCTATTTGAATTCTCGCACCGCGTTGTCGCGGGCGGTTTGGGGATCCTTACACTCGCGCTGGCCGTGTTGCTTTGGATAAAGGAAAAACGGCCGTGGCTGCGTTGGCTTGGGTTGATTGCCGTGCTTGGCGTCGCCGTGCAGGCCATTCTGGGCGGCCAGGTGGTCATACGGCTGCTTCATTACTGGCTTCCTGTTGTCCACGCCTGCTTTGCACAGATCGTTTTTGGCGCCGTGCTCGCTATCGCGGTGTTCACCAACAAGTGGTGGGTCTCCGAACAACTGCGGCTGGAGGACAGCGGAACTCCGTCGATTCATTCTGTAGCCATCCTCAATGCCGCCGTCATCTATATACAGGTGATTCTCGGCGCCGCCTTCCGCCACAAGGAAATTCCCATTTGGCCGCATATGGCGGGTGCGTTGCTGGTGCTCGGAATGGTTATTTGGACGGCGGTGGCGCTGCGCAAACGATTTCCGCAATCGCGGGAATTTTCCAAGGCGCGCATCCTGCTGCATGCGATTTTTGGAACGCAGTTCCTGCTGGGTCTTGGGGCCTATTGGTCGCGACTCACCACCGCGGATGCTCCGCAGCCGATGCCTGTCATGGTAACGTTAACCGTGATTCATACCGTCGTTGGCGCGATTCTCTTCGCCTTTTCCGTGCTGGTCGTGCTGATGTGCTACAGGTTGATTCCGCGCGGCAGGGAAGTTGCCGCGACAGCGCCACGACAGGTGACCATCGGATGAGCACGGCACGCACCACGGAACTGACGTTTTCCGCCCGCGCGAATGGCTACGTCTCGCTGACGAAGCCGGACGTTTCCTTCCTGGTGCTGATGACGACGGCTGCCGGTTATTACATGGGTGCGCGCGGCCCCGTCGAGTGGCTGCACATGATCCACGCCGTTTTCGGGACGATGCTCATCGCCGCAGGTACAGCGGCATTGAATCACTACATCGAGCGCGAGTCCGACCGCTACATGCGGCGTACCGCTTTGCGACCTTTGCCAAGCGGAGTGTTGCAGCCGCGGGAAGCGCTGGTCTTTGGCGTCGCGCTGGCAATTGCCGGAGCCGTGGACCTCTATGTAGCGGCTGGCGCGCTTGCTTCGGGGCTCGGCATTGTGACGTGCCTTAGCTACTTGCTGGCTTACACTCCGCTGAAAAAGCGCACCGTGTGGGCGACGTTCGTCGGCGCTTTTCCGGGAGCCATTCCGCCGATGATCGGCTGGGTGGCGGCAACTGGTTCGCTCGACCGTGGCGCGTGGCTGCTCTTCGGAATTTTGTTTCTATGGCAGTTTCCGCATTTCCATGCCATCGCTTGGATGTACCGCGAAGACTACGCGCGCGCGGGCATCATGATGCTGCCGGTGGTCGACCGCGAGGGCACACGCACGTTCCGGCAGATCATTCTTTACGCGGTGGCACTCGTGGGCGTGAGCTTGCTTCCCGCCATTCTGGGACTGGCCGGGGTGATGTATTTCTTTGGCGCACTCGTCATCAGCACGGCCCTGGTGCAGGTGTGCCTGTGGGCCGCCAGCAACAAGACGAACACTCGCGCCAAGTGGCTCATGCACGCGACGGTCCTGCACATACCGCTGTTGCTGGGTTTGATGGTCTACGACAAGCTCCCGCGCTGATCAGACTGATTCAGGAAGGACGAATTCACACCCATGTTTTCGCAACCCGCTCTCAATGCCTCGCTCAACGGAATCAGCGCGCTGCTTCTGGCCGGAGGTTATGCGGCAATCCGAGCCGGAAAGCGGGATGTGCACAAGGTTTTTATGCTATCCGCGTTCTGGGTTTCCACCGCTTTCCTGGTGTCCTACGTGATTTATCACATCCGCGTGAAGCAATTGGTCCTCTTTCAAGGGCAGGGATGGATAAGGCCGGTTTACTTCGCGCTGCTGACTTCGCATACGATCCTGGCGATCGTGATTGTGCCGTTGATTTTGATTACGATACGCCGCGCCTGGATGGAGAAATTCGACAAACACCGGCGGATTGCGCGGTGGACGCTGCCGCTATGGTTCTATGTCTGCGTCACGGGCGTCATCGTTTATTTGATGGTCTATCAAATCTACGTGGGGAAGAGCAGCTGAGGCTGGGCGATATCCGCCGCGCAAGAATCCGCTAGAATTGGGGAGAATTATCCTGCCGGAAACCCGGGGGCACCAGCGCTCCTGTCACGGATGAACGGATGGCCTGGCGCGTGCCGGACTTGGGAAATACGATGTGCCAGAAGTCGATGTTGGGATTAAAGAATCCGATTCCCACGAATCGCCTTTCCCGCTTCTCCCGCAAAGAAGTCACGAAACACTCGGCCGACTCCGAAGTCATCTCATTGATGACCCGGACGTTCTGGCCGGGGATCAAAGGGGTGTCCATAAGCAGCAGGGCCCCGTTGGCGCTCACGCTGTAGGTGGAAGCCTTCAGATCGATGGTTTCGCCTTCGGGCAGGCGGCAGCGTATCGTCAGAGGTATCTGAAGCGAAAGGCGCGTGGTACGCCGACGTTCGGGATATCGTGTTCTCTGCATAAGGCCGCCCTCGGGGACATTCCAAGCTAGTTTTTCAGATTATGCCACAATTTCGCCAAAAAACAAGCATTTTGGCAAGCAGAGTGGGCCACACCACGCGAAATATCAAGTTCACTGGACATCGGTAACTCTTCAGCCGTAAATTCTGCCTCGATAGCCATTACTCTCCGCGGTCTCGCGATGAACGGCTTAGCTGATCGACCGTGCCGCTTTGCTCGTGCCCCAGGGCCTCGTCCACCTTGCGCACCAGGCTATCGCGCGAGAAGGGTTTTTGAAGGAAGAAACCCTCCTCCAAAAAGTGTCCGTTACCTTTGTTGTATTCGAGGTAGCCAGACATGTACACCGTCTTGATATCCGATCGGAGAAATTTTAATTGTTTAGCGAGTTCAGGCCCGCGCATCTTAGGCATCACGACATCGGTCAAGAGCAGGTGAATCGGCTGGCCCGAGCGCTCCACAATCCCGAGCGCTTCCGCGCCATCCTTGGCGGTGAGCACGGTGTATCCGGCCGACTTTGCAAATTCGGAGGCCAGCTCCCTAACTTCGTCTTCATCCTCGGCAATAAGCACGGTCTCACGCCGGCGAGCAAGCGTGGCAGGGATTTCCCGCGGCCGAACGGACTCTGCTCGCTCCTCGACTCGTGGGAGGTAAATGTCGAATCGGGACCCTTCACCTGGCTCAGAATCCACCCAGATGCACCCTCCGCTCTGCTTCACCACGCCATAAACGGTCGCAAGGCCCAGCCCGGTTCCTTTCCCTTGTTCCTTGGTGGTGAAGAAGGGCTCGAAGATCCGGGCTTTTGTGGCAGCGTCCATCCCACAGCCGGTATCCGTAACTGCGAGCAAGACATACGGGCCGGGTTGGAGAGGAGGCCGACTTGTGGCGAACTCTTCATCCACAGTCAGGTTGCTGGTTTCGATGGTGAGCCGGCCTCCCTCGGGCATCGCGTCGCACGCATTTACGGTTAGATTAGCGATTACTTGTTCGATCTGGCCGGGGTCTGCTTTAATTCGTCCTAGTGATTCGCCGGCCTGAAAAGTGAACGCGATATCTTCGCGGACTAAACGCTTGAGCAAGCTGCACATCTCGGAGACGACCGTATTCAAGTCCAGAACTTTGGGTTGGAGCAGCTGCATCCGGCAGAAGGCCAACAATTGACGGGTCAGCGAGGCGGCACGGTCGGCAGCCTTTACGATCTGCCGGCAGCTCTGATGGAGGGAATCGGCGGGCTTCAACCGCTCAAGCAGAAGGTCGCTATGCCCCTTGATGATGGTCAGCAGGTTGTTAAAGTCATGAGCCACACCGCCTGCCAGCCGTCCCAGCGCGTCCATCTTTTGCGACTGACGTAACTGATTTTCAAGCTGTTGCCGCTGGGTCTCATTCTTCTGCAACGTGCCGCGCATGCCATCAAATGCCCGGGTCACCTGGGCCACTTCGTCGCCGCCATCCGCCTCCAACGGGTAGGCGAAATCCCCTCGCTCGACGGCCCGAACTCCTTCCACGAGGTTCGCCAGCGGGCGCGTAAACCTGTCCGAAACTACAAATGCAACGCCTACACCTGCTAGCATGGCCACTAAGCCCACTCCGAGAAGCAGATGGTTGAGCCGGATCAGAGATGCCATTGACTCGTCATAGGACTTGAGCACCGTGAGACTCAGGGCAGGGCTCGCGCCCGGGTTTAGCTCGATGGAACTTGCGAAAAACCGTTCGCTATTGATTTGAATTTGTTCCGGGGTAGGGCGACCCTTAAGCAGCTCTGCCAGCTCTTGTTCCTGGAAAGGAGAGAGCGTGCTGCCAACTATGTTGTCACCATATCGGAAGACCACCTGGCTGGATGAAATTCGGCCAAGATCACTGGCCCTGCGAGCGTCAATCTCACGACCCACTACTACCGTTCCCAGGAGGGTCTTGTCCAACGGTGCATCCGCATAATACGGCTGCAACACGACCTGATAGAGACGCCTGCCACTCAGCCACCATCCAGCTCTGGCGCCGTCTTTGAGAGCGCGACTCAGCATTTTCTCGGCGTTTTGAACCGGAAAATCGGTAATCGCTGGACGGAATGCGACAATCTTGCCTTTCCGGTCCGCGAGTACGAACAGGCTGCACTCATCCGATTGCCAGGGGTCTTCACTGACGTCCTGAATCGTGGTGGCGTCCCCGTTCCGCATGTACGCCAATGTCGCCAACAAATCCGCTTTACGGCTTAGGGCTATCTGCTGCTGGTGTTGCAAGACTTGGAAGGTCAGCATGGCGTTGCGCGCGCCTGCCTCAATCTCCCGCTGCGCCTGCACCGCAGCATAGCGATGGACGACGAGCAGAGTGGCACACGTCAGCCCCGCCGTGACCAGGACAAGCGAAAGGAGAAACTTGGTGCGCAATCGCAAGTTGGTTCCGCGCTTCAAAATCCTTTGGATGGTGCCGACCAGGCTAGTTACACCCGATCTCAGTGGCAGTTTCATTGGGGTGCAAATCTAACATTCAGGCTCGGGGAAAGCGAATGGAACTGCAGTACCGGGTGGCAAGGACTCCAGGGGTAGACGGATAGTGGCAGTCGGGGAGTTTAAGCAAGGGCAGGGCCATTCAGGGGCCGTGTCCGGACGATCAATGTGCAGGGATTCCAGTATGGCAACAACGACCTAAGTGATTCATTCCGCACCAGTTAAATGGAGTTTTTCCATAGCACCTAGCCCCGTACGGTTCAAACTTCCGGCTAGGCGCTAATTTAGGCGATGCCTTATAGGAAATGAGCCCCTCGTGCAAAGATCACCCACTGGCGATCCTGCAAGCCAGCGGCGGTCATAACCGGGCAGGGAATTACTTTGAATTGAGCGCGGCGATCACGGCGTCCGCGAATTCCTCTGTGCCGGCTTTGCCGCCGACGTCCCGGGTGGTGTGTTTTGCGTCCCGGTAGACCTTTTCGAGGGCATTCTGGATCCGCTCCGCTGCCGTCCGTTCGCCGAGGTGGTCGAGCATAAGGATGCTGCTCATCAGCAGGGCAGTAGGATTGGCGAAGCCCTTGCCCGCGATGTCGGGCGCGGTACCGTGCACAGCCTCGAACATCGCGCATTCATCCCCGATGTTGGCGCTAGGAACTACGCCCAGGCCGCCGACGAGGCCCGCAGCCAGGTCGCTCATCACATCGCCATAAAGATTCGGCAGCAAGAGCATGTCAAATTGCTGGGGATCCATCACCATCTGCATGCAGGCGTTATCGACGATGAGTTCTTTGTATTCGATTTGGGGAAATTGCGCTGCCACCGCCCGGACCGATCTCAGGAACAAGCCGTCCGAGAGCTTCATAATGTTGGCTTTGTGAATGGCATGAATCTTTTTTCGGCCGTGGCGTTCCGCATATTCAAAGGCAAATTTCGCGATCCGCGTGGAGGCTCGCTCTGTGATGATCTTTAGACTCTCCACCACCCCGGGAACGACCTCGTGCTCGAGGCCGGAATATAAATCCTCGGTGTTTTCCCGCACCAGAGTCAGGTTCACGCCTTGAAAATGCGATTTAACGCCCGGCATGTTTTTCACCGGACGCAAATTGGCGTACAAATCGAGGGTTTTGCGCAGTGCCACGTTCACGCTGGGGGCGCCGCCGGCGATGGCCGTGGCCATAGGGCCCTTCAGCGCAACGCGGTTCCTGCGCACGGACTCCACAGCCGCCTGGTTGACCGTCTTTTCCTGGTTGGAGGAGCTGTCGGAGCGACCAGCGATCTCTTCCCAATCGATCTGCACGCCCGTGGCTTCCAGGACGCGGCGCGTTGCAGAGGCCACTTCGGGTCCGATTCCCTCGCCGGGGATGAGGGTAACTCTATGTCTAGTCATTGCATCTTATTGTATGCGAAGCATCCAGGCTTGTCGAAATGCGGTAATACCGGGGGTTTCATGACAGGAACATGGGCTTGCGCAGCAGCGCGAGAGTTCTGGTATAATGTAGATGTTGATAGCCTCGCGGGTACGCCCGCGAGCGGAGGCCAAGAGAATTTATGATCAATTTAACGCCCGTTGCGAGTACCAAGGTCAAGGAAATCATGAGCATGCAGAGCCCAGTGCCGACTGCTCTCCGTGTGGCCGTGGTTGGTGGCGGCTGCTCCGGTTTCCAGTACCACATGGCATTTGAAAACCAGACCAGCGATGCGGACCAGGTCTTTGAATTCGATGGGCTGAAGGTCGCGGTCGACCAAATGAGTTCCATGTATCTGGACGGGATTGAGATCGACTACATCGAGACGCTCGAAGGTGCTGGATTCAAGTTCAACAATCCCAATGTAAAGAGCACCTGCGGCTGTGGCAGCTCTTTTAGCGTCTAATTCCGTGTAGGGAAGCGCTCCGCGCGCTTTCAGAACCTTTCTTCGGGCTCCTGAGCGGTACGTTCAGGGGCCTTTTTTATGCCCTCTAGCCAATCCGACTGGGACGCCAAGCACAGGGTCGCCGCCGAGACGCCTCCCTCCGAGCCCGCGAGTATCGTCCGCGAACTCCTGCCGCTTCTGCCGGCGGGCCCGGCGCTGGATATCGCCTGCGGCACGGGAAGACATTCGCTGCTGCTTGCCGCGCGCGGCCAGCATGTCACGGCAGTGGATTTTTCCAGCGTTGCTCTAGATGTTTTGGAAACTCGCGCACATGGCATGCGCGCTCGTGTGCGCCGCAGCAAAAGCCTCCATGAAATCGAGCGGCCTTTGCACGGCGGACTCGAGCTGACGCAGGAGGATCTTGAGCGGACCAAGCTCCCGGAGCGCCGCTACGATCTGATTCTGTGCGTTCAATATCTGCAGAGATCGCTCTTTTCACAGATGGCGCGTGCCCTTCGTCCGGATGGTGTCGTGCTGTTTGAGACATACACGCGCGCGCAACTGGAGTTTGCTGTTGGCCCGCGGAATCCCGTCTACCTCCTCGAAACCGGCGAGCTCCGAGAAGCGTTTCCGGAGCTTTGCGTGGTGTTTTACCGGGAACTGCGCGCCGGGCAGGGAATCGCCAGCCTGGTCGCGAAAAAGCAGGGCATGCAGAGGTGAAGACAAATTGCCGGTGAACGAGTCAAATTGCGAGGCGGCAATGTTTGCAATCTTCGGGTTCCATCCGTATCCTAAAGTCCGGGCATGAAAATAGCGCTCGCGCAGTTCAATCCCACCGTTGGCGACTTCGCAGGGAATGCCGCTCGCATCCTGAGCTTGGCGGGGCAAGCCAAGCAGCGAGGCGCGGACCTTGCTGTTTTTACCGAACTTTGCCTCTGCGGTTATCCTCCCCAGGATCTCCTGGAGCGCCCGGCTTTTCTGGACCGGAACATTGACGAACTGAAAGAGCTTGCGTCCAAAATTCCGGTGACGAGCCTGGTCGGCTACGCCGGGCGAGTCAAGAGCGGCACGGGCAAGTCCGTGGCCAACAAAGCGGCGCTACTGTGCGGGGGGCGGGTCGTCTTTGAGCAGAGCAAGATGTTGCTGCCGACCTACGATGTGTTCGACGAGTCGCGGTACTTTCAGCCCGCCGATAAGCAAGTGGTCTACAGCTTCAAGGACGAAAAACTCGGCATCACCATTTGCGAAGACGTGTGGAACGACCCGAATTTCTGGCCTACGCGCCGGTACGAGCGCGATCCGGTAGTGGAACTTACCAAGCAGGGAATCAGCGTCCTGCTGAATATTTCGGCTTCGCCCTACACGATCGACAAAAGAAATCTACGCATCGAGATGCTGCGCGCCATCGCGATGAAGCGGCTGCGTCCGGTGGTCTACGTCAATCAAGTTGGCGGCGACGACAATCTGATTTTTGACGGTGCGAGCATGGCGATTACCCCCGACGGGCGTGTGGCCGCGCAAGCGCTGGCATTCAAAGAGGATCTCGTCCTCTTTGACACGGTCACAGGCGTGGGCGAGATTCACGAACAGCCACCGACCGAGATCGCCTATGCCTACGAGGCGTTGCTGACCGGCACGGCGGACTACGTGAGCAAATGCGGGTTTAAGAAGGTTCTCGTCGGCCTGAGCGGCGGAATTGATTCTGCCGTGGTTGCATCGATTGCCGTGGACGCACTGGGGGCCGAAAACGTCCTCGGCGTTTCCATGCCCGGACCTTTTTCTTCGGCAGGCAGCAAGAGCGACGCGGCCACTTTGGCGAAGAATCTTGGCATCCGGTTCATCACCTTGCCGATTACGGATGTTTTCGAAGAATACAAGAAAGCGCTGGCGCCCGCGTTCGGCGGCCGGCCCGTTGATGTGACAGAAGAAAATATTCAAGCGCGCGTTCGTGGAAACTACCTGATGGCGATCTCCAACAAGTTTGGATCGATGGTTCTCAGCACCGGTAACAAATCAGAACTCGCGGTCGGATACTGCACGCTTTACGGAGACATGGCTGGAGGTCTTGCCGTCATCTCCGATGTGCCGAAATTGATGGTGTATGAGCTGGCGCGCTGGATCAACCGCGACAGGGAACTGATCCCCCGGTCGACTATCGAGAAGGCACCCTCGGCCGAGTTGCGTCCCGACCAGAAGGACGAAGACAGCCTGCCCCCTTACGACGTCCTTGACCGGATTCTCAAGGCCTATATCGAAGACTTGCGGAGCCCCCAGGAGATTGCCGATCATTACGGTTTCGATCTAAAACTGGTGCGCGACATCGCGCTCCTAGTCGATCGCAATGAGTACAAACGCAAGCAGGCTGCGCCCGGCTTGAAGATCACCTCTCGCGCCTTCGGCTTTGGCAGGCCATTCCCGATCGCTCAGAAGTTCATCCCTTAAATCCATGAGGTCCTCGTGAAAACAGCACTGCGCCTTTCATTAATCCTTTTCTCCGGCACGCTTGCCTGCGGCGCGCGAGCGCAGCAAGCCAAACCGGCAACGGCACCATCGGCGCCGGCTGCGCCATCGCCAACGCAGAGGAATATCGAGGCATATCTTCGGCATCTGTATGCTTTTGGCCCGGATGTGCTGCTGGTGGTCGGGACTCCCAGAGAATCACCCGTCGAAGGCCTGCTCGAAACCACTATCGATCTCACCATTGGGGAAAATAAACAAACGGTCAAATTTTACTTAAGCAGGGACGGCAAGTACCTCTTTCGGGGTGATTTGTCGGACATGACGAAGGATCCCCTCGCGGAGAGCCGGGCACAGATTCAGATGAAAGATGCTCCTTCGATGGGCGACACCAAGGCCGCAGTCACAATTGTCGAATACTCGGACTTTGAATGCCCCGTATGCCGCAGCCTTCACGATGTATTGCGCGGCATGCTTCCAAACTATGCGGGCAAAGTGCGGCTGGTCTTCAAGGACTTTCCGCTCGAGCAGCTTCATCCGTGGGCGCGAACGGCAGCTATCGCCGGCCGTTGCGCCTACCAGCAGGACCCCCAGGCTTTTTGGAAGATGTATGACTTCATCTACGACAATCAGGAAATCATTTCGGCGGCGAACGCCTGGACGAAAATGACGGACTACGCCGGACAGTCCGGGCTGGACGCCGATGCGTTCAAGGCGTGTATGGCCGGCCCGGAAGCCGGAGCGGCGGTCAACGCCAGCCGCGCAAACGGCCAGCTGCTCGACGTGAACAGCACACCTACGGTCTTCGTGAACGGGAGGCGGCTGGTGGGTGCCGATCCCCATCTGCTGGAGCAATATATCAACTACGAACTCGCCCAATTGAAGCTCGGGAAACCTGCCGACAAGAAGTAGGAGAGAGGGAGGAGGCCGGAAAGCCGCCTGCGCGGGGGTGTGGGGTAGGTGTGGGTTCGGCCCGATTTCTTAGTTAACATAATATAACTTATAGGACGCGCCGTGAAGAGGAATCTGCGGCTCTGGGCATCTTTTTCTGTGGAAAATCGGGCTGGTCGTTAAGTAGGGGCACGGGGGTTTCGCTTGGGTTGCTTCGGGCTGGCGCATCCCCCGCGCCAGCCCGAAGCGGAAAGTTGTTGAATCGGCGGATGCTACCCGGGGCTGTTCGTGCTTCTTCGACTGCGGATCCTCGTGATGGACCTGGTTTTCAATTTCAAAACCCACGTGCATGCAGGAGCAGCGGTTCTTTTCAGGGAGGGCCGTGTCGTGAACTCCATGAACCCGCGTCTAGGGCGACCAGCTGAAGTCGGGCGTTATTGAAAAAGGGGCGCTACTTCCCTGCCGCGGCCTCGACCGCGTCTCAATTTGCGAGAGCTTGGGGCTGCGCTTCCCACGACAACTGACGACATCGGCGGCAGGTTCGGTTTTGACGCTCCTTATCGCTTGTAAAGTCTTCTTGTTCGGTGGATTTTGTTCACCGGAGGTACCCGCGATGTGCAGAAACGTTCACTCGAACATTACGGTTGCCGGTGAAGCTGCGGAAGTGAAAATGAAAGTATCGAGAATTAGAGGAATTATGAGATTGCTCCAAGTTTCAGCAGCGGGGTTGTTGCTGCCTGCGGTGCTAACGATGTGCCTGCCAAGGCAGGCGATGGCTAACGGTGACATACACAGAGTCAAGCACGTGATTATCGTGATGCAGGAGAACCACTCGTTCGACAATTATTTCGGGGCCCTGGCCTATGCACCCGGGAGCCCTTATCACACGACATCCGGCGGATGCAGCAAGGAAGACCACAACTGCGTGGATGGATTGTCTTGCAAGGTAGACGCAGCCGGCAATTTAACGTGTTTCAACTCCAACCTCGATGACAACGGCACCACGGTGTTTGCGTTTCATGATTCCCGACGATGCGTGGCGCCCGATCTCGATCATTCCTGGTTGGGCACGCACCAGGAGGCCAATTTCTTGAATCCGAACGGCACTCTTGGGGAGACGCTGAGCGATGGATTCGTGAGAGTGAACGACGCCACGGAGCAGTTGGACAAGGGCGTCGAGAATGCGACCGACGATCAGACCATGAGCTTTTATAACCAAGAGGAGATTCCGTTCTACTACAACCTGGCCGCAAACTTCGCGGTGAACGACCGCTATTTCTCCCCGATGCTTGGGCCAACGTTTACAAATCGCGCTTATTTCATGGCGGCGACTTCCTTTGGGCATTTGAGTACAAGCGATGAGTTTCCGCCGCCAGGAGGATATAAGCCGATCAGGGGAACGATCTTTGATCTGCTGGATAAAAATGGAATTTCCTGGGCCGACTATTTTCAGGATGCGCCACAAGGAGCGAGCTTCCGGCTGTTCGGGCCGACAGGCGTGGACCCACACTTTTTGCCCCTTTTCGTGTTTTTGGCGCAGGCCGGTGGAGCGGCAGGCGTAGGCCCGCTGCCGCAGGTGGCGTTCGTCGATCCCAATTTCGGGTTGTTTGGAACGCAAAACGAAAATGACGAGCATCCACCGACCGACATACAGAGAGGACAGGCGTTCGTGTCGCAGGTGGTGAACGCGGTGCGGAATGGTCCGTTCTGGCAGGACACGGTGATCTTCATAACGTACGACGAGCACGGCGGCTACTACGACCATGTGGCGCCGCCGAAAGCCCGCCAAGGAGGGGCGAGGACGCCAGATGGAGTTTCACCCGGACAATGCGTCGATCTATCCAATCTTCCTCTTAGCTTGCTGCCAGGCGGAGGCGCGGAGTGCGCACAGAACCCATTCAGCATCCTAGACACGAGCGTAAAGGATGCCGAGGCGCTGTGCCCGGCTCTGGCAGCGAATCCGACGGGGCCATATCCCGAGGAGTGCGCCAGCTTTGACCAGCTGGGATTCCGTGTTCCGTTGATGACCGTTTCGCCATTCGCGAAGGCGCACTATGTGTCCCATACCGTGGGGGATCACACTTCGCTGCTGGCGTTCATCGAGAAGCGGTTCTTGAGCTTGGATGATCCGGACGAACGGCTGCATCTAACAAGCCGCGACCAGCATGCCAACACACTTGAGGACATGTTCGACTTCGAGCGTTCGCCTTCTTTGAATACCGCCGTGGGCCAGGCATCGCCGCCGGCAAGCGACTGCACGCCTCACTAAACGGTTCTAATGGAAGCCGATCTTGGCCATGAGCTGGGCAAAGCGCGGGTCGGAGCGGATGGGGTCGGCCATGGGATCGACGTTTAAGTAGACGAGCCGGTCGACTTTTTCCTGGTATGCGAGATCGAGCAGGCGGAAGGCTTCATCGGTTTCTCCGAGTGCGACATGGATAGCTGCAGGGTACAAACTCGGAACGAACCGTGTGCCCGCGAGTTGCTGCAGTTTCTGGAGGGCCGCTCGGGCCTCGCCGGCATTTCCTGCCAGGCCCTGGGCATAACCATAGGCCATGAGCATCACGGGAGCGTCGCTGGTGAGTTGCCGCGCCCGCTGGAAAGTTTCGACGGCTTGCGC
>Ga0209527_1000190_pt1 | contig 13948 bp, 5 predicted proteins | sample JacPinW_OM2H0_M2_FD_187968 | JGI IMG/M metagenome (GOLD analysis project Ga0209527, IMG submission 187968) | Forest soil microbial communities from Algoma, Ontario, Canada - Jack Pine, Ontario site 1_JW_OM2H0_M2 (SPAdes) (version 2) | ecosystem: Environmental > Terrestrial > Soil > Boreal... | reverse complement strand
ACGGGTTTTTCAATGCCAGACGCCCACTTGACATCGGACTCGACGACGGGGAGTCTGGACTCATCCCATATGAAAACATCCCACGGACATGCGCAAACGTCATCTCGGCCGGTAAGGCGAGCTACGTCGAGTTAGATGAAAAACTCGGGCTTGGGGATGTGTATGATCTTCTCGAGATCATAAATGTGGACGCGGCGAATTTGAGGCTACTAGCGCGCAGGCGGAAAGCTAAACAATGAACGTGGTTGACGCGCTCGTTATGTCGCTTGGGTTCGATTCGTCCGAATTCGAACGAAACAAGCGCGCGGCTGATGCGTCGTTCCAGGACCTGAAAGGAAAGTCTAAGAAGCAGGGCGACGAAATTGAGCGCCATGCTCGGTTTGTAGGTGAAGCAATCAATAAGCTTGCTGTTAAGCTTATTGGTATTGCGGCGCTTGCTGGCGGCGGTATCCAGTTAAAGAATTTCGTCGAAAACATTACGAAAACTGACGCCTCGATAGGGCGTTTATCAAATTCACTTGGGATTTCAGCAAATAAACTAGGTGCTTGGGATCTGCTCGGGCGGCGCGTTGGGGGTGCGGCTGGTGAGGTTGCTGGCGCCCTGCAATCGCTCAATGATCAATTCCAGGAACTCAAGATACACGGTACGGCACCGACAACTGGTCCGCTCGCGCAAGCGTGGAGGTTTGGCGGCGGCTCCTTCAATCCATTCGCGCCATGGCAAGACAATGTTCGCCTATTGGCGAAGCAGCTGCAGAATATAGCGAAGACAGATCCGGCGCTAGCTCATAAGGTGGGCATTGACGCCACGCAGAGCGAGGCCTTAACTCAGGCACTTATCGCGGGTGGGCCAGATCTCGAGGCGCTGCTCACAGATGCCCAACAGCTCGTCGGATTGACGAAGCAGGATGTTGAAGCGGCGAAAGCACGACAGATAGCGTATACCAATCTTGAGGCGGCGGTTAACAGGTTATTGGAGTCTATCTCGACGAGGCTGACCCCGGCGCTTTTGTATGTGAATGATTTAATGCTTTGGTTGGTGAGTACAATACAGGATAATTTGCCGAGCATTGATGCTTCTATAGGTGGATATTTCAACCGTATAACAACCGATCTAGAGACATTCAAAGCCCTGTTCACGGGGGATTCTATCGATATCCGCACCGCGTGGGGACGGATGTTCAAAGAGATGCTGGCGGACGATAAGTGGTGGGCAGACCAAGCTATAGCTTATGGATCGAAGATCCTGCCCGCAATGCAAAGTGCGTTCAATGCTTCCGTTAATTGGGTAATGGGGCGGTTTAGCGAGATATATGCAGCTTTCTTTGGCCATCCGTTTTTTAGTGGCAGCCAAACGCCAGAGGCGACGAATCCGGCTGCCAAAGGCAGTTCTACAACTCCCAGAGGCCCAGCTAGCCTATCTACTGGTGCCGCTGGTGGCCGCGGCGGGGCGGCGAGGGGTGGTGGGCCAGGCGGCGCTAGGACGCCGTCTACGGCCGGTTCTGGCTATTCTAGCACGCATGGTGCTTCTCCGTTCAATAGACCACCTGGCGGGGCAGCGACCCCCAGCGCAGCGCCATCTAACATAGGGTTGGATATTCCGCTTAGCGGGGGTGCCGCATCGCGGGCCGATAGCTTAACTGGCATGCAGCCGGAATTCCGCGCGCGACTTGCTCGCATGATGAAAGATGCGCCGCCGGGAGCAAGCGTGTTCTCTGGGTATCGCTCACCGGAGCTGCAGGCTAGGCTATTCGCTCACTCTGATAGATCTGGGCATATGGTAGCGGCGCCTGGACATTCGCACCATGGTCGAGGTGACGCAGCTGATATCAAGGGTGACCTAAAATGGTTTCATGAGCATGCACACGAATATGGTTTGACCTTTCCAATGTCCTATGAAAACTGGCATATTCAACTCGACCCAAATACGACAGTTCCAGCGCCTCAGTCGCGAAATGAGACAATGCCGCAGCATTTGGCTGCGCTGGCTGCATATTCGAGGCCTGGCGCAGCGCAGCACGGAAGAATGGTTAATCATGTTCATATCGTTAACCAGGTAGCGCGGGTGGATGTTCATTCTAGGGCAACGAATATCGCGGATGCGATACACGATATCCGTCCAGCAATGAAGAAGACCTTTGCTGGTGGCTATAAGGACTTCGCCTAATGACGACAGTGATTGATGCCCTGCTCGTCACGCTTGGCCTCGATGCCTCGCTTTTCATTAAGAAGCAGCGTGAGGCGGCTGATCTATTCAAGAAAGTCTCAGAATCGCACGTTAAGCAATCCAAAGAGATGGAGGCTGGGTTTAAGGGGGTTGCCGTCTCGCTTGGGTCGGTGGCTGTTGGATTAGCCGCCTTCTTTGCTGCCTTGGCCGTGAAGAAGGCTAAGGACTTTATTGTCCCGTTTACAGAGACAGAGCTGAAACTAGGACAGACTGCCAAATCGATAGGTATGGGCGCTAACCAGCTTGGTGCTTGGGAGCTGATGCTCAAGCGGGTTGGCGGCAAGTCCGGCGAGGCGGCGAGTTCTCTTCAAAGCTTGAGCGATAGCTTCCAAGAACTCAAAATCCATGGTGAGAGTGCCACTACGGAGCCGTTTCTTCAGGCGCAGCGGTTTGGCGGTGTCAAGTTCGATCCTTTTGCGCCGTTCGAAGAAAAGATGAGGGTTCTTGCAGTAAACATTAAAAATATAGCTAAGACTTCCCCAGAATTAGCCCATGCTATCGGCATGGGTGCGACGCATTCAGAGGCCATGACGCAGGCATTTATGGCGTCTGGCGACGAATTAGAGAAAATAATTGCAGAGAACGAGAAGCTGGTCGGCTTTTCAGAGGCAGATATCGAGGCGGCAAAAAAGCGGACTAAGGTATGGGCGGATTTACAAGCGGCGGTTGACAGGCTAGGCGAGAAAATCGCGACCAGGCTTACTCGTTGGCTCATCAAGCTTGATGAGATATTCATAAGGCTCGCTCAGCAGGCGACGGAGTTCTTCAAGAACTTTAAGGGATTGTCTGCCGAATGGATCCCTAGCATGTCAGATGCAGTACACTTTGTAGTGTCGGTTTTCTCTGGTAGCGCTGATGATATCCGTAAGGCTTGGTCGCAAATGTGGACGGATATGTCTGCGAAGATGAATGAATGGATCGAGGACATCAAACATGCAGGCCCGTATCTTCTGTCTGCGCTTCAGGCGGCATTCGGGACAGTGTTTGACGCCATAAAGGGACGCGTCAACGCGTGGTTCGAGGCTGTTGGGTTGGCTGCGCCATTTTCTACGGGTGGTGGTGCAGGGGGTGTGAATGAAACTGCAGGCAAGGCCTCCCCAACCACTGAAGAGCAGAAGAGGCTTGGTCTGCGGTTTATGGATGAACTGATAAAGCTGGGCTGGACGCCAGAAGCAGCGGCAATAGCTGCAGGCAACGCGCAGCAAGAGTCAAGCTTCAACCTCAATGCAGTAGGTGATCCGTCTGTGCCTGGCGGCTCGCACGACCTTATGCAGTGGAATAGAGAAAGATGGCTAGGATTCCAGAGCTTTAGAGCGAGCCACCCAGAGCTGCAAGATATGGCACTGAGAGCAGCATATGTTGATTACGAGGCAAGCCGCCGGAGTGAAATAACAAAGGCATGGAAGGGTGTGAAAGATCTTCGCGCGGCAGGCGCCATTTCGCATGCTTATGAGGGATATGGTGATAGTTCCACAGGCACGCGCATTGGAAACTCGCAAGAATGGCTACGCCGCTATCGTGAGCAGCACCCAGGCCCGCAATCCTCGCTTGGCCGGCCTGGCCTCGACCATCTAGCGGCTTTATCCGCACCAGGCGTATCGGCAAATTATAACGACGCCATGGCGTCTAATAGCAGCACCGATGTTGATACCCATATCGGCGAAGTTAATCTTCACGGTGATAGTCAGTCAGGAACGGGGGCCGTTACACGTAACGCGGATCAGAACTTATCCCGCCTTACATTCGCGCAGCAGAACAATTTTAGCCTGGCGTAATCATGGCGTCGTTCACCCAAAAACTGTTGTCTTACAATATTAATGGGACCCAAGCGCCGGCCGGTCTTCGATCGACATGCCGATTGTCCACGACTAACGGTCCAGGGATGGGAACCGCAGAGGTTTCGCTTTATGGCATGACTCTCAGTGATATGAACGCCATCACGACATTGGGGACACAGATTAATCAGTTTTCTAAGAACCCTGTGACCATCCAGGCAGGCGATGCGAATGGTATGAGCCTAGTGTTCCAAGGCACGGTTCAGGCTGCGTTTGTTGATGCTCAAGCTATGCCTGAAGTATGTTTTAGGTTCACGGCCTTGGCTGGCGGGGCAGAGGCGCGAATGAAGGCGCAACCGACAAGTGTTCAAGGCGCGGGGGATGTCGCCACTATTGGGCAACAGTTAGCGCAGAAGATGGGATTGGCCTTTGAGGGGAATAACGTAAACGTGAAATTGCAGAACCTATATCTGCCAGGGTCGCTACGCCAGCAGGCTGCGATGTTGGCCGAGCATGCTGGTGTCACGTGGGTTATTGAACGTGGTGTGCTGGCTATGTGGATACCAGGGCAGGGACGCCAAACTGCGTCAAGTTCCAATATCTTAAGTAAAGACACCGGAATGGTCGGGTATCCGGCGTACGGGAGTCCGACAAGCATTATCGTCAACTGCCTGTTTCGCCCAGAACTACGACAGGGGGATAAGGTAACCGTGCAAAGTGAATTGACCCCGGCATGCGGAACCTGGGAAATAATGCGGATTGATGCAGAGTTGGAGGCACTAACCCCACACGGTAAGTGGTTCTCGCAATTAACATGTATGACGCAAGGCGAACAGACGGCTGGTGATCAGGGGTGAACGGCGGGGCCACCGGCCTTCTGGCTGTCAATCTGCGACTGGGCCCCGCCGCTCGTTGTCGACCGCGCGGCAGGTACCTATCACTATTCTGACAGCAGAGTCAAAGAATGCAATAGTGGGTGACCGCGGCTAATGGCAGATGACAGCTTAGACGCGGGCCAGCTCGGCGCCTACGATGCCGCGAGCGACGTTAACTTTCACGCATTTCAATCGCGGCAGCAGCTTGCGCAGACTCGCACTGCCATGCTGGCGAAGGTGACTAAGGTTCACCCTGGCCAGAATGGGCAGGCTGGAACTGTCGATGTCCAGCTTCTCACTAACCAGATGGATGGTGCTGGCAAGTCGACACCACACGGTACAGTTTACGGTCTGCCTTATATCCGCCAGCAGAACGGTGCGCATGCCGTAATTATGGAACCTGCGGTCGGCGATATCGGCCCGATACATATTTTCGATCGTGATATCAGCGCAAACATCCAGAAGCGGGACGTCGCGAATCCTGGGTCGAATCGTCGTTTTTCGCCAAGCGATAGCGTGTTTCTCGGCGGTATTCTAAACGGGAAAGCCACGACAACCCGCGAAATGTCCGGGAACAGCATAACTGACACGGCGGCCGCGCAGCAGGGTTCCGGCGGCAATATCTCTCATACGGCGACAGGCGGCAACATCAGCCACACGGCCACTAAGCAAGGCGGCCAAGGCGGTGCGATGACGCACCTTGCTGACACGATTAGCCGCACAGCTACGCAAACGATCACCGATACAGCAACTAGCATAAGCCACAGCGGTAACACGTCCGTGACGGGCACGCTCGGAGTGTCTGGTCTTCTGTCCGGCTTGGGCGGTGCTATATTTGGTTCCGGCTCGTTCTCGATAGATATTACCGGAAATCTGCTTGCTACGTCATTTGCGTTTGGCGTTGGAACGCCGGCAATTGGGGATCTGCTTTTTCGCGGGGCGATCAACTGGAGTGCTCTCGCCCCTGGGACAAACGGCTATGTGCTTACAACCGCAGGCCCTGGTGCACCGCCAGCGTGGACGCCTGCTGGCGGTGGGGGTGGCGGCAATTATATTGGCGCATTTACAGTGGCCCTCTTGCCTGCCGCGCCGTTGCTCTGGAGCACGGCGACAGCTACGAATGGTTTGAAAATAGGTGAGACAACAGGAACTGGGACAGGTGTTCCTGTTTATTTCTCTGGAGCGTCGCAGGGATGGCGCACATTCTCAAGCGATCAACCGGTGGCAGCATGAGGTTATTTCTCGCGACAGTCTTTGCGGCGCTTATGTTCTATGGAACGGCAGAGGCTGCCGGTACCAACCTAACGTCTGGCATTAGTCCGACATCTGCCTCTACTTATACGACGGCATCTATATCTCCTGGAGCGAACAACCTCGACGTTGTCAGCGTGGAAAGCTTCTCCGGTACCGCCGTGGCAATTCCGACCGTCACAGGAGCTGGAGGCACATGGGTTCAGATAGCGACGCAGGTAAGTGCGAGCAATTCACGGCGCGTGACCCTGTTCCGAGATCTGTCTGCGTCGCCAGGAAGCGGGCCGCTGACAATTGATTTCGGTGGGCAACTGCAGAATGCCAATGTCGGGTGGTCGGTTGACGAATTCAGCGGCGTAGACACCTCGGGGACACACGGCTCTGGCGCCATCCTTCAGTCAGTTGGGGCGTTGTCAACCACAACAAGCACTGGCATAACCGTTAACTTGGCCGCCCTTAGTTCCCCCAATAATTCCGTTATGGGATATGTCCGAACCAATCAGCTGAATCCAATAACGGCTGGGGCTGGGTTTACTGAGCTATCCCAGCAGACAGCGACGGGCGCGACCGCAGAGGCTGAATGGGCACTTAATCAAACAGCTGTAGCGTGGACGTGGGCAAGCCAGACTGTTAATGTCGTTGCTTTGGCTATCGAGGTTAAGGCGGCGGCGCCAATCACATTCGGCGCGACAACATCGTCATCATGCGGGCCAGGACCTTGTACTGCGACGGTAAGCGTTCCGGCTGGGACCGTGAACGGCGACGTAATGCTCATGTTCGAGACGAACAGCGAGAGCGGACCGTCTTGCATTACCCCGACGGGTTGGACGGCCGTAACATCGAACACCTATTCGCCTGGCGCCGCGGCTGCCTGCGCATGGTACAGAGTGGCGAACAACGAACCAGCGAGCTACACAACACCGTCAGGCTCTGGATATATCCAAATATTTATCAACGACTATCATGGCGTTAGCACGGTAGGTTCGCCGATTAATGCCGCGGCGAACAGCTTCACGGTTGGTACCACGAATACGACGCCCGCCCCTACGGAAACGCCAATCGCTGGGGAAGTGTATGTTGGATATGCGTCTGGTAATGGCACTTCCAATGGGATGACGAATACGACTGGTGATCTTGGGCATGCGACCACCGTGTCAGGTGGAACGAATCAATGGGATGCATCGGTTGGGGATAAGGGCTCAAACACTGATACGGCTGAGGTGTGGACAGATACGGGTGCGTTTACGGGGCTGTTTGGTCTCGGGGTAACGCTCAAACCGGCAACGGCACCAGCGCCGGTTATCACGAGTTCGCTTACCGCAAGCGGTACTGTAGGTGCAGCATTTAGCTATACAATCACGGCAACGAATTCGCCAACAAGCTTTGGCGCTTCGCCGTTGCCCGCTGGCCTATCCATTAACACGGCGACAGGCGTGGTCTCAGGAACGCCCACTGCAGCCGCAAACACGAACGTCCTTATCGGCGCGACCAATGCGAACGGGACTGGAACGGCAACACTGGTCCTGACCATCAGTGTATCGCCGCCTGTTATCACTAGCGCTCTGACTGCCAACGGGACCGTGGGGACGCCATTCAGCTACACAATTACAGCCACGAATAGTCCTACGAGCTTCAGTGCCTCGCCATTACCAGCCGGCCTTACCATAAATACGGCGACTGGTGTTATCTCCGGCACGCCCACGGCTGCCGCGACCACGAATGTGACATTGGGTGCGACTAATGCGGGCGGCACCGGTAACGCAACATTAGCAGTTACGATAGTCAATCCGGCGCCAGTCATTACGAGTTCTTTAACCGCAAACGCCACCGTCGGAGAAACCTTCAACTACATAATCACGGCGACAGGCAATCCAACGAGTTTCAGCGCATCGCCGCTTCCTGGGGGGTTGACAGTCAACACGGCGACCGGTGTTATTTCTGGTACCCTAACCACAGCTGCCACGACTAACGTTACCATAAGCGCAACAAACAGCTCCGGCGCTGGCTCAGCAACCTTAGTCGTGACTGTCGTCCCACCGAGCACAGGGGCGTTATCGATTGTTCCGATATGCGTTCTAGGGACACCGCAGGGCGCCCCATGCGCCGCTGGGTATAAGTGGGTCGGGACTGTCACGATCAACACCGCATCGCCCCTGCCGGTCATTACAAGCCCGCTTACGGCCGGCGGCACGGTTGGCATGGCGTTTAACTACACGATCGCGGCGACGAATTCCCCGACAATGTTCAACGCAACAGGGTTGCCTGCACCCCTAACCATCAACACTTCCACAGGATTAATCTCCGGAACCCCAACAGCGGCATCATCCGGGAACGTTGCGATAAGCGCGACGAACGGTTCAGGTACGGGATCTGCAACGCTCGCCTTAACGATTAATGCCGCACAGCAACCGCCCGCGATTAATAGCCCCCTGACTGCATCCGGTATGGTTAGTTCGCCATTTTCGTATCAAATCACGGCCACAAACAGCCCGACAAGTTTCAGCGCATCTCCCCTACCGAGCGGCTTGACCGTTAACACGGCAACCGGAGTCATCTCAGGTACCCCGACTGCAGCAGGGACAACGAGTATCACCATAGGTGCCACGAATGCCGCTGGTACGGGCACCGCAACCTTAGTGCTTACTGTCAGCAGTATCCCAGCGCCCGTCATCAATAGCTCTTTGACTGCCAGCGGCACAGTTGGCGTGGCATTCTCGTACACTATCACTGCGACGAACAATCCAACCAGCTTCAACGCGACGCCGCTTCCAGCTGGCCTCGTGGTCAATACATCAACCGGGGCGATATCCGGAACGCCAACGGCGGCAGGTTCCACAAACGTCACAATAAGCGCAACAAATTCGGGCGGCACCGGTAACGCAACGCTGGCGCTGACTATCAACAATGTGGCAGCGCCGGTTATCACCAGTTCGTTAACGGCGAACGGGAGCGTCGGGGCCGCGTTCTCATATCAAATCACCGCATCGAATTCTCCGACGAGCTTCAACGCTACGAACTTGCCGAGTGGCCTATCAGTCAACACCGGTAGCGGGCTTATCTCTGGAACGCCAACTGCAGCAGGTTCGACGAGCGTTCCGATAAGCGCAACGAATGCTGGCGGTACTGGAACGGCGACACTGGCCGTGACGATAACCACTCTTGCGCCTGGCTTTTATGTTGCGACAACCGGCAGCGACAGCAACGCAGGAACGCTCGCGGCACCATTCGCGACGCTGCCTAAGTGTCAGTCTGCCATGCAGGGCAGCGGTACACAGAAGACTTGCTACATCAGGGCAGGAAGCTATGCGCCGGCTGGTGCCAGCGCGTGCAACTCGAGGGGCAATTGTGCGGTTGGCCTTACCGCGTCAGATAGTGGCGAAACGTGGTCATACTACCCGCCAGATGGCTATGATACAGCGGATCTCACGGGCGGGTCGACGGCCTCGGGGAATGGCCTTTGGGCGATATTCTATACAGGTGGGGCGACAAACCTCACAATTAACGGCCTATCGATGCACAATTTCAACTTTGCCGCGATTCAAAGTGGTGGAGGGCAGAACCTAACCGTAACCAATAACTTCATGTTCAACGGATTCGGTCTTGTAGGGGATGCGACTCTAATGGGCGCGCAAAACGCTGCGTCCGTCATGTGCTATAGTTGCAAAAACGCAACTATTTCCCACAACGCAATCTGGAATATGGCTTCGTTTGGGATAAGCGTTAGCAGTGGCGGAACTGACAATCTGCTGTATGACAGTAACGTCCTTTACAACATTTGTACCGGCATTAGGGACTGTGGCGCGCTCTACACACAGGATTTGGGTGCAACGAAGTCCGTCAATCAGAAAGCGACGAACAACTACGTCAGAGATGGCGGCGTGTTCGATACGGCGGGGTGGGGCTCGGCCATATACCTGGACGATTGCGCGTCGAATTGGACGATTAGCGGTAACATATTCACGGGCAATGACGGTGGCAACAACCTCATGATCCATGGGGGCAGCAACAATGTGTTCTCGAATAACATCGTTGATATGGCGACGTTCGGCGATCCAATCTTGAGGTTCCAACCGTCGAGCTGTCCGGCGGTGACTGGGAACTCATTCTCGAACAATATCGTCGTCAGCGGCGGCGCTGGTGGCGGCTACAATGGGACAGGTGGCACCACGACGGTCACCGCGAACGCTTATTGGAACTATGCTAGCGGAAGCCTTAGTTCAACGGGTGACTCGAATCCTACTGTAGAGAATCCTAAACTGTCATGCTTAGGCTATAATATTGCTGCTGGAAGCCCAGTCTTTAACAGCCCCGTAAATTTCGGCATGCTTACGAGAGGCTGGGGGCCGCCTGGATACACCATCCCCTCGACAGGCACGACACCTTCAACCACAATCGGTTGCGCGGTTGCGGCGAACACGTTCCTGAATTCGCTCGGTGTTACGACGAAAATGAACCAGGGTCAGCCTGAATTACCATATGAGGCGGAAATTACTTACACCGGCATTCGCAACGTGCGCGAGGGCTCGCCCGCATACAACAACGTCATCACGCTGCACAATCATACCGTATCTAGCACATATCCAGGTGTGAAAGCGTCGATCGGAAGCACAGCCTCTATCAGCAGCAAGATAACGGCTGGTCTCGCGCTCGACGCTGCGGGCGCCCTAATGGGTTTCGAAGGGCCAAACGAGCCAAACAATTTTCCCTTCACCTACAACGGCAACCTGGGGGGCGGGACAGGTACATGGGTGCCTGTGGCGCAATATCAGGCCGACCTGTATACGGCAATAAAGGGTGATGCGACACTCAAGAAATATCCAGTCTGGAACACTTCTGAAGCTGGTGGCGAGCATGACAACGTCGGATTGCAGTGCAACGCTCTAGACAATTCATGCGCTGGAGCGTCAGCTGTAACGCTAATGCCTGCAGGCACTAAATATGCGGATTACGCAAATCCGCACAATTATGTGCAGGGGACTGGCGGCTGCGGAACGCCGCAGCCTAATCAGGCATGGAAGGCAGAAGATCCAATTCTTAATAGCTGCTGGGATGGGATCCATCAGGAGTATGTTGTAACGTGGCTAAACCATTTTGCCGGGTATTCGCTTGCCCAAGTGCCGACGTTGCCGCGTGTGACAACGGAAACCGGATGGGACAGCACCAGCATTGGGTTGGACTACCAAGGTAAGGTTGTCTCGCTTGTCTATCTCGACGCATATAAGCGCGGCTGGAGCTATACCTTCATATATGAAATGGTAGATGCGCAGGGCTCGGTTGGTAATCAGGGATTCTACGATTCTAGCAATGTCGCGAAACCGGCTGCGACTTTCATTCACAACATAACGACGGTGCTCCAGGATTTGGTTGATTTTACACCTGGGCAGCTCAACTATTCGATTGCGAGTGAGCCAGCCACTGTCCACGATATGGTACTTCAAAAGAGCAACGGGAAGTTTGAGTTGATTGTCTGGGACGAACAGACGACGACAAGCACAACTGACAACATAACCGTTACATTTGCGACACCGCATACCGTGACAGAATATGACACGACCGTGGGGACTTCGCCAATCGCAACCCTCACGAATGTCACGTCTATCCCGCTGACTCTCTCAGATCACGCCGTAATCCTTGAGATGCAATGAGACATGCTTTAGCGGCGCTAGCGGCGCTCGTCCTCTCGACGCAGGCTGTGCTTGCGCAGGGTGCAGCACAGGCGCCAAACCAATTCTGGGCGACGCCACTATCCGGTACCGGCTTTCTAACGCTGCGTGCCATAGGTCTGGCAGACCTCTCTGGCACAACTGCCACGATTCCAGCCGACACGCTTCTTGCCAATCCAACAGGTTCTGCAGCAGTTGCCCAGCCTATTACAGTGCTTTCGCCGCTTGTCTTTGCTGGAACTACGCTCGGGCTAAGCTCTATAACAAATGCGCAACTGGCTAACTCGAGCACGACAGTCAACGGGGTCATTTGCACACTAGGGTCAACCTGCACGATCAGCTCGTCTGCTGGCACGATTACGGTTGGTACAACGACGATTGCGAGCGGTACGGCGAACGGGTTGCTATATAACAGTGCGGCCGTCCTTGGCAACCTATCCACGGCAAATAACGGTACGCTCGTTACAGACGGTTCTGGGGTGCCGTCTATTTCGGCGACGCTGCCTGCTGCTGTGCAGGGCAATATCACAAGCCTCGGCACGATAGCAGGGCTCACTGTTACCGGCACGCTTACAGCGACGGGACTTATTACGAACGCAGACCTCGTGAATTCCGGGACAACCGTCAATGGTGTGCTGTGCACACTAGGCTCGGCGTGTACAATATCTGCGGTGGCCGCAGCTGGAACTCTGACAGGAACAACGCTCGCGGCGAATGTTGTCAATTCATCGCTGACAAACGTTGGCCTTTTGACGGCTCTTGGCCTATCTGGCGCCATTACGGACACTCAGTCAATCGGCGCGACGAGCATGAATGGCCTGGTGTTAGCCAATGTCACAGCTGCGGCTGCTGGCTCGCAGCAATGGTCGCCGCGCGTGCACTTCACGGGGCAGGGTTGGAAGACTACGGCTACGGCGGCTAGCCAAGCAGTAGACGTTATTGAAGAGCTTCAGCCTGTTCAAGGGACGACGAACCCAAGCGGCAAGCTTGTTTGGAGCAGCCAAATCAACGGTGGCGCTTTCAATCCAATCATGAGCCTCTCGACCGGGGCAGGGCTTACCGTATCAAACGGGCTAACGGCCGCCCCTGGCGTCCAGATCGGCGTTCCTGGCGCGGCATTCGACGGGGTGACAGACGACACCGCGGCCATAAACGCGGCAATAACGAGCCTTTATACAGCTGGCGGTGGGACACTCTATCTTCCCGCTGGGACAACCGTCATAAACACGGCGGCTGGAATCATCCTGAAATCGTTCGTGAACGTTATCGGCACAGAGGGAACGATTATCAAATGCGGTTCGAATACGGCCGCGGCTGGTTGCGTGACACTGCGCTCAAATTGGCAGACGATTAAAAGCGGCATGTCGCACATCAAGTTCGTGGCTGGGGCTGGCGCCTCGGCCGGCGTCGTCTTTGCACTGCCGTCGATTCTTTATTCGGATTTTGGCTGGCTTTCATTCTCTGGGTTCACAACTGGAATCGCCATGAACCTCGGGGGCGTCGCACAGCCAGCCAACCTGGACGACGCTGGCGAAGGCGGCAACGTCATTTTCAATTCGTTCCATGACTGGCAGCTATACGAAAATAGCGGTGTCGGCCGGTTTGTTCAAATGGGGGGACATTTTTCGTCCGGGACAACAATCGACCAAGTTGTGACGCAGAACGAATTCCGAAGCATGAACGGTACATATTCTGTACACTGCTTCGACATAGTTAGAGCGGCAGATACGAACCTGTTTACTAACAACCTTTGCCATACGGCGACACAGGGAACAGCGGCAATCGTCCTTGCGAGCGACGGGGCGCACGTGGGTGTCCCTATAGGTGTCGAGGACAACGTTTTCATCAATCAGATATTCTCCGGGCAGGGCCTTTCTGGCGGCTATGTGGCTGGCACGTCCGGTATTGCCTTCTGGGCCGGGTCGTGGACAGCTGGAAATGTGGCGTGGTCGTTCAATAGCGATGTGCCGCAGGCCTCGATTGCTGTGGATCAAATCACTTCCCCGCAAGGGAATTGCTTTTATGGCACTGGGTACGGAATCGACAATACAATGCCTTCGGGTATGTATTTTGCGCGGTTTTGTGACGGGCCGGCCGGGAACAGCGGCACCCAAGCATGGGAAAACACTGGCGTAACAATTACGCCGACAACCGGTA
>Ga0209527_1000189_pt1 | contig 13970 bp, 15 predicted proteins | sample JacPinW_OM2H0_M2_FD_187968 | JGI IMG/M metagenome (GOLD analysis project Ga0209527, IMG submission 187968) | Forest soil microbial communities from Algoma, Ontario, Canada - Jack Pine, Ontario site 1_JW_OM2H0_M2 (SPAdes) (version 2) | ecosystem: Environmental > Terrestrial > Soil > Boreal... | reverse complement strand
GACTGATGAATCTGGAATCTTGAAGAACGGCGCGTGCGACTTCGCCCCGTTGCCGGCCTGGGGCGATGGAATGGTGACGCTACTCGGAGATGCAGCGCATCCCTGCACACCAAATCTCGGGCAAGGCGGATGCATGGCGCTGGAAGATGCTCTGGTCTTGGCCAAGTGCGTGAAGACAGAGCCTTGTCTGAAAATCGCGCTTCGCCATTACGAGCTGCTGCGATATCAGCGGACCCGGCGCATTCAACAAAGGTCGCGCTTAATGGGCCGCATCGGTCAATGGCAAAGCCCGTTGTTCGTCTCCGGTCGTCGCTTTGTCACAAGCTTGCTTCCGCCCAAACTGATCGAACATAACTTGCGACGAGTCTACGCTTACCAGACTTAGTCGCCATGCGCATTGTTAGCCCGGGCGCTCTCCTAATTTTTATCGCTTCCGCCGGTCACGCCCTGGCCGTCGATTCCGATCTCAAATCGGAGGAAATTTATTCGGCCTGGTTGCAAATGTACGACCTGAAATTTCAAGAGGCCCATCGCGCGTTGGAGCGATGGCAAAAAGAGCACCCGGACGATTCGCTTGGGCCAGCCTCGGACGCAGCCGCCTATTTGTTTTCCGAGTTGAGTCGTCTGGGATCCCTTGAAGCCGAGCTGTTTGTCGATGACAACCGCTTCAAGAATCGAAAGACGCTGGATCCTGACGCGCGAGCGAAAGCCCTTTTCAACGAACGAGTCGATCAGGCGGATCGACTGGCCGAGTCAACCCTGGAAAAATCGAATGCGGATGCTCGTGCCCTATTCGTTAAGATACTGACCCACGGACTCCGCGCGGATTATGTTGCGCTGATTGATGGACGCGGTTTGAAAGCGCTCAGCTACACAAAATCGGGTCGAGTTTATGTCGACAGACTTTTGGCCGCCGACCCGCAGGCATTTGACGCCTACCTCGGCCCAGGGGTTGAGAATTATTTGCTTAGTTTAAAACCGATCGCACTACGGCTCCTTCTTCGATTGACTGGTTCTCAAGTTGATCGCGAGACGGGGCTCGAAAAGTTACGGAAGACGGCTTCTCAGGGATATTATCTCGAGCCATTCGCCAAGCTTCTGCTCGCGGTCGCGGCGCTGCGCGATAACGATCGAGAGCAAGCGCGTTCAATTTTGACGGGACTACGAGATCGTTTTCCGGACAATGAACTATATTCGCGTGAGCTGAACCGGCTCACTGCGGAAACTCGATAATTTCCCTCCGCCAATTCTTAGAATGGGCCAATCAACATGAGAGCATCTCCAGAATTCCATGTTGAGATCGACCACATTCGCAAACACTACGATCGATTGTCTTTTCTTTACCGGCTCTTCTGGGGAGAGCACTTGCATCACGGATACTGGGACGCTGATCTTTCATCAGCCCAAGCCCAGGTGCGATTGATGGAACGCCTGGCGGAGCGGGCTGACGTTCCGCGTGGTGCTCGCGTGCTCGACATTGGCTGCGGTCTGGGAGGCTCTGCCTTTTGGCTCGCTGATCGTTTCGATTGCAAGGTTACTGGCCTGACTATCAGTCCAGTGCAGGCGAAGATGGCAAACAGGAAGGCGAAGGCTCGAGGTTTGAATGATCGCGTTCAGTTTAACGTGCAGGACGCAAATCAATGGCAGCCCGAGCCTGAGAGCGTCGACATGGTCTGGATTATGGAAAGCAGCGAACATTTTCAGGACAAGAAAGGATTTTTTGCCCGCTGCGCCTCGGCGTTGAAGCCGAACGGCGTCCTTGCTGTGTGTGCCTGGCTCCGACGGGATGGTCCGCCAATGTCGGACGCCGAACAGAAACTGGTGGCGACAATCGGAGAGGCGATGCTGAGTGCGAGTTTGGACGGTCTCAGTGATTACAAAAGATGGATGCAACAGGCTGGTCTCACTGTAGAGGCAGCCGAAGATATCACCCGGTACGTAGAGAGAACCTGGGATCAATGCACTCGCATGGCTGAACGTCCGCCAATCCGATACCTGTTGCGTTTCACCAGTGCCTCCACGCGCCGTTTCGTTCAATCCTTCCCGTTAATGAAACAAGCGTACGTTGAAGGAGCCATGGCTTTTGGCTTATTCGTCGCGAAAAAGCATGAACCGACTCGATGAAATCATTTCGGCCAAGCGCCGGGAAGTGAAACAACTGCGATCGCGGGCGACAGAATTGGATCGAGAAGCGAGGAGACGGACGGACTTTCGAGATTTTCGATCGGCGCTGCAGCAAAGCGATGACAAGCTTGGCGTGATTGCCGAAATCAAAAAGGCATCGCCATCGGCCGGTGTTATCGCGTCATCCTTCGATCCAATCGAGATTGCAAAAGATTACGAAGGCAGCGGCGCGAACGCGATTTCGGTTTTGACCGACACCAAATTCTTTCAAGGAAAACTGCAAGACTTGGCCGACGTGCGGCGCGCTGTTTCGGTTCCGCTCCTACGAAAAGATTTTATTCTAGATGAAATTCAAATCGCGGAATCGGCCGCAAACGGCGCAGACGCGATTTTGCTGATCGTCGCGGCGCTGGAGCAGGGGCAACTTATAGATCTTCTTCAGTCGGCCGCGAGGTATCGACTCGATGCGTTGGTAGAGGTGCACACCCGCGAGGAATTAAACCGGGCACTGGCTGCCGGGGCGAAGATCGTTGGAATCAACAATCGCAATCTGGCGACGTTCGATGTCGATCTTGCCGTCACCGAAGAGCTCTGCCGCGAAGTGCCGGACGAGATCGTTCTCGTAAGCGAAAGCGGAATCAAAAGGCCGCAAGACGTCGCGAGAGTTAAAGCATGCGGCGTGGATGCGCTTCTGGTCGGCGAGGCGTTAATGCGCGGCGAAATTTCGATCGAACAATTACAAAGGTAGGGGCGATTGACCTCAATCGGTCCGAGCCGGACTGGCGTTTGCGGGCGGTTCGGTGAACCGCCCCAACCTCAGGAAGGCTGATTCGCCACGAACGCGCGCCGGATCGAGCGCCAAAACCCGCGCGGGCCTGGGAGAGCGCCGGCTCGCGCGACCAGGACCGGACAATTGGCGTGATTCAAAATGCTGCGAGTCAGATCACCCATAATGTAATGCCGGAACATGCCGCGGCCTTGCGACGAACCAGTCACGATCAGGTCGGGATTACTTTTGCGGACTTCGGCGAAAACCTGATCGACGACGATTCCGTGGCGAACATGCACTTCCGTCGGGACGCCCAGTTTTTCGAGATCCTGTTTTTGGGTGCGGAGATTGATTCCAAGTTCTGAATTCGATTCGAGCAAACGAGTGACGTCCTCTTCGAGTCGCACCAGATCCGCATAAATAGCCGGCGGCTCGGCCATGACGTGGAGCAAAGTCACCGAAGCACCGACCGCGGCCGCGAGTTTCCCGGTCAACTGAACGGCTTCTTCGATGAATTCCTTTCCGCCAGTACAAACCAGAAAGCGTTTCAATTGCGCCCACTCACCCATCGCCACCAGGACAGGTGGCGAGATGGATTTGATCACTTCGTAAGTTTTTTCCGAACGCCAATGCGGTCCGGTTGAACCGGTTTTCCGCGCACCGATTATCACCACATCGTACTTTGCTTTCGCTGTTTCATCGACAATCTGCCGAACCGGGTCGCCCGCGCCGACCGCGATTTGCGGTGAAACATTTTTTTGACGCAGCCATTCGGCTTGTTTCTCGAGAGCTTCCCGCAGCGATGTTTCGTCATGGGATTTTTCGGCGATGCCAAGAAGCGTCGTTTCGGCCTGGAGCGGTCCTGCCAGTGATGCGCCCAACCGCGTCGCGCTGTCGGCGGCCGGCATTCCATCACTGCAGATCAAAATTTTCATGGCGAAATTACAACTTGTGACCGGTCATCATCGTGTAAATGACGATCGCAGCGCCGATCAATGGCAACGGCACGAACGCGAGCCGGATTTTTGGTCCGGCGAAATATTGGGTAGAGATCGCGCCGATCTGCGCGCCAACTGCGGCGCCGGTGTTCATGACGAGCGCAATCAATATATCGACGTTGCCTTTGATTGCATGGCTGAAGGTTCCATAGCTCGCTGAGATAATGATCTCGAATAAATCCGTGCCGACCGCGAGATGGGTCGGAATCCCGAGCACATAAACCATCGATGGCATCCGGATGTAGCCGGCGCCACCGCCCAGAAACCCACTGAACAATCCGCCGACGAATGCGACGGCAAGAATAACCCAGAGCGAGATCGCTTTCACACCCGAAACAGGCAGAGAAATCATTGGCGGTAACCGAAGCCGATGAATCGCGTGGGCAATGTGTTGGAAAGCCGATTCGTCTTTTTTCAAGGCCTTTCTGCCTGCCTCCGTGCGCTTGCTCTGCGTTTGCAAAGTTTTCACTCCTTCCCACAGCATGAAAGCAGAAATGGAACAGTAGATAACGATCGAGACGATGCTTACGACAAGGTTCACGTTGCCCGCGCGCTTCAGCATTTGAATCAACTGCGCGCCGCCTTCCGCGCCGCCGATCGTTCCAAGGGCCATGATCAATCCGAGTTTAAGATCGACATTGCCGAGCGCGCGGTGTCGCTTTGCCGCCACCACTGATTTACCAACGATGTGCGCCAGATCGGTGCCGACCGCAAAATTCCAATCCACGCCCATCGCCCTCAGCGCCGGGCCGGCAATGAAACTTCCGCCCACGCCGAAAAACCCCCCGAGGATGCCGATCAAAAACCCGACGATGGCGAGATAGATCGGGCTGATGTGCGCGCCGGAAATCGGAAAGAACATATTTACTCCGAACGGCCGCGCAGCATTCGCAACAAAAATGTGGTGACACCTTCGAGAACAACGGCTTGCCCGATGATGAGTAGGATCGCAACGCCGCCGTAGGTATATCGATGGCGGGTTTCCAGCTGATAGAGCCATTCACCCAGAAAGTGAAGGACCAGAAAAAAATAGCCGACCACGAGAACGGCGTAAATGACCAACTCAATCAAAAATGCGCGGAACGTTTTGGCCGTTTCCTTTTTCATGCGTTCCAAACTCTTCGCGTCGCCATCCGCTCAAGGTCGTGCGGAATCATGGGGAAAGGCAAATTTTGTTGTAGCTGCCGCCGTCTCTGGCGGCAGAATAGATGCGTGGCCATTCCAATCGCGCTGACCATCGCCGGCTCGGATAGCAGCGCCGGCGCCGGAATTCAGGCCGATCTGAAAACATTCAGCGCGCTCGATGTTTACGGACTCTCTGCCGTCACCTGCGTCGTCGCTGAAATTCCCGGCAAAGTTTCACGACTCGAACCGATCAGCGTCGAAATGGTCCGCGAACAAATCGAAGTCCTCGCAAAACATTTTCCGATCGCCGCGATCAAGACGGGATTGCTTTGCTCCGCTGCGATCATTAGCGCGGTCGCGGAGTCGATTGTCGATCTTCGCCGCAAGATCGAGAACCGCTCGATTCCGTTGGTGGTGGATCCTGTCATCACCGCGACCGGCGGCGATCCGCTTCTCGAACCCGACGCGATCGAAACCTACCAAGGCGAATTATTTCCAATCGCTTCCCTGATCACGCCAAATCTGGACGAAGCAGCGCAATTGCTTGGCGACAAAATTCAAGATCGCGAGTCGATGAAACGAGCAGGCAAAGACTTGGAGCGCAAATTTAAAACCGCGATCCTGCTCAAAGGCGGACATCTCCGCGGTGATCAGGCGGTCGATATGTTATTTGCCGATGGGCAAGTCGCTGAATTCGCTGCGCCATTTGTGCGTGATGTTGCGACGCACGGCACCGGCTGCACTTATTCCGCGGCCATCACCGCCGGTCTTGCTGCCGGAATGCCTCTTCGCCGCTCAATTGGGCGCGCCAAAAAATTCGTGACCGGATGCATCGCCAATCGTCTCCGCTGGCCATCAAACACGGGAGAAAACATCGATGCTTTGAATCACTCCCCTGACAACGGCGGCACGAACTGACGGCACGCTAGCTTCTCTTCTTCTTGTCGCTCTTCGCCGGACGTTTCGCTTTTTTCCAGCGCTTCAACTCCATCGCTTCTTCGGCCGCCGCCGTCTCCGCTTGTTTTTTGCTTCGGCCGCGACCTTTCCCGAGAACGATTCCTTCCCAGACCGCTTGCACCACAAATCGCTTGTCGTGCTCGGGCCCGGTTTGGGAAAGGACTTCATAAACGGGGCTCCGCGGCGAAATGCTTTGCAACAATTCCTGCAAATAACCTTTGGGATTGATATCGACCGGTTCCTCTGCGAGCTGGGCCAGATCTTGTTGCGCCTGGGCCAAAATAAATTTCCTCGTTTTCTCTAGACCGCCATCGAGATAAATCGCACCGATCAACGCTTCGAACCCGTCCGCGAGCGTCGACACCCGGGCGCGTCCCCCGCTCGCCTCCTCGCCCCGTCCCATTAATAGGAATTGCCCGAGGTCGAGCGCTGCGGCGTGGGTTTTCAATGCATCTCGCGAGACCAGTCGCGAACGCAACTTCGTCAGCTGCCCTTCCGGCTGATCGCCGAAATGTCCGAAAAGATATTCGGTGATGATAAGCTGCAGGATCGCGTCGCCCAAGAATTCCAAGCGCTGATTATCGAAATGTCGCTGCTGGGTTTCGTGACCGAGACTCGGATGCGTCAGCGCTTCGGCCAGCAAAAGCGGATTGCGAAATTTGTAATGGATTCGTTCCTCTAACGGATGCACGTCAGCGCTTTTGATAAATTTCGAGCGAAGTGACAACGTCGAGTGCGCGCTGCAAAACGGAATCGCGCGCCGGCTGCTTCTCCCGGCCGCGGTTGCGGCGCTGCGCATCCGGGATGTCGAGCTCGGGATTCGTCCCCGCGATCAAGGCGGCTTCGTTTAAGTGCGGCCGCTCCGTTTCGTAAACAAACGGTGTCATTCCCTTCTCGCTGCTCAGGCGAAAGATTTGCCGCTTGTCTGTGACCGGCATTTCCACCGGTAAATCCGGTTTCATTCCACCAGGGAACAACGGTTGTCCGTCGGCCAGGATCGCTTCCGCGGAAGCGACGCGCAGAATCTTTCCGCTCGGCAAAGGCAAATCGGAATATTCCACCGCGCGCCCGGCGCTCGGTTGGCCGACAAGTAAAGCTTTGTCGTAAAGCCTGAGGTCGGCGGCAACTGCCTCCGCGCCACCGGCCGTGTCGCTGTCAATCAGCGCCACGGTCAAACCTTGAAACGCGGGATCACGGTCCGAGTTGAAGGCGCGGTCTTGGCGCACTGCCGGTTTGCGCACGGTGAAAAGAGCTTTGCCTTTCGGACAAAAACGCTTCGCAAATTCAGCCGCGGTCGCGAAATCGCCGGCACTGCTTGCCCGAAGATCGACAATCACCGCGTCGACTTTTTTCGCGACAAAGTCTTGCAGGTTTTTGTCCATCTCTTTGAGGTTGGCGCCGTTCAGAGAACCGATCCGAAGGTATCCAATGTGACCGTCGAAAACTTCGCTGTAAAACGAAGTTGCTGGTTCCGGCGTCGCGCTTTCGCGATTCGGCAAAAGCATTAATCCGCCCGGCATCCGCACAAGTAATCCGGCGAGCGTGGCTCGATTCAATTCTGCGTCGGTGAGCGCGTCCGGATTTGTGAAATTGCTTTTTAGAAGCGCGATCGCGGCCTGGAGATCGCCGTCGCCTAACGAATCGATGATTTGCTCTGTGCCCGGTGTTGGCGACGCAGACGGCGCGACTGATTTACCAGGCGCAGGAGTTTTAGCGGTCGACACTGGTGATGGCGCCGGACTTTGGCCGAATGCGTTTGCTGCGAGTAAAAGCGAAAGGGCCGTTGCGGCCGCCCGGTTCAACATTGCATTTATTGTTAGCTGCTCGTCGCGTCGAGAGCAATATCGCGCCGATAATGGCAACCCTCGAACTGGATGCGCGATGCAGCGGCATAAGCACGGTCGTGTGCGCCAGCGATGGTTGATCCCAGCGCAGTCACCGCCAGAACTCGCCCGCCGGCGGTCAAAACCTGGTTAGCCACGATTTTTGTTCCGGCGTGAAAAACCTGAACGCCCTCGAGTTTCGCGACTTCATCCAACCCGGAGATCGCTTTGCCGGTTTCGTATTTCCCCGGATAGCCGGCCGAGGCGAGGACAACGGTTACGGACGCGCGTTTGTCCCATTCGATCGAGTAATTGTCGATCTTGCCATCGATCGTCCCTTCCAGTAGCGGCGGCAGATCGGATTTCATCCGCGGCAGCAGCGCCTGCGTCTCCGGATCTCCGAATCGGCAATTAAACTCGAGCACTCGTGGACCTTCGCTCGTAATCATCAATCCTGGATAGAGCAGACCGCGATAGGCGATTCCTTCCTTCGACAAACCGCGCAACAACGGGCGCATGATTTTGCTTTCAAATTGTGACTGCAATTGCGCGTCCCAATTGTTGGCCGGACTGAACGCGCCCATTCCCCCGGTGTTCGGGCCTTCGTCACCATCGAACGCCCGTTTGTGGTCCCGCGCCGATTCGAGCAGGCGATAATTTTTGCCGTCAACGAGCGCGTGGAGTGAGCATTCGGTGCCGCGGAGAAATTCTTCGATCACAATCCGGCGACCGGCGTCGCCGAACCGTGCTTCATTCATCATCGCTTCGATCGTGGACTTTGCGGTGGCGACATCGGGCGCGATGATCACCCCTTTGCCCAACGCGAGACCGTCCGCTTTGATCACGACGGGAAATTTAAGCTCGTCGCAGTAGCCAAGCGCTTCCTTGCTGTCGGAAAACGTCCGCGCTCGCGCGGTCGGGACCTTTTGAGCGCGCATTAATTCCTTCGCAAAAATCTTGGACGATTCCAGGCGGGCCGCAGATTTCGTCGGACCGAAAATTCGCAATTTGTTGGCGGTGAAAAGATCGACAATCCCCATCGCCAACGGATCGTCCGGACCGACCACGGTCAGATCGACATCATTCTGTTTTGCGAATCGAAGCAGTTGCGGCAAATCGGTCGCCGAAACGGCAACTTTCTCCGCGATCGCCGCGATGCCCGCATTTCCCGGTGCGCAAAAAATGCGGTCGACCGACGACGATTGTTTCAGTTTCCAAACCAGCGCGTGTTCGCGGCCGCCGCCGCCAATCACTAGAATTTTCATCGGGCGGATTCAGCGTCCCTCAGCGCGCGCCGAAAAACAAGCAACGCGTTTTGGCGTTAACGAGAAACGGCCGTCCGGGATGGTGATTCCACCGGCGTAATTGCCAGCGCCAACTTTTCCGTGTGACGAACAATCGTGATTTCGGATTGAACGCCGATCTGTTCGCCCATGAGCATTTTGTGGAGCTCGTGGATGCTGCCGATCGGTTTTGCGTCGAACGCGACGATCACATCGCCTTCGCGCAGACCGGTCTGTTCGGCCGGGCTGTTTTTTTCAACCGAAACGACAAGCACGCCTGTCTCGAGCGGCAGATTATAAAAACGAACAATCCGCCGATGGATCGGCACGTTTTGGCCGCCCACGCCGATGTAGCTACGGCGAATTTTCCCTTCTTTGATCAACCAGCCGGCCACAAATTTCGCGGTGTTACTCGCGATCGCGAAACAGATTCCCTGGGCCGGACGAATCATCGCCGTGTTTACGCCGATCACTTCGCCGGCTGAATTCACCAGCGGCCCGCCGGAGTTTCCCGGATTCAGAGCGGCATCGGTTTGAATGATATTGTCGATCAAACGACCCGACTGCGCGTGCATGGAACGGCCGAGCGCGCTGATCACACCTGCGGTGACGCTCGCCTGAAAACCAAGCGGGTTCCCGATCGCGATCACGACTTGGCCCACGCGCAAGGTTTCGGAATCCGCCAGGCGCACGTGGGCAAGGTGCGGCGCATCGATCCGAATCACAGCGAGATCGGTGTCCGGATCATCGCCCACCAATTGTGCGGCGTACTCCCGCCCGTCGGGCAAGCTGACCGCGATTTGATTCGCGGCGTGGACAACATGGCTGTTAGTCAAAATGAAGCCGTCCGGAGCAATGACGAATCCGGAGCCGCTGCCCCCGACTTCGCGCGGTCCGCGCTGACTTTCGAGACGCTGTTTGATGTCGATGTTAACGACTGCCGGTCCGACGCGATCGGCCGCGCTCACGACCGTGCGCGAATATTCGTCAAGCAGCGCCGCGTCATCCAACCGGGGCGAGACTTGCGATGACGCAAACGCGGGGCCTGCCTCTGATTCATTTAATAAAGCAGCGACCGCAGGCCCCCGATCGCCGGCAACATTGGGAATTCTCATCAACCAAAATCTCGGACTCGAGTTACGTCCGGTCAAGTACATGTCGAACTCATCCATACACACCTACCGGGATGTTACTCTCTCCTTGCGCCTTGGAACGACTCGCCCTAGACAGGGAGATGCCTAAACCGTCCCCCGCCTCAGTGATGGACGCCCAATGCCCGTCCCGCCTCGTCCTCGATCGGATCGCGGACAAATGGACGGCGCTGATCATCCAGTTGCTGTCGAAAAAGACAATGCGTTACGCAGAGCTCCAGCGCGAGATCGGCGGGATTTCGCAAAAGATGCTGACCCAAACCCTGCGCAGCCTCGAGCGCGATGGCCTCGTCGACCGCAAGGTTTATCCAGTCGTTCCGCCGAAGGTTGAATACTCGCTCTCCAGGCTTGGCCGGACGTTGATCGAGCCGTTGCGCGCGCTTTGCCGCTGGTCGGAAAAACATCTGGCCGAATTGCAAGCCAATCGCGCGCGCGCGAAAGCGAAACGCGACTCGGCCGAAAACTGACCGATCAGCGCGGCGCGCGCTATTACTCCGAGTTCAACTCGAAGTTGATCTTCACATCGTAATGGTCGCCTTTACCAAGCCCGTCGGGCAATGGCTCAACTCGACTGACGCGATTCGCGAGCGTTTTGACTGATTCGTCGAGGTCCGCATTTCCAGATGGCCGAACGATCTCGAAACTCGAAACGCGGCCATCTTTCTCGATTCGAAGTTTTACCAGCACGGAATTTTTTGCCCCCGCCGTCGCGATCGTCGTCGGCTGGACCCATTCACTATAGAAGCGGTCGTGCAACATGCTGCCGTACCAACCGAACTGCGATTCACTACCCGCTCCGCCAACACGACCAGCACCGCTGCCGGGCGCCGTTCCCTTGCCACTTCCGGTCTGAGTAGCTGGAGATTTCTTCGATTCCTTCTCGCCGGAATCGTTTTTCGCCGGAAGAGCTTTCACGATCTCTTTTTTCTCGGTGGCAACGTCAGCTGGTTCGTTCTCCGTTTTTTCCGGCGTCGGTTTCAACGCTGGTGACGGCTTTGGAGAAGCCTTGGCCAGAGTGATTTTCTTTGGCGAAGGTTTGGGCGTGGATTTCGGCGTAGGCTTCGGTGTCGGCTTCGGCGTTGTCTTCGCTTTCGCAGTTGGGCTCGGTTTGGGACTGCGTGCCGGCGTCGCAGTGGGTGTTGGTTTTGGTGAAGGCTTCGGCGCCGGTAGTTGAATCTCACTCGGCGCCGACGCCAAGTACGGCCGATCTTCATCAGGGTCGTGTTCCTTCAACGTCTCGGTTTTCGATTCCTTATGGGGCAATGCCGACTTAACTGGTGCTAGTGCGTTCTTTCTTTCGACGATGCCATCACCGCCGCCGCCATTCATCCAGACCACACTCTGCGCACCGGCGGCTTTGCTTTCACGACTCCAACGAATCAATCCAACAATGAGCGCAACGTGCGCCAGCGCGATTAGTGTAACGTTGCTCCAGAAACGCAGATTTTTCCGCATCGGCTATTTCGCCTCGGCCTTTGTCGCAATGCCGACCTTCATGATCTGCGCACGCTGCAACGCGTCCATCAACGTGACTAATTTTTGCACCGGCAAGTCGCGGTCCGGTCGAATGACAACTGCGACGTCAGGATTAGTGCGCTTGATCTCTGCCAATCGCGCACTCAGCGCGCTAAGATCGACAAGTTGATTGTTCAAACGAATCGTCTCGTTTCGATCGATCGAGATCGTTTGCACCTGCGACGAAGTGACTGGCGGATTTTTCTCGCCGCTCGACGGAATCACCAGACTCATGCTGCTCTCGAGGAGCGGCGTTGTGATCATGAAAATGATGAGCAAGACGAACGCGAGATCGAGCAGCGGCGTGATATTGATCTCGGAAAGCGAGGAAAGACTTTGCCGTTGCGAGTAACGCCTCATCTGCGAAATGCCGAATCCCGCGTGGCGTGATCGACAAATTTGTGCTCGAATTCTGATGCCAGCTCGGCGGCAAAGTTATCCATCTCCACGATCATTCCGCGAATGCGGGTGACCAGAAAATTGTAACCGAACATCGCTGGGATCGCGACGCAGAGCGCTGTGACCGTCGTAATGAGCGCGCCGGAAACGCCGGGAGCCATCGAGGCAAGATTGGGCGCGCCTGCTTCTGCGACTCCGGTGAACGCGTCCATCACGCCCCAGACCGTGCCGAGCAATCCAAGAAACGGCGAACCGCTCACCGCCGTTGCCAGCAAGATCATTTGCGACTCGAGGTCGAGCGCGGTTTCGCCGACGGCGCGCTCCATTGCCGCCGTGACCGCGCCCATTTGCGCCGCTGAAATTTTGTCGGAGGTTCCGAGTCGCGCGCGAAATGTTTCGTCTACTTCGGCCGAGCCCAACAGATGAAAGGTCATCTCCTGGCAACCCGCCCGATAAACATTAAAAATCGGCGAGCCGGGGAAGCGCGCGTTTTTTTCGAACAACCGCAGTGGTTGTCGATCTTGCCGGAAGGCAGCGAGGAAACGGGTGTTTTGTTTCCGCGCGAATTGGATCACGCGCAATTTCGTGACCATGACCGACCAGCTGAAGATCGAAACGATCGCGAGGAGAAGCAGGACGAGCTTGCCGGCAATGGTGGCGTGCTCAAATGCAAAGAGCAGACCGCCGGCCGCAAAAATTAGCGTGACGAACATTCGCGCTTCACCTGCGGAACTATTAGCGGATTCTGACGAAAGCGAAAGGCCTAGTCGCGCGAAGCGATCTTTTTCGGAAACGTCGGCCGCAATTTTGCGGCAATGACGAAAGCGAGACCGATCGCGATCAGAAAGAACGAAAAGAACTGGCCGCGCGTAAATACGGCGACAGCATCCGGTTGATTAAGATTTTCAACGAGCAGGAAAAGTTGCCCGTGTGTGAACATTGCGATACACCTCGCGTCCGGTTCACGAAACTTCTCGACGACGATTCGAAAAATCGCGTAGCAAATGAAAAACAAACCGGTAAGAACTCCGTTCGGTTGCCGCATTCGCGTCCGCACGAACCAGAGGATCGCGAACAGAACGATTCCTTCAAAGAAAGCTTCGTAAAGCTGCGACGGATGCCGCGGCGTCAGAATCCCGCGAAGAACTTCTTTCACCTGCGGCTGATGACGAACGGCGGCGACAATGGCGTCGGATGAATTGAGCGATGGATCGATCTGGGCGCACGCCGAAATTGCACTCTCGCGTTTGATTGGATCATCCAGGAGTTCTTTCGGAAACTGCACCGCCCACGAGACATTCGTTGCGCGACCATAAAGCTCGCCATTGATGAAATTGGCGCAACGCCCGAAAAACAGCCCGATCGGTGCGCTCACGCCCAGATTGTCGCCCAGATTCGGCCAGGAGATTTTATGCCGCCATGCATAGTAAAACGTGAACGCGAGCAGTCCGAGCATCCCGCCGTGGCTCGACATTCCACCCTTCCATACCTGGAGAATCGAAATTGGTTGGCCCAGCATTTCCGGCGCATAGAAAAGGACGTAACCGAGCCGGCCACCGACGATCACGCCGAAGAGCGCGGCACCGGTAATGAAATCGCCAACTTTTGCCACCGGCAAATCGGCATAACCGCGCTTCGCCAGCAATCGAAACAGCGCATAGCTGCAAGCAAAGGCGAGCACATAAGCCAATCCGTACCAGCGCGGACCGACATTATCCCACAGTCGAAAAATCAGCGGATTAAGATCGTGAACGTAGTAAGCGACCATGCGTGCAATGCAGAGCGCGATTACTTTCGCCGATCCGCGCCTGATTGCGCGAGTGTTT
>Ga0209527_1000187_pt1 | contig 14021 bp, 11 predicted proteins | sample JacPinW_OM2H0_M2_FD_187968 | JGI IMG/M metagenome (GOLD analysis project Ga0209527, IMG submission 187968) | Forest soil microbial communities from Algoma, Ontario, Canada - Jack Pine, Ontario site 1_JW_OM2H0_M2 (SPAdes) (version 2) | ecosystem: Environmental > Terrestrial > Soil > Boreal... | reverse complement strand
GGCTGGCGTCCGGTGCTTGCGCATTCGATGAACGAGACTAGCTGCTGCTTCAACGGCTCCTCGCGTTCGATTGGAACTTTGTCGCGTGTAATTTTCCCGCCTTCGCGGCGATAAATCTCGCCGCTTTGTTTTTCGTAATCGAGCGAGAGATAAGCGTCCTCCTGAAAAACTCGAATCTTGCGCATCCGCTCGGGACTGATTCGACTCGAGGTGACATTTGCGACGCAGCCGTTTTCAAAACGAATTCGGGCGTTGGCGATATCTTCGCCGCGGCTCAATACCGGCACCCCGACGGCGTCGATGCTCTGCACTGGCGACCGCACCAGATGCAGAATGATTTCGAGATCGTGGATCATCAGATCGAGTACGACACCAATGTCGGTGCTGCGATTTGGATAAGACGAGAGTCGATGCGCTTCGATAAAACGCGGATGCGTGAGTCGCGCTTCTAGCGCGCTTAAGACCGGATTGAATCGCTCGACGTGGCCAACTTGCAGAACCAATTGATTACGCGCTGCCAATTCTGCCAGCTCGGTCGCGTGCTGCGGATTTTCCGTGATCGGCTTCTCAATCAACAAATGTTTGCCCTTCTGCAAAAGAGGAAGCGCGATTTCGTGGTGCGAGCCTGTCGGCGTCGCGACTGACGCGGCGTCCACCAGTCCGGCAAATTCCTCAAGCGACTTGGCCACGGCTGCGCCGTATTTTTTTGCAATCGCCTTCGCCCGCGCAAGATCGACATCGTAGATCGCGGTGAAATCCGCTGCCGGAATTTCGGCATAAAGCCGCGCATGATTGCTTCCGATGTGGCCGACACCGACGACGCCAACGCGAAGTTTTTTCATTTGGCGACGTTTTTCAAAAACCAATCGTAGGTTTGCGCGATGCCGTCGCGAAGCTTGATCGTCGGCGTCCAGCCAAGCCCACGCAGCTTGGAAACATCGAGGAGCTTACGCGGCGTGCCGTCCGGTTTCGTTTTGTCCCAGCTCAATTCGCCATCGAAACCGACGACGTCGCAAACTAACTCCGCCAGCTCGCGAATCGACATGTCTTCGCCGCAGCCGACATTAATGATTTCGGGCGAGTCATATTTTTCGAGAAGGTAAAGACAAGCCGACGCGCAATCGTCCACGTGCAGAAATTCGCGACGCGGCGTGCCTGTTCCCCAGACCACGAGCTCGCGGGCGCCGCTTTTTTTCGCTTCATGCGCTTTCCGCAAAAGCGCCGCCAGGACGTGCGAGGTTTCGAGATCGAAGTTGTCGTTGGGCCCGTAAAGGTTTGTCGGCATCGCCGAAATGAAATTGACGCCGTACTCGCGAGAAAATGCCTGGCAAAGCTTTACGCCGGCAATTTTCGCGATGGCGTAGGCTTCGTTGGTCGGCTCGAGCGGCCCGCTCAGCAACGCGCTCTCCGGGATCGGTTGCGGCGCGAGCTTGGGATAAATGCACGAGCTGCCAAGAAAGAGAAGTTTGCGCGCGCCGCTCTCGTGGGCCGCGGCGATGACGTTGTTCTGAACGCTGAGATTTTCGAGCAGGAACTCTACCGGCTGGTCGTTGTTCGCTTTGATCCCTCCAACTTTCGCGGCCGCGAAAATGACGATCTCCGGTTTTTCTTTTGCAAAAAACTTCGTGATGGCGGCGGAGTCGCCGAGATCAAGCTCGCTCCGGTCGCGCTTGATCAATTTGGTGAAGCCCGCCGTTTCGAGGGCACGAGTCAGCGCGCTGCCGACCATCCCGCGATGACCAGCTATAAAGATCTTTTCCGATTTTTGCATCGAGACTTAAGCGACGAATAGCATTTTCTTTTTTCACCGTTCACGCAATCCTCACTTCGTGCAACGAAGGCCGGGACGGCTTCCGGTCCAAAAGACTGCAAGCTGTTCATTCCCCTACGCGGTGGAAATGAAAACGGCCTGGCATCCAATCGGGCTTTGAGTGGGACGGTGGGCGCGCGGCTTGCTCCTTTATGCCCCAGATCATGCACGTCCCATCGCTCATTGAAAAGAAACGCGAAGGCCACGCGTTGACCACTAAGGAAATCAAGAGCCTGGTCGAAGATTTCACTGTCGGGGACGTCCCCGATTACCAGATGAGCGCATTGGCGATGGCGGTGTTCTTCCGCGGCATGACGTCAGCCGAAACGCACCACTTGACCGAAGCGATGATGCGGAGTGGGCGAGTCCTCAGATATCCAGAAGGCTCGCCACCGAAGATCGACAAACACTCGACCGGCGGTGTCGGCGACAAAGTTTCGCTCGTGCTCGCGCCGTTGCTCGCGTGCGATGAAGTCTGGGTGCCGATGATTTCCGACCGCGGCATAGGCATTACCGGCGGAACGCTCGATAAACTCGAAAGCATTCCGGGTTTCAATGTGAATCTGGAAGCGAAACGTGCGCTCAAACAATTGGAAAAAATCGGCGTCTTCATGATCGGTGAGACGGAGGACATTTGTCCGGCCGACAAAAAACTTTACGCGTTGCGCGACGTGACCGGAACGGTTCCTTCGCAACCGCTCATTGTGGCGAGCGTCATGAGCAAGAAGCTCGCGGAAAATCTCGATCGTCTCGTGCTCGATGTGAAATTTGGCAGTGGCGCGTTCATGAAAACCAAAGAGGAAGCCGAACAACTGGCCGAAGCGATGACCAGCGTCGGCGAATCGATGAAAGTGAAAACGTCGTCCCTTCTCAGCCCGATGGATGAGCCGTTGGGGCGCGCGGTTGGGAATGCGCTCGAGGTGGCAGAGTGCGTCGAGATTTTACAAGGCGGCGGTCCGCCCGACCTGATCAAGTTGATTGTCGATCTTGCTGAAAAAGTTTCGGAGACGCCGCGAGCGCAGTTGGAAAAACGTCTGCAGGATGGAAGCGCCTGGAAGAAATTCGTTTCGTTGGTTTACTCGCAGGATGGAGACGCAACGGCTTTAGAAAAAATTCTCGAGCAACATCGGGCGCCGAACATTCAACCCTGGCCGGCCAAATCCGCGGGCACCGTGAAAAAAATCGATGCTGAATTGATTGGACGCGCGTCGTTCCAACTCGGCGCCGGCCGGCAAAAGGCGGACGACGCGATTGATTTCGCGGTTGGCTTTTCCAAAATCAAAAAAGTCGGCGAACGCGTCGATCTTAATGAGCCGTTGTTCGTCATTCACGCGCGCAACGAGCGCTCGATCGTCAACATCACGCCGCTGCTCGAAAAAGCCGTCGAAATCGCCTAACGAGAAAGAGATGAGCTACCGCTGGCAGCGGCGAGCTCTCTTTTCAGTTTTCAACTTTCTAATTTCAACTTCGTAATTTTCTTCTCGGCCAGCCGTTGGCTCAAGCGACTGGTTAGATGTCATGGCTTCCTTCCAAAGATCACTGAAAGAAAATCCGGGGAAAAGTAAATCAGAGCACAAAGTCCGGCTAGGAGCGGAGGAAGTCCGAGCCAGCGGTAACGCTCGCGCCGTAAGATTGCGATGACACCACATGCGAACGCGCACAGTGAAATAACGAAAATGCTGGCGATGGCCTCGTGGAGGCCAGGGAGCCATTCTCCACGCGCGCGACCTGCAGCGGTAGCAGCTCTCACTATGAAATATGCGATGAGCCATGCCACGCACGGAAGAATCCAAGATGCAAAGCCAAAGATAGGCTTCTTCCGGCTACGCAGGCGATTTGCGACGTCGGTCGCAGGACCCTGTGAGTTCGTCATCTAACGAGAATTAGACGAATGTTCGTAATATAAGGCGAACATTTGTTCGTCTAATTACAAAACTGATTAGCCTTCCTCAGCCAGGCGGATCGTCCAGAAGTCGTCGGCCAGGCTCTTCGCGGGATCGAGATAATCGTACGGGATGGTGAAATAGCCTTGCTGTCCCCAATCGGTGTCCCATGAGTTGCGAATGATGAATCGCTTTTGCGAATCATCGTATCCCACGCCCAAAACGGCGTGGCCGCCCACGACCTTCTCCTTTGGATCCGGCAGATTCAGAACGCCCGATTTTGCCACGGCCGCTGATTCGAACGCCTCGTAAACCGTAAAGCCGAACACGAATGGATATCCGTCGGCGAGACAAGTCCGCATTTCGTCAACCGTGCTGATCCGATGGTAAGAAGTGATCTGATGTTTTTTCGCATCCGCATAACATTTTGCGACAGGTTTCTTGGTGAACGCAGTAACGTTATATGGCCATTCTTTTTCAGGACAGACGCCTTGTTTGGCGAGCGATTTGATTCCGTCGCGGAGAAAACCTCCGCTATCCTGCTTCACCGTGCCTTCGATCGCGCGCTCGTTGTAGTAAACAAAGAGCCGGCTTAAATTGACAAACGGGCAGCCGTCCTTGAGTTCCAGAAACTCGAGCGCGCCGACGAGCGCGTGTGCAGTGCAGGCTCCAAGCTGTCCCTGATTTTCGATGGGCGAACATTTGGAACGCAGATCGACTTTCGCCGGCAAAGCCGCCAGCCGCGGCGCAACCACGCTATAAGAAAAATCGCGGTTATCCGGCAAATCCGGCAACCATCCGTACCATTTGGAAGATCGTTTATTAATTGTGGGCATAAAGGTAATTTGCGAGGGTTGTTTAGGCGGGCTCGGACCATTCCCACCGAACGTCTTCGAGCATGAACGGAGGCGTTTCGCCGAAGGCCTTGGCGAAACCGGGGTTTAGGTCAATGCCCGCTCCATTCGTAATATTGGCCTTATGCGGCATGGTATCGCGCAACTCACCAACAACGGTTTGGCCTTTGTAGATCACGGTAACTTTCTTGCCGCGAGCGACCGCTGCACTGCTCCATTTGGCGAGCCAATCTTCCGGAGGAAGCGCGCACATTGGGATGTCATCACGCGCCGTGAAATCGCCCCAAGCGCCTATACCATTATCTCCAACGGCGAAGGCTTGTTTATCCGACCAACCGAGGGCCTTAGCATGCTGGAAGGCTGCCAGGTCGGCTAGATCAGCGAATGAAGATGCAGTTACGTTAGGCATACGTAGTTTGGGTGCAGATCGCGGTTCATGCGATAAACTTCATTGCCAAATCGATGGCTTGATCAAGTGCCTGCAAAGCGCTTGATACCTTCTGTGCGGTATTTACCGCGCCTTGTACGTCGTCGACGGCGGTTTGGGCTGCAGTGGCAGCCTGACGGAGCTTGGGAATGGCCGCCTCGGCGCCAGCTTGCCAGGCGCTGAGCTCCTTGTTTACCAAATTGTCCATTTCGTTTTGTAATCGATCTGCGCGAATTTTCGCATTGGCTGCTCCGGCCGCATCGCCCGCGTCGCGGAGGTCCATAAATAAAAGGAACGCGGCTCTTTGGGCATCGTGCAGTGCTTGAAATGCACTATCTGCATCGTCGTTTGTCATAGTCCTATCCTTCCTTTGGCGTCGCCTTGGCGGTTTTTGAGCTGGTTGCGCTTGGCTTTTGTAGTTCATCGTAAATCGTCTTGAGATGCTTGCCTTCCTCGGCAAGCGCTTGGATCGCCTCAAAGCCGGTTGCCTTTTTTCGGACCGACTGCAGTAGCTCTCGATGGCCTTGAGGGAGCTTTGCGTACACTTCTTTGGCAGACTTCAACGAATGAACTAACGCGAGGTAATCATTGTTGAGCTGAAGGTGCTCTTCCACCACTGCTCTTGCCCCAGCATTCTCGAGAAGGTCTTCACCAGACTTGGCTTTTGCCTTCATATCCGAAAACTTGATCTCCAAGTCCTGAGCCTTAGAATTGTAGTCGACAGATAGCGAGTGATCCAAATCCTTCAATAGCAGGACGCAATTCCTGCAGTAGTCGTCGATAGCCGGTTGGCTATCGACCAATATTTTTTCCAACGCTGCACGCCTGCGATGCTCGATGATCAACCGCATGACTTCAGTGCTGCCCACAGAAAAAATACGAATCCCCTGCTCAGCGCCCTGCACGTTGATTTTCTTAGCAATCGAGTTCAGGCTGTTATCAGTATCTTTCGCGATCGTTTCGAACGTGTCCGGGTTAACAAGATCTTTGCTCGCGAGCGTGGAGAGGACGCTCACATATTTCGAAGTCGCCTGGTTTAAGTTCAAAAGCGTAACGCGAACGTCCTGTAGCTTATAGAACGTAGGCTGATTGCGACCAGCCGATGGAAATACAACAGTGAATTGCCCAGCCTTATTGTCCAGCAAGGCAGTGTCTTGAAGCTTGACTGTGCCTTTTAAGACCTTCTCGATGTACTCGTCGCGAGACCAGTTCGTCTCTTCCACGAGAACCTTATCCAAACTATCGCCCGCATCCTTTACCGCTGTTGAGTACTGCTGAAACGGTTTCTCATCTGGCGCGGCACAACCGGCCAACAAAATTACACAAGCGATCCTAATCGATAATAAGGAGATGTCTCTGTTATTGTATCGCATCCGGAAACTCTTGCCGGTCACGACCTTGTCATACCTTTGCGTTTCCATTGATGATATCATTGGTAATCCATCCCAGGACTTCCTCTTTTGCATCGCCGGTTTTGGTCACGAAAATGTCGTAGCATCCCTCTTTAATCCCACTTGGGATCTTCTGAGTGAGGTTCTCCATAACGGTCTTGGCTCGTCCCAAGGTGGCATCCTCGGCAACTAAGCCGAAGCTATTGTCGAACACCGCCTTGTAGTAGCACTTATTATCAGAGATAAGGTCGCCTAATAAGAGGTCCTTTGGGTCCTTTTTGTCAGGTGCGGTAGGCAGGGCCGTGTAGGCTTGAATGAACGCATTGATGGTACTAAGGTGGACAACCCCTGCGGCGACTCCCTTCTTCTGATACGTCCGCTGATCTACATTCGCCTGATTGTCGCAAAAGAGCGGGAGACGATCTTTATTAATGCTTTTCAGATGAGCGATTAATTCACTCAACAAGAGCTGTGCGTTAACATCTTTGACTTTTTGGCCGATGTACTTGTCCGGCAGCGTCAAAATCTGGTCCGATTTTATCATGACATCTTTCGCCAGGGTCGCCTGAAGCTTGTCAGTGCCGGCGCCGGCGACTTTCGACGCGAGGTCGGTAATACTCTGGGTTGCGGCAGCAAGATTCTCCTTTTGGAAATAATGCGCCAAGACAGTTCCTACCCACGTGCCGAGAAGAGGGAGGATCGCGCTAAAAACATATTTGACGTTGTCTTTATTAGCGTCGCTCGCATTTAAAACGCTGCGCCCGAGCCAAAAAATCCCAAAGAACGCGAGGATGACAACGACGTAGGCAAGAACATTGGTGAAATCACCGAAGAACTTCGACAGCCCCTCCATTCCGCCTTTTCGAAGCACTCCGATAATGAAGCCGACGGCCACCACTAAGACCATGAAGATGATGAGCGTAACGATATCTCCTAATGAATACGAATGATGGGCAATCGTGTGCACAAGGCTGGGCACCGGAGTGGGAGTAGACGGCGAAGGAACAATCGCGGCAGCGCCGCTTGCGGTAGAGGTTTGCGCCAGGACAAGTGGCCAAAAAAGATTAATCATAAGTTCAGAGTTAACGATTTAGATAAAAAGCTCCCAAATGGGCGGCAAACCAAAACCTTTCGTGCTAAAACAAAACAGTTTTGCTGAGGCCTAGGTTCCTGACACGCCGTGCTGTGGGGGCTAGACACTTGGGGGTGATTTAGGCGCGATGCTACCGTTTCGATGCCACAGGTCGAGAAAATAATTTAGCATCGTTTTTGGCTACGCGGCGGATTGAGGACTTGTTCAATCTCGCTGAGTCAGTCCCGCGGATTTTTAATTCGCGAATGCTGAGGTCAGCTTCCATTTTTGCCGCGGCCATTTTGCTGGGCGCCAAATCCTTCGCACAAGAGAACCCGCAGGTACGCGGGATTCCGTTCAGTGAAGTGATTGTCGATGTTACCGGGAAGAAAGTACTGCCGTTCGATTCAAGGAACGCAGTCGATCAGCGGATAAGAAAGGCGATTGTAGCAGCGTGCAACGAAGCGACGAAGCGGTTGAACGCGGCAGACAGCCCGGTTCAAAAGGTCGTGGCGATTGACCTCAATCGCCCGTCAGCTCGACAGAGTGATTCGTTCGCACCCGCTCACCCCCCTTCGGGCTTCCCGTCAACCCGCGCCGCTCCCGCGATTGCGTGTTCTCGCCCATGCCGCTAGAATATTGACTCCAACAATGAGGGCGAAAACGGCGGAGACATTTCAATTCGACGCGATTGACGATGTGGTCAGCGACATCGCCAAGGGGCGGATCGTGATCGTGACCGACGATGCCGACCGCGAGAACGAAGGCGACCTGGTGATTGCGGCGGAAAAAGTTACGCCTGAAGCGGTCAATTTCATGGCGACGCACGGGCGCGGTTTGATTTGTGTACCGATTTCCAACGAGCGTGCCGAGCAGCTCGGTTTGCAACGGATGGTGACGCAAAACCGGGAAGCGCAACGAACCGATTTCACCGTTTCGGTGGACGCGGCGCGCGGAGTGACAACTGGAATCAGCGCCTACGACCGCGCGACCACGATTCTAGCGATCGCGAATCCGCACTCGTCACCGGACGACCTGACGCAGCCCGGTCACGTGTTTCCGTTGCGCGCGAAAGACGGCGGAGTTTTGCGACGCGCCGGTCACACCGAAGCGGCCGTCGATCTTGCGCAGATGGCTGGATTGCAGCCGGCCGGGGTGCTCTGCGAAATTTTGCACGACGACGGCACGATGGCGCGGTTGCCGGAGTTGATGGAGTTCCGCAAAAAGCACGGTCTCCGCATTTGCACGATCCAGAGTCTGATCGCCTATCGAAGAAAGCGCGAAAAACTGGTCGAGCTCGAGCAGGTAGTAAAATTGCCGACCGATTACGGCGATTTCGATTTGCATTTGTATCGCGCGACCCTTGACGGGATGCATCATCTCGCGCTGGTGAAAGGCAAGATCGACAAGAACAAGCCGACGCTGGTGCGCGTTCACAGCGAATGTCTCACCGGCGATGTGTTTGGATCGCGCCGGTGCGATTGCGGGAATCAATTACACGCGGCGTTGCGGCAAATCGCCGAGGAAGGAAACGGTGTTCTGGTTTACATGCGTCAGGAAGGCCGCGGGATTGGGTTGGCGGCAAAAATTCACGCTTACAAATTGCAGGAGGAAGGACTCGACACGGTCGAAGCCAACGCCAAGCTCGGCCTGCCGCCAGATTTACGAGATTATGGAATCGGCGCGCAAATTTTGTTCGACCTCGGCGTGCGCCAGTTCCGATTCCTGACCAACAATCCCAAGAAAGTGGTCGGGCTGGAAGGTTATGGTCTCGAGATGGTCGAGCAGGTCCCGATTCGGACCGAATCCAACCCGCACAACGAGAAATATCTGGAGACCAAAAAGGTAAAGCTCGGCCACCTGCTGTAGGGATCGAATCCCTATTCTTACCACCGTTCGATCAGGCCCAACGGAATTCGCCCCGCCAGTTTCACGTCCCCGGACAATCCGGCGAGAGGAACCTCACGCGGCGTAAGAGCTTGCCCTGCGAAATTATTATGCAGGATGAGGCGACCACTAATGGGCGCAACCCCGAATTACAATTCGCGCGCGGGAACGCAACCGCAGGGAACGTAATTTTTATAGGTTACATAAACATAGTGAAAGTTGTACACTTGCTCCCGGTTTGAATACCCACTCGTCGCTCTAATCGAAAACTGTCTATGAAAAAAAGCCCCTCTCTGCACATAGCCGCCCGCGTAATTCTTGCGTCCCTGCTCTTAATAATCGGCATATTCCTCGCGGTCTTCGCGACGTCGAACCTCTCAGCCAGGCCTCGCCCTAAACCGCGTGCTAACAACGCGCCGGCGGTTGCTGTTCCACAAACTTTCAACGGCACTTACGATGCAACATCGGTCTTTCCATGTGCCACCCCGCGGCATCATTTTACGGTGCCGGCAGGTCAGGTCCGAATTGTCGTAAACGTTGCGGCAACTCTTCAGACGAACGATCTGACTTTGACGCTCCTGTACGGATCGGACCCGAACCCGATGCCTATTCACACGGAAGATACCGGCGTTGGCACCGAAGTTTATAATTATCAGCCGGCGGGCGGCGTCCCGGCGGGCGAATATCAGGTGCAGATCTGCGAAAGTCCGGCCCCGGCCGCTCCGTCGATGGCGCCATTCACCTACAACGGAACTTTTACTTACGATAATACTGCGCCCGGCGGAAGTCCGCCGCACTTCGGAGCTTTACCGGCTGCACCGCAAGACTCAGGACCAAAAGTTGGCTACGAAAATTTCGAGGCGCCGGGTGTTCTTACCCCGGTAATCGTGACAAGTTCGGGTGGCGCTACGGTTGAGTACTTGGGGCGGGGCGCGGGCGAACCGTCTATCGGCGTGAACTGGAATTCCACGTCCAACTCCGTTGGCGGCATGACTAACTTCCAGTCCGACCTGGAAACCCTGTTTATTTCTTGGGATCAGTCCTGTTCGCCAACTAATCCGAAAGCAACCTGGGTTAATCGCCGCGCGCCTACCTCCATCGCAGTCGATTCCGATCCGATTGGCTTTACCGATCATACGCTACCTGCAAACGTTCCGAACCGCGTGTTCGCAGGCGAGTTGACATTACTCAGTCCGGATACCGTCAAGATTTCCCATACAGACGACGATGGCGTTACCTGGGTGCCGGATCAGAGCGGTGGAATCGCGTCAGCTGTTGACCACGAGACAATCGGTGGCGGCCGATATCACTCACCAATACCGTCACTTCCGACTCCCTATCCAAACGCGGTCTACTACTGTTCGCAAGATATCGCCGCGGCGTTGTGCTCTCGAAGCGATGATGGCGGCTCGACTTACGGCCCATCGATTGCGATTTACAGTTTGGCGAGCTGCGGCGGCTTGCATGGCCACGTCAAAGTTTCTCCAGTCGACGGCACCGTTTACGTTCCGAACCGTAGCTGCAACGGTGCGCAATCGGTTGTCGTATCGCAGGACAATGGAGCTACGTGGACAGTGCATGCGGTTGACACAGGCGTAAACACCGCAGCGCCCTCTATTATAGGAGGAGGCGATGATCCGGCTGTTTCGATTGATGGGAACGGTCGCGTCTATTTCGCGTTTTCTAACTTCGGCGGCGGCCCTGGCGCTGGCGCCGGCGTCGCGATATCCGACGACCTGGGCAGTACCTGGAAAAATATGTTCGACGTTGGAGCGATTTATGGACTCAAGAATGTTTGTTTCCCAGCCGCCACTGCGGGCGACGGTAACCGCGCGGCAGTTTCGTTCTACGGATCGGTAACGCCGGAAAGCCCGGGGATCACTTCTACTACCGGAACCTTTAACGGCGTCTGGCATCTTTACGTCGCTCATACATTCGATGGCGGAAAGAGTTGGAGCACAACCGATACGACACCAACCTTGCCAATGCAGCGCAGCGGTATTTTGCGCGGAGGCAGCGCCGATATCTGGCGCAACTTGCTCGACTTTTATGACATGACCATCGACAGAGATGGTCGCGTTCAGGTCGGTTACGTAAATGGCTGCGAAGGCGGCAACTGCGCTCAAGCGCCGATCGGTGTCGACGGGACATCAAGCGTAAAAGGGAACACTTACAGCGCGGCCGCAACAATCGCCAGGCAATCGAGTGGCCGGCGCATGCTTGTAGCTAAGGATCCAGCGTCCTCGACATCCGTACCGGGCATACCGTTCGTAACCGAGCGGCGGATCGGTAACACAGTTCGTCTAGCATGGAATGAAAGCGACAGCGGCAATTCGATGATCAATAACTACCAAATTCTGCGAGGAACCACGAGCGGAGGTGAGAATCCGATTCCTATCGCAACAGTAGCCGGAACCCAGACGGGCGGGAGTTATACCGACACCACCGCTACTGACCTAACGAAGACCTATTACTATAAGGTGGTAGCTGTAAACAGCGTTGGTTCATCTTGTCCGAACAATGAAATCGCTGCTCCCTATGTCGGAGACACTTGCACCGGAATCATCATTCACAAAAATGATCCCACGCATCCTGAAAGTACAGGTGGCGGCGCAGGTCAGCCACCGCCGCTCCCTTCGCTTCTCATCGATTACGTCGCGGTCGCGGAGCCGCCGGCAACAAACAATCTCACATTCACAATAAAAGTAGGCGATCTCTCCGGCACGCTACCGCCCAACAGTCGGTGGCGAATCGCTTGGGATTGGTTTAACGCAACTACCGGCGACCAGATGTACTACATTGGAATGAACACGGATCAGAACAGCGCGGTTACGTTTGAGTACGGTACGCTCGCCGACGCCGGCGTTCCGGCCGTTCTGGTTTTGGGGGAAACGAAGACCGGGGTTCCCACCGGCAGCTTCAGCACCAATGGCACGATTACGATGTCAGTACCGAAATCGGCAGTAGGAAGTCCTCAGACTGGAGATTTGCTCGGAGCTATCGGCGGTAAGACGATCACGGGCGACACGCCTTCTACTGTTACTTTCGAGCGCTCAACGGCGTTCGTAGATCATACCTTCATCAAAGGACAAGCAGACAATGCATTTCCAGCAGCGACTTACACCTTAGTCGGCAATACGACTTGTTCTTCGGGTACCATCGTGCCAGTCAGCGCTGTTTCGCGTAAGACCCATGGGTCTGCCGGAACTTTCGATGTCGATCTGCCGCTCAACGGGGCGCCGGGCATCGAGTGCCGAACCGGTGGCCCGTCCGGTAATCACACGGTCCGGGTAACGTTTGCAGCTCCGGTGACCGTTACCAACGCCACCGTAACGCCAGGGTCAGGTGGAACCGGTTCAGTCGCAGGTGCGATTTCGATCAGTGGAAACGTTGTCACGGTTAACCTGACGAATGTCAGCAACGCGCAAACGCTTACCGTTAATCTGCTCGGAGTAAGCGACGGAACAAACATGGGCGACGTGTCCATTCCGATGAGCGTGCTGGCGGGAGACACGACCGCCAACGGCCGGGTCAACTCGAGCGACATCTCTCAAACTCAATCGCAATCAGGTCAGTCTGTAGGTTTGAGCAATTTCCGCGAAGATGTCACCGCGAACGGCTTCATCAATAGCTCCGATATCGCATTCGTACAGGCGCAGTCGGGTACCGCGTTGCCGTAGAAGCATCCACGTCGAAAGAAGAAAAGTATCCCGGACAAGGATAAGACCGCCGCTATCTGCCGTAACTCGGACCAGATGGCCGCGCACTGCTCTTTCTCCGCACAACTTAGTTCCCGGATAAGGCGTCCACTCAGGTGGGATCGTTCGATTCGTAGGTGAAAAGCCACACCTACTGTTCGAACTATGAAAAAGAATACTGCTTCTCCTGCCGGGCGTGTCACCCTGGCCGCACTTTTTTTAATTTTCGGTCTCGCGTTTGTCAGCGTCGCGCTCTTCCCAACCGACTCCCAATCGGCGCAGCGAAGAGCGGCCAAAAATCGACGATCGAACGGGCAAGGAGCGGCAATCGCAGCAGTTACACCTGCGCCTCAGGACACAGGTCCGGCAATCGGCTATGAAAATTTTACCGCGCCCGGGGTTCTTGTTCCGGTCACGACGACCGAAGCCGGACAGCAAGTTCATTCGGTGGAATGGATGGGGCGCAACGCGGGCGAGCCTTCGATCGGGAGCAACTGGGCTACGGGCGTGGCGTTCTACAAGTCTGGTTTGGAAAGTTTGTTCGTCACGTTCGATGACAGTTGTCCGATAAATGGTAAAACCGCGACCTGGGTCAACCGCGCATCGCCAACTTCGGTCGGACTCGATTCCGATCCGATCGGTTTTACCGACCGTGGTTTCACTGATGCAACGGGATTTCACAGCCGATCATTTGGCGGAGAACTAACTTTCCTGAGCCCCGATACCGTCAAGCTCGCCTATACCGATGACGACGGTACGACATGGTTTGCCGACCAGACCGGAGGACTGGCATCGGCGGTTGATCACGAAACAATCGGTGGCGGAATTTATCACAGTCCAGTTCCAGCGAGACCCCCGGGCACGGTGTATCCGTACGCGGTTTACTATTGTTCGCAGGATCTGGCGGCGGCGCTTTGCTCGCGCAGTGATGACGGCGGCCTGACTTACGGTCCTTCCGTGGTAGCGACTAACGCAGTGACCTGTCAAACCACCAGTCCA
>Ga0209527_1000179_pt1 | contig 14375 bp, 10 predicted proteins | sample JacPinW_OM2H0_M2_FD_187968 | JGI IMG/M metagenome (GOLD analysis project Ga0209527, IMG submission 187968) | Forest soil microbial communities from Algoma, Ontario, Canada - Jack Pine, Ontario site 1_JW_OM2H0_M2 (SPAdes) (version 2) | ecosystem: Environmental > Terrestrial > Soil > Boreal... | reverse complement strand
CAGAAAACTCGGCGGCGCCCTCTTTTGTGATCGCCGCTACGACACTGTTTTCGTGTATCACAACGGTGCGGAATCTTACTATGCCGCTAGGGCGTTCCGAGGCTCGCTAAGGGTCTAGATTTTGCATGCCCGGCGTCGGAGAAGACGCAATAGGCCTGGATCAGAAATCCGAGGGGACAGCCAGCCTGATCGGTCCGCTTTAGCTCCACCGCATCGGGTGTGCGTAGTTCACGGGGATTTCTACAACCCTGCATCCCTGAGCTTGGGAAAACAGCGCCAACGGCGCTGACCGGCGCGGGTTCTGTCTGGGTGGTCGGCTACTCATACCTTGGGATTACTTCACGTTTGCCCGTGACTCGCCCGGAACTCAAATTTTGTTCGGTGAGTGAACTGATTAGCCAGTCGTAGTCGTGTGGATCCCGAAGGCTCACCTCCACCCGTGTGTAGAACTGGATGAAGGGCCGCAGCGCTATGGTTGGGATTTGAAGTGAATGGGGAACATGGTGTGCGAGAAATATAAACCGTTTCGAAACCTGCATGTCGTTTTTTTACTAGCGCCTTCGGGCAGAGTCTCGCTAAGCTGAGTTCGCCAACCTCTGTACAAAGGGAGGGAATCCGTGAAGACGATCGCGCTTCTATCGATTCTTGTCACGATATTAGTGGCCGCTCCAGCTACCAAGGCTCAGAACGAAGCAACGAATCGCTCCAAGGAGACATGCCCCTGGCCGGCAAACTTGGATGCCGTGAAAGCAGCGCCTGAAAATCACAAGGTCATCTTTGAGAATGAGCACGTCCGAGTGCTAGAAGTAACAATTGCACCACACACTAAAGAGCCAATCCATGCGCACTGTTGGCCCAGTACGCTCTATATCCAGCAAGCGGGCGACATAATCGACCGAGACGCTAACGGAAAAATTCTCTTCGACTCTCGACAGCTTAAGGTGAAGCCAAAGGTGCCTTTTGTGCAGTGGAGCCCCGCGCAGGCCCCGCATTCGGTGGAGAACCTAGATGATTTGCCGATGAAACTGATCCGGATTGAGAATAAAGACTGATCGTTGCCGCCTAGGTGAGAACAGGCCAATGCAAATCCCCTCTTATAGGGCTTATTGCGACAGCTGATCTTTTGTGTCCCGCTTTACCTGCTCTCATAGCTCGGCCCATACCGCACCGATCTTTCCAGTTCTACTCCGAGCGCTCTGAGCGACGAACCATTTGCTCCCTAAGGTTTGACTCCGGCTGCCTTGATGATACGCTGTGCGCTTTCGCTCTCCTTCAGGACGAAACGTGCGAACTCAGGCTGTGTCATGCTCATCCGATCGGCTCCATGTTCTCTTAGCCAATCGCGCAGTTCCGGCGCGGCACAGACCCGCGCGATGTCCTTTGCTAACTTGTCGACAACTCCGGCAGGAGTGCCAGCGGGCACCCACACTCCGTACCAAATCGGATAATCGAAGCCGGGGACGCCGGCTTCCGCGATGGTCGGTACTTCAGGCAGTAAGTTAGAGCGACTCTTGGTGGTTACACCAAGAGGACGTAGCTTGCCTGCACGGATATCAGCCAGAGCGAGCTGGATGGGCGCCATCATGTAAGTAGCACCCCCTGCGACCGTGTTGGCGATCACGTCAGCGATCGCATCGCCCGCCTTAGCGGGTAGGTGTACGGCTTTAATGCCCGCCTCAAGATTAAATTTCTCTAGCCCTAAGTGCGTGCCGGTGCCCACACCAGTGGAGCCAAATTTTAGCTGACCCGGCTTCGCCTTCGCGGTGGCAATCAACTCGCCCAGGGTAGCGATGCCCGACGATTTGCCTGCGACCAGCACGTAAGGTTGGCTTGTGAGTGGAGCGACCGGAATGAAGTCCTTCAAGGGATCATAGGGCAAGTTCTTTAGAAATGCGGCGCTGTACGCCTGGGCGCTGGTGTTGACGAGCAACGTGTAACCGTCAGCGGGTGACTTCGCAACCAGTGCGGGGGCCGCTGTACTCCCCGCGCCGGGATGGTTCTCGACTGTGACGGGTTGGCCCCAAAGCTCCGACAGCTTTGGGCTGATGGCGCGGGCTATCAAGTCAGGCCCACCACCAGCTCCGAATGGTTCGATCATGCGCACGGGCTTCGATGGGTAATCCAGGGAAGCTTGCAGTAGAACTGATAATGAAAAAACAAATCCCAGTGCCATCCGAGTCGACATGCTTCACCCCTACAGTAATAGTGACGTCGGGACCGTTTCGCTGATGAATTCCGGTTTGCGCTTAGTAAGATCCGCTCGCATATTTGCGGGCGAGCTTAACTGTAAAATGCTCGGTCCGCGGGCGACAGACATATCTGCGTCCATCATCGGTGAGAAACGACCATCAGACCCGGATGGATTGTCGGCAATACGGAGATTATGCGGTGGCCCTTCAAGATTCGCGCGAGAAGAGTCTTCGGCGTGCCGCCGAAAAGTCGTGGCGCAGGCTGTTGTGTGGCTCCCCGGTAGCTCAATGATAGAGCGCTCGGTTGTCAACGGAAGATTAGAATCTGCGTGGATATCCGCTATGCGGTTTTTGGTCCTCGGTCACGAGGTGTAACCGCCTTTATCCCAATTTATCCCAATAAGCTGCCAACTGTGCCCAAACCGACCAGAGCGAGCCGAACGGCGTCTTTAGTTTTCAGCAATTTACCAGCGAGCCAGAGCGCAATCACCCGTTTGCTAAACCGTTTTAGGGAATAAACACCCTAACGGGGGTTCGAATCCCCCCCTCTCCGCCACAGCTCATTTCACCAATAAAAATGCGGCGATTTGCGCCGTGCTACTACTTTTCTAATGCTTCGTTTATTTGAAAACTGCGAGTCTCGGTCATTTGTGATGGCTTTCTCAAAATTCGCGCACGCGGACCGCCGCCGCAAGCTTTCTAGAGGAGATTCAAGGTACGGTTATGCTTGCTGGGCCCGCAGCGCCAATCACGAGACGGGGCCAGCGATTCGCAGCGAGTACGCGTAGTGGCCGGTGAGAGCGGCCGGTAAATCGACGCGCAGGCTGTCACCCTCTTGGGACCAAGCAAGCGGATCGGCATCTCCCAACAAGTAAATTTTTGTGCCGGGCTTCACAGAAAGGGATTTGAACGTCGCCGTGGATGCTTTGGGCTGCCCGAGAAGGATCGCGTACGTTGCGGTCTCCTTTTGTGTGAACCGGACAGGAATACCTTCGGCGGTCTCGCCGGCGGCGCGTTTCCAGGGATGGGTTGCGTATATGGCTTCGCCGTTCAGCTGCAGCCACGCACCCAGGGCTTTGAGCCGCTCCATTTGGACATTGGGAATGGTGCCGTCGGCTTCGGGGCCAACATCGAGGAGGAGGTTTCCGTTCTTGCTGACGATGTCAACCAGGAGATAGATAAGTTGATCGGGGGCAATCGTTTCGGCTTCGCCTTCGGCGCGGTTGTAACCGAACGAGCGTCCCAGGCCGCGGCATTCTTCCCATTTCTTCGGATTGATCTTATCCAAAGTCTGATATTCCGGGGAAATGAAGTCGGAGTGCTTCACGCCGAACCGGTCGTCGATCACGCCGTCCGGAACTGCCTGATAGTACTCGGCCATGATTTGGAGAGGATGGCCGGACTTGGGGTAGTCAATATCATTCCAAAGAACGGCGGGCTTATAGCGGGCGATAATTTCGCGGACCTGAGCGTCTGCATACTTTCCGTAGGTCTCGCTCTGAGGCTTTACCTTCTGGTAGTCGGCCGCGACACGAATAGGTCCCGGAACGAATGTCCAGTCGTACCCACCAGAATAGTAGAGCCCCATGCGCAAACCTTGTTGATTGACGGCCGCGGTGAGTTCGCCAACCAGGTCGCGAGCGGCGTGCTGGCGGTCAGCCGGCAAGGAAGGATTGGGCGTTGAGCTGGGCCACAGAGTGAAGCCATCGTGGTGCTTGGTAGTCAGCACAACGTACTTGGCGCCGGCGTCGTGAAAGACCTTAGCCCAGTCCTCTGGGTGCCACTTATGAATCTCCCGATTAAAGATAGGGGCGAAGTTGTAATAGTCGTAGTCTGCGCCATAGTGTTCCTTATGGTAGGCCTGGGTCGGGGAGCCATCGAGGCGCATGCTGTTCAGATACCACTCGGCGTAAGGATTGTGCGTTATGTAATCCAATGACTCGAAATCATGCTCGGAGTGAACGGTCGGAGCCCAACCGGGGACGGAATAAAGTCCCCAATGCACAAATATCCCGAGTTTCGCGTCGGCGTACCACTGCGGAAGGGGATGGGAATTAAGGGACTCGATGGTGGGCTCGTAGTGCGAGGGAGCCTGGGCACGGGCAGCCAACAGGAGGAGAAAACATATGACTAGAAACAGGCCGTTCCTGAATTTCAAGCCGAAAAGCGCAAGAAGCATTTAGCAACCCCCAAAAGGATAGTGACAGAGACCGATGGAACTAGCGCAGCTCCTCCACTTTGCCGATCTGCTTAATGGGCCCATACCTGAAGGGCTTGCTCCATGAAACTATTCGTAACGTGGATCACGACTTGCTCAGCGAGCTGCGGATTGCCCATGCGAATGGCGTCTACAACTCGCTGATGGTTCGAGATTTGCTGGGCCCAGGGGCTGGCATCCAAGTTTTTGGCCAGGGCGCGCATCAAAGTGAACGCGTACAAGGGGATAATCAACCGCAGGCCGTTCTCTCGCAGGAATGGATTTCGAGGTTTTTCCAGAAGGCAAACGTGAAAGCGTTGCACGCGGTCAATCACGTTTCGCACGTCGTTAGCCTCAACGGCACGGCGAAACTCGAGCATCGCGGCTTCCAAGTCCGCAAAGGGCAGCTTTTGCTCGACAGTGATGCGTGCCGCTAACCCCTCCAGGACGCCTCGCACTTGATAGGTGTGGATGATGGCCGAGTCGGTCAGCCGGAGCACGCGAGCGCTGCGGCCGTGCCCTTTGGTCACAAAACCCTCGCTGATCAGGATATTTAGAGCTTCGCGAACTGAGACTTGCGCGGAGCCGAGTTGCGCAGCCCAGCGCCTCTCAACAATTTTCTCACCTGGAGCGAGTTTGCCGCTGAGAATAGCCTCGCGAAGCTGGGCCGCCAAGGTCTCCTTCAATAAACCCGAGCTTGGAAGCGCGCTGCCCTCGGTGGTGGTCCCGTTTTGCGAAGTTTCCGGAATATTGCTGTATGTTGACATTTGGCTTCGTGAGAGCCGCCGACCGGCTTCGAAGCGCCGAAGATTCAATTCTCCCGACGCCGAATCTCTGTGAGACCTTTGACTCCATTGTGCATTAGAGAGTCTTCGTTTCCAAGGTCAGGCGCACTCTCATCCTGAAAGCCGCAAATCCCGGCTCAAAGAACCAGAGTGGCTGGGATACCGCTCACGCTCCTCGACCACGACGACCGAGTCGCCGCTTCACCGCCCCGCCGCGAGGGAATGCGAGCCCGGCCGAAAAGTGACCAACCCGAGTCTCAGAAGATGACCTTGGCCCCCAACTGCAACTGCCGGGAGCCGTTAGCCGTGCTGTTGGCTTTGCCGAAGCTCGACAGGTTCGAAATGTCGTTGCCCGGCGTCCCAAGAATGACGGTATTGAATATGTTGAAGGCCTCGGCGCGAAACTCGATGCGCCGACCTTCTCCCCAGAACGGGAATTGGCGGAAGATCGAGGTGTCAAGATTCCAGAACTTTGGTGAGCGGAATGCATCGCGTCCACTGTTCCCGAAGGTAAATATAGCAGGAGCGGCAAAAGCGCTGATATTGAACACGCAGTTGACGGTGCCGACAGGACCAGCCGGAGTGCCGTCTGCCCTGGCAGGACACGAACCACTGTTGGGATTGCCTACCAGATTGGCTCTGTCGTATTGGGCCCACGAAACATTGCCGGTGTTCGCCAAATCGCTCGCACCGTAAAAGACGTTGAAGGGGACACCGGACCGGGCGGTGAAGATATTGTTGATCTGCCAATTTCCGACGATGTAGTCAAGCACTCCGTTTTTGGTCGAATAGCGCTGCCCATGGCCGAAGGGCACCTGGTACAGCGTGTTCACCGATAGCGTGTGCCTTAGGTCAAACCCGGATGGGCCGCGGCTGCCGGCGACATTGTACGGATCCGTAAGAGATTGTCCTTCGACGCCAAACCAACCGGATGAACCTTCGTCAATCGATTTTGAATAGGTGTAAGCAACCTGGTAGGCCAACCCGTTGCTGTACCTCTTGTTTACTTCGACTTGAAGAGCGTGGTAACTGCCATTGCCGATGCTGCGATCGTAGAAAGTTGGCGCAATGTACGGAAATGGGGCTCGTGCTTGAGGATCTCCTGGCCCAGGTGTCAAAGCGGTGTTGTAGTATCCGCCGACGTTGAGGCGCCGGGAGCCCGAACCTACATAGTTGACGTCCACGGTGGTCGAGGAATTCAGTTCGCGTTGGACACCAAAATTCCATTGCATGGAGTAGGGATTCTTGATGTGAGGATCGTAGAACCACTGCACCTGGTTGAACGGCGTTGGCGCTGGGAACAGACCACTGCCACCGCCCGCAAATGGGTCCTGCGCAGTAGTAGTGGGAGTCGCAGAAGTTGTGCTTGGTTGATTCAAGTTGTTGGCAATTAACTGGCCTATGTCGGGCCACGCGCCCTCGATGTTTTGGGCCATCTGCGATACTGCCGCCCAGTTGTCGTATACGATGCCGGCAGCTCCACGCAACACAGTTCGGTTACCAAGCCGGTACGCAAAGCCGACACGCGGGCCGAAATTGGTAAGGGTGTCGTGGGCAATTTTTCCTCGAGGGTCGACCACGACGTGAGCTGGCAACGTGCCATTGCCAGGAATGCACGGCGCGAAGCCCCGTACAGAGCAAGGGGGCGGAAGTTTCTGGACGATATATGTGCCGTTGCTGAAGTCAATGTCTCCTGTTTCGATTCCTCCCTGCTGACCTATCGTGGCGTTCGTTCCGTAGGGAGGAATAAAAGTGCGATCGTAGCGGAGGCCGAAATTGAAGGCGAGTTTGGAAGTGGCCTTCCATGAATCCTGAATGTACAGACTCATCAGGCCGCCAGGGCGAGTTGTCTCGTGCACATTGCGGCGGTTAGCACCATCGGGAACATTGAGCAGGAAGGAACTCAAAGGGTCACCAGGCTGGGGGTTCTTGGGGTCGCTCTGGGGGTTCCCAGTTTGCCCGCCGGCGAAACTAAGAGAAGCGTAGGAGAGTGGGCTCTCGAACCTATTGCTCGTGAAACCCCCGCCAAAGGTGAGCGTGTGGTTCCGTACTATCTTTGTCAGATTTCCGTTTACTTGATGACTGTCAGTCGCTTTGGGCACGTCGGTGATGTTCTCGCCGCCGCTGGCGTAGCCGCTGATTCCGGGACTGGGAATCAGGGAGCGGCCTCCGGCCGCGGCGAATCCGCCGACGAAACTGTTCGAGAAACCAACCGTAGAATCCAAGCTCGCGGGTGGATGCGTAAAAAGGGTCGCCGAATTGTCCTCATTCGTGGTCCGCGCATATTGAACCTGAAGCACAAGACTTGAATTAAAAGTGTGTACGTAGCTGGCACCCCAATTTCGGCCGGGGATTGACCCATTCTTGACCAAGCCGGGGAGGCCGCCGGACGTAGTGAGTAAGCTATTGATGGCGCTATAGCGGAAAAACACCGTGTTCTTCTGGCCGAAGTTTTGGTCGATGCGGACGTTGTATTCATTCTGGGTCTGGTGGTTGGGAGTCGTGTCGATCGCGTTATCCCCCGAGCTATCCAGTATTGGACCGGCGGCAGGAAGTACGCCCTGGATAAAGGCTACCATTCGCGGATCGATCAGATTAGATGGGATCTTATTTCCGGGAAATGGATCGCGAATAAACTTCCCAGGGTTCGCAGGATCGGGACGAGTCGTAAACGGGTTGTAGATCTGGGTGGGGAAACTGCTCTCGTCACCCGCCAGCTGGGCTGCGGTGGGAACTTTCAAGAGAGAGTCGTTGTTTTGAGTGTAACGGAATCCCTGATAAGCAAAATAGAAGAAGGTCTTATTCTTTCCACTGTACAGCTTAGGAATCCAGACCGGCCCGCCGAAGGAAGCGCCAAACTGATTCTGCCGGAAGGGAGTAACTTGCTTCAGGAAGGTGTTGCGCGCATCGAAGGCAGTGTTGCGAACGTATTCCCACGCAGTCCCGTGGTATTCGTTGGTGCCGGACTTGGTGACCACATTGACGACACCGCCGAGTACGGAGCCGAACTGGGCGCTGTCGGTGTGTGAAACGACCTTGAACTCTTGTATGGCGTCGACGATGGGCGGCACCGAATAGGTGCTCTGGAAACTACCGAAATTATTCAAGCCGTCGGTGAGAAAAAAATTGCTGCGGTTGGTCTGACCGTTCACGGCGGGAAAGATGAACGCCGAGCCCACGGAAATTGGGGCACCAAACCCGCCTGCTCGTCCACCCATAGAGTTCTGCGCAACGCTGACGGGTGCTACGCCCGGAGTCAACGACAACAACTGGGTAAAGTTGCGGCCGTTGAGAGGAAGGTCGTTGACCTGTTTTGTGGCGATCACGGTCCCCAAGTCCGCCGACGATGCTTCAAGCTGTTCTGTTTCCGCGGAAATGGTAACGACTTCGGATTGGGATCCGACCTGCAAAGAGATATCGATGGAAGCGGTCTGATTCACAGCGAGAACGAACTCGGCGACTCGCTTGGTAGCGAAGCCCGGAGCGGTCGCTTCCAAAGCATATCGGCCGGGCCCGAGATTGAGGAAGACATAATTGCCGGCGTCGTTGGATGCGGTCTTATGCTCGATCGTGGTGTCGACGTTGCGCAGCGTGACCGAGGCACCCGCAACCGCTGATCCGCTGGCGTCGCGAACCGTTCCTGCGACAGAACCCGCGGAAAGCTGGGCATTGGCAGAACCGGGTGAGAGCAGAATTGTAATTATCGGGAGTGCCAGGAAGGCAAACTCAAAGGAAGCCCACTTCTTGGACAAGTGCATGGTACCCCACCTCCCACAAAGTGAAGCGTCTAGCGCCTCGGTGTGGCGGTATCCTAGTACAAAAACACTAATGCATGTCAAGCGTTTTCTTGCTCATTGAACGCTCATACATGGATATTATGGAATACAGGCCATAGACTATCGACTTATGAGCGCTCATATTTGGATTTGAGCGCTCTAAATCCAGAGGATCAGGCGGGAGCCAAAATAGACGTTTTTGGGGATTAGGTCTCCTTTTTTGATCTCTCGCGGAATCGCGATGGGCATGTCACATGCCTCTTGCGCGGTTGATTTGCGAGATTGACAATTCGTTGCGCTGAGATGGCTTCTGCCTATGAGTGACTACAACTCTTCGACACGCTACCCGGCTACGCGCCTTCGGGACGGAGCGCTCTTAGCCGTCGCTGGTTTTGTGTTTTACCTGGGGCTTGCTTCCTGGCAGCTCCAGGGAATAGCGACGGCCCAATCGGGGAGCACCATTCGCCTGCAGAACGCAGCAAGGACCGCGCCAGACGGATTTGTGGGCTCGCGAAGTTGCGTGCCGTGTCACCGGGACATTTATAACAAATTCGTCAAGACCAACATGGGGCGTTCGATGACGCGTGTTACACCCGAGCTGCTCGGGAATTTGGTTACGTCTGGGTCCTCGTATGACGCAAAGATAGATCAGCATTTTGAGGTTTTCGCTCGAGAGGGAAAACTATTTCAGGGCCAGTACGCTACGGAGGCTGGAGGAAACGAGATATTCCGTGAGACTCATGAAATCCAGTGGATTATCGGATCGGGCACGAATGGCTTCGCGGCGGTGACGACAAACGGTGAGTACCTCTTCCAAGGCCCACTTTCCTTTTATTCAAAAATTGGAACTTGGGCGCTGTCGCCGGGATACGAGTTCGGCAACTACGGATTCAATCGCCCGATGTTGGCGGGCTGCGTGGCGTGTCACAGTGGCCGGGCAATGCCAGCGGCGGAAGGCGATAACGGCCGATTCGAGGACCCTCCGTTCCAGGAACTTGCCATCGGTTGCGAAAACTGTCACGGTCCCGGAGAGCAGCACGTGCGAGAGATGACCGGGAAAGGCACGGCGGTGCGGACGGGACGCGCCTCGATCGTCAACCCGGCTCGGCTGCCACCCGGACTCGCAGACAATATTTGCATGTTCTGCCATCAAACTGGCGATGTGCGGGTGTTAAAGCCGAACAAGGAGTACCGAGACTTCCGTCCGGGCAAGCCTCTCGACGATACCTTATCGATCTTCTTGGTGCCGCCGAAGCGCGAATCGCCTCCTCCATCGGACCACGTGGAGCACTACTATTCGATGATTCTGAGCAAGTGCTACCGGGGCAGCAGCCGTGGGCTCAGCTGCATTACGTGCCACGATCCTCACGTGCAGCCTTCCCGTACGGAAGCTGCCGCGTATTTCGCCGCAAAGTGCGCTGGATGCCACAAGGACAAAGGTTGCAAATTGCCCCTGAGCGTGCGACTTCAACAGAAGCCTCCGAACGATTGCGCAGGTTGCCATATGCCGAAGCGCGACGTCGGCGTGATTCTGCACTCCAGCGTGACGAGCCACCGCATTATGGCGCGACCCGACGAACCACTGCCTGAAGTCGCTTTTCATCAAACCACTTCGGCGATGCCGGACCTGATCCATCTCAGCGCAGTTCCGGGGCAAAAGGATGCAGCGACTCCGAGTTTGACGTTGCTGCAGGCATACGGCGAACTGATGGACAAGGCACCTGAATATCGAGGGCGGTACCTGGCACTGCTGGCGGATTTAGAGCGTTCGCAGCCGGAAAATGCATTGGTGCAGGCTTCTTTGGGGCGAAAAGCTTTGCTCGATGACAAGGCTTCGGAAGCAGCTGTTCACTTGCGGCGTGCGCTGACGATTGGCCCGCCGCAGGCCACAACTTACGCGGATCTTGCGGAAGCACAAGTGAAGCTCGGCGAGGAAAAGGAGGCGATAGCGTCGCTCGAAAAAGCGGTCGAACTGGATCCTTTCAACGCTGTTTTTCAAAAGAAATTGGTGCTTCGCTTTATTGAGACGAAGCAATATGCGCAGGCGGATGCCGCACTGAAACGATATGTTGAAACGTTTCCGCAAGATTCGTTCATGCGGGAGATGCTCAAGCGGGCCACTTCAAAGGAACAACCGAAATGAGCACTGCGCGCTGGCCAACTGCCGGCTTTCGCGTGAGATGGGTTCTAGTGGTTGTAGCTTGTATGCTCGGCGCTGCCTTGCTGGCGTCCTCCAAGCCCGGCGAGCAATCGAGAATTACGTTCGAGAATCGTCAGGAAAAGTCTGGCGTGAGGTTTGTGCTGAACAATGGCACTACGGACGACAAACCCATTATCGACAGCACGCTGGGTGGGGTTGCGTTGCTGGACTATGACAACGACGGGTATCTGGATATTTTCTTTACCAATGGCGCGAGCATTCCTGGATTGAACAAGAGCGACCGCACGTTCTCTAACCGGCTATACCACAACAATCATGATGGGACATTTACAGACGTGACCGAACGCGCTGGAGTGGCCGGCGAAGGGTACAGCATGGGGGCCGCCGCCGCGGACTACGACAATGACGGATGGACCGATCTCTACGTCACCGGAGTAAACCGAAATATCCTGTACCACAACAATCATGACGGCACGTTCACCGATGTGACGCAGAAGGCCGGAGTGACGGGCATTGTCGATGGAAAGAAGTTGTGGGCGGTGTCGGCGGCGTGGATCGACTACGACAAGGATGGGCTTCTCGATCTGTTTGTGACCAACTATCTGGACTGGTCGCCAGAGAATTCACGGGTATGCGGGCCGCCAGGCAAGCGACTGTCCTGCCTGCCGTCGATGTACAAGGGAGAACCAAACATCCTGTATCACAACAACGGCGACGGGACGTTCACGGATGTTTCTGGTACAACCGGCATCGCGAAGTGCATCGGCAAAGGGATGGGGGTCGCTATCGCGGACTATGACGGCGATGGATGGACGGACATTTTCGTGGCGAATGATAACGAGAGAAACTTCCTATTCAAGAACCGGCGCGGGCAGGGATTCGACGAAGTCGGCGTCGAATCGTTCGTGGCGTTCACAGATGATGGCGTTCCGGTGTCGAGCATGGGAGTGGACTTTCGCGACTGGAGCAACAACGGGAGACCAGGCATTTTCGTGACGGCGCTGGGCGGCGAAACGTTTCCGCTCTTTCGCAATGAGGACCGAAAAGTTTTCACGATGGCTACCTACGAATCTGGAATCGGATTCGCGACCTTCAAGATGAGCGGATGGGGCGCGGGAATCTATGACCTGGACAATGATGGCTACAAGGACCTGTTCAGCGCTAACTCGCACGTCAGCGAAAATGCGGGCGTAAACCCGCAGCAGCAGTACCGGCAGCCGAATGGCGTATTTCGCAACCTGCGGAATGGAAATTTTCAGGACGTGAGTGCGGAAGCCGGATCGGCTTTGAAATTGCGCGCAGCGCACCGTGGCGCAGCGTTTGGGGATCTGAACAACGACGGAAAAGTTGATGTTGTAGTTTCAGCGATCGGCAGTCCGGCAGAGCTTCTTTACAACACATCGGCGGGAGGTAATCATTGGATCGCTATTGAAGCTGTCGGAGTCAAGAGTAACCGCGATGGCATCGGCACGCAGATTAGAGTGACGGGTGAATCCGGCCTAGTGCAGTACAACGCGGTTACCACGGCGGGTAGCTACGCAAGTTCGTCCGACAAACGAGCGCACTTTGGATTGGGACGCGATTCCATGGTCAAGGAAATTGAATTGCGGTGGCCCAGTGGAACGGCGCAGGTCTTGCGAAACGTGAAGGCCGATCAAGTCTTGAAGGTCGTGGAAAGGTAGCGAATGAGGACGGCGATGATGCTTCTCCTGCTGCTCGCCAGCATTTCTCCAACACATGTTCACGCAACATCATGCAGCTGCGCCAAAGAACTGATGACGTCGATTGGGAGGGAGTTGTCGGCTGGAAACATCGGTGGGGCTGAACAAATACTCCACGAGATGGAGCGCACGCACCCGGAGTGCCCGGAGGCGATTTTGGCACACGCGCGGGTCGCGGCGGCGAAGGGTGCGCCGGTCGAAGCCGAGGATTTCTTTGTGCGTTATGCGGAGCTCGTTCCTAACGAGGCCCGGGCTTATTCGCATCACGCGCGTTTCCTGCTGGAGCGTGGGCAATTCCCGCGAGCGGATCTTCTTTCGGCGCAGGCGCTGGAGAGAGACCTGAACGATGCGGTAGCGCTGGCCGTGCATGGCGAGATTCTGGACATGAAAGGACAGACCCAGGACGCCATGGAGTTGCTCGAGAAGGCCTGCCGGCTTGATCCACGAAATGTAGAGGCGCAGTTTCGGATAGCGACGATCTACGATCGCCTCAAGCGGTCCGCGGACGCCGTACCACACTTCGAGAAAGTCGTGGAAACTGATCCGCGAGACGCGCGGGCGTGGGATTATTTGGCCCTCAATCTAGAGCCGCTCGGCGAAGTGGAACGCGCCGAGCTCGCCTATCGCAAGGGTTTGGCTGTCAATCAGCCAGGTGCTCATTTCGATGCCTTTCTTGATTACAATTACGGGCGGTTTCTGATGAAGCGCAACGATCTCATCGCTAGTAAACAACATCTTGACCGCGCCGTGGAATTGACGCCGGATGTTCGAGCTCCTTGGTACGAGCGTGCGAAGGTAAACCTGAAACTCAGGAACGTCCAGCAGGCGCGAGAGGATGCGGAGCGGGCGGCAAACATTCGTGATCCTCAGGGAATCATCATTGATTTGCAACTTTATGTGTTGCTGGAGCAGATCTACGCACGGCTGGGAAACGCAGAGTTGGCGGGAAAATATGCGAAGCTGAGCCAGCGGACTGCGGTGCCGCCGCGGAAAGAGTAAAGCAATTTCCAATCGATGATGGATCGCCGAAATTTTGTGTTGAGTCTTGCAGGATGTGCTGCGGCCCGCTGGCTTCCTCAGGCAGCCAAACCAAAGGTGCTGCCGACTTTCATCGATGTTAGTTCGAAGTCGGGCGTTCGCTTCCGCCATCGGTCGAGTCGGACAAGTCAAAAGTATCTGCCTGAATCGATGGGCGCCGGCGTGGCAATGTTCGACTACGATAACGACGGCCATCAAGATCTATTTTTCGTCAACGGCGCGCGGTTGCTCGATCCGATGCCGAGCGACGCGTCTCCTGATAAGTCTGATCCGCGCTTTTGGAACCGGTTGTATCGCAATAATCGAGACGGCACATTCACGGATGTTACCGAAAAAGCAGGCTTGCGTGGTTCTTTGTACGGGATGGGAGTGGCCACGGGAGATTACGACAACGATGGGCACACCGACCTGCTCGTCTCCAATTTGGGCGGGAATACCCTTTTCCGGAACAATGGGGATGGCACGTTCGCCGATGTCACAAAAACGGCGGGAGTGGGTGGAAGCGGGT
>Ga0209527_1000178_pt1 | contig 14424 bp, 9 predicted proteins | sample JacPinW_OM2H0_M2_FD_187968 | JGI IMG/M metagenome (GOLD analysis project Ga0209527, IMG submission 187968) | Forest soil microbial communities from Algoma, Ontario, Canada - Jack Pine, Ontario site 1_JW_OM2H0_M2 (SPAdes) (version 2) | ecosystem: Environmental > Terrestrial > Soil > Boreal... | reverse complement strand
CAATACTTGCAGCGTCACGGTTCCCTGTAGCTTGGCCTCGCGCGCTTCATCCGTGTATTGGGGATCGGGGCAATAGGCGCACCTCGGCGGAGAGATGACATTTGCGTAAGGACCATCGTAAGCCTCGCCTTGTCCGGCGCCAGGTCCTTTGTCATCACCCATGCCGCCGTCGGTGCCCGAGCCGAACCCATGTTTCTTGCCGGGCCCTGCTGAGTCCGAATCGTTCTTCATCCAAGGATGCCCAAGGTTCGTGACAGGCGCCAGAAACTGAGGCGCGTTGGAATCGAAGACCGATACTGGAACGGGAAGCATGGGCTCAGCGTTTATGAGCTGGCGCGGCGGAGCCAGTGGAACGGAAGAACCCGGCGCGAGGAATCCGTGTCGCGTTGGTCTTGGATCATCTTCACCGCCCCCACTCTTTTTACCGAGTGATGGGCGGCCAATGTGGCTATCTTCGGCGACGGGAAAAAAAGTGAGACCACTGTGCGACGCAAGCTCGGGCCCCGCGCCTGCGACTCCGGGTGCATGCGAAGGTAAATTCAAGAGGAGAATTCCAAAGAGCAATGCTGCGTGAGTGAGCAAAGAGAGTGTTCGCGCGCCGCCCGCGGTAGCGGTGCGCCTAAATGTCAAGAGGTGCAACGGTGCGCCGTTGGCGGACGACGGAAATATGCGAGCTGGCATAAGGAGCTGCTGAAAGTTATCGCGCACACGGCGAAGCCAGGAATCCTGTGATGGCTGGAAGGAAGAAAAATCACGCGAAAGCGGATCGCGCATGGGCGGGCCTCCGCGCCCGCCTCAGATTTGGCCAGACTCCTCGACGAGACAGGCGGCGAACGGGTGATGAGAGGCGGAGCGTGGCAGATTGGTTGCCCGTAAGGACGGGGCCGGGCAGCACGAGAAGAAGGACGGCTCAACACAGAGAGCACAGAGGACGCAGAGAGCCACAAGCCCATCGAGATTTTTCAACGCTAATTGTGTAACGGGATGCTAGTAGAGATGGAAGGTGACTTCGATCTGCACGCGGCAATTTACCGGCTTGCCGCTGGGGCCAACGGCGGGGCGCATCTTCCAATTCTTCACTTGCGCTATGGCTTTTTCTTCCAGGCCGAGACCGGGCCCTTTGAGAACCTGCGGGTTGAGTACGCGCCCGTCGGCAGTAACCGTCACGTCGAGCAGCACGGTTCCCTGATACTTGGCCTTGCGAGCTTCGTCGGAGTACTCCGGTTGCGGGCAGTAGATACAGACTGGGGAGCCGACGCCGTTTACACCGGCGCGGAACATGCCGCCGCCCGTGCCGCCGCCTTCGCCGGGGCCAAGTCCTCCGCCGGAGCCACTGCCGATACCGGTGCCATTACCATTTCCGAGAGAATCAGTGACGCTCTTGGCCAGCGGATCGCCGAAGTTCGCCATATTGGGACTCGGGATTTTCAGGTCCGGCGGACCGAGAAGGGACGGGTCCATCGCCAGCTTGGGATTCAAATTCTGGATCTTTATCTGAGGCGGGGTGAATTGCGTCATCGTGAACTTGGGGAGCTTCCCTTTGGACGTGGGCGTGAGGGTATGGTTGTTTGCCCCGCCACCACCGCCGGCTTTGTCCGCGCCCGAAGGGAGCTTCGCCAGGTAAGGCGAAATGTCGAGCGGCACGACGCCGACCAGCTTATTCTTTGCTTCCGTGGAAGCGGGCAGGACATTCGTGAAAATCGGAATGACCAGCAAAGCGATCACCGCCACGTGCAGGCCGATGGCGATCACCTGGCTCCAGCCGAAGTTTTCATCCTTGGACCAGATGTCCTTCACTTTCACCGGTTTTACGGCGAAGGGCAAGGGCGGCTGTTTCGGTGGCGAGAAAAACTCCCTGATGCGGGTGCCAAAGCCGCCAAAGTTTGATCCCCAAGCCACTGCCAGTTTGCTATTTACCGGTCCCTTGGGCGCGGGGCGGGAGCTGAAAAACTCCTTCAGGTTATCGCCGACGCCGGTGCCAAAGGACGTCTGAGTAAAGGGCGCACCTTTGCGCTCGCGCACCTTGACGGGGCGCTCCGTGAAGAACTGTTTCAGGTTGGACCAGAAATTATCGGGAATGAGAATGTCGGGCGCTTCGAACTTCGGTACCGCCGAGGCTGGTACCGGGACCGCGGGCTCACGCCCTGCTGCAGACACCCTGCGTTTTGTAATTTCAGGCGGCAGAAGATTGATAAATTTGCCCGGCACCGTTTTCCTCTTCAATTAGACGCAGATTCCCCGCGTTCGGTGTACCTAACCGATAGGATTCGCGCTGGCCGGGAAAGGTTGCGCGCCCCAAGCGGCTGACACCGGCTACCATTCATTGTAACATACGTGCTTGCACTGCATTCCGATGTTTCCCGCCCTATACCTGTACACAAGGACGGCATAGAAGGGATTTACAAGCGCTCCAATCATGGCCGAACCACTCGAACTGAAGAAAACGCTGAATTTGCCGAAAACGGATTTCCCCATGAAGGCCGGGCTGCCGCAGAACGAGCCAAAGCAGCTCGAAGCATGGCACGGAGGAAACATCTACGAGCGCATACTGGAGGCGCGCAAAGGCAAGCCGCTCTTTGTGTTGCACGACGGGCCGCCCTATCCCACGGGTGAAATCCACCTGGGAACCGGGCTGAACAAAATCCTCAAGGACTTGGTCGTCAAGACCAAGAGCATGGCGGGGCACTACGCGCCTTACGTGCCCGGTTGGGATTGCCATGGCCTGCCGATTGAAACGCAGGTGGAAAAAGAGCTGGGCGGTAAAGGGAAGGTGCCCCCCGCGGAGTTTCGAAAGCTGTGCCGGCAATTCGCGCTGCGCTACGTCGAGCAGCACAAGAAAGATTTCAAGCGGCTGGGCATTTTCGGGCGCTGGAACGATCCCTACTTGACCATGAGCCATGAGTACGAGGCCACCATCGCGGGCGCCTTTCTGGATTTCATGGAAAAGGGCTACGTCTACCGCGGTCGTAAGCCGGTGTACTGGTGCCTCTTTGACAGCACCGCGCTCGCCGAAGCGGAAGTAGAATATGAAGATCACACCAGCCCATCGATCTGGGTGAAGTTCGCGGCTGTCATTGGCGGCAGAGGCGAAGCCCCGAAAATCGGGGCCGATGTCAGCGCCGTTATCTGGACGACTACGCCGTGGACGATTCCTCACAATCGTGCGCTGGCTTTTCATCCCGATTTCGACTACGTCGTAGTGGAAACCGAAAAGGGCGCGCTGCTGCTGGCCGCCGACCGCGTCGCTGCTCTGCAAGCGGAATGCGGTATCAAGGAGGCTCGCATACGCGGCACGTTCAAGGGCCGCGATTTCGATGGCATGAAGTTTCAGCACCCATTTCTTCCCATTCAGGTGCCGGGTATTCTCGCTGATTACGTCACGCTCGATCAGGGCAGCGGCATCGTTCATACCGCCCCTGGTCATGGCGCTGACGACTTTAATTCCGGCCAAAAATACGGTTTGGAAATTTACGCGCCATTGGACGATAAGGGTGTGTACCTCGAAGGTTTGCCCGAATACAAAGGCAAGGATGTTTTCACCGCGAATCCGATTATCGTGAAATTGCTCGCCGATCGCGGCGCGCTGTTGGGCCAGCGCGAGTACAAACACAGCTACCCGCACTGCTGGCGCTGCCACAATCCCGTGATTTTCCGCGCCACCGAGCAGTGGTTCATCAAGATGGATCAGGCCGCGAACGGAAAAGAAAAAACGCTGCGCCAGGAAGCGCTCGAAGAAATTCACGGAGTGAAATGGTTCCCCGCGTGGGGCGAAGACCGCATGTACGAAATGATCGAAAAGCGCCCGGACTGGTGCGTCTCGCGCCAGCGGTTCTGGGGCGTGCCGATCATCGTTTTTTATTGTGATGCGTGCGGTACGCGCCTTGAAGATTTTAAGGCGCTGCGCAATGTCGTGAAATGGTTCGAAAGGGAAGGCGCGGACGCGTGGTATCAGCACACCCCGGAAGAATTGCTGCCCGCCGGAACGACGTGCTCCTGCGGCGCCACAAAATGGCGCAAAGAAAACGACATTCTGGACGTGTGGTTCGATTCGGGCTCCTCGAATCTGTCCGTGCTGAAGGGCGCCGAATGGCCCGCCGACGTTTATCTCGAAGGCCCCGATCAATATCGCGGTTGGTTCCACAGCTCGCTGCTTGTTGCAACGGGCATCCGCGACGCTGCGCCCTATCGCGGCGTGGTCACCCACGGCTGGACGCTCGACGAGCAGGGCCGCCCGATGTCCAAATCGCTAGGCAACGCGCTTTATCCCATCGAGATTTGCGAGAAGTGGGGCGCGGATTTGCTGCGGCTCTGGGTCGGGTCGGTGGAATACCAGGCCGACGTAAAAATGAGCGAGCGCGTGATGACGCAGCTCAGCGAAGCGTATCGCAAGATTCGAAACACTTTTCGCTTCGCCCTGGGCAATCTCGGCGATTTCGATCCCTCGCGCGATGCGCTTTCGAACGAACAGCTCGAGGAACTCGACCGCTGGATGCTTGACCGCACCGCCGAGCTGGTGAGGAAGTGCCGCGAATGGTATGCGAATTACGAATTTCACCGCGTCTATCACGCCATCCACGATTACTGCGTCGTGGACCTTAGCGCCTTCTATTTCGACGTACTGAAGGATCGCTTGTACACCAAGGCGCCTAGAAATAAATCACGCCGCTCCGCGCAAACCGCGGTGTGGAAAATCAGCAGCGCGCTGGTCCGCCTGGCCGCGCCGATACTCGTCTTTACCGCTGAAGAAATTTGGAAGTACTTGCCGAAGATGCCGGGAGAAACCGAAAGTGTACATATGACGCTGTTCCCGGAGGCGGTCGCGCTTGCTTGCGGAATCGCCAAGGACGCGGCGGAGAAGTGGGAGCGGCTCGCGCAGGTACGCTCCGCCGTGCTTGTCGCCCTCGAACAAGCCCGCGCCGCGAAGATCATCGGCGGCGGCCTCGAAGCAAAAGTCCATCTGCACGCCGGGCCGGAAGCAGTTGGCTTGCAGAAACTGCTCGAAGAAAAACAGTCCGTTCTGCCTGCGCTCTTCATCGTTTCGCAAGTCATGATCCATCCATCGGCCATCGCGGCATCCATTCCAGCTGAAACGTTGCCGGGCCTGACGATAAAGATTGAACGCGCCGACGGCGCGAAATGCGAGCGCTGCTGGAATTATTCGAAGCACGTCGGCGAAAACTCCCGCTACCCGACCGTCTGCGAACGCTGCACCGAAGCCCTCGCCGAAATCGAATCGACACAAGCCGGAGCCGCTTCATGATCGCCGCCCGCGGATCCTCCTCCTTTATTTCCCTTACCTCTTTTACTTCCTTAACTTCATGACCCTCCCCGCCCGCCTCCGCTGGCTCTGGCTCACGCTGGCCGTCGTTCTCCTCGACCGCGCCACCAAAGCCTGGTTCGAATCGCAAACGGGCGAAGGCTGGCGCCACGAATTAATCCACAACTTCGTTTATCTCGTGCACAGCCGCAATCCCGGCCTCGCGTTCGGCATCTTGTCGGATTCCGCCTCCGCGGGCACGCGCATCGTTTTGATCCTGGGCTCAATGGCGATCATTGCCGCGCTTGCCTGGCTGCTGGTCACGAATCAGAGCGGCAACGCCATGGCGGCCGCAGGACTCGCCCTACTGCTCGGTGGCGCGACCGGCAACGTCACCGATCGGATCCTTCACGGCGCGGTGACGGATTTCTTCGAAGTGTGGTTTGGCACCTACCGCTACCCCGCCTTCAACGTTGCCGATTCCGCCATCGCGATTGGCGCCGCCCTCATCCTTATTGACATACTATTTGGCCGCCGGCCCGAAACGCGCCATTCGAATGCGCGAACGCCGTAGCTCCACCGGCAGTCTCACTTAGCCTGCTGGAACGCCATCACCGGAAACCGCCCGGCTGCGAATCACGTCCTATCTACATGAGGAAAGCCGTTCTCGCAGTCCTTCTTTTCGCATCGCCTGTCTTTGCACAAGACCCGGCTCCAACGACTTCTGCAGGTGGAGGCTGCGGTCCGAACGAAGCGCAGTTCGATGTAAAGACCAACGACAAGCAGCACCCTGTTGCTCCGCCGGAAGCAGGCAAAGCACTCGTCTATATCTTCGAGGACATGGTGCATGGCCCGACGATGCGGGTAGGGCTCGATGGCGCATGGATCGGAGCCAACAAGGGCGAGTCCTATTTTTTCTTTTCGGTGGACCCTGGAGATCATCTGGTCTGCACGAATTGGCAATCGGGTACTTTCAAGAAAACGGCGAAGCGCATCGGTTCCGCCATCACTCTCAAGGCGGAAGCGGGCAAGGTCTATTATTTGAGAACTCAGGTCTATGAAAGAAGCGAGCAGGATCGCAACGTGAAATTGGAGCCGGTTGAGAGCGCCGAAGGCCAATTTCTGATCTCGGCTTCCTCGTTCAGCACTTATCACCCCAAGAAGTAACTGGGTTTCGTCAAAATTCGTCCGCTCGGTAATTTCCTATGTCTTAGGTATTTCCCGAACTTCGTTTTACAGCATCCACCCGATTGCCTCCCCATCGCTGCTAAAGCATAAATAGTGCGGCGGCGAGCTGCCTCGAAGCTAGCCGAGAGTAGGAAGAAGTGGATGAGTTAATTCAGCGCGTGTGAACAGAAACTTGAGAATCTCACGCCAGAGCTCAACGCTTTAGAAAAGCGCGGCTCTCCCAGTGTGAATCTTAGGTGTTCCTCGAGCCTACAGTTTGCATCGCTTTGGTTTAATGGCTGGCGCCCTCCGCCCCGTGCGCCTCGGTCATAGACCGTACGTTTGCGGCAAGAACGACAGATTCAATCGCCTAACCAGAATGTGAGGAAAGAATGCGTAAGTTGAATGCTCTGCTGATGGTGTGTTTGGCGTTGGTTTTTGCCTCGGCAGTTCAAGGTCAGACCAATACCGGGGTGAACAACGCGGAGTTGAATGGCAATTACGCTTTTACATTCAACGGGCTCACTGGGAACGCGAATGGCTCAGTTGTTTTTGCCGCCGTAGGAAGATTCACGGCGGACGGGGCTGGAAATGTCACGAACGGCGAACTGGACACCAACGGCGTTGGACCCGGCTCGCAGCTAACCGCTCTTGCGTTTTCCGGGACCTACTCCATCGGTGCGGACAACAGAGGCGTGATGAGCTTGAATATCCCCGGCGGCGCAAGGCTTGCCTTCGCGATGATGGCCAATGGCAATGCCCAGTTCATCGAGATAGACGCGGCGGGAGGCACAGGGACGATCGGCTCGGGGACCATGGAAAAAGTGGACACCACTGCATACAGCACGGCCAGAATAGCGGGGGACTACGCGTTTGGCGCCGCCGGCTTCGATAACGCAAATAATCGCGCTGCAATCGCGGGCCGTTTTACTTCGAACGGGACAGGCACTCTCACCAATGCAGCCGGGGACGTCAACGCCTACGGCACCGATTATTCGATGATCTTTACGGCAGCGAATTACACCGTGTCCAACACTGCCACGGGGCGGGGCACCATGAACCTCGCCTTCACGTTTGGTGGAACACCGGACAGCTTGAATTTCGTCTTTTATATCGTGAATTCAGGAAAGCTGTTTGTGATGGAGAGTGACGCGGTCACGACTGCGACCCCACTGCTAAATGGCGTCGTGGTGCAGCAGCAAATTCCCGTGGGAGGTTTCACCAATGCCTCGCTGAACGGCAACATGGTGATTTACCTCACCGGACGCTCCGTGTGCGGTGGTGCAACAGGCAGTGTGCCCAAAGCGGGCGCCGGTTTGCTCACTGCCAACGGCAACGGTGCCTTTTCTCTGACCTACGACGAGAACTACTGCAGGGCGCCCAACTCCTTCACCAACGCGCCGGGGACGTACAGCGTGGCCAGCAACGGGCGTGCATCTATTACGGTCGGAGGATTCAGCCTGGTTGCCTACCTGGTGAACTTGAATCAAATTTTCCTTTTCGTCTCGGATCCCAATGTCTTGTTCGGGTTCGGCGAACCCCAGGCCAGCGGTTCGTTCATTAACGGCGCTCTGAAGGGTACGTATGCTGGCTTTGCGACCTTCCCGGCGGCATTCGGTGTGGTCGTCTTCTCCGGCGAGTTCTCGGCGGACGGTGCCACCCCGACGGGCAATATCACCGGTGCCGAGGATATCGGTCTCCCAAGCGGACCAATCTCTGGCGCAACGTTTAAAGCCACGTACTCCGTAACCTCATCGCCAACAAATGGTAGAGGAACCATGACGGTCACTTCCGGGACGGGAGGTAACGCCGTCATTTATATGATCTCCGCCTCGAAGTTTGTGGCGGTTTCTCTGAACGATCCCAATCCCGCAGTCCTGGTTTTCGAGCTGTCTTCAATTTCTCCCGCCCTCTCCCTTTCCTCGTTGACGCTGAGTCCGACGAGCGTGATTGGCGGCACACAATCCTCCACGGGCACGGTGACGTTGAGCGGACCGGCTCCCGCAGGTGGCGCGCAGGTAACACTTTCCAGCAGCAACACTGCGGCAGCCACGGTGCCTTCCAGCGTAACGGTTGCGGCCGGAGCTACGAGCGCGACGTTCACGGTCAGCACCAATGCGGTGACCGCATCGACTGCAGTGACCATCTCCGCAGCTTACGGTGGCGTGACAAGAACAGCCTCGATCACCGTGGCGCCTGCGCCTCCTCCAGCCGTCACACTTTCGTCGCTGACGCTGAGTCCGACGAGCGTGATTGGCGGCACACAATCCTCCACCGGCACGGTGACGTTGACCGGAGCAGCCCCCGCAGGTGGAGCGCAAGTCGCGCTCTCCAGCACCAACACGGCGGCAGCCAGGGTGCCTACCAGCGTGACGCTTGCGGCCGGAGCTACGAGCGCAACCTTCACGGTCAGCACCAGTGCCGTGACTGCATCGACTGCAGTGACCATCTCCGCAGCCTACGGAGGCGTGACAAGAACAGCCTCGATCACCGTAGCGCCTGCGCCCCCTCCACCGGCCAATCTTTCGTCGTTGACACTGAACCCGACGAGCGTTATTGGCGGCCTACAAACTTCCACGGGCACCGTAACGCTCAGCGCGCCAGCTCCCGCAGGTGGTGTGACTGTCGCGCTTTCCAGCAGCAATGGCGTGGCCCGCGTGCCTTCCAGCGTGTTCGTTCCGGCCGGAGCCACCAGCGCGAGCTTCACGGTGAACACGTCCATTGTTCTCCTCTCAACGTCCGCCACGATCTCGGCGTCGTACAACGGTACGACTCGGACGGCGGGTATTTCAGTGCTCTTGTAGCGGGCCCCGCGCCTTGATAGGTGAGCGGCGTTTATACCGGCCGGGCCGGGTTATGGCCGTTGGCCTTTATTCCAAAGACTCGCGACGCGCCGGTGAAAGGAAGTACAGACCCGCTAGAAGTTTGGCCGTACGGATGTAAAAGGCTGAGACGATCAGGGCGGGAAGGCGGGAAATCTTGAAAAAGAAGGTCTAGGAATGAAGACCGAAGAAGAGTCAAGTCTCTTGAAGATTTGCCACCGGCCCGAAGCTTGAACCACCCTACTGCGCCGCGGGCGCGATTTTCTCAACGTGAAGCGTCTTCTTCGCAGAATCAAATTGCCCGGCCAGCACAACGTGGGCAGCAGGGAAGTCCTTAACGGCTTCCGGATTTGCGACAATCCAGATCGTCTGATCATCGTCAGCTACAAAGACGGCTCGTTGGGGTTTCCACTCCGGATGCCCCACCGAAGCGCCTCCCCGCCAGCATTTCTGCACGCAATCTGCGCGGCCGGGCTTCGTGTGTTGGGCCGCACAACTCTCATCACTGATCCAACCGGCCCGAGATGCGTTCTTTTGCTGCGCCCAGACCGGACCGAGCGTCGCGAGACCGCAGGCAAGCAACAAAAGAAAAACAATCCGGCTCCTGATCATTTTTTCTTCCTCCTGCCTCTGCAATCCCCTCGACCGTGACGTTAGGGGGCAGGTTGAACCAGGTTGATGAGGTTGCCACAAGTGTCCTCAAACAGCACGGCGGTGATTGGCCCCATGCTTTTTGGTTCACCACGAAAGCTGACACCAAGCGTTTTTAGACGCTGGTACTCAGAGCCGATGTTGTTCGTTATGAACGCAGTTGCTGGAACGCCAGCGGCAAACAGGGCCTTTTGATATGTCTGAGCAGGCGCGAAACCCATAGGTTCCAGCACTAGCTCGACGCCTTCCGCGCCTTCCGGCGAAGATACGGTCAACCAACGGAATGGTCCCATAGGTATGTCCTTGTTCTTCACGAAGCCCAAGACGGTGGTGTAGAAGCGGAGAGCGTTTTCTTGGTTGTCAACCATTACGCTGGCTAGCCTGATCTGCACGGAGTCTCCTGTTTTTTGAGAAGTAACGCAGTTGTCGCAGACGCACCGCATTCTAACCGGAATATCCGAAAAGCGTCCACACAGGCAATCATCCTCGTTCACGCGCTCTTCGCATAAACGGTAGAACCGGACGCTAGCGGCGATACGGCAAAAATCATTTAAGACCATGCCACCCGCTTTCTTGGCAACTTGGCGACCGCCCGTCTTCTCTCCGGTCCACCGGCGAGGGATGTTACCGGTCACTCGCTTAAGCGCTTTCGGCGCCCCCCTCTTTCCTCATCACCCTTGTTACAATCTTCCCGTGCCTTCACCCGATTCCGCCACGCATCGCGAACTCGTTGTTTCCGCCAGCGATTCTGGCGTGCGTCTCGACCGCTTCGTTGTGGCTCGCTGTCCCGAGCTCAGCCGTACGCGCGTGCAGGAACTCATCGAATCCGGCCTCGTGCGCGTCGATGGGAAAGCAGCAAGCAAAGGCGCGCAGCATCTTCGCGAGGGTCAAAAAATCTCTGTCGAAGTCGCGGAGCGCCCGCCCATCGTGGCGGCGGCGGAATCAATTCCGCTTGATGTGCTTTACGAGGACGACGACGTCATTGCCATCAACAAGCCCGCGGGGATGACCGTTCACGCCGGCTCGGGAAACGTGTCCGGCACGCTCGTCAACGCGCTTCTGGGGCGCGGGCAGTCGCTTTCGCAGGCGGGCGATCCGCTGCGGCCGGGAATCGTGCACCGTCTGGACAAGGAAACTTCGGGCGTGATCCTTGTCGCCAAGAACGACGCGGCGCACGCCAAGCTCGGCGAAGCCTTTCGCCAGCGCGCGATCAAGAAAACGTATGTCGCGCTGCTGCAGGGCATCCTCGGAGAGAAGAGCGGGCGAATCGAGCTGGCCATCGGGCGCGACCCCATCCACCGCACGCGCATGACGACGCCGCGCAAATCCTGGCACGGAGCGGACATCGCCAATCCGCGCGAGGCCCGCACGGACTGGAAGGCTCTCGCCAAGATCGACGGCGCCACCCTCGTGGAAGTCCAACTCCATACCGGGCGCACGCATCAGATTCGCGTGCACTTCTCCGCGCTGAAACACCCCGTAGTGGGCGACACACTTTACGGGGCGGCCTCGGAAATGCGTATCGGAAAGCTCACGCTGCCGCCGCTGGAGCGTAATTTTCTGCATGCCGCAAAGCTCGGCTTCACGCAGCCGCGAACCGGCGCGTGGATTGAAGTTCGCGCGGTCCTGCCGTTTGAACTCGGCGACTATTTGAAGAAAATTTGTGACGCTGCGGGAGAACCGCAGAGCCGAATTGACGCTGCGCTGGCGGGATACCTATAATCGATGCAAATGCGACGGACAATCACTTCGATCTTTTTGGCGTTGGCGCTGTTGGTCTTTCCTATCGCCGACCGGGCGCAGCAATCTTCACCGGACAAGCCGCAAGCGTCTTCGCCGGTCACTAAGCCTCAGGCGCCGGCGCCAGCACAGTCGGTAGCACCGAAGCAAGACCCCACTCAACAGAGCGACCAAACGATCAAGACGGTGGTCAACCTCGTCGATGTGCTTTTCACCGTGCTCAACCGGCGAAACAAGCTGGTCCCTGAGCTGGAAAAGGGCGACTTCAAGATTTGGGACGACAAGGCTCCGCAGGAAATCCGTTATTTCAGCAGGCAGTCCGATCTGCCTCTGCGCATCGGCATGCTGCTGGACACTTCGAACAGCATCCGCGACCGCATCAAGTTCGAGCAGGACGCTTCCGTCAATTTCCTGTTCAGCGTGTTGCGCCGCAATAAAGACGAAGCTTTTGTGATGACCTTCGACGACGAACCGCAAATCGTCCAGGGATTCACCGGCGATGCGGGAGCGCTGCGCGACCAGATCACCAAGACGCGCGCGGGCGGCGGCACCGCAATCTACGACGCGATTTATGAAGCGTGCGTGAAAGAGCTGAGCCATCCGCCGCGCCCGCCGGGCGATCAGCCGGACGTGGTGCGCCGCGTCATGATTCTCATCAGCGACGGCGAAGATAATTTATCGACACACACGCGCGCGGACGCCATCGAAATGGCCCAGCGCACCAGTGTGGTCATCTACACCATCAGCACCAGCACGCAATGGATTTCCCTGTCGCAGACCGATCCGAGCAAGATGGGCGACCGCAAATATCACCTCACGGACGGCGACAAGATTCTCCAGGAACTGGCCGAGGAAACCGGAGGCCGCGCGTTTTTTCCTTATCACGTGGACGATCTCGATCAGTCGTTCCAGGACATCGGCGACGAACTTCGCAACCAGTATTCCATCGCCTATCTGCCGACGAACTATGTCCTCGATGGCCGCTACCACAAGATCCGCATCGAAGTGCCCGAGCACAAGGGCTACCAGGTGCGCGCTCGCCGCGGCTATTTCGCTCGCGCCAACGCCAACGTGCCGCTGACACCGAGCCCCGGCGGCGCCGCTCAGTAAATCCATTTTTGAAAAGGCGTGTGCCCCGAATCGAAGGTCAGTGCGGAATGTTTAGCGGGGAATATTGTGCAGCAGCACGGCGTCCGATTCCGAGTGCCCGCGCTTGATCCCTAGCTGCGAGCCATCTTTCGAAAACGCGTAGCCGGCAATTCGTTCCGCCGCAAAATGCGTCAGTTGCCGGCGCGGAGTTCCATCCAGCGGCTGGATCCACAAATTATCTACGCCTCTTTCGCGCACCATGTAGACAACGCCTTTTCCAGAAGGCAAAAAGGCGAGGCTGGGCAAGCCGCGCTGGTCGAATTCGAACGCCGATTTTTTTCCATCCACGAGAGAATACAAAACCAGCATGACCGTGTGATCCGCTTCGCGGACTTCGAAGGTGACGACCGTTTTTCCGTCGGGAGAAAGTGCGTAGGGTTCGGCAGGAGATTTGATGATTGTTTCAGGCGAGCCGCCCTCGATGGGAATGCGCTTGAGAAAATGGTTTTCAGCGGCATCAAGGTAATACAACCACTTGCCGTCATTGGAACATGCGGGTACGCGTTCGTTCAGGCCGAGAGTGAGGCGCGTTAAGTTCGTGCCGTTCGAATCGACGCGCCAGAAATTCGCTTCCGCGCCGCCCGACCGGCGGAGCGTTCGAAAGACAACGTAGCGGCCGTTCGCGCAGGAGGTCACCTGATCCATGGGATAGCGCGGTTCGGAGAAAACGACGCGGTCTCCTCCGGCCGGATTCACCATGCGAATGTCCGGACCCTGGACGACCAGGAGTTGCGCATCGGGAGTCCAATCCCAGCCCCAGGTGGAGAGGTTGGAACGGAGTTTGATGGGAGTCAATTTTTCGGGTGAGCCTGCGGGAGCGATGGCAATTTCAAATTTTGCCAGGACCTGGCTTGCGGCAATGCTCTGGCCGTCCACGGAAATGCTGGGATGAAGGTAGCCGTTGGTATCGGTAGTCAACAGACGAAAATCTCCGCCGGGATAGGAAACGATACCGAGCTGATCGCGAAGAAAGCCGGTGGCAGCCGTCTGGGCTGAGACAAGCAGAGCGCTGCCGTCTGGAAACCATGCAGGTTCCTTATAAATGCGATCTTTGGCAATAGCCACTTGCTTCGTCTCGCCGCTGGCTGCATCCACGGCAAGGAATCCGCCGAGATCTTGAGGGTTCGGCTGGACGATGGGGACCACGATGGTTTTGCCATCGGGTGACCAAGCGAGCGTCAGGCTATCGGTAATAAGCTCTTTATGATGAAAGAGATCCCGTTCGAACGACCCATCGCGCCGGGCGATCTTCAGGTCGATTGCGGCGGAATCACCATGCTGGTGCAAGTACGCGAAGCGCTGACCGTCGGGAGAAAACGAGATGGCGCTGTCGACGTCCTTGATAAGCAGGCGCGGAGTTCCTCCGAGCATGGGAGCGTCGTAGAGGGAAGCGATAGCTTGCTCGGAGTCCTCGCGGCGGACGAAATAAATGTAATTGCCGTCGGGAGAAAAGGTGAGGCCGCTATAGCGCGTGGCGGCAGGCGTGACGACCTGCGTGTTGCTGCCAGTGGGAATGTGGCGGAGCCAGAGGGACTGCAGGCCTACTTCGTCCAGTACGTGGAGCAAATATTTTCCATCAGGGGAAATTCTGGCCAGAGCGACGTGACCGTTGTTGGTGAGATTTTCGATCGACATTCT
>Ga0209527_1000176_pt1 | contig 14486 bp, 9 predicted proteins | sample JacPinW_OM2H0_M2_FD_187968 | JGI IMG/M metagenome (GOLD analysis project Ga0209527, IMG submission 187968) | Forest soil microbial communities from Algoma, Ontario, Canada - Jack Pine, Ontario site 1_JW_OM2H0_M2 (SPAdes) (version 2) | ecosystem: Environmental > Terrestrial > Soil > Boreal... | reverse complement strand
CGCGATCATCTACTTGCCGCCGCCGCTCGACCCGGCGATGTTGCAGCCACTCGCGGAAGCGATCAGGACGGGTGATTGACGGTGGGGCAGAAAAAACCCCAGCTAGAAGGCATGGCAACGATTGATCACTATTGATAACGGTTCGATAACAGACAGCAAATCTTGGGGAACAAACCCGCTGACGGGGTCGTCGAGGCGTTCGCCGCGTCAGACGCCGTAGCGCAAAAGCTCGTCGGCAGTCGCCAGGCGCTCGTGCTTCGCCGGGAACTCCCGGCACTTCACGGGGTGCCGGAACCATGACCAGGCGATTCGACCCACCAGAGACCGCGGTGACGGGTTGAGGTGCATTATGACAACTCCTGCGGTGAACCAGTTTTAGTAATTTGCGCAGTGGTAAGGCTACCCCGCACCACCGACGTGTAGACATTGAACACCCGAATTACGGCAAACTTTGGTAGGCGCGCCAAAAACTCTCAACCGTGTGTCGAGACTTTGGTGCGGGCGGGGCGGGGCTCGGGACGAGGCTACCGCTGGGGTACCGCGGTGGGCTTGATCGGCGCCGGCAGTGCCGTCACGCCCATCAGGTAGTCGTCCACCCCCGCTGCCGCCGCGCGGCCCTCGGCAATCGCCCAGACGATCAGCGACTGCCCGCGGCCCATGTCGCCGGCGACAAACACGCCGGGCACGTTGGTGGCGAAGCGCTGATCGCGCGCGACATTGCCGCGGTCGGTGATCTCGACGCCGAGGTCGGTCAACAGGCCCTCGCGCTCCGGACCGACAAAGCCCATGGCCAGCAGCACCAGGTCGGCTTCCAACTCGAAGTCGGTGCCGTCGACCTTGACGAATTTGCCTGCCTCGGTGCGTACCTCGTGCGCGCGCAGCCCCGCGACCCGGCCGTCGCCGCCGACGAACTCCTCGGTGTTCACCGAGAACACCCGGTCGCCGCCTTCTTCATGGGCCGATGACACCCGGAACATCAACGGGTAGGTCGGCCACGGCGTCGAGTCCGCGCGGGAGTCCGGGGGTCGCGGCATGATCTCGAACTGGTGCACCTCGGTGGCGCCCTGCCGGTGAACCGTGCCCAGACAGTCCGCGCCGGTGTCGCCGCCGCCGATGATGATCACCTTCTTGCCCTTGGCGGTGATCGGCGGCTCGCCGTCAGGGCCAAGAACGTCGTCGCCCTGCTGAACCCGGTTCGCCCACGGCAGGAACTCCATGGCCTGGTGGATGCCGTCGAGGTCGCGGCCCGGAATCGGCAGGTCTCGCCACGCGGTCGCGCCGCCGGCCAGCACGACCGCATCGAAGTCGGCGCGCAGCCGGTCGGCGGTGAGGTGGACGCCGACGTTGACCCCGGCCTTGAACACGGTGCCCTCGGCCTCCATCTGGGCGAGGCGACGGTCGATGTGGCGCTTCTCCATCTTGAATTCCGGGATGCCGTAGCGCAGCAGACCCCCGATCCGGTCGTCGCGCTCGAATACCGTCACCGAGTGCCCCGCGCGGGTCAGCTGCTGTGCCGCCGCCAGACCCGCGGGACCGGAACCGACGACCGCAACGGCCTTGCCCGTCAACACCTGCGGCGGCACCGGCCGTACCCAATCCTGCTCGAAGGCGTTGTCGATGATCTCGACCTCGACCTGCTTGATCGTCACCGGGTCCTGATTGATGCCCAGCACGCACGACGCCTCGCACGGCGCGGGGCACAGCCGGCCGGTGAACTCCGGGAAGTTGTTGGTGGCGTGCAACCGGTCGGTGGCGTCGCGCCAGCGGTCGGTGCGCACCAGGTCGTTCCACTCGGGGATCAGGTTACCGAGCGGACAACCGTTGTGACAGAACGGGACTCCGCAGTCCATGCAACGCGATGCCTGAACACGCAACGCGGAATGGTCGAAGTCGTCGTATACCTCTTTCCAGTCGAGGATGCGCAGCGGAATCGGCCTCCGCTTGGGCAACTCTCGCTGGCGATGCTTCAGGAACCCAGCGGGATCAGCCATGCGCCGCCGCCATGATCGCCGCACCGACGTCAGTGCCGTTCTGCTCGGCCTCCGCGATCGCCTCCAGCACCCGCTTGTAGTCGCGTGGCATCACCTTCACGAACCGCCGGCGCTCGGTCGGCCAGTGCGACAGGATCCGCGTGCCGGGCGCCGAATCGGTGGCGTCGACGTGCTTGGTCAACATCTGGTGCAGCCACTCGAAGTCATCGTCATCCAATTCCTCGAGCTCGACCATCTCCGGGTTCAGATGGTCGGGCAGCACATTCTTCGGGTCGTACACGTAGGCCACGCCGCCGGACATGCCGGCCGCGAAGTTGCGGCCGGTGGAGCCCAGGATCACGACCTTGCCACCGGTCATGTACTCGCAGCCGTGATCGCCGACGCCTTCCACCACCGCGTGCGCGCCGGAGTTGCGCACCGCGAACCGCTCGCCGACCTGGCCCCGCAGAAACGCCTCGCCGCCGGTGGCGCCGAACAGGACCACGTTGCCGCCGATGATGTTGTCCTCGGCCACATACCCATCCGGGGCATTGCGGGCAGGGCGCACCACGATGCGGCCACCGGACAGCCCCTTACCAACGTAGTCGTTGGCGTCTCCGTACACCCGCAGCGTGATGCCCTTCGGTACGAACGCACCGAAGCTGTTACCGGCCGACCCGTCAAACGTGATGTCGATGGTGTCGTCGGGAAGTCCTTGGCCGCCATAGGCCTTGGTGAGCTCGTGGCCGAGCATCGTGCCCACCGTGCGGTTGACATTGGAGATCGCTGTCGAGAATTTGACGGGCTTCTGCTGATCCAGCGCCTCGCGGCTCATCACGATCAGCTGCTGATCCAGCGCCTTGTCCAAACCGTGGTCCTGGCGCGAGCTGCAGTACAGGTCCTGGTTCATGAACGCCGACTCGGGCTCGTGGAGCACCGGCGACAGGTCTAGCTTGTGCGCCTTCCAGTGCTCGGCGGCCACCGTGGTGTCCAGCGCGCCGACCTGGCCGACGGCCTCGTTGATGCTTCGGAAGCCCAACTGCGCCAGGTACTCCCGCACCTCCTCAGCGATGAACATGAAAAAGTTCTCGACGAACTCGGGCTTGCCGTCATACCGCTTGCGCAGCTCCGGGTTCTGGGTCGCCACACCGACCGGGCAGGTGTCGAGGTGGCACACCCGCATCATGATGCAGCCAGACACCACCAGCGGCGCGGTCGCGAACCCGTACTCTTCCGCACCGAGCAGTGTCGCGATCATCACGTCGCGACCCGTCTTGAGCTGGCCGTCGACCTGCACGACGATGCGGTCGCGTAAGCCGTTGAGCAGCAGCGTCTGCTGGGTCTCGGCCAGACCGAGCTCCCAGGGCGCGCCCGCGTGTTTCATCGACGTCAGCGGCGTTGCGCCGGTGCCGCCGTCATGCCCGGAGATCAGCACCACGTCGGCGTGCGCCTTTGACACACCTGCGGCGACGGTGCCGACGCCGACCTCGGAGACCAGCTTCACGTGCACGCGGGCCTGCGGGTTGGAGTTCTTCAGGTCGTGGATCAGCTGCTTCAGGTCCTCGATCGAGTAGATGTCGTGGTGCGGCGGCGGCGAGATCAACCCGACTCCAGGCGTCGAGTGCCGCACGTCGGCAATCCACGGGTACACCTTGCCGCCCGGGAGCTGGCCGCCCTCACCGGGTTTCGCGCCCTGCGCCATCTTGATCTGCAGGTCGGTGCAGTTGGTCAGGTAGTGCGACGTGACGCCGAACCTGCCGGAAGCCACCTGCTTGACCGCGCTGCGCCGCCAGTCGCCGTTCTCGTCACGCTCGAAGCGGCGGACGTCCTCGCCGCCCTCACCGCAGTTCGAGCGACCGCCGAGGCGGTTCATTGCGATCGCGAGCGTCTCGTGCGCCTCGGCGGAGATCGACCCGTAGCTCATCGCGCCCGTCGAGAACCGCTTGACGATCTCGCTGGCCGGCTCGACCTCCTCGAGCGGCACCGGCGTTCTGTCGCGGAACCGCAGCAGCCCGCGCAGCGATGCCATCCGCTCGGACTGGTCGTCGACGAGATTCGTGTATTCCTTGAAGATGTCGTACTGCCCGGTGCGGGTGGCGTGCTGCAGCTTGAACACCGTGTCCGGGTTGAACAAGTGGTATTCACCTTCGCGACGCCACTGGTACTCGCCGCCCACCTCGAGTTCGCGGTGCGCGCGCTCCTCGGGGCGCGCCAGGAACGCCAGCGCATGCCGTCTCGCGACATCGTCGGCGATGTCGTCGAGGTCGATGCCGCCGGTCGGGCATGTCAGGCCGGCGAAGTACTCGTCGAGCACGGGCTGGGAGATGCCGACGGCCTGGAAGAGCTGGGCGCCGGTGTAGGACGCCAGTGTCGAGATGCCCATCTTGGACATCACCTTCAGCACGCCCTTGCCGGCGGCCTTGACGTAGTTCGCGAGCGCCTTCTCGCGGTCCAGGCCGATGATCACCTTGCGGTCGAGCATGTCCTCGATCGACTCGAACGCCATGTACGGGTTGATCGCCGCGGCGCCGAAGCCGATGAGCGCGGCCATATGGTGCACCTCGCGGGCATCACCCGACTCGACCACCAGGCCAGCCAGCGTGCGGGACCGCTCGCGGACCAGGTGGTGGTGCACCGCGGCGACCGACAGCAGCGACGGGATCGGCGCCAGCTTCTCGTCGGACTCGCGGTCGGACAGCACGATGATGCGCGCCCCATCGGCGATCGCCGCCGATGCCTGCGCGCGCACGTCGTCAATCGCGGCCTTCAGACCGGGACCGCCCTTGGCCACCGGGTAAAGGCAGCGGATCACCTTGGTGCGCATGCCGTGCGTGCGGCCGTTGATCTCGGCGTCCGGGTCGAGGTTGACGAGCTTCGCCAGCTCGTGGTTCCGCAGAATCGGCTGCTGCAGCACGATCTGGCGACACGAGTTCTGGTCCGGGGACAGCAGGTCGCCCTCCGGGCCGATGACGCCCTGCAGGCTGGTCACCACCTCCTCGCGGATCGCGTCCAGCGGCGGATTGGTGACCTGTGCGAACAACTGCTGGAAGTAGTCGTAGAGCATCCGCGCCCGTTGCGACAGCACCGCGACCGGGGTGTCGGTGCCCATCGAGCCGAGCGGCTCGGCACCGGTGCGCGCCATCGGCGCGACGAGCACGCTCAGCTCCTCGTACGTGAAGCCGAACACCAACTGGCGCAACACGATCCGATGATGCGGCATCCGCACGTACGGGCCCTGCGGCAGCTCCTCGAGTGCGACCAGTCCGTTGTCCAGCCACTCCTGGTACGGCTGCTCGGCGGCCAGCTCGGCCTTGATCTCCTCGTCGTCGACGATGCGGCCCTGCGTGGTGTCCACCAGGAACATCCGGCCGGGCTGCAGCCGCATCCGGCGCACCACCGTCGCCGGGTCGAGGTCGAGCACACCGGCCTCCGAGGCCATCACCACCAGCCCGTCGCTGGTCACCCAGATCCTGGAGGGCCGAAGGCCGTTGCGGTCGAGCACCGCACCCACCACGGTCCCGTCGGTGAACGTCATCGACGCCGGCCCGTCCCACGGCTCCATCAGCGACGAGTGGTACTGGTAGAAGGCTCGGCGCGCCGGGTCCATCGACTCGTGGCGTTCCCACGCCTCCGGGATCATCATCAGCACCGCGTGCGCGAGGCTGCGGCCGCCCAGGTGCAGGAGTTCGAGCACCTCGTCGAAGCGTGCGGTGTCCGACGCACCCGGGGTGCAGATCGGGAACAGCTTCTCGACGTCGCCCGGCGAGCCGAAGGCATCGGTGCCGATCAACGCTTCACGGGCGCGCATCCAGTTCTCGTTGCCGGTGACGGTGTTGATCTCGCCGTTGTGGGCGATCCGCCGGAACGGGTGCGCCAACGGCCACGACGGGAAGGTGTTCGTCGAGAACCGGGAGTGCACGATGCCCAGCGCGCTGGTCACCCGCTCGTCCTGCAGGTCAAGGTAGAACGCCTTGAGCTGCGGGGTGGTCAGCATGCCTTTGTAGACGAAGGTCTGCCCGGAAAGGCTTGGGAAATACACCGTTTCGCGGCCCGGTCCGTCCTGCCCCGGCCCCTTGGTGCCGAGCTCATGCTCGGCGCGCTTCCGGATGACGTAGACGCGCCGCTCCAGCTCCATGCCCGACGCGCCGCTGATGAATACCTGGCGGAACGTCGGCATCGCGTCACGCGCAAGTGCGCCCAGCGATGACTCGTCGGTCGGCATGTCACGCCAGCCGATCACCTCGAGGCCCTCCGCCTCGACGATCTTCTCCACCGCCGCACACGCCTCGGCGGCCTCCTTCGATGACTGCGGGAGGAACGCCATGCCGGTCGCGTAGCTGCCGCGCTCGGGCAGCTCGAAATCGACAACTGCGCGGAGGAACTCGTCGGGAACCTGGATCAGGATCCCGGCACCGTCACCCGTGTGCGGTTCGGCGCCCTGGGCGCCGCGGTGCTCCAAATTCAGCAGCGCTGTGATCGCCTTGTCGACGATGTCGCGGCTGCGGCGGCCGTACATGTCGACGACCATGGCGACGCCGCATGCGTCGTGTTCGAACGCGGGGTTGTAGAGCCCGACACTGCTGGGCGCCATTCCCACCTACCCCTTCGCGAAAGTCCTGTCCGTTGCCGATGGTGTGCTCCCATTGCACCGGGTCGCATCCTCGGCCCTGTCGATTCTGTGCCGGTTCATTCCGGGCGCAAGCAGCGCCGTGTCCCGCGCAGGGGAGTGTAGCCGTGCGACGCTGAACGGTGCACTTGTCCCGGTCTCGACAAGTGCAGAAAACGATATGACAAACCCTGCCTGACATGCCAACTTAGTACACCCTAACCGCGCTGCCGTCGGGGCTTTCGGTTCCCACCTCAAGCCACCGATGGCCTCGCCCGAATCGACTGCGCCGCTTGTCAATTCATGCTACGCCCGGGTACGGGGTAGGTGTTCGGGAACCGCTTGAATGTTTGCTGTGCTGCTCAAATGGTGGCCACGCGGCACTAAACGCCAGGTTAAGGTAATTCTCATCGTTTGCTGTGGCGAGCGTCGCCCCTTACACGGTAGACGGAGACGTCTTCTGCAAGGCCTTTGAACCTGTGGGGCCCGATGTCGTCGAAGGCCAGGCCCGATCCCGCACAGAGGTCCCGCACGGTGCGGCTAGTGAGCACTTCACCTGGACCAGCCAACGCGCCGATGCGGGCGCCGACGTGAACGGCCAGGCCGCTCCACTCTTCACCGCGGCGCTCGCACTCGCCGACGTGTAGGCCGACGCGAATGGGTATGCCTCGGGTGCCTAGCGCCGTCACCAGTTCCAGCCCGCACCGCACGGCTCGGCTGGGACCGGTGAATACGGCGAATACACCGTCTCCGGTGTGCTTGGCGCGCCGGCCGTCGTACTTGGCCAACGTGTTGTCGACGATCGCATCGTGCATGTCGAGTTGATGGCGCCAGTGGGAATCTCCTTGGGCACTGAGCATCTCGGTCGAACCGACGATATCGGTGAACAGCACCGCCACCAACTCGCGCTCGACGGTGTCGGTGGTCGGTGCCGCACCAATGAAGTTGAGAAGTTCGGATGTTGATACGTCGGCGACGTCCAGGCCGTGGTGGTCGCCGGGCGGCAAGGTGCGGAGCTGCGCGCCGGGGATCGCTGCGGCGAGGGCTGCGGAGGCGTCGAACGCAACAAAGCGGTCGCCCGGACGTGCCATGACCAGCGTCGGGATCGCGATACGTGGCAGCAGCGTCCGGACATCAGACATCATGTCGGCCTGCCACAGCAAGTGCGCTTGCGCGCGACTACAGATTGCCCGTTGAAGTCTCCCGAACTCTTCTCGAACACCGGGTGTTTCGGCGGCCGATCCGAAGTACAGCTCGGTCAAAGCTCCTTCGCCCCAGTTCTCGTCGATGTCGTTCAGCTGCGATTGGATCTGGGCGTCGGTGAACCCCCACGGAAAGTCAGGGGGATCCTGGGTGAATCGAGCCGCGGTGAAACCAAGGACCAGCGACGCCACCCGTTCGGGATGAGTGGTCGCGAATGTGACTGCCACCGGACCGCCCTCCCCCACCCCGACCAGCACCGCCTGTTCCACATCGGCGGCGTCGAGCACCGCGTGAAGATCGGCCACCCGTTCGTCAAGCGACGTCAGCCGCGTGACCGGGTCGGACAGCCCGTGGCCGCGGCGCTCGCACAGCAGGACCCGCCGCCGGGCCGACAAAGCCTCAAGGGTGGACAGGTACGGGCTTGCCGGCTGGTCGACGGTATCGACGGTGGCGACCACGATGCCCATCGTCATGACGATCGTCGGGTTTATCGAGCCCCACACGCGGTAGGCGAGGTGCGCGTCACCACTCTTCGCGTAACGCAAGCCGCCGTCGGGCATGTCGATATCGTCGCACTTCGGGCGCGAACCTGACCAATGCGGCCATGGCGGCCTACGCGTTCGGTTAGTGGCCGTTGTCTTGGTCTACTAGGTGTTTTCGGGGTGTAGGTGTTTTTCGGGGTGGTGGTAGGTGTTGGTGCGGGGTTGGCCGTGGTCGGTGTCTGGTGGGGGGATCCATTGGGTGGTGCCGCCGGCGTGTTTTCGGGTTTTCCAGCCGCCGGGGGTGAGCAGGCGGTGATGGGGGCCGCAGGCGAAGGTGAGGTTGTCGATGTTGGTGGGTCCGCCGTGGGCCGTCCATTCGTCGACGTGGTGCACCTCGCACAGGTAGCCGGGCACGTCGCAGCCGGGGTGGCTGCAGCCGCGGTCGGTGGCGTGTAGCACCAGCCGTTGTTCTGTGGTGGCCAGCCGGGTGTCGCGGCCACGGTAAAGCTCGCAGCGTTGCGCGTCGTCGAACAGCAGCAGGTAGTGGTGGGCGTGGGCGGCCATGCGGATCACGTCGCGCATCGGCAGCACGCTGCCCCCGCCGGTGTGCGCGGTCCCGGTCGCGTTCTGCAGATCGGCCAGGGCGGCGGTGATGATGATGCTCACCGGCACCCCGTGATGGCTGCCCAACTCCCCGGACATCAGCGCCGAGCGGATCATCGCGCCCAGCGCGTCGTGCTGGCGTTGGGCGCTGCTGCGGGTGTCGGCGTCGATGACCTGCTGGGCCGGGGCGCCGGTCACCGTCGGGGTCTCGTCGGCGGGGTTGCACATGCCCGGGGCCGCCCACTTGGCCAGCACCGCATCCCAGCCGGCGCGCAGCTCGGGTGTCAGCCAGCCGGTCAGCCGGCTCATCCCGTCGAGGCCCTGCGGTCCCACCGTGATGGCGCGGCGGCGGGCGCGGTCCGCGTCGCTGAAATTGCCGTCCGGGTTGAGGATGAGGTCCAGGTGGGCGGCGAACCGCTTGAGCTCATCGGGCCGGTACTGCGACGCCACCTCGGCCAGCTTGCGCTCGGCATCCGCGCGGGTCGGCTCGTCAATGAAGCACGGCAGGTGCGCGAAGAAGCCGCGGATCACCTGCACATGCTCGCCGCCGATGCTGCCCCGCTGCTGGGCGGCCGCGGTCGCCTGAAGCCTGGGCGCCAGCGGCTCGCCGGTCAACGCTCGGCGCGGTCCGAGGTCGGCGGCCTCGTGGATGCGCCGGGCGCCCTCGTGGCGGGTGATGCGCAACCAGTTGGCCAGCGCGTGCGACAGCGACCCGCCCAGCTCCTCGCCGGTGGCATCGGCGGCCAGCTGGTTGATCAGCTCATGGGCCAGCCCCGGCAGCATCCGCGCCAGCGCTTCGATGCGGGTCAACTGATCGCGGCGCTGGCCGGTGGTCCACAACTCGGTGGGCTCATCGGCATGTGCGGCCAGCGCATCAAACGCCGCCCGCACCCGGTCGAACGCAGCCGAACTCACACCCCAATAATCTCGCGGCGGACCGACAAACATGACCGCCCAACGACTTCCAGACGTTGGTGGCTGTGGATGAAATCGCGGGTGTGGACAACCCGGTCTCGCCGGCTGGGGCGGATCTGTCGGGCTCTATTGGCCGCGCCCACGTCCGGCACGGGATGCGAGGTCGTTTCACTCAAGCAAGTCGCGGCAGACTCCACATGCTGCGCCGGACGGCCAAGGGCGACTGGTCGGGCCTACTCCTTTACCAGCGTGAACTGGCACACGTCGATGTAGCCGTCACGGAACAGCTTGGCGCAGCCGGTCAGGTACTTCATGTAACGGTCGTAGACCACTTGCGACTGGAGCGCGATCGCCTCATCCTTGTGAGCCTTCAGGGCCGCGGCCCACGTGTCGAGTGTCTTGGCATAGTGCGGCTGCAGTGGCTGAACCCGATCCACCGTGAAGCCGCCCGCGGCGGCGCGCTCGCGCACCATCTGGGTCGATGGCAGCCGTCCGCCCGGGAAGATCTCGTCCATGATGAATTTCAGGAAGCGGGCGAACTCGAACGTAAGCGGCAAGCCTCGGTCGGCCGCGTCATGCGGATGCAAACCAGTGATGGTGTGCAGCAGCATGATTCCGTCATCGGGCAACACGCTGTGCGCCATAGTGAAGAAGTCGTCGTAGCGGTCATGCCCGAAGTGTTCGAATGCACCGATGCTGACTATCCGGTCCACCGGTTCGCTGAACTCCTCCCAACCCTGCAGCAGCACCCGCCGGGAGCGTGGGCTGTCGGACTGGTCAAACATGCTCTGAACGTGAGCGGTTTGGTTCTTGCTCAGGGTCAGGCCGATCACGTTGACGTCGTAGAGCTCCACCGCGCGCATCATCGTCGCGCCCCAGCCGCAGCCGACGTCCAGCAGCGTCATACCCGGCTGTAGGCCGAGCTTGCCCAGCGCCAGGTCGATCTTGGCGATCTGAGCCTCTTCCAGCGTCATGTCGTCGCGCTCGAAGTAAGCGCAGCTGTAGGTCCGCGTCGGGTCCAAGAACAGCTCGAAGAACTCGTCGGAGAGATCGTAGTGCGCCTGCACGTCCTCGAAGTGTGGCCGCAAGCTCTGCGTGTCTTCTAGCAATGTCAGTCCTGTCGTAACGGCTCAGGCCGGGGAGTCGTCGTCGGCTTCGATGCCGGCGGGACTCCCGGCAAAAGTCCTCACCAACCGGTAGGGCCAGCTACGCGCCGTCGCCCAGCAGGTGCCCGATCGTTAGGCCACCAGCGCGGCGGCACCGCCTACCAGCAGTTGCTGTGTGGGGCGACCCCTTCTCACTCAAGACTGAAGTTCAGTCTTGTGAGTAGAGCCTACGACCGGCTATTGACACCGCCAAACTGGGGAAACCAGCGGCCCTTCTCCACAGTCGGGACTTCATCCACAGCCCTGCGCGCCGAGCGGGTGCGCCGCTGGCTCGGCGGACTCATCTGTCGGCACCTATCCCTACCGTGCGTGTCATGACCAACTGGATCAACACCGTTAGCCGCGACCACGTGCAACAAGGCGCGCGAGGTCGTTTCACTCAGGCCAATCACGGCAAACCACACATGCTGCGCCGAATGGCCAAAGGCGACTGGATCGTCTTCTACTCGTCCAGGAGCGCGCTCAGCGGCGGCGAACCCCTTCAGGCGTTCACCGCGATAGGGCAGATCGCCGACGATGAGCCGTACCAGGTCGAAGTGACGCCCGATTTCGTGCCGTGGCGCCGGAATGTCGACTTCGTCGCCGGCAATGAGACACCCATCCGCCCGCTCATCGACGATCTGCACTTCATCGAGGACAAGAAGCGGTGGGGGTACAAGTTCCGGTTCGGCGTGTTCACGATCGACGACCATGACCTCGACCTGATCAGGCAGGCCATGGCCGGTTGACGGGCGTACCGTCGCCACGGTGAGCAACCTCGAAACCGCCCCGGTCGAAGAGACTTGCGCGGCATCTTCGGAGTCCGGTATCGAGGTCCTTCACCCCCGCGACGTCCCACTCGGCGGGCCCCGCGCCATCCGCGTGCGCCGGACCCTGCCGCAACGCCAACGCTCGCTCGTCGGCGCATGGTGCTTCGCGGACCACTACGGTCCGTACGACGTCCGCAGCTCTCCCGGCATGGTCGTCCCGCCGCACCCCCATACCGGATTGCAAACGGTTAGTTGGCTTTTCGACGGCGAGATCGAGCACCGCGACAGCGGCGGCGTGCACGCATTCGTACGCCCCGGCGAGCTGAACCTCATGACCGCAGGCGCGGGCATCTGCCACTCCGAGGTGTCGACGACCGGCGCGGCGATCCTGCACGGCGTACAGCTCTGGGTGGCGTTGCCGGCCCGGAATCGCGACGCCGAGCGCGACTTCGCGCACTACGTCCCGCAACCACTTTCGCTCGATGGAGCGCACCTGCGCGTATTCGTCGGCGAACTGCAGGGCGTCAGCTCACCGGTGCACACCTTCACGCCCCTGCTCGGCGCGCAGCTCGACCTCGACGCCGGCGCAGAAGTCCTCCTCGATACCGATCCGCGGTTCGAACACGGGGTACTGCTCGACCAGGGCGCCGTCGAGGTGGCCGGCGTCGGAATCAACGTCGGCGATCTCGCGTGCCAGAGCGCCGGCCCCCGGACCTTGCCGATCAGCAACACCGGACCCGCCGCGGCCCGGGTGATGCTTCTGGGCGGCACCCCCTTCACCGAAGAGTTGGTGATGTGGTGGAACTTCGTCGGGCGCAGCCACGACGACATCGTTCTGTACCGCGACCTATGGGAATCCCGCGACGATCGTTTCGGCGCGGTGAAGGGCTATACGGGCACGCCGGCGAGGCTGGCCGCCCCTGAGCTGCCGACGACGAGGCTGAAGCCACGCCGATGAGCGTCCCCAACGAACCGATTCCCGCGGCGTTCTTCGTCAGGGACGGCGACGACTTCGTCCCCACCTGGATCGCACAGGGACCATGGGGCAGCACCGTCAGCGGCTACGTCGTGGGGGGCATCCTCGCCTGGGCCATCGAACGTGACGCGGCCGACCGCGAGCTACAGCCCGCCCGGCTGACCGTCGACCTGCTACGGCCCACCACGCTCGAACCACTCCGGGTGCAGACGGCGGTGTCCCGGCAGGGCCGCCGTGTCCGGCTGGTAGACGCGCACTTAACACAGCAGGGCAGCGTCGTCGCGCGCGCCAGTGCGCTGTTCCTACGCCGCAGCGAACAACCGCCCGACGAGGTCTGGACCTCGCCCATCGCAATGCCGCCACTGCCCGCTGAACCGCGGGATCTGCCCGATAGAGCCCACATGTTCTTCTGGTCCTACGGCCGCGACCCCGTGGCGGGCAGTCCGGGCATCGGCGTGACCGAGTGGCAGCAGGCCGACGGGCCCAAGTTCGCCTGGCTGCGCGAGACGAACCCGATTGTCGACGGCGACCCGTTGACACCGTTCACCCGCGCTGCGATGGCCGGGGATGTCACCAGCTCCCTGACGCATTGGGGTACCGGCGGTTTGAAGTTCATCAACGCGGACTACACGGTCACGCTCAGCCGACTTCCCGACGGTCCGCACATTGGGCTCGCGGCACTGACTCACTACAGCCATGCCGGAGTGGCCACCGGTGTCGCAACGATCTTCGATCGGCACGGGCCGATCGGCAGCGGTATGGCGACCGCGATTGCGAACCCCGGCTTCCGGCCGCCGATCTGACCGGGTGAATTCATATCGGTGGGCGAAGGGGGACTTGAACCCCCACGTCCCGAAGGACACTGGCACCTGAAGCCAGCGCGTCTGCCATTCCGCCACTCGCCCGAAATAACCGCTAGAGGCTATCACGGCGGCGGTGCGCAACCCCAACTCGATTCGCCGCTGCGAAAGGCATTCCCGCAGCCACGAAAACACCCGCTGACATGGGCCGACCGCATTCTCAGAGTTCTCCATGTCCCGGTGCGGTTCCGTGGACCGATACCATACAGATGAACGAAGTGGCGCGAGGACACTGCAGGCCCGCCACACGTCAGCGATATGGAAACCGACAAGGTAGGGGAAGGACGGTGACATGGGCATTGTGCAGCGAATCGAGCGCAAGCTCGAAGTCACCGTCGGCGATGTATTTGCCCGAGTGTTCGGCGGTGCAATCGTCCCCCAAGAAGTGGAAAACGCGCTGACGCGCGAAGCCTCCGACGGCGTGCAAACGCTGGAGGGCGGTCATCTGCTTGCGCCGAACGAATACCTGATCACGCTTAGCGAACCCGACTTCGCGAAGGCGGTCGCCGATCCGGATCTCACGTCCGATACTTTCGCCAAGCATTTAGTGGGGTTTATTCACGACCAAGGATGGCAAACGTATGGTGATGTGGTTGTCCGATTCGAGCAGTCGCCGAAACTGCACACTGGCCAGTTTCGCGCTCGCGCTGTGGTCAACCCCGACGCCAGGCCCGCCCCACCACGACCTCCACACGCGCTCAACGCAGAACCAGGAGTAGCAGCGATGACTGACAACCCGAGCTACCGCGGCGGCCAGGGGCAGGGGCGACCCGGCGACGAGTACTACGACGAACGGTATGGCCGTACGAAGGACGACCAGCGCCCGGTCCGCGGTCCGGGCCCCGACCCGCGGGGCGGCTACCCACCCGAGCAGGGCGGCTACCCACCCGAGCAGGGCGGCTACCCACCCGAGCAGGGCGGCTACCCACCCGAGCAGGGCGGCTACCCGCCGCAGG